>JADMIO010866674.1_pt1 | contig 44103 bp, 37 predicted proteins | sample 8958161 | NCBI WGS metagenome assembly JADMIO01 (sample SAMN16585339, study PRJNA669376) | soil metagenome | isolation source: Crop rotation soil | place: USA: Cullars Rotation, Alabama | collected 2011
CGCGACAACTTGTCCACGTGGAATTCTAAGCTTAGGATCCCAATGTGCTGGAAAGGTCCTGGGCGTGATCGCCGCCTCCAGCAGTGCCGGATCGAGGTTGTACGTGCGGGGGTCGATATCGACGTAGACCGGCTTCGCTCCAAGCAGCGCGACGGTCTCGGCCGTGGCGATGTAGGTGAAACCCGGGGTGATCACCTCGTCGCCCGGACCGATACCGAGGGCCATTTGGGCGATCTGCAGCGCGTCGGTGCCGTTGGCCACGGAAATGCAATATTTGCTGCCGGTGTAGGCAGCCAGGCGCTCTTCCAGTTCTGCCACTTCCGGGCCCAGGATGTATTGGCCGTGTGCGAGGACGCGCTGGATGCCGGCGTCGATTCGGTCCTTGATGCGGGCTTGCTGGGCCTTGAGGTCGATAAACTCGATCATGCGCGCTCGCGTTTGGTCAGTGTATTGCCGCCGAGGGTGTAGATGTCGCCGGTTTGCGCGCAGGTCGCTTCACCCTCGCCCTGGAGGGGTAGCGGCAACTGCTCACCGAACTCGCTCATCCAGCCGATCTGCCGGGCGGGTACGCCGACCATCAGCGCGTAGGCAGGTACATCCTTGTTCACTACCGCGCCGGCGCCCACGAACGCGAACTCGCCCACGGTGACGCCGCAAACGATCGTGCAGTTTGCACCCAAGGTTGCGCCCTTCTTCACGAGCGTATCGCGGTACTGGTCCTTGCGCTCGACGAGGGAGCGCGGGTTGTAGACGTTGGTGAAAACCATGCTGGGGCCGCAGAACACGCCCTCTTCGAGCGTCACGTTGTCGTAGACCGAGACGTTGTTCTGGATCTTGCAGTGGTCGCCGATCACGACCTTGTTGCCCACGAACACGTTCTGTCCCATCGACACGCCGGCGCCGATGCGGGCGCCCGCGCAGACGTGGACGAAATGCCAGACGCGCGAGCCCTCGCCGATCTGGGCTCCTTCATCGACGATGGCGCTGGGATGCTGGTAATGGCTCATCGCGATTTCAGGAACGGATGGTAGTCGCCCGTGAGCGGGGCGACGGCGCTGCCGCGGATGGCCGCGACGGTCTGGATTGCCGTGCGGTTCTCCTCGAGCCCGTAGCCGCGTCCAGCCAGGATTTCCTCGTAGCTGCGCAGGTGCAGGTCGGTGAAGCCGCCGGAGAACTCGATTTCCTCGCCATCGACGGTGATCGAGCGATAGGTGCGCTGGCCGGCGGCGCGCTGGACCGCGGGCACGTCCTCGACGTCCACGGAAAGGAACCAGCGGACGCGGGCGTGCTCGTACTCCAGGTAGCCCGCGGCCTTGGTGTCGGTGGCCAGGTGCACGACGTTGGCTTGCAGCCCGCCAAAAATGAAATGCAGCATGTCGAAGAAGTGCACGCCGATGTTGGTCGCGATGCCGCCCGATTTCTTGACGTCGCCCTTCCAGCTCTGCAGGTACCAGTGGCCGCGCGAGGTGATGTACGTCAGGTCGACCTCGTGCTTGGTGTCGGACCGACCACTGCGCACGCGCTCGCGCAAGGCAATGATCGCGGGGTGGACGCGCAGCTGCAGGATGGTGCTGACCTTGCGGCCGGTGTCGCTCTCGATCTCCAGCAGGCCATCGATGTTCCACGGATTGAGGACCAGCGGTTTTTCGCAGATCGCGTCGGCACCGGAACGCAGCGCGAAACGCATGTGCGAATCGTGCAGGTAGTTCGGCGAGCAGATGGAGACGTAGTCCACGCGGTCTGCGTGGCCGGCACGCTTGAGCTTGTCGATATGGCGGTCGAAACGCTCGTATTCGGTGAAGAAGTCCGCATCCGGGAAGTGACTGTCGATGATCCCCACCGAATCATTGGGGTCGTAGGCGGCCACCAGCCGGTTGCCGGTGCCCTTGATGGCGTCCATGTGACGGGGTGCGATGTAGCCGGCGGCGCCGATCAGGGCAAAATTCTTCATGCGGCAAGACTATTCGGGTCAATCAATGGCTGGACGATCGACCTGGTGACGATTGGGCCAGCAGCTCGTGCGCTCGTTTTCATATCGGCTAGGATAGCTGATGAATATCGCCTTTGGGCAGTAGACGGTCAACGGGGGCAGGGCGGTGTCAGCACCGGCAGCAGACGGGAAGATGAGGGTGCTGGTGACCGGCGGCGCCGGCTTCATCGGCAGCCACACCTGCCTGGAACTGGTCGCCCGGGGCCACGAAGTTGTCATCGTCGACAACTTCACCAACTCCACCCCCAAGGTGGTTCCCCGTCTCGAAGCCCTTGCCGGCGTGCCGATGGTTGCGCACAAGCTGGACGTACGCGACCGGGATGCGCTCGCAATCCTGTTCAAGCTGGAGCACATCGACGCCGTGGTCCACTTCGCCGCCCACAAGTCGGTGGGCGATTCCTGGAACGAACCACTCAAGTTCTTCGACAACAACGTCGCCGGCACCATCACGCTGCTCAAGGCCATGCGCGAAGCCGGCGTGGGCAAATTCATCTTCAGCTCCAGCTGCACCGTGTACGGCGAGCCGGAAAGCGTGCCGATCAGTGAGGATGCCCCGTTGCGCGTCGCCAGCCCCTATGGCAGGGCCAAGCTGGCGGTCGAGGAAATGCTGCAGGACATTGCCCGCGCCGACCCGGGATTCCGCTTCGCCAGCCTGCGCTATTTCAACCCGGCGGGCGCGCATCCGACCGGCAGGGTGGGCGAGGATCCGCGCGGCACCTTCTTCAACCTGATGCCGATCCTGTGCCAGATCGCCATGGGCAAACGCAGCGGGCTGGACATCTTCGGCACCGACTGGCCCACCCCGGACGGCACCTGTGTCCGCGACTACATCCACGTCGTGGACCTGGCGAAGGCGCACGTCGCCGCGCTCGATTACCTGGCCGGGAAGGATCGCAGCCTCGCCGTCAACGTCGGCACGGGCCTGGGTTGCAGCGTTCGGGAAATCGTGCGGACCTTCGAACGCGAAACCGGCCAGAAGCTGCCATGCCGGGAGGCCGGGCGCCGCGATGGCGACGTCGCCGCGGTCTGGGCGGACCCCTCGCTTGCGCAACGCGAGCTCGGCTGGCGCGCCGAACTCGACCTGGCCGCCATGTGTCGCGACGCCTGGCGCTGGCAGGTCAACAACCCCGACGGATACGACAGCTGAGGCGTGGCATCATTCGCGGCATGAGTTCGGCGCGCGCGCGGAGACCCGTTCGATGAAGAAGGCATTGATTACCGGCATCACCGGCCAGGACGGCGCCTACCTGGCGGAACTGCTCCTGTCGAAGGGATACGAGGTCCACGGCATCAAGCGCCGCGCCTCCTCCTTCAATACCGAGCGCATCGACCACCTGTACAAGGACGCCCACGAGCAGGACCAGCGCCTGGTCTTGCACTATGGCGACCTTACCGACGCCACCAACCTGATCCGCATCCTGCAGCGGGTCCAGCCCGACGAGATCTACAACCTCGGCGCGCAGAGCCATGTGCACGTGTCCTTCGAGACGCCCGAATACACCGCGAACAGCGACGCCATGGGCACGCTGCGCCTGCTGGAGGCGATCCGCATCCTGGGGCTGGAGAAGAAGTGCCGGTTCTACCAGGCCTCCACTTCGGAGCTCTACGGCAAGGTGCTGGAGTCACCCCAGACCGAGACCACTCCCTTCTATCCGCGTTCGCCCTATGGCGTCGCCAAGCTCTACGCCTACTGGATCACGGTGAACTACCGGGAGGCCTACGGCCTGTTCGCCTGTAACGGCATCCTGTTCAACCACGAGTCCCCACGGCGTGGCGCGACCTTCGTGACGCGGAAGATCACCCGCGCCCTGGCGCGCATCCACCTGGGCTTGCAGGACTGCCTGTACCTGGGCAACCTCGACGCGCGCCGCGACTGGGGCCATGCCCGCGACTACGTCGAGATGCAGTGGCGGATGCTGCAGCAGGACACGCCCGAGGACTATGTGATCGCCACTGGCGTGCAGCACTCGGTGCGCGATTTCGTTACCCGCGCCGCGGGCGAGCTCGGCGTGGAGATCGACTGGCAGGGTAGCGGCGAGGACGAGCGCGGCATCGTGCGCACCGCGCCCGCCGAATCGGCGATGAAGCCGGGCCAGTGCATCACGGCGATCGACCGGTACTATTTCCGCCCGGCCGAAGTGGAGACCCTGCTGGGCGATCCCAGCAAGGCGCGCGAGAAACTGGGATGGGTGCCGACCACGACTTTCGAAGCCCTGGTCGCGGAGATGATGCAGGCGGACCTGTCGCTTGCGCGGCGCGATGCCCTGGTTACCCAGGCGGGCTACCAGGCGCAAATAAACCACGAGTGAGATTGCGGCGATCGCGGACGCTGGCTAGGCAAGCGCAGGCCACGGCTCCCCCCGTTCGGCCGCGATCATGAAGCGGATTACGTCTTCCACCCCGTGCTTGGCGCTCCAGCCCAGTTCCGCGCGCGCGCGCGCCGGCGATCCCGAGGTGTGCGCGATGTCCGTGGGACGAAACAGCCGGTCGTCGATATCGACGTGGTCCCGCCAGTCCATGCCCAGGGCGGCGAAACTCAGTTCCACGAAGCGTCGAAGCGAATGCGCCTTCCCCGTCGCGATGACGAAGTCCCTGGGCGCGGGTTGCTGCAGCATCAGCCACATTGCCTCGACGTACTCGGGCGCCCAGCCCCAGTCGCGTTCGACGTCGAGGTTACCGAGCACGAGGCGTTCGCCGCTGCCGGCGGCGATCCGGCAGGCCGCCGACACCACCTTCCGGGTGACGAAACGCGCGGGGCGAAGCGGTGACTCGTGGTTGAAGAGGATGCCGGTGCACGCGAACAGGCCGTAGGCTTCCCGGTAATTCGCCACCGTCCAGTGCGCGCTGGCCTTTGCCACTGCGTACGGACTGCGGGGGCGGAATGCCGTTTCCTCGTCCGCGGGACCCGGGGCTTCGCCGAAGCACTCGCCCGAGCCCGCGTTGTACAGGCGCGCGGGCAACTCCAGGAAGCGCATGGATTCGAGCAGGTTCAGCGCGCCGAGCGCGATGCTCTCCAGGGTTTCCACCGGCTGCTCGAACGACAGGCCCACGGAAGTCTGGCCGCCCAGGAGATAGATCTCGTCGGGCGCCACCCGGTCCAGCACCTGCACGACGCTGCGGAAGTCGGTGGGTACCGAGGAGTGGAAAGCGATCCGGTCATGCAGGCCGAGCCTGCGCAGGTTGCTGAAGTCGGCCACCTGCGCGTCGCGGGAGGTGCCGTGCACTTCATATCCCTTGCCCAGCAACAGGTGCGAGAGCAGCGCGCCGTCCTGGCCGGATATTCCGAAGATCAGTGCCTTCACGTGGTCTCGCCTGGCCAAGCTTGCGCCATACACTACACCAAGCGCGGTTGCGCACTTTCGACTAGATTGTGGCCAGGGGAGCGCCACTGGGCGCGTGCCAGGAAGGGGTCAAGGGCTTGGGCATGAAGCGCCTGCGCGCCATCGCGTTTTTCTTCGCGACGACGATCCTTGCTCTCGCCTCCGCCCACGCCCAGGAAGCCGGAGCGCCCAAGGCTTCGGGCGAGCAAGGACTCGCGGCGCCTGCCACCCTCGGCAAGCTCGACATCACCCCGGCCGCCTTCGGCCGCCTGCCGTGGGTGGTATTCGACGAGCGCAGCGGCCTGCCACAGCACACGATCGTCGACCTGCAGACCGATGCGCGCGGCTTCGTCTGGGCGGCGACCCAGGACGGCCCGGCACGCTACAACGGCCACGAATGGGAGACGGTTCCGCTGCCGCGCGGCATGCGCTCGAACTATGCGCGCGTGATGCGGCTGTCGACGCGTCGCGGGCTGTGGATCGGATCCTTCGACGGCGGCCTGGCCTACCTGCAGCCGGACGGCAAGTGGCTGACCTACGGCATCCGCGACGGCTTGCCCAGCAATCGCATCCGCGGCCTGCTGGAGACGCCCGACGGGAAAACGCTATGGATCGCCACCGACCGTGGCGTGGCGCGGCTGGAGAACGGGAAGTTCAGGACCTACGCGGAAGACTCCGGCCTGCCGAACCTCGACACCGAGGCGCTGTGCCTGGTGCGGGACGAGGACGGCGTGCGCCGCCTGATGGTCGGAACCTCCAATGGCATGGCGCGCCTGGTCGGCGAGCGCTTCGAGCCGGTTCCCGTGCCGCAAGCGCTGCTGGGCCACCGCATCGACGACATGGTCGAGAGCCCGGGCCCCGGCGGCAAGCCGGCGCTCTGGATCGCCTCCTACGGTGCCGGCATGGCCGTCCGCGAGCAGGGCGAATGGACACTGCTCGATACGCGCAGCGGCCTGCCGAGCAATGTCGAGGTCTTCACGCCGAGCCAGGCCGCCGACGGTTCGCCCGCGTTGTGGGTCGGCACCGAAGGCGGCCTGCTGCGCTTCGAGCACGGCAAGTGGACGCTATTCGACGAACGCAGCGGCCTGCCGATCCGCATCATCTGGAAAGTGCTGGAAACGACCTCGCCCGGTGGCCTGCGCACGCTGTGGCTGGGCACCTGGGGCGGCGGCGTGGTGCGGCTGTCGCCCAATGCCTGGCGCGCCTTCGATTCCAACTCGGGCATGCCGCCTGGCGCGGTGACCTCGATGCTGCTGTCGCGCGACGCGCAGGGCAGGGAGGTGGTGTGGGCCGGCACGTCCGACGGCGAGCTCGCCCGCAGCAACGGCACGCGCTTCGAGTCCGTGCCGCTACCCGAGCCCTTGCGCCACGCCATCCTGTTTTCGCTCTACGAGACGAAGGCCGAGGATGGTTCCCCGGTGCTGTGGGTGGCGTCCTTCGGCAATGGCATCGGCAAGCTCGAGCACGGCCGGTGGACGGTGATCGGCCCGGAGGTCCTGCCCAACCTGCGCGTGTACCAGATCATGCGCGCGCACGACGGTGCGATCTGGATCGGCACCGAGTCCGGCGCCGGCCGCCTGCAGGACGGCCGGTGGCAGTTCTACGACGAGGGCGACGGCGTGCCGAGCCAGCTCGTCACGCAGGTGATCGAGATACCCGATGCGGCCGGCCGCCAGCAGATTTGGATTGGCACCAGCCGCGGCGTCGCGCGCTTCGACGGTCTGCGCTTCCACGCGATCGCGGGCTCGGACAACCTGGTCGGGAAGAACATCTTCTCGCTGCAGGTCACCCGCGACCCGGACGGCTCCCGCTGGCTATGGGCCGGAACCTCGTCGCGTGGCGCCTCGCGCATGCGCGTGGACGACGAAAAGGCCGGATGGGAAACCTTCTCCACCCTCAGCAATCCGGCGCTGCCCAGCGACACCGTGCTGAGCGTGGCCGAGGACCAGCAGGGCCGGGTGTACCTGTGCACCACGCGCGGCGTGGTGCGGCTCACGCCACGCAAGCCGGACAAGACGAACCGGGCGCGCTTCAGCGGCGAGCTGTTCACCATCGAGGACGGCCTGCCCAGCGGCGATTGCCAGCAGGCGGCCAAGCTGGTCGACGAGCACGGCCGCGTGTGGATGGGCACGGCGCGCGGCCTGGCGATGTTCGACCCGCGACAGGAACGCATCGACCGGCGGCCGCGGCCGCTGCTGATCGACCGCGCCGAGCTCACCGATGGCAGCCTGCGCCTGCACGGCGGCGAGGTGCTGGACTATCGCCAGCACAACCTCGTCTTCACCGGCGCGCTGCAGGCCTACGGCGGCGAGTCGCGCATCCGCTACCGCTTCCAGCTCGAGGGTTTCGATCCGTCGCCTTCGGAGTGGACCGCGGCTAACGGCAAGGAATACACGAACCTCGGCGCCGGCCGTTACAAGTTCAAGCTGTGGGGCAGGGACTCGCGCGGGGTGGTCTCGGGTCCAGTGGAATTGGACTTCCGCGTAAAGCCGGCGCCCTGGCTGACCGTGTGGGCCTTCGTCGGCTATGCGCTGTTGCTGGCGCTGGCCGGCTACCTGGCGCTGCAGTGGCGGGTGCGCGCGCTGGCAGCGCGCACGCGGGAGCTGGAATCGGTCGTGGCGGTGCGAACGCGCGACCTCGTGGGTGCGAGGGACCAGCTCCAGCGCCTCGCCACCGAGGACGCGCTCACCGGCATCCCGAACCGAAGGAAGTTCGAGGAAGTGGTCGACCTCGAATGGCGGCGCGCCCAGCGCGACGGCCATCCCTTTTCGCTGGCGCTGCTCGATGTGGATTTCTTCAAGCGCTACAACGACCGCTACGGCCACACCCGCGGCGACGCCTGCCTGCGCGCGGTCGCGCAAGCCGTGGCGGAGCAATGCACGCGGCCGATGGACCTGGTGGCGCGCTACGGCGGCGAGGAGTTCGTGATGGTGCTGCCGGAAACCGATGCCGACGGCGTGCGCAACATCCTGCGCAACGTGCTGGCGGCGGTCGATTCGCTCGGCATCGAACACGCCGATTCGACAGCGGCGGAACACGTGACGGTGAGCCTGGGCGCCGTGACGCTACGCCCGGGGCAGGGCGAGGACCTCCATGCCGCCATCGAGGCGGCCGACGCGCGGCTCTACGCCTCGAAGGCGGGCGGCAGGCACCGCGCCACATACCTGGACGAAGCCGGCGTCTCGCATACCATCCTGGGCTCCGGCTCGACGTAGGCGTTCCCGCCGGCGCGGCGCACGTAATCCTGGTACTGGCTCACGGCGAAGGCGATGAAGATCGGAATGAGCAGCAGGGAGCCGGCGATCATGACGATGAAGACGATGGCGCAGCCGCCCAGGCCGCGCTGCTGGCGCTCCGGGAAGCGCGTGAAGGCCCACCGGTCGACCACCAGCGTGCTGGCGAGCAGGTCGTGCAGCGCCTGCTTGCGCTGCGTGAAGCCGGCCATGGCGAAGCCGATGTACAGCGCCATGTACGACAGCGCCGCCGAGAACCAGCGCATGGCCGCCTGCTTGAAGTTGATGCGTTGGCCGGACAGGTCGGTGACCTTGATGCCGAGCGCGCGCTTGCCGAAGGTCGCCTGCGCCTCCGAACTCTCGAGCCCGGCGTAATAGAACAGCGCCACCGACAACCACACGGCATAGAAACCCAGTTGCAGAATGATCGCCGTCACCGGACTGGGTTGTCCGCCGGAGGACATCGCCATGCCGAAGGACACGAAGAAGAAGGCGACGCCCAGCGGGATGCCGATGATCATCTGGTCCAGGAACAGCGCCGCCCAGCGCTTCCAGAAGCCCGCGTAGACGATGTCGCCGGCATTCTCGAAGAAGCCTTCGCCAGACTCGGTTTCTGGTGCGCGGTAGGGGTTTGCCTCCGCAGGCTGCTTCCACGCCGCCGGCATGTCGGCGGCCGCGGCCGCTACCGTGCCCGCGCCGGCCGCCAGGCCCAGTTCCGCCGCCAGCGCCGAGATCGGCTGCCAGTTCGCGAGGCCATCGCGCCAGGCGAGGCTGGCGTTGGTGGCGGCGCCGCGTTGCAGGGCGGCGCGCACTTCCTCCGCGCTGACCGGGCCAACCTGCTGTCCGTTGGCATCGACGTAGTACCAGCTGCTGGCCATCCGCATCCCCTGCAAATTCCCCTGATTCAAATGTATCGGATTCCGGGTGGGAGTGCCCCGTGCCCGGAGAACGCCTATATTCGCCAATCGGGAAACGGGGGAGGGGCGAGGTCCATGCCACTGAATTCGTGGGCGTCTTGATCACCCTGGCGGCATTGGCCATCGGCATCGCGCCGGGTGAGGCTTCCTGCGACGCCGGCCTGGAGGCGAGGGCGACCTCGCTCCTTTCCGCCTATACCGGTCGCGTGCCGGGCGCTTCGCTGCTGGTCCTGCAGGACGGCAAGGCACTGGTGCGCCGTAGCGAAGGTTTCGCCGACCTCGAGGCCGGGCGCGCGGCGGCGCCGGACACGAACTACCGCCTCGCTTCGGTGAGCAAGCAGTTCACCGCAATGTCGGTACTGCTGCTCGTGCAGGACGGCGTGCTCAGGCTGGATCAACCGGTACACGACTGGCTGCCTTCGCTGCCGCCGGCGACGCGCGCCGTGACCTTGCGCCAGCTGCTGAGCCACCGCAGCGGCGTGGTGGACTACGAGGACTTCGTGCCCGACGACGCGCCGCAGGTGCGCGACGCGGACGTGCTCCGGCTGCTCGAGGCTCAGGACCGTACGCTGTTCGAGCCGGGTAGCGACTACCGCTACAGCAACAGCGGCTACGCGCTGCTGGCGCTGGTGGTGGAGCGGGCATCGAAGCAGGACTACCCGAGCTTCCTGCGCGAGCGGATCTTCAAGCCGCTGGGGATGGACGCGACCCTCGCGCGGGTCGATGAAGGGCCGGCGGTGCCGAACCGCGCCTACGGCTACCGGCTGGAGGACGGCGCCTGGGTGCGCCGCGACCAGAGTTCCACCAGCGCCGTGCTCGGCGATGGCGGCATCTATTCTTCGGTGGACGACCTGGCGAAATGGGATGCGGCGCTGTACGACGACCGGCTATTGGGCGATGCGCTGCGCAAGGAACTGTTTAGCCGACAGGGTCCGACGGACGATCCGGAGATCGACTATGGCTTGGGCTGGCGCCTGACCGGCGACACCGTCTGGCATCCCGGGGAAAGCATGGGCTTCCGCAACGTGCTGATCCGCGATCCCGTTCGGCACGCGACGATCATCCTGCTGACCAACCGCGACGACCCGGAGCCGTATTCGGCGGTGCGACCGTTGCTGGCCTGCGTCGCGGCTGGAAACGCCGCGGAATAGGGCCTTGCAGGAGTTTGGGGGATCCCAGCCTAATCTTGGTACTTCGCATAATGTATATTATGTCGAGCCGTCGCCGGGCCGGCCGCCGCTCGTTGCGCGGTCCAGGCCGCAGATCCCGCCTCCGGGTGGTGCGCAGGATCCACCGCGCCGCGTAGTCTCGCGGCCCGATGGACATCGACCTCACCGGCGACTGGGCCGGCTGGCGCCTTCGAGGCCGCTTCCTCATCTCACCCGACGGCGACCGCCTGAGCGTCGAACGCCTGCGCGGCATCGCCATCACCGAATTCCTGCGCAAGACCTTTGCGCCAAAACCTGGTCGCCAGGGAGACAACCAGGTACTCGAGCTCGAGCAGTTCCGCGATCGCGTGCGCAAGCTCGGCACCGATCGCTAGCGAGGGCGTCACCGCAGGGGCGCTGCCCCTGCACCCCGCGGCTGCACGAACTGCAGCCCGAAACTGCAGAACCGACCTTCCTCCGATTTGGAGCTCGAGCTGGCGATCCGCCGCCTCGAGGTGCCCTGGCTTAACACAAACGCGCCCCTGCGCTCCTGGAATCGAGTTCACCAGGGCGGAACACCTGGCCGCGCGTTGTGGGAGCAGCTGCAGCGGCGGGCTGCGCTAGCCGGCTCGCTGCGCTCGGCGGCTAGCGCACGCCGACGATGGACGCGGAGTTGTCGCCAATGCGGGGAGCGACAGCTCCACCAGGCGAGCTCGAGCTCGGAGGCGGAAGCGCGAAAGGCAACGCGCCCGTGCCGCCCTGGCCGTCCAGGTTGTACAGCCTGGGCTCCTGCTCGCGCACCGGGTCGTTCGTCGGCCACCTGGTCACGACCATGCGCTCCTTTCCCGCGGTGAGCTGCGCGCCGTACCTGGTCACGCGCACGCGCACGCCCAGGGCCTCGAGCTCGTCCGTGTCCAGGAGCTCGGACGGGTTGTTGCCGGCGTCCCGCCACTCGACCAGGACAACCTGGTCATCGCCGCGCGTGAACTGCGCCGCCAGGCGCGGCCTGGCCGAGTCCGAAAGCGAAAAAACATAGCGCTGTTCCGGCGTCAGCTCGGCGTGCGGCACGGCCTTCGCCATCGCCTTCCTGGTCGTCGCCTGGTGTACGTCATTTTTGACATACATCCCTGGCGCCGCCATCGACTCCGGCAGCGCGGCCGCGCGCTTCGGATCGACCGTGGCCACTGTCGCCGGCTTCTTGTGCTTGCCGGTAAACGACTCTTGAAACCCGCCGTTGAAGGCCCACACGAAGAACGCGACCGCCGCGATCCCCAGCGGGATCATGATCATCGCCGGCAGCGCGAGCTGGGCCCAGGCGCTGCGCGCCCCGCCCTGGTAAATCTCCGTGCTCGCGCCTTCCTTGACGCCCTGGTAAAGCGGAAACGCCCAGGCCTTGAACGTCCTGGTCGCGCTGCCGACCTTCTCGTACTTGTCGGGCGCGACCGTCGTGTAGAACGTGACCTGGTACGTCGGCTCGATGCGCAGCAGCTTCGACAGGTGCGCAAAGATGCCGACGCCGAACACCGCCGTCATCTTCTGAAACACCGTCTTGCGCTCGATGCGGCCGCGAACCGCCGAGTGCAGCCGCTTGTAGAACTGCGACATGAGGACGATATCGACGCCGTAGTGTCGATGCATCGCGAAGAACTGTTCGACCGCCGGCGGCAATGCCTGGCGCGACGCCACGTAGAACTCGTGGCACTCGTCAATGATGATGAGCTTGTTCTGCAGGTCGGCCGGCAGCACCCACTCCCCGGTTTCGTTCTGCTCGGCCACGAACCGGGCCGCTACCTGGTCGGACGGCACGAGCTCGAGCAGCTCGTCGACCTCGCCCTGGCTGAGCTTCAAGTGGGCCGCGATCCGCTCCGCGTTCAAGCCGTTGAGCCTGGCCACGACGCCGCGCCCCTGGGCGAGTGCCGGCAGCACATGCTCTACGACCGCGTCGTAGCTCTTCCCGCTTCCTGGTACGCCTTCGTTGAACGCAAGCATCTACCACTGTCCCAGAGTGAGCGCCTTGCGGATCAGCCTGCCCAGGACACCAAGGCCCAGGACAGCGAAGCACGCCGGCAGGTTGAAGGTCGAAGCGATCCACGGCAGCCAGTCGCCAGGCAGCGATGCGAACAACGTGCCGAAGCTGTAGTCCGTCAGCCACGACGGCACCGGGATCGCGTTGAGAATGGCGAGCGTGATATCGCTCGCCGTCTGCAGAAACCAGATGCCGATATCGTGGAAGAACGCGCACACGGCGTTCCACACCGACAACACCTGGTCTTTGATCCAGTTGGTCAGATCGCTCAGCCATTCCATCTACGTTTCTCCGAAGGCCCAGCGGAACGCCGCCCAAGCGGCCGCGATCAGCAGGAACACGCCAACGCCGACCAGGACCGAGTGGAACGTTCCGCTGCAGTGCCAGGTGAAGGAGTACTCCGGCGACGAATGCCCGAGAAACTCCCAGTGCGGCAGCTCAAGCGCCGGACAACTGGACGTCGGGATCGTCACCTCGAAGAAGCCCGACACGCCCGACACCAGCGGCGTCTCCTGCACCGCGTCCAGGTGCGCGCTGAGGATGCTCCCGTAGGTCTTGCCGTCCACGCCTTCGTACAGGCCGTCCCCTACTCCGTCGCCCGCGCTGCCCGCACCATCGCCGGTGCCGCTACCCGTGCCCGAGCCGTTGCCCGCTGGGCTGCTGCCCGTGCCGTTGCCGCTCGAGCTGCTGCCGCTCGTCGCCGTGCCTGGCGTGCCCGTCGCGTTCGAATAGGTGATGACATACGTCGTCGAACTCGGCGTTGCGCTCGCACTCGATTGCGTCACCTGCTCCGTCTCGTGCGACTCGGCGTTGTGCAACGTTTCCGGCGGCGTCGGCGGCGTCGTCCCTTCCGTTTTGCTCAGCGCTTCTTTCTGGTCCGGCGACACCTTCGGGCCCGTCTCACCAGGCGACCAGCACGCCTTTGCACCACGCGGCGTCACCGCGCACAGCTTGCCGCTGGTCGCGTCGTAGCATTGCGTCAGCGTGCCGATAGGCACGCACGCCTGGTTGCCGTCGAGCGCCTCGTTGCCGTCGTTGCCGACTACCGGCGCACCTTCGTCGCAGGCAACACCGGCAGCGCCACCGGAGCCCGCTTTCTTGTACAGCGTCCCGACGAAATTGCCGCCGACCGTGTGACCATCTCCGCCGTAATACTCGCAGCCGTCGCGGCACGCTACCTGACCAGGGTAGTACGGCGAGCTCGAGGCCGTGCGCTCCACGCTGCCGAAGAAGCTAGCCGGCGCGTCGGCGCTGCAGTCGTTTTCCTCGTCCTCGCCGTCCGTCGTCCAGGCGAACAGCTCGCCCGTCGTGACGTTGCCCTGCAGCCACAGATGCCCGAGATACCCGGCGCAGGACTCGCAGCCAGGGACGCCCGTGAAATTGTCGATGAACGAAGCGCACGCATAGTCCCACGTCGCATGGCCGCCGACTTCCTCGGCCGCGTGCTCGAGCTCGCCCTTGCGAAAGTTGCACGAGGCCACCGCCTCGGCGTTCGTGGCGTACACATGCACCGGGCCGCTGGGATCGGCCCGCGCCGCGCCAGGCGCAAGCGCGAGTACCAGGACAACCAGGTACGCGATGAAGCTAGTCCTCATGATTGAGCCCCGCGACGGCGCAGCAGCCCAGGACGACAGCGAAGGCAAACACAGCGAGCTGAACGATCATGCGAACCTCGAAGAAGGAGGGGCCGGGCATTGCGCGCCGGCCCCTGAGTCGATCAGCCGAAGAACTTGGCCAGCTTCTTCGCGCCCCACTTCGCGAAACCGACGATAGCGATCAGCGCGGCGGCCGCGAGGATCGCGGTCACGATGGTGCCGGTGTCCAGGCCGTCCAGGATGCCGCTGAAGTCCGGACCGGTCGCCGCGAACGCCGACACGGGCGCCACCAGCGACACCAGGGCCACCATGAGAGCCGCGAGGCTCAACTTCTTGGAAACGATGTTCATGCATTGCACTCCGAGTTGTGAAGGAAGGTTTGTCGCACTACGCACGGTCGAACATCGAGGCCAATCGCTTAGCCAGGTGCGCAACCATGTACACGGCAACGGGTCCGAAAAACCCGATGCTCAAAAGGCCTGCCACTTGTTCGGGCGTCGGTGTCGCGAAGGCCTGCTGCACCTGGGCGTACACCGCATACTCGGAGCCCGACACCAGGACGAAGCCGCTGCACTCGGCCACGGGCTCAGCCGTGGGCGTCAGCGTGCCGTCAGCGTTGAGAACAACGCATTGCGCCATGGTGTCGGGCTCCCCTGCTCTTACTTCGCGGCCGCGAGCTGCGCCGCGGGATGCAGCACGAGCTCACGCATCACGACGAGCTTGCCGTACTCGTTGATCTCGATGTCCTGCTCGGTTTCGTATTCGCCGGCCGCGTAGGGCCGCGCGTTGTCGTACAGCATCACCTTGCACGACTTCGGAAACTTCGCACCCGCTACATGCAGGTACGCGTCCTGAAAACGCTCGGTGTAGGGCTTGCCGTTCTTGCTCGTGCCGCTCGCAGTCTTGACTTCGCCGTCAACGGTCACTCGGCTCTTGGTCGCCATGGTCGTTTCCTCTCTCGATTGATTTGCGCAACTCTTGCGCTATGTCCCCGTTGAAATGCTTGAAGCGGCCGGGGACGCCAGTCCGCTGCAGGTCCTGCGCGAATCGCAGGAAGTTCTCCTGGCCAAGCGCTCTCATCGCCAGGCCGATGCTCGTTCCGGATTGCTGCCGCAGCGAACGCAGCCAGCCGTTCACCGTGCAGTCGAGGTACACGTGTTCCTTGATCGCCAGGCGCTCGAGCTCAGACACGACGAAGTCGGCCAGGAGCGGATACGCCGCGCCGAAGTACTCGCCCAGGTTCACAAGCACATCGAGCGGCAACTCGATGCGCGCACCGTAGAGGCGCAGCTCGAAGCGCATGTAGCCGGAGTTCGGGTCGCCAAGCTGCTTGCCCTTCTCGTACAGGCACAGCTCTTTGTGGCCTTTCTGGCCGATGTACAACGTGTTGCCGCGACCGTCGTTGTCGTGCTCGATCCACCAGACCTTTGGTGGCCTGCCACGCGTGCAGAATTCGCCCTGCTGTGCCCGCGCTTTGATCGCCCAGTAGTTGAGCGTCGATCCGTCCAGGTCATCGACCGCGATGTCGATGCGCGTGATCTTCGCGCACGCCAGCAGCAGCCGATGCATGAGCGCCTCGCGCCCTTTCGGAGACTGCTCGAGGTGGCGCGTGCCATGGCCCATCAGCGACACGCAGAACGCGCCCTGGCGCTCGTGGCCCTCGCGCGTGACCCAGCCGACCTTGCCGACAACCGCACCGCTTTGATCGAGCAGCAGCGCGTGCTCGTCGTAGAACTGCCAGGTGCGTTTTTGCACGCTGCCCATCACTACCTGGTCAGCGAAGCCGAACAACCAGGTCACGAGCTCGCGCCAGCCTTTCTGGCCGGTGCGCTTCAACACCCCGGCGCGGAACGTCACCGTCAAGGCGTCGATCAGCGGCGCCGTCAGCATCGAGTCGCGACCATCTACCCCCTTTGGTCCCGTGTTACTCCCCGGGACCAAAGCCCCGCCCTGCCCCGCCTCCTGGCGCGGCTTGTTGTCCGGTGCGACCGCTGAAAAGTCCTCAGACCGTTGCACGGCGGGAACGATCACGACCGGGAGCGCACTCATCGTTGCGCCTCCGCGACGCCCAGCTCGCGCACGCAGACGCGCCTGGCGAGCTCCGCGTGGTACTGGGAGTACGGGGTCGGCTCGAGCACCAGGTGACCGCCGAACAGGTCGCCCTGCACGGTCGGGAAGTAGGTGGCGTTCGCCTCGAGTGCTACGGCAATCGAGCGCACGGCGCGCTCGGCGTGTGGATGCATCCGCATGGTTCCTCCCCAGGAAGTCCGTGGCCCGCCGGGACGCCGGGGGAGGTCGGCGGGGCCACGGCGGGCCGAGGTTGGCCCTCTCCCAAGGGCCTTGGGATTGCGCGGCATTACAATCCCCTTGGGATCGAAACACAAGGGGCTTGGGACGATGAACGCCGAAAAGCTGCTGGCATCCGCAGTTGCACGCTGCAACCCGCCCACGGGCCACGGGCTCGCCCTGGCGCTGGGTGTCACAGACAACGCGGTGTCCAACTGGCGCACCGGGCGCGCCTACCCGGACGAGGTTTCGTGCGCACGCCTGGCGCAGTTGCTCGAGCTGCCGCTCGGCCAGGTACTCGGAATCGTGGGCGAGGCGCGGTCGCACTCGTCCGCTGCGAAGGCTGTATGGCGTGCGCTCGCTAGGAGCGCTTCTGCGGCCGTCTTGGTCGCGGCCGCTACCCTCCTAGCGCCCACCCCTGCGAACGCGGCACAGAGCCCGTTCTGGGGCTATTCGCGACCACTGTATATTATGTCAGGTACAAAATAGATGGATCAGGCAGGCGGACGGCTCAGCGCCGGTGGCAGCCCTTCTGGTGGTCGTTGACCATGCCCACCGCCTGCATCCAGGCATACACGATCGTCGGCCCCACGAACTTGAAGCCGCGCTTCTTGAAGTCCTTCGAGATGCTCCCGGACAGCGGCGTGCTCGCCGGTGCGCGCTTCCCGTCGCCGAGCAGCACCTTGCCGCCGGTGAAGGACCAGCACAGCTCGCTGAAGCTTTCGCCACGCTCCACGAAGTCCTCGAAGACCTGCGCTCCACGAATGGTGGCTTCGATCTTTGCGCGCGCACGGATGATCCCCGGATCGCCCATCAGCCGCTCGATGTCCGCCGCGTCGAACCGGGCGACCTTGCCCGGATCGAAGCCCGCGAAGGCCGCGCGGAATGCCTCACGCTTCCGCAGCACCGTGATCCACGACAACCCGGCCTGGAATCCCTCGAGCATCAAGGTCTCCCAGAGCTGCCGCGAGTCGCGGACAGGCACGCCCCATTCGGTGTCGTGGTAATCGCGCATCAGCGGATCACCTTCGCACCAGGCACATCGGGACACAGAGCCGGCCTTCGTCCCGTCCGCCATGGCGCGCCCTAGCCTTCCGTCGATGGCTCGGCCTTCGTCGCCGCCTTGGCGCCCAGCCGGTGCAATTCGGCCGCGGTCGCTTCCGCCGCCGCCGAGGCGGAAGCCAGGTGACGGCAACGCTCGGTGTCTTCGCAGAACACCTGCATGTAGGTCTCATCGAAGTTAAGTCGCTCGACCAGGAAGTCGATGAAGGCACGTACCTTCGGCGACTGCACCTGGCCGCGCGGGAACAGTGCGTTGAGGTCGTAGTCGGCGCCGCGCCAGCCGGCCAGCACGCGCTGCACCAGGCCTTGCTCGGCATAGGCACGCACCATCACGTCGCTGGTGAGCATCAGGCCTTCGCCGCCCAGCAAGGCGCCGCGCAGCGCCGCGGGGTCGTTGGCGATCACCACCGGATCGACCGGGAAATCGCGGAGCTTGCCCTCGCCGTCACCCAGCGTCCAGATGAAGGCGTTGCCATTGCGGCTCTTGGTCATGGCCAGCGCGCGGTGATGGATGAGGTCGTCGGGATGCAGCGGCTCGCCGAAGCGCTCTATGTAGCTGGGCGTCCCGTACACCGCGGTGCGGAACACGCTCAGCTTGCGTGCGACCAGGTTCGAGTCCGCCAGGATGCCCACGCGCAGTGCCACGTCGATTTCGCCGGCGATGATGTCGAGCTGGTCGTTGCTGAGGATCAGCTCGACGCGCACTTCCGGGTGCCGTGCGTGGAACTCGCCCAGCAGCGGCGCGATCCAGGTGGTGCCCAGCGAATACGGCGCGGTGACGCGCAGCCAGCCGCGCGGCCCGCTCTGCAGCTGGCCCACCGCGCTCTCGGCCTCGTCGAGCTCGCGCGCGATGCGCTGGCAATGCTCGAAGTAGACATTGCCCGCTTCGGTGAGCCCGAGCTTGCGCGTGGTCCGGTGCAGCAGTTGTGCGCCCAGGCGCGTCTCCAGGTCCTGCACCTTGCGGCTCACCGTGGTCTTCGGCAGGCGCAGCGCCTTGGCCGCGGCGATGAAACTGCCGAGCTCGACCACCTTCACGAAGACCAGGGTGTCGTTGAGGTCGCGGGTCATGGATTTGGCTCCCGGGGTCGATTGGACCTGTTGCGGGATAATTATTCCCCAAAGTCCGGACTAATCAAGTGCCCCCTGGGGGACTAGATTGGCGACCTCGTTCCACGAAGCGCCCCCATGTCCCCCGTCCGTACCCGCACTTTCCACCTCGCCGCGGCCATTTCCCGGGCTTTGTCCCAGGTTGCCTCGGCCCTCCCCTCCAGGCCAGCCCACGGGATAATCCCTCGCACGGGAATGAATGTCCCGATGGTGGGACGATGAAATCCCCTGTCATCGTCCTCGATGCGGCCAAGCCCGTCGGCCGCGGCGTGGTGGAAACCTGCCTGGCCCAGTCCCGTCCGGTCATCGCGGTCACCCGCGACCCCAAGGGCCTGGCCGCCCTGCGCGAGCGCCAGCTGGTGTTCGAAGGCAAAGGTGTCGAACTGCTGGTGGTAGAAGGCAGCGTCGACGACGAAGCATCCGCCGAGCACCTCGCGGGCGAACTGCGCGCGCTGGAGCGCCCGCTCGCGGGCGTGGTGCTTTCGCTGTGCGGGGAACCGCCGCGCGGCCGCGTCCTCGACCATCCGGCGCGCGAGCTCAACCGCCGCCTCGAGATCGACCTGCTTCCGCACCAGGCGGCGGCGCGCCACTTGCTGCCACTGCTGGCGGAAACCGGCCGCAACGGTGGCTACGTGGTGATCGGCAGCGCCGGCACCGACCATCCCTGGGCTGGTTACGGCTATCGCTCGATCGCCGCCGCCGCGATCGCCATGCTCGTGCGCGTGCTGCACAACGAAGCGCGCCTGCTCGGCGTGCGCGTGCAGATGCTCGCGGTCAGCCGCCCGGTCAGGACCGACGAGAACAACGATTGCGCCTGCCCCGGCTGGCCAGCGGCCAGCGAACTCGCGCGCCAGGCCCTCGCCCTCGTCGACCAGGTCGAGTCCCGTCATCCCGTCAGCGCCATGGTGCGCTTCGCGGAGGCCCTATGAACCTCGACGGCTATCCCGACCTGCATCCCCTGCCCCGCCTGCATCCGCACGAACACCGCATCCACGTTCCCACCCTGCCAAGGAAAGCACTCATGAAAGGTTCGATCTTCCCCAGCACCGCGCTCGGTTCCGCCGTCGGCGCGCTCAGCCTGGCCGCGGCCATCGGCCTTTCGCTCGCCTCGGCCGGCTGCTCCAGCCGCGCCGCGGAGAACGCGGGCATGCCGCCGCCGGCCCAGGTCAGCGTCGCGCAGGTGGTCGAGCGCGAAGTCCACCCCTGGGACGAATACACCGGCCGCATCGCCGCGGTGGACAGCGTGGAACTGCGTCCGCGCGTGAGCGGTTACGTCGAGCGCGTCGCCTTCATCGAAGGCCAGGAAGTGACCAAGGGCCAGTTGCTCTTCATCATCGACAAGCGCCCCTACGAGGCCGCGCTCGCGCAGGCGCAGGCGCAGCTCGAGCGGGCGCGCAGCGACGCCGCCCTCGCCCAGGCGCAAAACCAGCGCGCGCAGGCGCTGATCGAGGCGAAGGCGATCTCGCGCGAGGACTTCGAGTCCCGCCGCGCCGCCAGCGCCTCGGGCAACGCCGGCGTGCGTGCCGCCGAAGCCGCCGTCGCCGCCGCCCGCCTCAACCTCCAGTTCACGGAAGTCCGTTCGCCGATCGACGGCCGCGCGGGCCGCGCCCTCATCACCGAAGGCAACCTGGCGCAGGCCGATGGCACGTTGCTGACCACGGTCGTTTCGCTCGACCCGGTGCATGTCTACTTCGAAGCGGACGAGCAAAGCTACCTGCGCTACCAGCAGGAGGCGCGCGATCGCGGCGTCGCCAACCCGGTGCGCGTGGGCTTGGCCGGCGAACAGGGCTATCCGCACCAGGGCAGCGTCGATTTCATCGACAACCAGGTCGACGCCGGCACCGGCACCATCCGCGCCCGCGCCGTGCTCCCCAACCCCGACCGTTCGCTCACGCCGGGCCTGTTCGCGCGCGTGCAGTTGCAAGGCAGCGCCGGCTTCGAGGCGAAGCTGGTCGACGACAAGGCGATCCTCACCGACCAGGATCGCAAATACGTCTACGTCGTCGACGGCAAGCACACCGCGCAGCGTCGCGACGTGCGCACCGCCGGCATCGCCGACGGCCTGCGCATCGTGACCGACGGCCTGCAGCCGGGCGACCGCGTCGTGGTCGAGGGCGTGCAGAAGGTCTTCTTCCCCGGCATGCCGGTCAAGGAATCGATCGTGCCCATGCCCGGCAGCGCCCCGGCGGGCACCGCCGCGCCGGCGGCCAGCATCGCGGCGCGCTGATCATCCAAGGAATCCGCACATGGACTTTTCCCGCTTCTTCATCGACCGGCCGATCTTCGCGGCCGTGCTGTCGATCCTGATCTTTGCCGCCGGACTCATTGCGATTCCGCTGCTGCCGATCGGCGAATACCCCGAAGTCGTGCCGCCCTCGGTGGTCGTGCGCACGGTGTACCCGGGCGCCAACCCGAAAGTCATCTCCGAAACCGTCGCCACCCCGCTCGAGGAGGCGATCAACGGCGTCGAGGACATGATGTACTTCAAGTCGGTGGCCGGTTCCGACGGCGTGCTGCAGATGACGGTCACCTTCAAGCCGGGCACGGATGCGGACGATGCCGCCGTGCGCGTGCAGAACCGCGTCAGCCAGGCGCTCGCGCGCCTGCCCGAGGACGTGCGTCGCCAGGGCGTGACCACGCAGAAGCAGTCGCCGGTCTTCCTGATGGTGGTGCACCTGGTCTCGCCGCAGGGCAAATACGACACCTTGTACCTGCGCAATTACATGCGCCTGCACGTGAAGGATTCGCTGGCGCGCATTCCCGGCGTGGGCGACGCGCAAATCTTCGGCGGCGGCGACTACGCCATGCGCCTGTGGCTGGACCCGGACAAGGTCGCCGCGCGCGGCCTGACCGCCGGCGACGTGCTGCGCGCGGTGCGCGAGCAGAACGTGCAGGTCTCGGCCGGACAGCTCGGCGCCGAGCCGATGCCCAACGGCAGCGACTTCCTCACCCCGATCAACGCCAAGGGCCGCCTCGAGTCGCCCGAGGAATTCGGCAACATCGTGCTCAAGAGCGGCGCCGACGGCGAAGTCGTGCGCCTGGCCGACGTGGCGCGCATCGAGCTGGCCGCCGGTGACTACACCCTGCGCGCGCGCCTGGATGGCATGAACGCCGCGGCGATCGGCGTGTTCCAGGCGCCGGGCGCCAACGCCCTGCAGATCCGCGACAACGTGGTCGCGCGCATGGACGAGCTGCAGAAGGGCTTTCCGCCGGGCATCGAATACCGCACCGTCTACGACACCACGATCTTCGTGCGCGACTCGATCAAGGCGGTTGTGACCACGCTGCTGGAAGCGGTGCTGCTGGTCGTGCTGGTGGTGATCCTGTTCCTGCAGACCTGGCGCGCCTCGATCATTCCGCTGATCGCCGTCCCGGTGTCCATCGTCGGTACGTTCGCCGCGCTGTACCTGCTCGGCTTCTCGATCAACACCCTGACGCTGTTCGGCCTGGTGCTGGCGATCGGCATCGTGGTCGACGACGCGATCGTGGTGGTGGAAAACGTCGAGCGCAATATCGAGGAAGGGCTGACGCCCCTCGCCGCCGCCCACCAGGCCATGAAGGAAGTTTCCGGCCCGATCATCGCGATCGCGCTGGTGTTGTGCGCGGTATTCGTGCCAATGGCCTTCCTGAGCGGAGTCACCGGCCAGTTCTACAAGCAGTTCGCAGTGACCATCGCGATCTCCACCGTGATCTCGGCGATCAACTCGCTTACGCTCTCCCCTGCCCTCGCCGCCAAGCTCCTGAAGCCGCACGACGCGCCGAAGGACGCGCTGTCGCGGGCCATCGAGCGCGGCTTCGGGTGGCTGTTCGCGCCCTTCAACCGCTTCTTCAAGCGCAATTCGCAGCGCTACCAGGGCGGCGTGGGCCGCGCCTTGGCCGGCCGCGGCCGCGTGTTCGCGGTCTATGGCGTGCTGCTGCTGGCGACGGCCTTCGTGTTCACTTCGGTGCCGCGCGGCTTCATCCCGATCCAGGACAAGCTGTACCTGATCGCCGGCGTGAAGCTGCCCGAGGGTGCGTCCATCGAGCGTACCGACGCGGCGCTGAAGAAGGTGGCGAAGATCGCCATGTCGGTGCCGGGCGTCGAGCACGAGGTCGCGTTCCCCGGACTGAACCCGCTGCAGTTCACCAATACCCCGAACAGCGGCGTGGTGTTCTTCCCGCTCAAGCCCTTCGACCAGCGCGAGCTGTCGGCCAAGGAGATCAACGAGCGCATCAACGCGCAGCTGGGCGGCATCCAGGAAGCCTTCGCCTTCGCGCTGCTGCCGCCGCCGATCCTCGGGCTCGGCAATGGCTCGGGCTACTCGCTGTTCGTCGAGGACCGCAACCACCAGGGCTACGGCGCGCTGCAGAGCGCAGTCGGCGCCTTCCAGGGCGCGACTTCACAGGTGCCCGGCATGGGCTTCCCGATCAGCAGCTACCAGGCCAACGTGCCGCAGCTCGACGCCGAAGTAGACCGCGTCAAGGCGAAGGCGCAGGGCGTGCCGCTGTCCGAGCTGTTCGACACGCTGCAGACCTACCTCGGTTCGGCCTACGTCAACGACTTCAACATGTTCGGTCGCACCTGGCAGGTGATCGCGCAGGCCGATGGCCAATTCCGCGACCGCGTGGAGGACATCGGCAAGCTGCGCACGCGCAACGCCAACGGCGAGATGGTGCCGATCGGCTCGATGGTGACGATCAGGCAGACCTACGGTCCGGATCCGGTGCTGCGCTTCAACGGCTACCCCGCGGCGGACATCCTGGGTGAAGCCGACCCGCGCGTGCTGTCCTCGGCGCAGGCGATGGCCAAGGTCGACGCGATCGCGAAGCAGGTGCTGCCCAATGGCATGGGCTACGACTGGAGCGACCTGAGCTACCAGGAAGCCACCCAGGGCAAGGCCGCGCTGGTGGTGTTCCCGCTCGCCGTGCTGCTGGCCTTCCTCGTGCTCGCCGCGCTGTACGAAAGCTGGACGCTGCCGCTGGCGGTGATCCTGATCGTGCCGATGACCCTGCTGTCCGCGCTGGTGGGCGTGTGGCTGACCGGCGGCGACAACAACGTGTTCGTGCAGGTGGGCCTGGTGGTGCTGATGGGCCTGGCCTGCAAGAACGCCATCCTCATCGTCGAATTCGCGCGCGAGCTCGAGTTGCAGGGCCGCGGCATCGTCGAGGCTGCGCTGGAGGCCTGCCGCCTGCGCCTGCGCCCGATCGTGATGACTTCCATCGCCTTCATCGCCGGCACGATTCCGCTGGTGCTGTCGCACGGCGCCGGCGCGGAAGTGCGCTCGGTCACCGGCATCACGGTGTTCGCCGGCATGCTTGGCGTGACCTTGTTCGGGCTGTTCCTCACGCCCGTGTTCTACGTGAGCCTGCGCAAGCTGGCGGGCCGCCCGCTGGTTTCGCATGAGCCCGCTTCGAAGGAGCCTGTCCATGCTTAAGCCTGCCCTTGCGCTGTCCATCGCCCTCGCGGTAGCCCTGGCTCCCAGCGCGGCGCAGGCGGAGCGCACGCACGAATCCACGTTCGTGGCCCCGGCGGCCTTCGCCTGGGCGCCGGCGCAGGGCCAGGCCGCTTCCGGCGACCTGGAGTTCTGGCGCCGCTTCGACGACCCGCAACTGAGCGCGTGGGTGGAGAAGGCGCTCCTGGCGAACACCGACCTGCGCATCGCCCTCGCCCGCTACGAGAGCGCGAATGCGCTGCTGCGCGGTTCGCGCTTCGACCGACTGCCGACGGTGACGGCGGAAGGCGCCGCGGTGCACCAGCGCCTGAGCGCGGACGAGCTTCCTGGCATCGGACGCGAGGACCGCGACAGCCATTACTACCTGGCCGGTGCGCGGCTGTCCTGGGAACTCGACCTGTTCGGTCGCGTGCGCAAGGGCGTGGCGGCGCAACGCGCCGACACCGCCGCGGTCGCGTCGGACCTTCAGGCCATGCAGGTGCTGATCATCGCCGACGTCGCGCGCTCCTACTTCACCCTGCGCGGGCTGCAGGAGCGCCTGCGCGTCGCCCGCGAGAACGTGGACAGCCAGGCCGAGACCCTGCGCCTCGTCGAGGCCGGCTTCAACGCCGGGCGCGGCACCGGGTTCGACACGTCGCGTGCGCGCGCCCAACTGGCTTCCACGCGCTCGCGCGTGCCCGCGCTCGAGGCGGAGCTGGCCACCACCCAGCACCGGTTGCTGGTCCTGGCCGGTCAGGCGCCGGAGGCTGCGCTTGCGCAGACCGTGGGGTCGCCGGCGCTTCCAGCCTTGCCCGCCCCGATCGATCCGGGCACGCCAGGCGAGTTGCTCGCGCGCCGCCCCGATGTCTCCGCGGCTTCCTCGCGCCTGGCCGCGGCGACCGCGCGCGTCGGCGTGGCTCGTGCCGACTTCTTCCCACGCTTCACCCTTGGCGGATTGATCGGCTCACAGGCCTTCGACACCGGCGGACTGTTCCAGCGCGACGGCGAACACCGCCTGGTCGCGTTCGGGATCGACTGGTCCTTCCTTGATTTCGGACGCGTGCGCGCGCGCCTGGCCTCGGCGCATGCGGAGGCCGATGGCGAGGTCGCGCACTACGAGCAGGTGCTGCTGCGTGCGCTGCAGGAAACCGAGGACGCACTGGTGCGCCTGGACCGCGCGCGGCTGGAGGATGCCGAACTGCAGGCCGCGGCTGGCGACAGCGCCAGCGCCGCGCGCCTGGCGCGCGTGCGCTATGAGGCTGGCGCTTCCGACCTGTTCGAGGTGCTCGACGCCGAGCGCGTGAACCTACAGGCGCAGGACGCCGCCGTGCAGGCGCGCACCCGCGGCCTGGTCGACGCGGTGGACGTTTACACCGCCCTGGCCGGCGGCTGGCCCTCGCGTTTGCCGGAAGCGGTGGCGAGTTCCGGCGGCCTCAGGGCGCCATCGTCTCCGCGCTGACTTCCCAGCCGGCGTCGAGTCCCCCGGGCAGCATCTGTCCGCGGTCCTCGCCGACTTCGCGATCGATCAGCCGGTTGAGCTTCTCGTTCATCGCGAGCAGCAGCTCGGGTTTGGAGCGGGCGAGGTTGTTCACCTCGCCCGCGTCCGTTTGGGTGTCGTAGAGCTCGACGTCGTTGTACTTGTGGATCTCCTCCAGCGAGTCCGGCCGGTTGTGCTGCTTGGGCGAAAAGTAGCGCGCGTACACGTAGCGGCCGTCGTACACCGAGCGCACGGCGCCCCGCTTGCGCATGTCCGGGCGCATCGCGGGGTCGTCCTTGAGCTTCTTCGGGTCGCCGCCCTGGTTGAGGTACTCGGCGGCCTTCAGCAGGAAGGGGCCGTCGAGGTAGGCGAACATGTTGTAGTTGAACAGCGCGCCCTCGCGCACCGCATCGAGGCCGGCCTTTTCCGGTGCGGCCAGCACGCCCGACAGGTCCTTGCCGGGCAGGTCCTTCGTGATCGCCGCCTTCTTCGCGGCGTCGACGCCGGTGAAGGACACCAGCGTGGGCGCAAGGTCGACGTGGGTGGTGACGGCGTCGACCTTCCTGCCGCCGCGCAAGGCGGGATGCACCACGATCAGCGGCACGTTGTTTTGTTCGCGGTAGGCGACGGCGCCCTTGGCGTGCAGCTTGTGCGCGCCGTCCATGTCGCCGTGGTCTGCGGTGAGCACGATGATGGTGCGCTCGGCCAGGCCGGAGGCGTCGAGCTCCCCGAGCACCGCGCCGATGTTGCGGTCGACGTCGCGCAGGCAGTTGAGGTAGTAGTTGTGCCGGCGGCGCCAGCGCGCCTCCTCGTCCGGGATGTTGCCGACCAGCGCATCATGCGAAAGCAGGAAGTCGCGGTGCGCCGGCGGCCGCCCGGCCGCGTCGATCGCCTGGAAGTGGCTTGCCGGCAGGTCGAAGTCCCACTGCCTGGCGTACAGTGGATCGGCCGGGTCGCGGTCGACGTGCGTGATGCCGCGCTGGCGGTTGACGGGCGTGTCCGGCGCATCGGTGTCGTAAAACATCACGTCGTGCGGGTTCACCAGGTTCACCGCCAGGAACCAGGGCTTGCCCTCGCCCGCCAGTTCGCGGCCCTTGCCGCGCAGCCAGCTGGTGCCCATCGCCGCGATGACGCCATCGTGCAGGTAGCCGCCGCGCGTGTGCGCGATGATGTCGCCCACGCCCATGTAGTCGGAGAAGCCGTAGTCCTCCATTTCCTGGGTGAAGATCTTCGTGGGCGATCCCAGTTTGTTGACCGTTTCGAATTCCTTGGTCAGGTGCCACTTGCCCTTGTAGGCGGTGTAGTAGCCGGCGTCGCGCAGCATGTCGCCGACGGTGCGCATGTCCGGCGACAGGCTGGAGATCCACGGGAAGTTGGTGTTGTCGAACATCCGCGTCTGCTGGATGTGCCGGCCGGTGTAGATCACCGAGCGCGAAGGCGTGCACACGCACGAGCAGATGCGATGGTTGGTGAAGCTGGTGCCGTCGCGCAGCAGGCGCTCATGCGCCGGCAGGCCATAGCCCGCGGGCAATTCCCCCGGGCGGAAGAATCGTTCCTGGTCGGTGAGGAAGAACAGGATGTTGTAGGGGCCCTTGCCGTTCCCGGTTCCCGGGACGAAGGCGGTGCCCGAAACGGCGGTGGGTTCGCTCGCCAGCGAAACGCCCGTCGCGCCGACGCCCAGCGCAAGCGCGCCCAGGCCCGTGCTCTTGATGAACTCACGCCGCGTGATGTTGCCCTTGTCGCCCGACCCGCCCTTGTCCATTGGAATTCCCCTCGCCCTGGAATCTTGTTCAGCGCCTGCCGACGCCGCCCCCCCGGCCCGCGCCCAGGCTCGAGCGATAGCCGCCCACCGGACGCGAGCCGGAATAGCCGCCGCCACTGCTGGGGGGCGGCGAACCCACGCCGCCGCCGTAGCGGTTGCCGCCGCCCTGGAAGCTGTTGCCCGTGCCCTGGAAAGAGTTGCCCACGCCGCCGCTGTAGCGCTGGTTGCCGCGGTCGCGCGCGTAGCGCTGCGTATCGAGGTCTGCCCCTACGCCCGGGCCGTAGGCGGGCGCGCCCACGCCCGTCCCGTAGCCCGGCGCGCCGACGCCCGCGCCCGTCGCAGGCGCGCCGACTCCCGCGCCGACTTTGGGCGAACCCACGCCCCGTGGCGCCGGTTGCACCGGCGCCTCGCGCCTGGTGGCGTCGCGCGGCAGGTCCACCTTCGACCAGGAGCCATCGGTGTACTTGTAGACCTCGCCGTCACGGCTGGCATACATGCTGTCGTTGATGTTGGCGACGCCGCCGCGGTGCATCTCGCCGGTGTCGCGGTTGTAGTGGAAGCCGCCGGCCGCGGCGGCATCCACGCGCGCGCCATCGCTGGTCCACGCGCCGAGCCCGGCCGCGCCGTGCGCTCCGCTGCCGGCGATGCCGGCGGCGCGACTCACGCGGCCGGTATTCGCGTCGTAGCGAATGCCCTGCCCGCCCGCCACCGTGCGCCCGGTCTGTGCGTTCGAATTGATGGCGGCGCGACCCGCGCCGACCGCGCCGGTGCGCGGATTGGCCCAGGCGCCGCGCGCCGCGCGACCGGCGTTGCCGGTGAGCCGGTCCGCCCACGTCGCCGCGGTGCCACGGACCGCCGCATTGCCCCAGGTGTCGTACACGTTCCACGCGGCGGCGCCGCCGCGCCAGGAAGCGAAGCCGCGCAGGCCGTCGCGCCACGGCCCCCACCACGGATCCCACGGACCGTACCAGCCGTCGTACCAGCCCCAGCCCCAGCCGAAGGTCCAGCCGACCCAGGGATTCCAGCCGAAATACGTACCCATGCCGTAGGTGACCGGGCAGCCGTACCAGTCGTCCTCGCCCACGTACGGATCGCACTCGTAACCAGTTCCGTAGACCACCACGTCGTCGCTGACCACGGTGCCGTAGTAGCCCGGCGTGTAGCCGACGTACACCTCGTCGCCTTCGCTGCCGTACACCTGCACGTAGGTGACGTAATGCAAGGGCGAACTGGTCGGGATCGCGTAGATCTCCGTCGGCACCTCGACCGCCACCTCCCAGGGACCGGTTGGCGCCTTGGCGTAGAACCACACGCCCTTGTCGACTGCGTAGTAGCCCTTGCCTGGCACGTGGATCACCGGCACCGGCGTGTTCTTCGCGTACTGCAGGCCGCCGGCGCCTTCGATGTCCTCGAAGAAAGGCTCGCCGTCATAAGGCACCTGCAGTTTCGTCTGGTCCTTTCGCACGGTTGCGTTCTGCGGCAGCGAGTTGGCGATCAGCGCCTCGCGCGCCTCCGGCGTACCGGGAATCGAGGCAAGCGCACCGCTCTTCGGATCGTCCGGGGGAATGCGGCGGAAATCCTCCGGCAGTTGCTTTGCCGGGAGGTTGGTCCAGGGCCCCCGCGCCGAAGGCGCGGAGAACCAGCGGCCGGAGACGAGCACGTACCAGTTCCCGCCGCCGTCGACGAACACGTCGGCGCCGGTGTTGTCCACGTAGGCGAGCGCGGTGCCGGGTATGGCGACGAACATCGGCTCGCCCTGGATCGCGATCAGTTCGGCGGGCTTGGTGCGCACGTACAGTTTCGGCGGGGCGCCGCGGGTGAAATCGTCCTTCAGCGCCGGCGGCGGCTCGTCGAGCATTTCCACCTTCGCCGCCGCTTTTCCCATCGCCGACTCGACCAGCGGATCGACGCTCGCCACCCAGCTCCACGGCCCCACCAGGGCCGGCGCCTGCGCCCAGTGCCCCGCCATGTGCGTGTAGAAATCATTGCCCTTGCGCAGCAGCAGCGAGCGCGTGTTGATGACGCGGTCGACGCCCTGCCCGACCGGGCGCAGCACCGGCGCGCCGTCGACCATCACCAGCATCGCCGGCTCGGTGCTGAAGATGATCTCAGGCGGGTTGTTGAGCACGCGCCGCGACACCGCCTTCATCGAACTGACCGCGAGCTCGGATTCCAGGTGATCGAGCGACATCGACCAGGTGGCGCCCCGTCCGGGAATCGCGCGCACCGTCCGCAGGTATTCGGCCTCGCGGCCGAGCGCGTTCGGGAAGCTCAGCCGTTCGAACTGCACGTCCGACAGCACCACCATGCGCGCGCCCGTGTCGACGTTCGTGGTCGCCGCGAACCAGACCACGCCGAAGTCGCGCAGGTCCTGCTTCTTGCCGTCCGGCAGATCGCGGGTGCCGGTCTTCACCGACAGCGCAAAACGGCCCTTGAGGGTGCGCCCGTCCCAGCTTTCGAGCTGCGGCTGGTGCACTTCGAAGACCTTGCCGTCGACCGGGAACTGTCGCGGGAAGGGACGAGTATCCAGTGACCGCACCTCGCCGGCCGGCGTCGCTGCCGCCTTTTGCCCTGCGGCCTGGCGCGCCTTGTCGCAACCGCCGAGTGCGAGAGCGCACGCCAGCAGCCACAGGCACCGCACAAGCGATCCGGTTCGGACCATCGGTGCATGCTCTCGCCGCGGTCCGGGGTGAAACATGCGTCCATGGTCCAATCGCCAATTGGACCCGCAACGCGGTTTCATGGCAGCAGGACCGAAGTCTCAGGAACTGGAGGCCATCCCCTGACTCTCTCGGCGGCGAAGGGATTCCCTGATCCCGAGGCGTCGCCCGGTTCCTGACACCCGCCGCCGTCCCTCCGACGGCGGCGTTCTTTTATGCTTGCCCCGTAGCCCCAAGGGCCAACTGTTCGGTCCCGGTGGGCTCTGCTGAGCTATTGCCATCCATCAGGGGACCCAAGCAATGAAAAATTCCGCACGTAGCCTGCTCTTGCTCGCGATGCTCGCGCTCGCCGCGCCTGCGTTGGCGCAGGAAACCAAGGCTCCTCCCACCGACGCCGAAGTCCTGGCGGAGTTCAAGACGCTGCAGGAGGCCGTCGGGCCGGACAAGCGCAATTTCATCAAGGAACAACTCGAGCTCACGCCCGAGGAAGAGGCGAAGTTCTGGCCCGTCTACGACGAGCACCAGAAGGGACTGGAGGCGCTCAACCGCCGCCGCGTGGAGAACGTGCTCGCCTATGCCAACGTGTGGAACGCCAACCACATCGAGGACGTGCCGGCCGACAAGCTGGTCAAGGAAGCGATCGCGATCGAGCGCGCCGAGGCTGACCTGCTGGAGCAGACCTACGGAAAGCTGCGTGGCAAGCTCACGGCGGTAAAGCTGGTGCGCTACCTGCAGATCGAGTCCAGGCTGCGCACCTACGTGCGCTACCGCCAGGCCGAGCAGGTGCCGCTGGCCGAATAGCCCGCGTCAGGGCTGCTGCAGCAGCGCATTGAGCAGGCGCTCGTCTTCGGGCGCCATCGGCGTGGCGATGTCGTCGATGCCGCGAAAATGCAGGCGGAAGGCCCGCAGCGCCGCCTGGCGATCGTCCAGCCGGTAGCCGAGCGCGCGCAAGGCCAGCCACGGATCGAAACCCGGTGCGGGCGGCGTCGCCAGCGCCGCGGGCTTCGGCCAGCGCCCGAAGCCGTAATCCGCCAGCACGCGCCAGGGAAAGCGGGCGCCAGGATCAGTCTTGCGCGTGGGTGCCAGGTCCGCGTGCGCGATCACCTGCCGGCGCGGAATCCCCAGTCGGGTGCACAGGTCGCCGAGCAGCACGACCAGCGACTGGATCTGCCGTTCGGGAAATTCGCTTGCGCCGTCGTTGTCGAGCTCGATGCCGATCGAGGCGGAGTTGAGGTCGGTGATGTTGCCCCAGCTGCCGCCTCCGGCGTGCCAGGCCCGGCGCTCTTCCGACACGAGTTGGTAGATGACGCCGTCGCGGCCGATCAGGTAGTGCGCGCTGACGGGCCCCTGGGCATTGCGGCTGCGCAGCGTGTCGAGGCTCGCCTGCACCGAGCCTTGCTCGGTGGAATGCACGACGATGACGATGGGCTCCCGGGCGTTGTGGTTCTCCGAGGGCACCCAGTTGGCGAGCGGATTGCGGCTTGGCGCATGGGCGCACGCCGCCAGTAGCAATGCGGTGAGTGCTGGCGCAATATATCTCTTATTATTCATATCATTACCGGATATATTTAATGTCGTTTATAGCACGTATTCACCGCGCCGCACGCCACCAATCTAGCGCATGCGATACCACCACCCTCCTCGCCGCGGCGCTCGACGGTATCGTGCCCTGCCTGCATGATCGGCCAACGACTCTCGCCCCCTGACGTCCGGAGCAACTGCATGACCTTGCTGCGCAGCCTGTGCCTGTCCCTGCTCGCCATCGTGCTCGCGGGCTGCGGTTCCAGCCCGAACAAGGTCGAGCAATCGCCGCTCGCGGCCGCCGGCCAGCTCGTGCTGGTTACGAGCCCGGGGTGGGATACGCCGGCGGGCACCTTGCGCACTTTCGAGCGCACCGAAACGGGCTGGCGCGAAGTCGGCCCGGCCCGCAAGGTCACGCTCGGCCGGGCCGGGTCGGGCTGGGGCATCGGCCTGCACGTGCCGCAGATCGTTGGCCCGCGCAAACGCGAAGGCGATGGCCGCAGCCCGGCCGGTATCTTCCTGGTCGGCCCGGCTTTCGGGTATCCCGAGCGGGTGGACACCGGCCTGGAATACCACCCGATGGACGCCGGCGACTGGTGCGTCGACGTGTCCGGTTCGCTCTACTACAACCGCATCGTCAACGTGGCCAAGGTGGGAGAGCACGCGATCGAAGGCTCGACCGAGCCGATGCGCCGCGACCTCCACGCCGGTGGCGACCAGCGTTACCGCATCGGCTTCGTGGTCGAGCACAACGCCGCCGGCGCCGACCGTGGCGGCAGCTGCATCTTCGCCCACGTGTGGAAATCCCCCGACGATGCGACCGCCGGCTGCACGGCGATGAGCGACGCGGACATGCAGGCCTTGCTGCGCTGGTTGGACCGGCGCCGCAACCCCATGTTCGTGCTGCTGCCTGAAGACGCTTACGCGCAACTTCGGGCCGAGTGGATGCTGCCCTGAGGGGCAGTTTCGCGTCTTTGTAAACTTCCTGAAAGCAACCATTTATCAGTTGCTTGGATGAGCTTTGGCCCCTTGGGCCAAGGTCCAATTGAGGCCATTTGGCTCGCGGCGGAAGGTCTCGGCAGGGAATGGATTCGCCTGCGGCGTCGCGCGCACGTGCGGCGCGGGCGAAAGCCCCTCTTCAACGCCGAACCACGGAGCCGAATAATGAATATCCAGAACAAGACCGAAGCCGCGCTTTCCAACGTCCTCGTCGCCGCTTCGTTGCGCTCCGAGCAATGGCGCCAGCTCAACTCCTTCGCCCGCTCCTGGGCCGCCGCGCCTTCCGGCAAATCGAAGGTGCCGCGCGAACAGTGCGCGGAATTGCTCACGGCGATCACCCGGCTCGAGCACTGCTGGGCCTATCCCGGCGAGCGCCTGCTGTCGAACATCCGAGCGGCGCTGGACGGCGGTGACGCCGGGCAATTCGCGCGCCTGGTGCGGCAGGCCTCGGCCTCGGTGCTGAGCGGCGACTACCGGCACGACGAGCGCGTATGGGACCCCAAGGACGAAGGCGCCCACGCCTCGATCGAGAACCTGCCCGGCGACGCGGTCGGCAAGGTCGACAAGCCCTACTTCGAGGTGCTGGTGGTGACGCCGAGCGCGCCTGCGCAGTGGCCGCGCTCCAAGGACCAGATGCGCAAGATGCGCCGCGGCGACGATCGCTTCGTGTACGAAGCGGTGCACGTGGGCAGCTACGAGGACGCGATGCTCGCGGTGATCGTCAACACCGACATCCAGTCGGTGGTGATGGTGGACGGCTTCGGTTTCGCCTCCAGCCTCGACCTGCCCGACCTGAAGGAAATGATCAACCGCGCCGGCGACGCCGAGGCCGACACCGGCACCGCAGGCTCGCTGGCGATGGCGCTCGCGCGCCGCGTGCGCGCGTACCGCCCCGAGCTCGACCTGTTCCTGCTGTCCGACCGCTCGCCCGAGCAGATCGCCGCCGCCGACGAGGCCGCTCCCTTCAAGCGCGTGTTCCACCAGATCGAGGAGCCGATGGAGCTGCACCTGTCGATCATGGACGGCATCGGCGACCGCTACGCCACTCCCTATTTCGACAACCTGCAGAAGTACGCGCTGCGCCCGATCGGCACCTTCCACGCGCTGCCCATCGCCCGCGGCAAGTCGGTGTTCAACTCGAACTGGATCCGCGACATGGGCCAGTTCTACGGCACCAACATCTTCTTCGCCGAATCCTGCGCCACCACCGGTGGCCTGGACTCGCTGCTCGAGCCCACCGGCAACATCAAGCTGGCGCAGCAGGCCGCCGCGCGCGCCTTCGGCGCCAAGAAGGTCTACTTCGGCACGAATGGCACCTCGACCTCGAACAAGATCGTCGTGCAGGCGGTGTGCAAGCCGGGCGACATCGTGATCGTCGACCGCAACTGCCACAAGTCGCATCACTACGGCTTCGTGCTCGCGGGCGCGCAGCCCTTCTACGTCGAGGCCTTCCCGCTCACCGAGTACTCCATGTACGGTTCGGTGCCGCTGCGCACCATCAAGCAGGCGCTGCTCGACTGCGCCGCCGGCGGCAAGCTCGACCGGGTGAAGGTCATCGACATGACCAACTGCACCTTCGACGGGCACATGTACAACCCGCGCAAGCTGATGGAAGAGTGCCTGGCGATCAAGCCGGACCTGATCTTCCTGTGGGACGAGGCCTGGTTCGGCTTCGCGCGCTTCAACCCGCTGCATCGGCGCCGCACCGCGATGGGCGCGGCGGCCGCGCTGACCGCGCGCTTCCGCAGCGCCGCCTATCGCGAGGAATACGAGGCCTGGAAGAAGAAGGCCAAGCCGCTCGACCCGAAGGATCCGAAGGCGGCCGACCAGCATCGCCTGCCCGACCCCGACAAGGTGCGCATCCGCGTCTACCAGACCAACTCGACCCACAAGTCGATGTCGTCGTTCCGCCAGGGCTCGATGATGCTGATCTGGGACGAAGACTTCCACCATGTCGAGGGCCCCTTCCAGGAATCCTTCCTTTCGCACACCTCGACCTCGCCGAACCTGCAGCTGATCGCCGGCCTGGACCTGGCGCGCCGGCAGATGGAATTCGAAGGCTACGCGATGACCATGCGCATGACCGACATCGCCATCCGCATCCGCAACGTGGTCAAGTCCCACCCGCTGATCAGCAAGTACTTCCACATCGCCACGCCCGAGGAAATGGTCCCGAAGGAGTACCGCGCGTCCGGCATCAAGGACTACGGCCCGCCCAACTCGAGCTGGGCGCAGATGTCGGCGGCCTGGGACGAGGACGAGTTCGCGCTCGACCCGACGCGGATCACGCTGGTGTGCGGCAACGCCGGCTTCAACGGCAACCAGTTCAAGAGCCTGCTGTCGGACCGCTTCGACATCCAGATCAACAAGACCTCGCGCAACAGCGTGCTGGTGCAGACCAACATCAACAACACCCACAGCGACGCCGCGCTGCTGATCAAGGCGCTGGCCGACCTGTCGCGCGACATCGACGCGCGCCTGCAGGAAGAAGGCGAAGCCGGCAAGAAGGCGCTGGCGGCCGCGGTGAAGAACCTGATGAAGGACGTGCCCGACCTGCCGAACTTCACCCGCTTCCACGACGCCTTCCGCGAGCACCCGAAGGGCAAGGCGAACGAGGGCCACATGCGCCCGGCCTTCTACATGGCCTACGACGAGGAAAACTGCGAGTTCATCAAGCTCGCCAGCCCCGACCTCGACAAGCGCCTGAAGGACGGCCCGGAACTGGTGTCGGCCAACTTCGTCATCCCCTACCCGCCGGGCTTCCCGATCATGGTGCCCGGGCAGGTCATCACCGCCGAGACCATCACGTACATGCGCAAGCTCGACGTGAAGGAGATCCACGGCTACGTCGCCGCGCAGGGCATCAAACTGATCAAGCCCGACGCACTGAAGAAGAGCAAGGCGAGTTCGACCCACTGAGGCAAGACCAACAGCCCTTTCCGGAGAAAGTCGATGGCATCGTTCTTCCAGTTCCTCGGGGAAAACCCGTACATCCTCCTGTTCTTCACCGTCGGCATGGCGGTATGGGTGGGTAAGTTCTCGGTCAAGGGCTACGGCCTTGGCATGGTCGCGGCGGCGGTGGTCGTCGGCGCGGCCATCGCGACCTGGGCATCGACCTACGGCATCAAGCTGCAACTCGACAACTTCGCCAAGTCGCTCATGTACTACCTGTTCATGTACGGCGTGGGCCTGCGCGTAGGCCCCTCCTTCTTCAACAGCCTGAAGAAGGACGGCGTCACCTTCACCATCCTGGCGGTGATCTGCTCGGTCCTCGGCCTGTTCCTGGTGGTGCTGATGAGCAAGGTGTTCGCCCTGCCCGCCGGCTCGGCCGGCGGCATCCTGGCTGGCTCGCAGACGATGTCGGCGGCGATCGGCACCGCGGAAATGGCGGTCGAGCAAGGCGCGTACAAGATCCCCGCCGGCAGCAGCGCGGAGGCGATCTCCGGCATGATCGCGCTGGGCTACGGCGTGACCTACATCTGGGGCACGGTCGGCATCATCCTGATCTGCAAGTACCTTCCGCGCTGGTGGGGCGTCGATGCCGCCGCCGCCGCGAAACAGTACGAGCAAGAGCATGGCGTGAAGAACGTCGACGACGCCGGTGTTACCGGCTACCGCGCCGGCGGCCTGCGCGCCTATCGCGTCGAGAACCCGGCCACCGTCGGCAAGTCGATTTCCGCTTTCCGCAAGGCCAACCCGCAGTACAAGATCGTCAACGTCGTGCGTGGCGACGAGGCGCTGGGCGCGTCTCCCGACTTGGTGCTCGCTTCCGGCGACGTGGTCGCGCTGGGCGGCAGGCTCGAGGACCTGACTTCGAACCTTGGCCTGGTTGGCGCCGAAGTAGCGAACCAAAAGGTGCTGAACATCCCGCTGGACCAGGCGGAAATCCTCCTGCTCGACGACGCCTACGACGGTCGCGCCCTGAAGGAGTTCGCCAAGGAAGACTTCGCCGGCCAGTTCGGCATCAGCAAGATCGAGCGTGCAGGCGAGCCCATTCCGGTGGGCTCGGAAACGATCCTCAAGCGCTTCGACGTGCTGTTCGTCAGCGGCCTGAAGGGCACGATCCAGGCGATCGGCGAGAAGGTCGGCAAGATCGCCCGCCCGAGTACCTCCACCGACCTGCTGACGCTGGCCGTGGGCATGGTGCTGGGCCTGTTGATCGGCAAGATCACCGTGCCGGTTGGCGATTTCACCGTGGGCCTGGGCAATGCCGGCGGACTGCTGCTTTCGGGCATCTTCGTATCCTCCGCGGTGTCGCGCCTGCGCTTCTTCGGCGGCACGCCGAACGCGGCGCGCAACATCCTGGAAGACCTGGGCCTGGTGACCTTCATCGCGATCGTCGGCATCAACGCGGGCGCGACCTTGCTCGAACAGCTCACCGGTGCGATCGCGGTGAAGATCTTCCTGGCCGGCTTCATCGCCAGCACGATCCCGCCTTTCGTCACCTGGGCGATCGGCTACCACTTCTTCAAGATCAACCCGGCGGTGCTGATGGGCGGCGTGGCGGGTTCGCGCTCGCACTCGGGCCCGGCGCGCGAGGCGGCGAAGGAGATCAACTCCAGCGTGCCCTGGGTCGGCTTCCCGGTCGGCTACGCGGTGTCCGGCGTGCTGTACACGGTGTTCGGCTACTTCGCGATGGTCCTGTCGCAGTAAACGGGGGAATACAGGCCATGAAGGGAAAGACCATGAAGTCCTGGCCGGGAGCGCGGTGCCAGTCCGCCGCGCTCTCCTGTGGCGTATTGCTGGGCGCGCTTCTCGTGCCGGGCTTCGCCTTCGCCCAATCGAATAATCCGCCAACCACGGCCACCGACCCGGCGCCGAAACCAGCCGTGGAAGAAGAAGAGGAAGCCCCCGATTCCACCGAACAGGGCCAAACCCACCTTGACGAGAGCTTCGGGCCGAAATCGCACGCGGACTGGGTGCGCGAGACGCGCCGCAAGGCGCTCGACGACACCAAGATCAACGTGCAGGCGCGCTCCTACTACCTCGACCGCGACAAGTACGACGACAGCCAGAGCGAAACCTGGGCGGTGGGCGGATCGATCGGCCTGAAAACCGGCTACTTCCGCGAACGATTCTCCGTCGGCGCCACGGCCTACACCTCGCAGCCGCTGCACGCGCCGGAGGATAAGGATGGCGCGGGCCTGCTCAAGTCCGGGCAGGAAGGCTATTCGGTGCTCGGCGAGGCCTACGGCGAGTTCCTGGTCAACGACACCACGCGCGTGACCTTCGGCCGGCGCCTGTTCGACACGCCGTACATCAATCGCAACGACACGCGCATGAACCCGGTCACCTTCGAGGCGATCGCGATCCAGGGCCTGCACGGCGGCGGCGACAAGGCCGAATTCCGCTACGGCGCGGGCTTCTTCAACCGCATCAAGGAGAAGAACTCGGACGTGTTCGTGTCGATGTCGGATGACGCGGGCGCGCCGGACGACGTCAACAACGGCGTGTTCGCGATCGGCGCCAACTACAAGAAGGGCGACTGGAGCATCGGCGCAATCGACTACTACAGCGAAGACATCATCAACATCTTTTACACCGAGGCAAAATACGCCTTCACGGTGAGCCCGAAGTCGAAGCTGTCGCTGTCGCTGCAGTACTCCGACGAGACCTCGGTGGGCGACGAGCTGCTCAAGGGCACCTCCTTCGACTCCAACCAGTGGGGCGCGAAGGCCGAGCTGTCCTATGGTGGCGCGCTGTTCACCGCCGGCTTCACCAGCGCCGGCGGCAACGCCAACATGCAAAACCCGTGGAGCGGCTATCCGGGCTATACGAGCGTGCAGGTCGAGGACTTCAACCGTGACGGCGAAGATGCATGGATGTTCCGCGCGGCCTACAAGTTCAAGGCGGTAAAGGGCCTGTCCGTGTACGGGCTGTACGTGGACGGATCCGATCCGGACTCGCCCAGCGAATACGCCAAGGACGAGTGGGACCTGAACCTGCAGTGGGACGTGCCCGAGGGCCCGCTCAAGGGCCTGATGGCGCGAGTGCGTTATGCCGAAGTGGACCAGGACGCGCCCGGCGTTTCGACGCTGAACGACCTGCGCGTGATGGTCTACTGGACCCCGCAGACGCCCTGACCAGCGCATGGAGTGGCTCACCGCCTTCCTCGCCAAGTACCCCGAGCTCGGCGTGTACCTCGCGCTGGGCATCGGTTACTGGGTTGGGGGCATCAAGTTCGGCGGCTTCACCCTCGGCGGCGTGACCGGCTCCCTGCTCGCAGGGATGCTGATCGGATTCCTGTTCCACGTGCCGGTCTCGGGCACCGCCAAATCCGTGCTGTTCCTACTGTTCCTGTTCGGCATCGGATACGAGGTCGGGCCGCGCTTCGTCGCGGCCATGAAGGGCGATGGCTGGCGCTTCGCCGTGCTCGGCGTATTCATGCCCGTGGTGGGCCTGCTCGTGGCCTGGCCGATCGCGCGCTACCTCGACCTGGACGTCGGCCTGTCGGCTGGCATGCTCTCGGGCGCGTTGACCGAATCGCCGGCGATGGGCACGGCGAACGAGGCGATCCAGGCGCTCGGCCTGGACGCCGCGACCACGGAGAAGCTGGTCGCGCACGTGGGCGTGGCGGACGCGGTGTGCTACCTGGTGGGCGCGCTCGGCGTGATCTTCATGTGCAAGAGCATCGGCCCGGCGTTGCTGCGGGTGGACCTCAAGGCGGAGGCGCGCAAGCTCGAGGAGCAGTACGGCATCAGCCGCAAGGACGAGGACATCATCTCGGCCTGGCAGCCCTTCGAGACGCGCGCGTTCCGCGTCCCCGACGCCGCGCCCGCCGCCGGTATGAAGGTGCGCGATGCCGAACGGCGCAGCAGCGATCGCGCGCGCCTGTTCGTGGTGCGCATCCGCCGCGGCGAGCAGCTCATCGAGGCCACGCCCGACACCGTGATCGCGGTCGGCGACGTAGTCGCGATCAGCGGCCGCCGCGAGGTGCTGGTCAACCTGCTGGGCGGGCGGCTGGACGAGGTGGATGATCCGGGCCTGCTCTCCATACCGATCGCCTCGCGCGACGTGTTCGTGTCACACAAGACCTGGGTCGCGCACACGCTGCGCGAGATATTTGCCTCCGATGCCTTCGGCGGCGTCTATCCGGCCGGCCTGACGCGCAACTCGCTGGCGATCCCGATGGGCACCGGCACCGTGCTCGAGCGCGGCGACGTGCTGTCGCTGGTCGGCACCGAAAGCGCGGTCAAGCGTGCGACGGCCGAACTGGGCGAAGTCGTGCGGCCCTCCGACGTCACCGATTTCGTAGTGCTGGCGATGGCGGTGTTCTTCGGCGCGCTGCTCGGCGCGATCGCGGTGGTCCCGGTGGGCAGCGTGCGCGTGGTCATCGGCACCAGCGTCGGTACGCTGATCGCGGGCATCGTCATCGGCCACATGCGGCTGAAGCGGCCGCTTTTCGGGCGCATTCCCGATGGTGCGGTGAAGTTCATGCAGGCGATCGGCCTGGCTGGATTCGTGGCCATGGTCGGCCTCGGCGCCGGTCCGCATTTCGTCGAGGCGGTGAGGGTGTCCGGCCTCGGCCTGCTGTTCGGCGGCGCGGTCATCACCTTTACCCCGCTCTTCCTCGGCCTGTGGTTCGGGCACAAGGTGCTGAAGATCAATCCTGTGCTGTTGCTCGGCGCGATCTCCGGCGCGCAGACCTTCACCGCTGGCCTGGCCGCGTTGCAGGAGCAGTCGGAAAGCTCGGTCGCGGTGATCGGCTACTCCGGCTCGGTCGCGATCGCGCACGTGTTCCTCACCACCTGGGGCACGGTGATGGTGCTGCTGATGGCGCCCTGAGCGAGCGCGCGGGACGCGAAGCTCAGCTTCGCCGGCTTTGCTCGGCGAACCAGGAGGCCAACTCGTCGACCAGTCGCGAGACCTCGGCCTTTTCCTCGGCGCTGAAGGACTTCGCCTTGGCTTGCCAGCCACCGACTTCCGAACCGTGCTTGAGCTTGCTCGTGTCCATCAGCTCGCGCAGGCGCCTGACCCAGGCCTGGATATGGGCGGCGCCGGCCTTTGCTTCGTCGAAGCTGGACAGCGCGAGGGAGATCTCGAGGAAGGCGTCGCCGATCGAAGCCGCTTCGCCTTTCGCGTGCGGCAGCATCAAAGCACGGCGGGCCGCATTGAACTTCTCGGACTGGTAGCTCATGGAACTCCTCCGGGATTCGGGTCGCGCGACCCGTATCCTACGCCCGAAAAGCGAACGGCCCGCCGAAGCGGGCCGTTGTCTTGTATGGCGTCCCCACGGGGATTCGAACCCCGGTCGCTACCGTGAAAGGGTAATGTCCTAGGCCTCTAGACGATGGGGACAGCGGACATTGCGTACCGCTTTGAAACGAGTGGTGGAGCTAATCGGGATCGAACCGATGACCTCTACAATGCCATTGTAGCGCTCTCCCAGCTGAGCTATAGCCCCACCGATAGGAGAACGGGAATTTTAAGGGCCGCGGTGCGGCCGCGTCAAGCGAAGGCGATCTCGGCCTCGTCGCTGGGCTCGTCGAGCGGCATCGGGCCCAGCGTGTGCGGGCCGTGCCCCTGCCCCGCCAGGTACTCCAGCCACTTGTTGAGGAAGGAGTTCATGCGCAGGCGGTGGCCGAACATCACGCGCGGCTCCGGGTGCAGTCCCAGCACGTCCTGCCACTGCCGGCCGATGTAGCAGTGCGTGACCTCGGCCTGGCGGGCGTCGCGGTAGATGCGCACGTAGGCCGACGGATCCGGGCGCCCGGTGACCGGGTCGTTCATCCGGTAGCTGATCCGCAGCTCGAGCGTATAGGCGTGCACTTCCAGCACCTCCACCACCACGTCCAGTCCCTGCGGGCAGCGCGACAGGAACGTGCCCTTGGCGAGCGCCGGGATGTCGAACAGCTTCGACATGCGCTGGTAGTTCTCCGTGTACAGGCCCATCAGCCAGCCGAGGCGGCTGCAGGAGGGCATCTTCGCGGTGGTGGCGAGGACCGGCATTGACCGACTCTAGCAGCGTCGCAACCCGGAAAAAAAGGCCTTGTAATGCCGCCCGAAGCGTCAGAACATGTGCTTCTGGATACCGAATTGCGCCAGCACCTTGCTGGCGATCTCCTCGATCGAGGTATGCGTCGTGCTGAGGTTGGGCAGGCGCTCGGTCCGGAACATCTCCTCGGCCCGCGCCACCTCCTTCCTGCACTGCTCCAGCGTCGCGTAACGCGAGCCCGGCTTGCGCTCGGTGCGGATCTGCTGCAGGCGGTTCGGATCGATGGTCAACCCGAAAAGCTTGCGCCGGTGCGCCTGCAGTTTCTTCGGCAGCCGGTCGCTTTCCAGGTCGTCCTCGGTGAGCGGGTAATTCGCGGCCTTCACGCCGTAGTGCAGGGCCAGGTACAGGCAGGTCGGCGTTTTTCCCGAGCGCGAGACGCCGGTCAGGATGAGGTCTGCCTCCGCATAGTCCAGGTCGATGCCGTCGTCGTGGCTGAGCGCGTAGTTGGTGGCGTTGATGCGCGCCTCGTAGGCGGCAAAGTCGACGAGGCCGTGCGCGCGGCCCATGCGCGGCTGGCGCTTGACGCCCAGTTCCTGCTCCAGCGGCAGGATGAAGGGCGCGAAGATGTCGAGCATCAGGGCGCCGCTGGCCACGATCAGCGCGCTCAGTTCGGGGTCCACCGCCGAATTCACCACGATCGGGCGCACCCCTGCGCGCAGGCCGGCGGCGCGGATCTCGTCGGCGGCGGCCAGGGCCTTGTCGCGCGTGTCCACGAAGGAAATGCGCAGGGTCCGGAACTCGATGCCGCTGAACTGGGTGAGCAGGCTGTTGCCGATGGTTTCGGCGGTGATGCCGGTGCCGTCGGAAATGAAGAAAACGGGGCGAGGCTGGTCCATCGCGGCATTGTGCCGCATGGACCCGAAACGGGATAATGGCGGTCTTGGCCTGCCGCCCCGTCCCGGAGCCCCCGTTTTGACTTCGCACGTCCTCTGGCTGCACCAGCTGCGGCTCACCGACCTGGCCCAGGTCGGCGGCAAGAATTCCTCGCTCGGCGAGATGATCGGCAACCTCAGCGGCCTGGGCGTCTCCGTGCCCGGGGGCTTCGCCACCACCGCCGACGCCTTCAAGGAATTCGTCGCCTACAACGACCTGTCCAAGCGCATCTTCGACCGCCTGGCCACGCTCGACGTCGAAGACGTGGACGCGCTGGTGGCCGCCGGCAAGCAGATCCGCGGCTGGGTGATCGAGGCGCCGCTGCAGCCGGCGCTGGAGCAGGCGATCCGCGAGGCCTACGCGCAATTGTGCAAGGAAGCCGGCGCCGCCGACATCGCCGTTGCGGTGCGCTCTTCCGCGACCGCCGAGGACCTGCCCGACGCTTCCTTCGCCGGGCAGCAGGAGACCTTCCTGAACGTCGTGGGCATCGACGAGGTGCTTGTCCGCATCCGCGAGGTCTTCGCTTCGCTCTACAACGACCGCGCCATCGCCTACCGCGTGCACCACGGCTTCAAGCACGAGGACGTGTTCCTGTCCGCGGGCGTGCAGCTGATGGTGCGCTCGGACATCGGCGCGGCCGGCGTGCTCTTCACGCTCGACACCGAGTCCGGCTTCCGCGACGTGGTCTTCGTCACGTCCAGCTACGGCCTGGGCGAAAACGTCGTGCAGGGCGCGGTGAATCCGGACGAGTTCTACGTCTACAAGCCCACGCTGCGGGCCGGCAAGCCGGCGATCCTGCGCCGCACGCTCGGCAGCAAGCAGATCCGCATGGTCTATTCGGACCAGCCGGGCGAGCGCGTGCGCAACGAGGACACCCCCGTCGAGCTGCAGCGCCAGTTCTCCATTTCCGATGCCGATGTCGAGGAACTGTCGCGGCAGTCGCTGGTGATCGAGCAGCATTACGGCCGCCCGATGGACATCGAGTGGGCGAAGGACGGCGGTACCGGCAAGTTGTACATCGTGCAGGCGCGCCCGGAAACGGTGAAATCGCGCACGCGCTCCACGCAGATCGAGCGCTACCTGCTTGAGGAACGCGGCCAGGTGCTGGTCGAGGGCCGTTCGATCGGCCAGAAGATCGGCGCCGGCACCGCGCGCGTGGTGCGCAGCCTCGGCGAGATGGCGGCCTTCCAGCCCGGCGACGTACTGGTGGCGGACATGACCGATCCCGACTGGGAGCCGATCATGAAGCGCGCGGCGGCGATCGTCACCAACCGTGGCGGCCGCACCTGCCATGCCGCGATCATCGCGCGCGAGCTCGGCGTCCCGGCCGTGGTCGGCTGCGGCGACGCCACCGACCGCATTCCCGACGGCAGCCAGGTCACGGTGAGCTGCGCCGAGGGCGATACCGGCTTCATCTACGGCGGCCTGCTGCCCTACGAGCGCGTGGTCACCGACCTTTCGCACATGCCGCCAGCCCCGCTCAAGATCATGATGAACGTGGGCAACCCCGAGCGCGCCTTCGACTTCGCGCAGTTGCCCAACCAGGGCATCGGACTGGCCCGCCTGGAGTTCATCATCGCGCGCCAGATCGGCGTGCATCCCAAGGCGTTGATCGAATACGACCGGCTCGACGCCGCGACGAAGCGGCAGATCGAGCCGCTGATGGCTTTCCAGCACAGTGGGATCCGAAGCTTGGAATTCACGTGACTTGAAGTCGCGGC
>JADMIO011006384.1_pt1 | contig 44101 bp, 32 predicted proteins | sample 8958161 | NCBI WGS metagenome assembly JADMIO01 (sample SAMN16585339, study PRJNA669376) | soil metagenome | isolation source: Crop rotation soil | place: USA: Cullars Rotation, Alabama | collected 2011
AGGTGAGCCAGTGTGATTACATTTGCGGCCTAACTGTGGCCAGTCCAGTTACGCTGGAGTCACTAGTATTTAGGTGACACTATAGAAGCGGCCGCGACAACTTGTCCACGTGGAATTCTAAGCTTAGGATCCCAATGTGCTGGAAAGTCCTCGTCCTCGTCCTCGTCCTCGTTTTCCGAGGGTTTTCGAGGACGAGAACGAGGACGAGGACGGCTTTCAAAAAGCGAATTTTGCAACCACTTCCAGTCAGTAGCAAGGAGGCTCTCTGTCTCTCTCTGGCTCGTAGCCGCCGATGTGAATCGGCGGACCGTCGGTTGCAATAAACGCTCCGCCGATTCACATCGGCGGCTACAACTACTGACTGCTGACCACTGACTACCCTTCCGTTTGACCGTGGCGCTCCTTTTTCCCATACTCAGGCATGGCAAATACGTTCGGCCATCTGTTCCGCATTACCACCTGGGGTGAATCTCATGGCGGCGGCGTGGGTGTCGTGGTGGATGGCTGCCCTCCCCGTCTCGCGCTGACCGAAGCGGACATTCAACCCGACCTCGATCGGCGCCGTCCCGGCCAATCCAAAATCGTGACGCCCCGCAGGGAAGCGGATCGCGTGGAAATTCTCTCCGGCACGTTCGAAGGCAAAACGCTGGGCACACCGATCAGCCTGTGGGTCCGCAACGAGGACGCCCGGCCGGAGGCATACAGCGAGATGGCGACGAAATTTCGTCCGTCGCACGCCGACTACACGTACCAGGCGAAGTTCGGCATTCGCAACTGGCAGGGCGGCGGCCGCACCAGCGCGCGCGAAACCATCGGCCGCGTCGCCGCCGGCGCCATCGCCAAAAAACTTTTGCGCGAAAGTTACGGCGTGGAAGTCCTGGCTTACGTGCGCCAGGTGCAGAACATCAAAGCCACAATCGATCCCGCCACGGTGAAGTTCAAGGACGTTGAATCGAACATCGTGCGCTGTCCCGATTCGGCGGCGGCCGGCAAAATGATTGCGCTGATCGAAAAGATGCGCAGCGCCGGCGACAGCGTGGGCGGAATTGTCGAAGGCGTCGCCCGCGGCGTGCCGCCCGGCTGGGGCGAACCGGTGTTCGACCGGTTGGAAGCGGATCTGGCGAAGGCGATGTTGAGCCTGCCGGCGTCCAAGGGATTCGATGTCGGCTCCGGCTTCGACGGAATTTTGCAGACGGGCACGCAGCACAACGATTCGTTCCGGATGAAAGGCGGCAAAGTGGTTACCACCACCAATCGGTCCGGCGGCATCCAGGGCGGCATTTCGAACGGCCAGCCGATTTTTTTCCGCGTGGCCTTCAAGCCGGTGGCCACGGTCATGCACGAGCAGGAAACCGTGGATGTGGAAATGAAGAACACCACGCTGAAGGCCCGGGGCCGGCACGATCCGTGTGTGTTGCCCCGCGCGGTGCCGATGGTGGAAGCGATGACCGCGCTGGTGTTGATCGATCACGCGCTGCGGCACAAGGCGCAGTGCGAGTAAGCCATGGCTGAAATTTTTCGCCTGACGACCGCGACGGTTGCTCTTCCTGCGGTGGGCGGAATGGTGGCGGGCGTGTTCGCTTTCCGGTCGCTGCGAAAGAATGGCCTCACCCGGAACGGACTCTTCATTTCAATCCTTTGTGTGCTGGCGCTGGGAATTCTTTTTCCCGGCATGGCCCGCGATCGCATCGAAGTGTCGCCGCAGAAGTTTCGCATGAATACCGGCTTCTGGTTTGCGCCGACGATTCACGAATTCGATCCCCAGCAAGTGGACCACGTGGAATTCTTCATCGCCGACAACCGGCAATTTCGGAAAAAGGAATACATGCGGGTGTTTCTCCACGATGGCACCTCCGACCCGGTGCCGGTGAATACCTTGTTTCGGGATAACCAGGCCCGCATTATCGAACTGCTTGAATCGTACGGCGTGAGGTTTGCGAACCACCCCTGACGGTTACTGCTGCCAGATCCGGTTCCAGAGCTGAAGCCCGCCAAAGATCCACAACGCGGCGGCCACGGCGATGTAAGGGCCGTAAGGCAACCGGGAAGACCACTCGCGCTTGCCGGTAACGATGAGCGAAACGCCGACGATGGAACCCAGGATCGAACTCACCACGAGACAGAACAGGATGGATTGCCAGCCGAGAAAAGCGCCGATCGCCGCCATGAATTTCACATCGCCAAGCCCCATCGCTTCGCGCGGCAGAACCAGTTCGCTGGTGACCGCTTCCAGGTGACTGACCTGTTCGGGATCGAACACCTCATCGCCGATCCGCAGGCTCCGGGAGAGCAGCGCGATTTCGACCGGAACATTTTTGAAACAGCGATCGGGCAGTTCCACGATGCGCGCCTGCAGGACGACCGTGTCGGTCTTCCGATAAAACAATTCCTCGTACGGAATCTCCCGATCCGGCAGGTGCACGGAGGTCTCGCCAAAGATCACCCGCGCCTCTTCGGTCAGCGTCACGCGCTGCCGGCCGAACAGCAGTTTGCCGAGCCGCAGGATGCCGTAAACGATTCCGGCGCCCACGACAATTCCGATCAGGCTGTGGCCAAGTCCGGCGAGCAGCGACGTTTGCCCGTGCAATTGCGGCACGACGATCGAAAAAATAAAACCGGCGATCATGCCGCCGACGGTGATTTCGTCGGGAATAATGAAGTGCTCGAAGTCGATGAAGGTCGCCGCGATCAACAGCGAGAGCAAAACGCAATAGCCGATCGCCACCAGCGGCGATTCGCGTCCCGCCGCAAGCCAGGCGCCGAGAAACACGAGCCCGGTAAGCAATTCGACCAGGAAGTAGCGGATCGAAATGGGCGCGCCGCAGTTCCGGCATTTGCCGCGCAGCGACACCCAGGTCACGAGCGGAATGTTCAAGTACCACGGAATCGAATAGCGGCAATGCGGGCAATGCGACGGCGGAGAAACGATGCTTTGCCCGAGCGGCAGCCGATAGATCACGACGTTGAGGAAACTGCCGACGATGCAGCCGAGGACAAAGAACACCGCCGACCAGAAATGGAACGGCACCGCCGCCCAATACTGCGAATCGAAAATGGCGGTGATACTCATGCCGGGCCGGTCATCCGGGGCAGAACAGGAATTCGGAGCGGTTTATCCATACAAATTTTTCGTCAGCGCCGTTCGCATGATTTCGACCGGCGCGGCCTGTCCGCTCCAGATTTCCAACGCCTTCGCGCCCTGATACAGCAGCATGCCCAGGCCGTTGGCGCGGCGGCAGCCCGCTTCTTTGGCGGCCAGCAGCAACGGCGATTCGACCGGGCGATAAATCATGTCGTAAACCGCGAGCGCCTGGCGCACGGAGAACTGTTTGCGATCGATGGGAAACGCGTCGGTCGGCGCGAGGCCCAATGACGTGGCGTTGATCAGAAGATCCACTTCGCCGCGCGGATAACCGATCTGGACTTTGACATCGAGATGGCGCCGGCGGATTTCGGCGGCCACCGATCCCGCTTTGGATTGGGTGCGGTTGACAATGAACAGTTCGGCGACATTCTCGGCCGCCAGCTTGAGCGCGGCGACCCGCCCGGCCCCGCCGACGCCCAGCAGCAGGACTCGCGCGCCGCGCAATTCGAAACCAAGATCTTCGCGCAGCGATCGTGTGATGGCGTCGGCGTCGGTATTGAAACCGTGCATGCGAATTTTGTCCGGCGGGGCCGCCGCGGGATCATCGAACTGATGCAGCGGGAGCCAGGCATTGTTCTTGTCGCGGCCTTCGAAGCGCACCGTATTGACCGCGCCCCAGTGCCGGGCGGATTCATCGAGCACATCGACCATATCGGTCGCCAGCAATTTGTGCGGCACGGTGAGATTGACTCCGAGAAAATGCATGGACTTCGCGCCGATGAGCGCGGCGCGCAATTCCTCGGGGCGGACTTCGTAGGCTAGATAACGCCAGTTCAGACCGAGCGCCGCCATCCCCGCATTCTGCATGGCGGGCGAAGCAGAATGGCGGATGGGATGGCCGAACACGGCGCAATAGCGCGTTCCGGCATCGATGGGGTTCGCGAACTCGTCGGACACCCGTTGGTTATAGTCAGCCGGAGGATCGGTTTAAAGCCGAAAAGTGGCGGCAAAATCTGAATTTCCATTCCGTTGATTCGCGCGACGGGTCAAAACATCCGCGGGAACGCCCCGCAAATGAAAAAAGGAGTTGTCCCGTTCGGAACAACTCCTTCGAAGCTGGCGCGCCGCACCTAACGTTTGGCCCGATAGAATCGCTGTTGATTCGTCAGCACGGTGCCGGGGTCGGTGATCGTTCCGACGCCGCTGCCGTCGAGATTGATCGTGCCGAGCGAATTCCAACCCGGCGAACTGAGACTGGTGGAAACCTCGACGTTGAACTGCGCGTTGGGCGCGCCGGTGAGCGTGAGCGAAACGCCGCCGCCGCTCGGCGTGATTAAAGTCCAGCGCGGCAGAATCGGTCCCGTGAACGGAACGACGTCGGCGTAAGTGGTGCCGACGCGCAATTCATCGATGAGCCATTCGGCCGCGGGATTGACGCCGCTCAAATTGCCGGCGAACAGGACCACGCGATTGAAGGCGAAATCCAATCCGCCGAGAACGCTGTTGGTGTCGCCCGCCAGATAATTTGTGAACACGCTGGTGAGCGGCGGTTCGGCGGCGAGATTGGTCGGGTTCACCCACATGTAAAGGTCGTCGAAGTCGACCGAATTGCTGATGGTCAGACCGTCGTTGTCATCGTGGTGATCGATGCGAATGACGATCAACGCGACGTTCGTAAACGGCACCTGGCTTTGGCGGCGCTGGGTGCCCTGCCCCAGCGGGATGAAGCCCCACGTGTCATTTGTCTGGCCGACGGCGGTGCCGCTGCTTTCGCCGATCGCGAACCGGCCGGCGTTGTTGCCGGGAAGTCCCCAGACGTTCGTGTTGAAGAACGTGAGATTGGCGCCGCGATCGTAAGTGCCAGTGGGACTGGCCTGGCCGGTGCGCTGACCCAGGCAGCTGATCCAGGTGGTGGTGCCGTTGGTGATGATGATGGAATTCAGATTTCTCGCGGGCCGGCTGGTGGCGTTGTTGTTGGTGCCGGAGTTGTGCAGCATGTTGCCGCTGGTGACGAGCATGTGTCCGAACATGTCCGTGTAACTCAGGCTGCCGGCGAGAATATCCGACGCCGCGTCCTGCGTGCTCGACGCGGGATTTACGAACGGATCGTTGCCGTCCGGCGGAATATCCTCCCAGGGTCCGGCCCAGCCGGTGCCGCCATTCCAGTCGGTGATGATTCCCGAGCGTCCGAGCGCCACGGAGCCGACGGTGTAATCGAAACCTTCGTAGGCGATCAACGCGGCGGACGCGCTGCACGCGAATCCGAGCAGAGCCATTGCGCCGAGAACTGAAACCGGGAGTTTCGGAATTTTTGTTTTGAGCACAGTGAGTGGAGTTTTCATAGAGTGAGTGTGGGTTCGGACCGGATACTAGCGAGGGCCTCGACTCCGGGTGAATCGCATTTTCTGCAAATCGATTATTGAATTGTGCACCGCATCACGCGCTTCCGGTGCTCAATTTTCAAACGACTTTGCAAAAAATGGATGATGACACCCGAAGTTTTCGGGGCAGACTGATAGTCAGTTCACTCGGCTCATACCTTAACCAAATGCTTACTCTGTTGCTCACTCTCATCTATGAAATTGAACCCGCGTTTCCCCCCGACGCAATTCCGCGCACGTATTGGTTTTACACTGATTGAATTGCTGGTGGTTATTGCCATCATCGCGATTCTCGCGGCGCTGATTCTTCCGGCTCTCGCTCAGGCAAAAGAAAAAGCGCGCCGCGCGCAGGACACCAGCAATATGCGGCAGCACGCCCTGGCGCTGAATATGTACGCCAATGAGAATCGCGACTATTATCCGCGACACGATCCCGCCGGCTCAGCGCTGTGGGATCTGCCGAACCAGACGGCGGACCGGCTGGTGGACTACGGACTGAAGCGCACACTCTTTTATTGTCCCGGACTCGAATCGGCCGTGAAGGACGCGGATTCCTGGTGGAACTTCGGGGATTATCGGGTCACGGCTTATCAATGGCTGATCCGCCGCAACGACGCGCAGAAACCCGGACCGCTGAATGCTCCCCGTCCGCAGCCGCCCGTGGGAGCGTACCTCACCAAGAGCACGCAGACCTACAGCAACGGTGTGAGTTTTTCGGAATCTGAAATTGTGACCGACGTGGTGATATCCGAAGGCACGGCTCCCAATCTTAAATACCGGAACGTGACGACTTCGAACCCGCAGATCATCGTGAATGGATTCAACACAAGTCACATGGCGAAACATATTCCGGCCGGCGGCAATATTCTGTTTCAGGACGGCCACGCCAGCTGGCGCAAATACAGCGCGATGCAGGTCTGGCTCGACTGGACGTTGAGCCGGCAGTTCTGGTTTTAAAAGTTCCGGCTTTAGAACCCATCTCATAAACAGGGAATGGGAGCGTTGCCTGTTTGTGAGATGGGTTCTAGAAACAAAACGGCGCGGACACTCGTCCGCGCCGCTACTCCGATACCCCCTGAGCCCTCTACTACACGTCGTAGTAGAGGAAAAACTCGTAAGGATGAGGGCGCAGGCGGATGGCGTCGTGTTCCTTGCGTTTTGTGGAGATCCACATGTCGAGGAAGTCTTCGGTGAAGACGTCGCCTTTCAAGAGGAAGGCGTGGTCTTTTTCCAAACAGTCCAGGGCTTCGCTCAGGCTGCCGGCGACATTGGGAACTTTCTTCAATTCTTCGGGCGGCAGTTCGTAGATGTTTTTGTCGAGCGGTTCGCCGGGTTTGATTTTGTTTTGGATGCCGTCCAGTCCGGCCATCAACAATGCGGCGAAGGCCAGATAGGGATTGGCCGCCGGATCGGGCGGGCGATATTCCAGGCGCTTGGCTTTGGGATTTTCGCTGTAGGTCGGGATGCGGACGGCGGCGGAGCGGTTGCGGGCGCTGTAGGCCAGGTTGACCGGTGCTTCGTAGCCGGGGACCAGTCGTTTGTAGGAGTTGGTGGTCGGGTTGCAGATGGCGCACAGGGCCCGGGCGTGTTTCAAAAGTCCGCCGGTGTAGTAGAGGGCCATCTGGCTTAAGCCGCCGTATTCTTTGCCGGCAAACAAGGGTTTGCCGCCTTTCCAGAGGGATTGGTGGGTGTGCATGCCCGAGCCGTTGTCGCCGAAGAGGGGCTTGGGCATGAAGCAGGCGGTTTTGCCGTGTTTGCGCGCGGTGTTTTTGACGACGTATTTGTAGATCATCATCCAGTCGGCCGCGGTGACCAGGGTGTTGAAGCGGTAATCGATTTCGGCTTGTCCCGCGGTGGCGACTTCGTGGTGCTGCCGCTCGATCTTGACGCCCAGTTGTTCCATCGTCAGCACCATCTCGGTGCGGATGTCCTGCTGGGTGTCGGAGGGCGCCACGGGGAAGTATCCTTCCTTGTGCCGGATCTTGTAGCCCAGGTTGGGCATTTCATCCCGGCCGCTGTTCCAGATGCCTTCTTCGGATTCAACCGTGTAGAACGTGCCGTTGCTGCGCGAATCGAATTGCACGTTGTCGAAAATGAAGAACTCGGCTTCCGGTCCGAAAAACGCCTGATCGGCCAGGCCCGTCGACAGCAGATACTTCTCGGCCCGCTGCGCCATGCCGCGCGGATCGCGCGTGTAGGCTTCGCGCGTGCCCGTCTCGGCAATCGTGCACGTCAGACTCAAGGTCGGCACCGCGCAATACGGATCGATGAACGCCGTGTCCGGATCGGGCATCGCCAGCATGTCCGAAGCTTCAATCGACTTCCAGCCACGGATGGACGAACCGTCAAAGCCCAATCCTTCCTCGAACGAATCTTCCGATAACTCGCCGATCGGCATGCTGAAATGCTGCCACGTCCCAAACGTGTCCACGAACTTGATGTCCACCATCTTCGCCCCGCTCTTCTTGGCCAGCTCTAATACGCTCTTGGGTGTGCTCATGAGATTTCTATCTTCTTCAGTCTTTTTGGATTTGGTTTTACTGCCGGCCGCGCCGGTTGCATCACGACGATGCAAACCGGCCCGGCCTCTCTTAAGTTTGGTTCACTGACAAAACTATGCTTCCGCGTGATAGCCTTCTTCGCCGTGTTCGGAGAGGTCCAGACCGACGGTCTCGACTTCCTCGCTCGGACGCAGCCCAACCACAGCCTTCACAATAAAAGTGATGATTACGGTTCCGACGATCGCCAAAGCAAGCGTCACGCCAATCGCCTTGATCTGCTGGAAGACCAGAGGCTGGAAGAGTGTGTTGGTGACGTAGTCTTTCATGTTCGCGCCGGCCAGGTTTGAGTTGGCGCTGGTGCGGGCCAGAAAGCCGGTCAGCAATGCTCCCAATGTTCCGCCCACCGCATGCACGCCGAAGGTGTCCAGCGCGTCGTCGTAGCCGAACCAGCCTTTGACTTTGTAGCAGAAGAACCACGGGATGATTCCCGCCGCTACGCCGATTACCAATGCGCCTTTGGCTGTAACGAATCCGCAAGCGGGGGTGATCACCACCAGCCCGGCTACCGCTCCGGAACAGAAGCCCAGCACACTCGGCTTGCCGCGCACGATCCATTCGGCCAACGGCCACACGAAGGACGCCACAGCGGTCGCAATCGTCGTCGTCATGAAGGCGTTGGAGGCCACCACATCCGCCGCCACCGCGCTGCCGGCGTTGAATCCATACCAGCCCACCCACAGCATCCCGGTTCCGATCGCGCACAATACCATGCTGTGCGGCGGCATCGGGTGTTTGGGAAAGCCAAGGCGCTTACCGAGTAACAAACACAGCACCAGCGCCGACCAGCCGGAGGACATGTGCACCACGGTGCCGCCGGCAAAGTCGATCGCTTTGATCGAGGCGCCGGCGTTCCACACGCCGTTCATCATTCCATTAATTCCCCACACCATGTGCGCCAGCGGGAAATACACGACCAACATCCACAGGCCCACGAACAGGAGCACGGCGCTGAATTTGATTCGCTCGGCAATCGCTCCCAGGATCAGCGCCGGGGTGATGATCGCGAACATCAGTTGATACATCGAAAACACGTTCTGCGATACCCATGCCGCGTAATCCGTGTTCGGCGCGGAATCCACTCCCTCGAGCATGGCGTATTTTAAATTGCCCACCAGCCCTTTGACCATGTCGTCTCCGCCCGCAAACACCATGCTGTAACCCACCACCACCCACAGGATCGTCACCAATCCAGCTATCCCGAAGCATTGTGCGATCACGGACAATATGTTCTTGCGCCGCACCAGTCCGCCGTAGAACAGGAACAATCCCGGCAGCGTCATGAATAGCACCAGCGCTGCGCTGGCCATCATCCATGCGTTATGGCCGGGGCCGGGCACGCCGGCGATCTTTGAATTCCATTTCGTATCCCCGGCCGCTCCCACGCCGAGGTTCTGGAAGTATTGCTCGATATCCACCACCCGTTGCTCCAGCGTCGCGTCCGCTATCTTCGGCGCTTCCGCAGGCTTGGCTTCTTCCGCGTGCACCACGGTGCGGCTGAACAGGGTCATACCGATGAGACCGAGGGTAAGTAATAGTTTTTTCATGGTTAATGGTTCAGGGGTTGAGGGGTAGAAATCCGGAATCAAACGGCCTGTTCGCCTTTCTCTTCCGTTCGAATCCGAACGGCTTCTTCGATCTTCGAAACGAACACCTTGCCGTCGCCGATCTTGCCGGTCTTGGCGGCTTTGACGATGGCACTGACCGCGGCGTCGAGGCGATTGTCCGCCAGAACGAGTTCGATCTTTATTTTCGGGAGAAAATCGACAGTGTATTCGCTGCCGCGATAGATTTCGGTGTGGCCCTTCTGACGGCCGAAGCCTTTGACTTCGGTAATGGTCATGCCCTCAATGCCGACCTCGCCGAGCGCATCCTTAACTTCCTCCAGTTTGAATGGTTTGATGATCGCTTCTACTTTTTTCATGTTGATTTGATTTGGGGTTAACGGAGAAACAGACGTCCCTTCGAACGCCAGAAATGGCTGCAACTATCCTGCGTAAAACGTGACGGATTCATGGTCTGGTTCGCTGCTGGGCGGCCTTAAGCAATAGTTTTGCCACGCGAAACGATGAATTTTTTTCACTCAAATTTCGGTGAAAAGCGTGGGATGAAAACTTGAGCCCCTTGCGCTCTGGCCAATTCGAGCCTGAAGGCCTGTGGGGATTTGACCAGCTTGAACGCTTCTACACCGTGAATTCGCCAGAAACAGCGGCGGTCAGCTGTGGATGATGAGCTGAATATTTTCGGGAAGATTCCGGGCGACTTCCGTGACCACGTCGCCGCGCAGAAGCTTCGCCAGCGCGGTCCGATGCGCGGCGCCGAGCATCAGGATATCGACTCCCAATGTGGCGGCAATGTCGACAATGGTCGCCGCCGGATCGTCGCTGACGGCAAACACGGGCAGAACGGTCACCCCCGCGGCCTTGGCGAGATCGAATACGCCGTGCATGATCTCGGATGCTTCCCGATCGTCCTGCCAGCGCGGCCGGGCTTGATTGGAAAGCGGACCGAGAAGGTTCACCGCGACCTGTTTGACGTAGAGGACATAGAGATTCCCCTGCCGCAAGCGCGCTTCTTCCAGGGCAAACCGAAGCACGGGAGTAAATCCGCGCGCGGCCACCAGGATGGCCTGGCCGGGTTCAAGGTTCGGTTTGAGATTGGCGAGAGTTTCCGGTTTGCGAACCACGGTCATCTCGCGAGTCAGCATCACGGTCTCGACGCCGGCGCGCTTCAACGCATACCAACGCAAGGCAAATCCGATCCCCAGCACGCAGGTTGCAAAGAACAGGGCCGCAGGCTTGGTTTTCGCGATGGTGATCTCCACGGCAAAAAGAATCGCGAAGGTGGCCAACATCAGCGTGAATTCCCGCCAGTTCAGTCCCAGCCGTTTATTGAAGCAGCTGGATCCGAGATTGACCGTGATGGCGCCGACCACGCCGATGGCGTACATGCTGGCCAGCGAATCGAGATTGTCCGACAACACGACCAGCACGCCCGGCAGAATCACCGCCACCATCAACGGCTGCCAGGGAACGCCGTGCCCATTCAATCGCGTGAACTGCTGCGGCATCTCGCGGTCCCGCGCCAGCATGTAAATCAAACCGATCATCGCCGCGATCGCGGTGTTCACGGCGCTCAAAAGCAGAAGCCCGACGACCAGGCCGATCAAAATTCCGAACGCATGGCCAAAGTGCGGACCGAACGCGAGCTTTCCATATTCTTCTCCCAGGAACCGGAGCATGTCTTCATACCGGCTCTTCATCATATCGCCGCTGACGTCCGGCACCGAAAGCATCGCCCATCCCAGCAACACGGTTCCCAGAACCACTTCAATCGCGACCGGCCAGATGGCTTTCGTTGCGGTCCTGGCCACGCTCGGTTTGTCCGGTGTGGCGCCGGGATCCAGTTTCATCACGCCGGTGAGGTTCGCGATCGCTTCCACACCGCTGAGCGCGAGGATCACGTCGGCGAACGCCACCCAGTTCGCGCTGAAACTGGAATGCGGCCGTTCCATGAACACCGTGGTCAGGTGCGGCGCGCTCAATCCGATGATCGCCAGAACCACCAGCACCATCGGCAAGGCGAGCGCCAGGGCAAAACTCCCGGAATGTTTGGGGCCAAACCAATTGATCAAGCCGACCAGCACGATGAATCCAATGGTGGCCGCTTTGAGGTACTCGCGCGGCACGCCGAAATAACTCATCGCCGCCCAGCAGCTGAGCGACGCCGTGACGATGAAATCCGCGAGCAACAGCAGCGAACCGAGCACCGCCAGCACCCGGCTTTGTTCCCGCGCCGCCGAGTAAACGCCGCCGCCGTCCGGAAAATGCCGGCAGATGATAATGTAGTTGTAACCCACCAACCCCGTCAGCAGGGATACCGCGACGATGATGGGAAAGGAGGAAAAGCCGGCGGCGACAAATGCGAGTCCAATGACGTAAGCCTTGCTGGTTCCCCAATCTCCATAAAGCAGCGCCGCCGCGCGCAGCCAGCCGACGTTTCGCGGACGATGTGTGCCAAGTTCCATCAGTTAAAGCCAGCCTGGAGCATGTTGCAACCGACCCTGCCGAAATGGGGGAATGGAACGGGTCCATCGCCCTTAATGTTCGCGCCTGCGAGGTTAGCTGTCGGGCTGGAACCATCAAGTGTTCCCGATGCCAGGCATCGTTCGCCCCGATCCGTCCCAACTCGCGAACGGAATTCCGGTTTCCCCGCTGACCGCGCCGCAACGCGATCATTCGGCAGGCAAAGCTGGCGACAGAATAAAGTTCAGCCGGTTGAAATCAAGCTTCGTGAATTGAGCATGGCGGCTGGTGTGGAGTGTGTTGGGAATGTTTCGCGCGAAGGCCGCGAAGGTGAATATGCTGAGGCCACGAATTCTTCGCAATCTTCGCGTCCTTCGGGCAGTGTCCTGGTCTGGCTTGGATTTTCTTACCGCAGAGGCGCAGAGACGCGGAGGGATAACGCCCCTCCTCTGCGTCTCTGCGCCTCTGCGGTTAATCAGGACCCTGCCGTCCTTCGCGCAACATTAAAGCATGAGCGCCCTGATGCTTTGTCGCAGCGAAATAAAAAGCAATCGCGCCGGCTGCGGCTTTCGCCGCCGGCCAGCGCGATTGTGTCGTTGGTCTTTGGTGAATCGATTTCGGTCGGCCGTATCAGGCTTCCGCGTGATAGCCTTCTTCGCCATGTTCGGAGAGATCCAGACCGACGGTCTCGACTTCCTCGCTCGGGCGCAGGCCCACCACGGCTTTTACAACGAAGGCAATAACCACTGTGCCAATCACTGCGAGCAGCAGCGTTACCACTATCGCCTTGATCTGCTGGAAGACCAGAGGCTGGAAGAGTGTGTTGGTGACGTAGTCTTTCATGTTCGCGCCGGCCAGGTTTGAGTTGGCGCTGGTGCGGGCCAGAAAGCCGGTCAGCAATGCTCCCAATGTTCCGCCCACCGCATGCACGCCGAAGGTGTCCAGCGCGTCGTCGTAGCCGAACCAGCCTTTGACTTTGTAGCAGAAGAACCACGGGATGATTCCCGCCGCTACGCCGATTACCAATGCGCCTTTGGCTGTAACGAATCCGCAAGCGGGGGTGATCACCACCAGCCCGGCTACCGCTCCGGAACAGAAGCCCAGCACACTCGGCTTGCCGCGCACGATCCATTCGGCCAACGGCCACACGAAGGACGCCACAGCGGTCGCAATCGTCGTCGTCATGAAGGCGTTGGAGGCCACCACATCCGCCGCCACCGCGCTGCCGGCGTTGAATCCATACCAGCCCACCCACAGCATCCCGGTTCCGATCGCGCACAATACCATGCTGTGCGGCGGCATCGGGTGTTTGGGAAAGCCAAGGCGCTTACCGAGTAACAAACACAGCACCAGCGCCGACCAGCCGGAGGACATGTGCACCACGGTGCCGCCGGCAAAGTCGATCGCTTTGATCGAGGCGCCGGCGTTCCACACGCCGTTCATCATTCCATTAATTCCCCACACCATGTGCGCCAGCGGGAAATACACGACCAACATCCACAGGCCCACGAACAGGAGCACGGCGCTGAATTTGATTCGCTCGGCAATCGCTCCCAGGATCAGCGCCGGGGTGATGATCGCGAACATCAGTTGATACATCGAAAACACGTTCTGCGATACCCATGCCGCGTAATCCGTGTTCGGCGCGGAATCCACTCCCTCGAGCATGGCGTATTTTAAATTGCCCACCAGCCCTTTGACCATGTCGTCTCCGCCCGCAAACACCATGCTGTAACCCACCACCACCCACAGGATCGTCACCAATCCAGCTATCCCGAAGCATTGTGCGATCACGGACAATATGTTCTTGCGCCGCACCAGTCCGCCGTAGAACAGGAACAATCCCGGCAGCGTCATGAATAGCACCAGCGCTGCGCTGGCCATCATCCATGCGTTATGGCCGGGGCCGGGCACGCCGGCGATCTTTGAATTCCATTTCGTATCCCCGGCCGCTCCCACGCCGAGGTTCTGGAAGTATTGCTCGATATCCACCACCCGTTGCTCCAGCGTCGCGTCCGCTATCTTCGGCGCTTCCGCAGGCTTGGCTTCTTCCGCGATCAACGCTGTTCTGCCAAACAACGTCACGGTGGCCAGGACAAGTGTTAAAAATAATCTTTTCATCAATGGTATGATTTAGAGGGTTTAGGTTGCCTGCGGATCAGACGGCTTGTTCGCCTTTCTCTTCGGTTCGGATGCGAACGGCGTCGTCCACTTTTGAAACGAACACCTTGCCGTCGCCGATCTTGCCGGTCTTGGCGGCTTTCACGATGGCGCCGACGGCGGCATCGACGCGTCCGTCCGGCAGGACGACTTCCAGTTTGATTTTGGGAAGAAAATCCACCGTGTACTCGCTGCCCCGGTAGATTTCCGTATGACCTTTCTGGCGGCCGAAGCCTTTGACTTCGGTGATGGTCATGCCCTCAATGCCGATTTCGCCGAGCGCATCTTTCACTTCCTCGAGTTTGAATGGTTTGATGATCGCTTCGATTTTCTTCATAGGTTCATAGGTTTGGTCAAATCGTTCCCCGGAGCGTCAGCACGCCAGAAGTCCGGCCGCGCCCTTCTGAATCGCCGACCGTGAACAGGATTTGTGTTTTTGTGTTCATGACTTATGGGAACGGCCGCCTTTAGCACCGGCAGTGCCACGGCTTTAAAAGAAATGTCGGAATGAATGAAACCCTTGTGCCTGTTGCGTTTTTGCCTTCGACCGCTTTTCGTCGATTGATTTTTTTAACTCACCTCCGCTGGTTCATTTTGGCCATTCAGACTTTAAATGCGCAATCGAACGGCCCGGAATTCACCGCTCGAAAATTGGCGCGCCGCAATTTTTTCGAGCAACGGAACGGCGTTGATGACGGGGAAGTCTCCGGACGATTTCGTGAGGCGCACAATCTGCTGAAGTGCCGGCATGGTTATGGCATCCGGATTTTCCACTCCCGATCTGAAATGCGCCGGCACACATCGTCCCCTGCCCTCCTCATGGAAACACGACTCCTGAAAGTTTTTTGCGCCGTAGCGGAAAGCCGCAGTCTGGTCGCCGCGGCGGACAAGGTGCACCTGACACCTTCCGCCGTCAGCCACAGTCTCAAGGCGCTGGAGACCGAACTCGGCTGCCGTTTATTCGAACGCGTCGGCAAACGGATGGCGCTCAATCACGCCGGCGAACAGTTGCTCGCGCAGATTCAAGGACCGCTCGCCGCGCTCGATTCGGCGGCGATCGCCATCAAGAATCTTGGCAAGTGGGGTCAGACACGTCTGCGCATCGGCGCGTCGGAAACGGCCTGCGAACACATTCTGCCGCGGGCAATCCGTGAATTGAAGCGAAACCACCCTTCCCTTCAGCTGCATGTCGAATCCGGCGACACGCCGCGGATGATCGAATTGTTGCACGAACATAAAATCGATCTCGCGCTGTGTCTCACGCCGGCAAACCCGACGGGCCTGGCGATGCGCCCGGCGTTTCGCGACGAACTCATGTTCGTCTTCGCACCGGAGCATCCCTGGGCGGATGGACGGCCCATTTCCCGCGATGAAATTCGCGGCCAGCAATTCATCACGTATCAACGCTCGAGCTTCACCGCCCATTTGCTGGAGGATTATTTTCGCCAGCTCCAGATCTCACCGGTCGTGACGATGGAAGTCGCAAGCATGGCCGCCATCATCGAACTGGTGAAAAACAATCTGGGAATTTCCATTCTCGCGCCCTGGACGGTAAGCCGCGAACTCGCGCAGGGCGCGATCCGGATGCGTCCGCTCGGGGCGAAATCGCTCTGGCGCCGCTGGGCGGTGGTGTCACTGGCGTCGCATCGAATGACGCTGGCGGAGGAAACGTTCTGCCGGCTGTGCCGGACCTGCACGACGAGTCTGCGATTGGATCGAAGCGATCTGCCGGCGACGGCGAAGGCAGCGGCGTGAATGAATTTTGAAGAAATGGCCGGAGCGACACGCTTTTGAAGGCGACTTGCGGATCACGCTCTTTCGCTTGTGGTTTTCTTTTTTCCTGGCATTACCAACATGACCGCAGACAGGAAGACGACAAGACCGATAATCAAAGATCTCACAGGATGCTTCGAAGTTTGTTCCATCCACTTTTGCAATTCTCCAAGATGATCGGCCGAGACAAGCGGTTTCGCATTGGCCAGGGCCCTCCAATATCCGAATTCGACAGCTGACAAAATGCATCCGGTAAAGGCGGACAAAAGCACGAACGCGACGAGCACTCCTCTGGCACGTTCCGAAAGCGTGTACCTGGGAAACCTGAAGTCCCGCCGTAATGTCACCAGCGCGATGAGTCCGGTGAATGCAATCAGCACGAAGATTATAGACATGACCTCTTTCATAATTTTCCTTTCCGTTGGAAAGCTGATCGGAGCGACAGGATTTAAGCCGGGCTTTTCCTATCGTGGCCGCACGCCCACTCTTGTCCTCTCCGCTGCCGGAGTCGAGAAATGTTTCTTGATGGCCTTCCGCACTTTTTTGCTGTTACGTTCGAGCCTGCGAATGTCTTTGGCCTGGGCCTTCACTTCGGCGATCAAACTGTCTTTGGTCCGGTTTTTCATTTTTTTAAATAGGACGACTAAACAACGCGCGGCCGCTTCCTTCACACAGGATGGAACGCACCGCAGATCTTTTGGAGAAAGTGGTCGGAGCGACAGGATTTGAACCTGCGACGTCTTGCTCCCAAAGCAAGTGCTCTAGCCAGGCTGAGCTACGCTCCGATTGCGCAGCCTGAAGTGTCTATTGATTCACCCGCCGGCGCAATGAATTTCTACGTCAGTCGGTATTTAGCAGTCGGCAGCAGTAGCCGCCGATGTAAATCGGCGGAGGCGCCGATTGCAACAGATGCTCCGCCGATTTACATCGGCGGCTACAACGCAAAAAGCCCGCCTTTGCTACTGACTACCAACCACTGACTGGAAGTGGTTGCAAAATTCGCTTTTTGGAAGTCGTCCTCGTCCTCGTCCTCGTTCTCGTCCTCGTCCTCGAAAACCCTCGGAAAACGAGGACGAGGACGAGAACGAGGACGAGGACGAATCACTTGCCGAATTTAGAAACCGCTTCTACTGACCCCTTTCGACTAATCTGCTGGACGCTTCCGGCAGGCATGTTAAGTTTTCGGCATGTCAACCACCCACGCACCTTCCACGCCGCAGAAGATCAATCTCCGGCGGCCCGACATCATGGAAGCCGTGCAGGCGCAGGTGTTGTCGCATTATCGCAGCGAACTGGTCGAACGCATCCGCGCCAACGGCCATGTGCTTTCCGCGGGCGACCTGACCATCCGGCTCGCGAAGGAGTTTGGCTTTTGTTACGGGGTCGAACGCGCCATCGATCTCGCCTACGCGGCGCGCCGGGCGTATCCAGATCGCCGGATTTTTCTCCTCGGGGAGATCATCCATAACCCCGAGGTCAACGATCAGATCCGCCGCATGGGCATTGTGACCATCGCCGGCAACCCCAAAGACGAGGAGATCCAACAACTCGGGCCGGAAGATCTCGTCATCATTCCCGCATTCGGCACTGAAGTTGACACGAAGAGGAAGCTCGAGGAAAAAGGCTGCCTGTTCGTCGATACAACCTGCGGCGACGTGATGAGCGTGTGGAAGCGCGTGAAGCAATATTCCAAGGACACCGTTACCAGCATCATTCACGGCAAGGCCTGGCATGAGGAAACCAAAGCCACCAGCTCTCAGGCGCGCGCACATGGCAACGGGCATTACCTCGTCGTCTTCACGCTCGCGGAGACAGATTACGTCTGCCATTACATCCTTCATGGCGGGAACAAAGCCGAGTTTCTCGAAAAATTCAAAGGCGCCTACTCTGAAGGCTTTGACCCGGACATCCATCTGGGCGCGATCGGCGTGGCCAACCAGACCACGATGCTCCGCGGCGAGACCGAGGAAGTGCAGCGGCGGTTGAAGGACGCCATGATCCGCAAGTATGGCGAGTCCGAGATCGTGAAGCATTTCCGGTTCTTCGACACCATCTGCAGCGCGACGCAGGATCGCCAGGATGCGCTCGGCAAATTGCTGCGTGATCCGCTTGACCTGTTGATCGTGATTGGCGGTTACAATTCGTCCAACACCTCGCACCTTGCCGAAATGGGTGAAGCCAAGCTGCCGACCTATTTCATCAAGAACGCGGCGAAGATGGAGGCCGACAAAATCGTTCATTACAATCAGCACGTGCACAAGGAAGTCGAAACCCCGAACTGGCTTCCCGCCGGCAAAACCACCGTCGGCATCACCGCCGGCGCTTCCTGTCCGAACAACCTCATCGAAGACGTCATCCGCCGGCTGTGCGAACTGCGCGGGATTTCCGTTCAACGGCTGCTGGAGAATTGAGTCCGTTTCTTCTCCGCGCCCTCTGCGTGAACTTCTGCGTCCTCCGCGGTAAAATTGGAGACGTTCTGATATCAGGGTGCTTCACATTTTGACGCAGAGCAACAGTGTTAGTGTGCAAGCTGGAAGTTAGGATTTTTGAGGAGACGGTTCATGAGGACGATGAGCTTACGCATGCAGGCGGTGAGAGCGAGGATGGGTTTTTTGCCTGCGGCACAGAGTCGTTGATAGAAGGCTTTGAGGATCCGATCATGGCGGACGGCACTGAGGGTGGCCATGTAGAGGGCGCAGCGAACGGTTTTGCGGCCGCCATAGATGTGACGGCTACTGCTTTGCTGGCCACTGTCCCGGTTGTAAGGGGCCAGGCCCGCCAATGCGGCCGCAGCGTGGGAGCTGAGTTGGCCCAGCTCGGGCATGTGGGCCAGGATGACCGCGGCGGTGGTGGCGGCGACTCCGGGGATAAGGTCCAGACGCCGGGCTTTGTGTTGGAGCACTTCATCCTGCTCAATCAACCGGGCCATCTGCTGATCGCATTGGGCAATTTGTTTTTCGAGCAGGGCAATGAGTTGTCGGGATTGCTTTTGAGACAAAGGATCGGAGTAATGCTCGGCATGATTGTTTTCCATCACTTTGAGACGCACCAATTGACGACGGCGTGTGCTCAGCTGGTTTAATGTCTTTTGCCGCGCGCTCAGCGGCGCCGTGGGCTTGGGTCTGAAGGCCTGGCCATAATGGGTGAGCACGGTGGCATCGATGGGATCGGTCTTGGCGCGCAGGCCTTTGGCTTTGGCAAAGTGACGAACGCGGCCCGCTTCGATCAAACTGAGCGGCAGATTGGCCGCCTGCAGTGCTTGCACCAAAGCTCTCTCATAGCCACCGGAAGCTTCACAAACAATCTGCACGGCCGGCTGGGTGCGCAAAAGTTTGATTAACTGCCGATGACCTTTGGGGTCGTTGGGCAAGCGGTGGAGTTGATTGGCCAGATCGAGTTGCAAAGAGTACTTGGCAACATCCAGGCCAGCGAACAGAGTATTGATATTGGTCTGACTCATACTTGTAAGGATACGAGCCGCGTTTGATAGACGCGCTCAAGCAACAGTTCGAGTTTGGATCAATGGGCCGAAGTGCAACCAGCTCTGCGACGCATCACGCCACAGCGGCGTATGCCAGGACGCAACGTTGCCACTTCAACCCTCGCCCTCCAACCTGCAGGCTGGAGGGCGACTCATCTTGGCCGGCGCTTCTCAGCCAACCAAGCGACTTCTTAGAGATACAAGGACGCAGAGGTTCACGCAGAGGGCGCGGAGCAAAGACCGTTTGCGAATTGATTTTCCTCCAGCCGGTTCGCTAGTCTTCGGCCCATGCCGCGCACGCGAATCGAACTGGAACAACTCGAACGCCAGACGCTCGCTCCCTACGCCCAGTTCAGCGCCGATACCCAGGGCCGGAAATACAAGGAAGACCCGCCGGAATGGCGGACGCAATATCAACGCGATCGCGATCGCGTAATTCATTCCCGCGCCTTCCGCCGCCTCGAATACAAGACGCAGGTTTTTCTGAACGGCACCGGCGATCATCTGCGCACCCGGCTCACGCACACGATTGAAGTCGCCGCCATTTCGCGAAACATCGCCCGCGCGCTCCGGCTCAATGAAGATCTGGCCGAAACCATCGCGCTGGCCCATGACCTCGGCCATTCGCCGTTCGGACATCGCGGTGAAACCGGGCTCAATGGCCTGATGAAAGGCCACGGCGGATTCGAACACAATCTGCAAAGCCTCCGCATCGTCGAGGAGATCGAACAAAAATATCCGCGCTTCTCCGGCTTGAACCTGAGCTGGGAAGTGCGTGAAGGCCTGTTGAAACATCACACCGCCTACGATCATCCCGCGAAACGCGACGGCTTCGACGCCCGATCGTCTTCGCTCGAAGCGCAGGTCGCCAATCTCGCCGATGAAATCACGTATTACAGCCATGATCTCGACGACGGCATCGATTCCGGTTTGTTATCGGAAAAGGAATTGAACCGCCAGGTCCGTCTCTGGCGCCACGCCACCCGCGCGGTGGAAAAGGAATACGGCAAACTGCCGGACGAGAGCCGGCGGTATTTCGTCATCCGCTGCATCATCGATCTGCAGGTGAAAGACGTCGTCACCACCACCGAATCGTTGATCCGCGTGTCCAACGTCCGGAGCGCCGACGACGTTCGATTGCAGCCGCGGCCGCTGGTGCAATACAGCCCGGAGCGCCGCGCGTTGAACATCGAGCTCCGCAAATATCTTTACAAAAATCTATATTCCAATCCCATCGTTCACGGCCCCAACATGCGCGCGGTCAAAATGCTGGAGGAACTGTTTCATTATTACCTCCAGCACCCTTCGAAGATTGGAACGCTGAGCCGGCGGCGCATTCGCAAGGACGGATTGCACCGCGCGATTTGCGATTACCTCTCGGGAATGACCGACCGTTACGCGATCCTCGAACACGATCGGATCATCGGAAAGAGCGCGAACAATAAAAAATAAAGGTAGGGCGCGTCACTCCGTGCGCGCCGCCACTATTGCAACAGGAGCGGCGCGCACGGAGTGACGCGCCCTACCCGCCATCGGCTTTTATGGAAGTTGCTTCGGCACCATCACCAGCGTGGAATTCGTGATCACGACATTCTCGAGCTTCGCCGCCAGCGCGTTGAACGCCGCGTTGGTGAACAGCAAGGCGAAGTTCCGGGCGCGGATCTGTTGCATGTCGATTTCCGGCACGGGACGTCCGCTGGCGGAAAGCGATTGCGGGCTGACCTGGAGCTGGCCATCGCGGACCGCGATCGTGAACAATCCTTCGGCGTTGAGATAGCGCCCGGCCAGTCGCTTCGATCCCAATTGATCGGCGGGAATGCTGATCTGCGCCTTGAGTTGATTGCTTTCAAACGTGACGTAGAGATGCCCTTTGAGCGCCGCCCAATTGGTGTCCAATTGAATCAATGCGTTCGCTTCATCGGCCGACAGGATCAGCGGCGCTGCCGGCGCCTGGCCACTCAGCGCAGCGCCGAACGTTCCGACTCGCGTCTGCAAACGGGCCAGATCCTCCGATGAAATGCGCGCGGGCGGCAACGCAGCCGGCCGGGTGTCGGTCGAATGCGCCACGCCGAATCGAAATCCGAGATACGCTCCCGCCAAAATCGCGAAGATCATGACGAGGCAGCCCTTGAAAAAACAACCGGGCCGCCGGGCGGGCGGTGATGTCGATGGTTCGCTCACAATCGTCCGGGCAGGGTTTCATTGAACAAGAATCAGAGCAACCACGGAAATTATGCGCGCTTCCTCTCTCCGGGGGTCAGGGGAAAAAGGCGTGATGCTTCAGGTGAATCTACCGAGCCGCCGTCTTGCGCGAGTTCATCACTTCCCTCGCGGCCGCATGTGCATTCGCGGGCGAATCGGCGGCGGCATGGGAAGTTTTGGCGGAACCGGCGGTTCGAGCGGCGCGGGCTCGGCCGGATGCGGCGGCGGGGCGATAGCCGGAGCGGTTGGTGTGGGCGCCTTGGGGGCCGGAAGTTTGGAACCCAGTTGATCCAGCGTCTTGCTCAGCCAATCCTCCGTTTTGGTCACCGCCTCGCCGATTTTAGTTTCCGGAAACTTCATGTCGCCGATTTTGAAATCCGACAGCGTCTTCAATGCGTCCACCGTATGTCCCGCGGACTTTACCACATCCTGGATCCGATCGCTCATCGTCGCCCACTTCTCATAACCATTGACCAGCCATTCCAGTTTGCCCGAATGGATGTCCACCAGCAGACCGTGCACGGGAATCTTCGGCCCGATCAAGGGGCTGTTTCGCACAAAGTCACACGCCTTGATCACATTCTGGCGGTCGCTGCCGAATACGCCGAAGAAGTCGTTGATGTTTTCCGGCAGCATATGACGTTCGACACCGATCGCCTTGAATTTGTCGAGCAACTGCATCGTGGTGGTTTTGCCGACCTGACAATCCGTGTGGCCGATGATGGCAATTTGCTTTCCGCCTTTGACAGCGCAGGCCAGGGCCAGCGATCGCATCGTGCTGCTCAGGGGACCGGTGACAATGTTTCCGGCGTTGCGCAGCCAGATGAATTGGTCCTCGGGAATTCCCAGCACTTCGGGCATGAGCGGATTCAAACGCGGATCCACGCACGTCAACGCCACCATTGGGAGTTCCGCGGCGTAATCCGCCGGGTGCAATCCGGCGGAGTTGTCTCCGGCAATCGCGCGGTGATTGGCATCGATAATAGCTTCAAAGAGTTTCATAATTCAGCGGCTCAGTTCTTCTTTTAAATCCGTGGACAGGGTGAGGCCCTTTTCGAAAAAATGAATGCCGTCCACATGACGCAATTGTCCAAACCACGGCTCCCAGCCGGCCGCGCGCAGTTCTTCGTAGGCAACCATTCCGTTCTTCGCGAGAAGAAACCTGAGCAGACTCGCGCACGCCGCGGTGTCCAGCTGCCGGATGCGAAAGGCGTTCACCGCCATCCGCACGGAGCCGACTGTCAGCCGCGGACCGGTGAGAAGAATATCCGCGATCATGTTGGCAGAGGCCTGGGGAAAGGCCAGCAGCCGGAAAACTCCCCCCGCTCCGCCGCGAGTCGCGGGACGGCTGTAATCGGCATCAGGATATTCTCCCCAATGCCAGGGATCGGTTCGAAAATATTGGATCATGAGCAGCAGGACGAAAACGCCACTGACAATCAATCGTCCACCGTGCGACAACGCCGGCTTGTGATTGAAAGCCAGCGACCAGGCAGCGGCGACTCCCTGCCATCCGAACCGGACGATCGCGTAAGTGAACCAGAACGTAAAGAACAGCACCATCACTCCGGCGAGGAACGCGACGAGCGACGCCGCCGCGCTGAGCACGCTGTTTCGCGTCTTCCACTTTGCCAGGTAACTCTGGATGGGATCTTCCATCGAACGTCGCACGTTGCGTCCATGATCCGGTTTCTGCCGCGGCGCTGTCCGGGCCGACGCTCAATTCTTTCCTTCACCGGATAGTTTCGCCACGGCCAGGTTACTTGCCCTTTTCCGGATCCTTGCCCATCGCATTTTTCAACGCGGGCACCTGTTCCAGGAGGCGTTCGAACTTCACGCCGGTGAGGCTTTCGAGCACGGGCGGCAGTTGCGCCATGATTTGCGTGACGTCGCCCGTCAATTTACTCGCGCCGCCGCCGGTGCCGTTTCCGGAATTGATGATCACCATCTTTTCCATGCGGCTCAACGGTTCGGAAATCTTCCCGGCGATGTCCGGCAAAACCTTGACGAGCAGTTCGATGACGGCGGCTTCGTTGTATTTTTGGAACGCCTCGGCCTTCAATCGCGTCGCTTCGGCATTCGCACGGCCTTGCGCCTCGATGATGGCGGCCTGGGCCAGACCGCGCGCCTTGTCAGCTTCGGCTTCGGCGAGACCCGTGGCTTTTTGCACGTCGGCATTCGCGAACCCGGTCGCCTTCGCGGCGGTCGCCGAACCCGCGGCTTCGGTCTCGAGCTGAAACTTTTTCGCGTTCGCCAGCGTTTCCACTTTGTAGCGCTCGGCATCGGCCGGCTTTTGCACGTCGGCTTCGAGCTGGCGTTGTTTGCGGAGAATTTCCTGTTGCTGCAATTCAATCTGTTTCTGTTTCTCGATGATCTGCACCTGGACTTCTTCGGCTTTCACGAGCTGGCCCGTCTTGTATTTCTGAAGATCGTAGGCGAGGTCGGCTTCGGCTTTCCGCTGATTCACCGCGGCCTGATACTGCGCGACGTTGGTTTGGTAATCGCGCTGCGATTCGGCGATCTTGGTATCGGCGGCGAATTTCGCTTCCTGTCCGGCCTGCGTAGCCTGAGACGATTTGATCATTGCGTCACGGTCGGCTTCCGCCTGGGCAATCTGCGCGTCGCGCTTGACCTGCGCAATCCGCGGCTTGCCGAGAGCGTCGAGATACCCTTGCGAATCACGGATGTCGCGAATGGTAAAGCTGACAATGCCCAGACCCATGTTGGCCATGTCGCCGGCGGCGACCTCCTGCACCTTCGACGCGAACGCATCCCGGTTCTGGTAAATTTCCTCCACGGTCATCGTTCCGAGGATTGCGCGCAAGTGACCTTCGAGGGTCTGCATGGCAATGCTTTTGATGTCGTCCACGCCTTTGCTGAGGAATTGTTCGGCGGCGGTTGCGATGGAAATATCATCGCCTTTGACTTTGATCTGCGCGACGCCGTCGACCCGAACGGGCACGCCTTTGCTCGTGTAAACTTCCGGCGTCTGGACGTCGATGGTCAGGAGTTCGAGCGAAAGGACGTCGACTTTTTCCAGCACGGGAATGACGAATGTGCCGCCGCCTTTCACGACGCGGAAGCCGCGGTATTGCCGTGAACCATCCGGATCGGTGTAGGTGTGTTTCCGCCCGGACACAACGAGTACCTGGTTCGGGCCAACCTTGGTGTAACGGCTGGCCCAGACCGCCATGAAAATAATGACGACCAGGACGATGCCGAACACCGCGACGATGGTGGTGCCGACGCTGTTGAGGAGTTGGGCCAGGAGGATTTGGTTCATAAGGGTTGTTGGGATTAAATTCTCTGAACGTAAAATTGCGAACCGGTGATGCGGACGATCTTCACGGTTTGACCGGACCCGACCGTTCCGCCCTGTTCGTCACGGGCGGGAGCGGTGTAACGCGTGCCGGCCTGGACGTATGCGATTTCTCCGACGCCATTCGCGGGAATCGGCGTGATGATGGTCCCGGTCTGACCGACGAGCGAACCAATGCGCGCTTCGCTTGAGCTCTGGGTTTTTTCGAAAATGCTGTTGAACACCCAGAACACGCCGGCGGCAATGATCAATCCGCCAACCACCGACAGCGGAAGGCTGATCCACATCCGGCTGGTCGCTTCGATGCTGGAAAAAACCATTCCGAATCCCCCCAACGCCGTGATGAACGACGCGATCATCGTCGGACTGAACGGCGATACGCCCGGCATGCCGGTATTTTCAAATCCGGCATCGGCATGACCGCCCGTGCCGACGTCGGCATGAGCGTCGTGACCGCCAAAAATGTGTCCGAGAAACGCGCTTAAGAGGGTGAACAGGAGACCGACTCCGAAACAGATTGAGTAGATAAGAAAGTTCATAAGTTCCTCGCCCAGTTCGTTACGGATCATAAAAGTTCAACGAAGCAGAGCAAGCACGAAACAGAATTTCACCTTTCCCACTCGGGGCTTCCCGTTTGTGTTCTTTCGTGTTCATGTCTCCGGCGTGAATGAAACGACAAACCAGGTCTCTTCGCATCTATAATTTGCCGGTTCATTTGTAAAACAATGTGCGTTGGGACGCACAGGGCACGCAGTGGTCAGTGGTCAGTAGCAAAGCCGGACCTTCCGGCTCGTAGCCGCCGATGTGAATCGGCGGAGCGCCTGTTGCAACCGACGCTTCCGCCGATTCACATCGGCGGCAACTGACTGCTGACCACTGACTACAAAAGTTTTTGACGTTTGGCCGAACTTTAATAAAACTCATTGCCAGAATTATGAATCTGAAATCAGCTCTCGCCCTGTCTTTCTTGCTCGCCTGTGTCGGGATTGCTTCGGCGGATGACGCCGATGCATCAAAACTTCCTCCCGCTTCAAACCAAAAGGATGTCACTTACGAAAAAGACATCAAACCGATCTTCGACAAGTCCTGCGTGAAATGTCATGGCGCGGAAAAGCCCAAGGGCCGGCTGCGTCTCGACAGTCTCGCCGGCGCGCTCAAAGGCGGCGAGAACGGCAAAGTCATCAAGCCCGGCGACAGCGCCAAAAGCCAGCTCGTCCTCGGGATCGCTCACGTCGGAGATTCCGATCTTTTCATGCCGCCGCCCGACAACAAGGCCAAGATCGGTCCGCTCACGAAAGATCAGATCGGATTGGTCCGCGCCTGGATCGATCAGGGAGCGAAGTAAGGGATCAGCCTTTTCTGCCCACGGCGCGGTGAGGCAGCGGTTACAAACTCTGCGGCGGCATGGCTTGACGTTTCAACTGCCGCAATTCCTGTTGCTGCTTCAGAATTCCAATCCGCACCGCGTCGTTCAGCTCCGGTTGATTCGCCTGTTGCATCAAAGCCGAGAGCCGGCGATCGATGGATTGATTGCGCAGACGCGAGGTCATGTCGGCCAGCTGCTGCGACGGATTGGGAATCGGTCTTTCGTCTGTTGCCGCCTCGGTGACCAGGTTCCGCAATTCGGCCGACTCGCAGTCGTCCAGAAAAGCCGCGACGCCGCGCCAGCTCTGCTGCCGGCAGGCGTCCAATCGCTGCGCCACGAACTGCCGCACCTGCGCGTGTTGAATCCAGTTCGGATCCAGATGCGCTGCGCACCACTCGATCAGATCGTCGTGCAACAATAAAAGCTTGAGCAGCCAGAATTCCTGGTGCGATGGACGGGGCATTTCCGCAACCGGCTCCGGCAACTCGTCGTTCGACACCGGAACGGCCGGCGCACTGCGCGATAATTTTTTGAATTCCGCCCGAACGGATTCCGGCGATACCCCCAGCCGCAGCGCCGTCTTCTGCGCGTACTTGTCCACCAGCACGACATTGCCGGTCTTGTGAATTGCTTCCGCCATGCTTCGCAGAATGGCGAGGCGTCCCTTGTCCGTGGCGCCGTCATTCGTCGCGCAAAGACGGTTCAGGTAGTAATCGAAAAATCCTTCCGCCTGTTCGATCAATTTGCGAAACGCTTCGCCGCCGTTCGCCTTGATGAAGCTGTCCGGATCGTGCGGCGAGGGCACGACCGCGACGCGCACGGCGAGTCCCGACGCGAGCAGATGATCGAGCGACCGCACCGCGGCGTTCTGGCCGGCTTCATCGGAATCGAAGCACAACACGACTTCGTCGACGTAACGCTTGAGCATCCGCGAATGATCGGCGGTAAAGGCGGTGCCCTGCGGCGCCACGATGTTTTGCACCCCGGCCATGAAGCAGGCGATCAGATCCAATTGCCCTTCGCACACAATCGCAAAACCGGCGTCGAGCAGAGAACGCTTGGATTTGTCGAGCCCGAAGAAAACCTTGCTCTTCGTGAAGATCGGCGTCTCGGGCGAGTTCACATACTTCGCGGTTTTTTCGTCGCCCGACAGCACCCGTCCGCTGAAGCCGATCACCCTGCCCTGCTCGTCGCAAATCGGAAAGATCAACCGTCCACGAAACCGATCGTAATAATGATCGGCGCCTTCCTTGCGGAGAATCAGGCCGGCCTTTTCGACCAGCGCCAGATCGTGGCCCTTGCTTTTCGCCCAATTGACCGTGTCGTCCCAGAGTTCCGGCGCGCAACCGATCCGAAACAGTTTGATCGCCTCGGCGGAGACGCCTCGTTTCGCCAGATACTCGCGGCCGATCTGCCCGGCGGCTTCATTGGCGAGGACATTCTGCCAGCGTTGAGCGATCTGATCGTGGATCTGGAGCAAGGTATCCTTGAGATGCCGCGATTGCTGTTCGCCGGCGCCTTGTTCGTATTGGAGCGGAATCTTCGCACGATCGGCCAGCCGCTTCACGGCTTCGACGAAATCGATGCTTTCGTACTCCTTGACGAAGGTGAAGACGTCGCCGCCTTTGTGACAGCCGAAGCAATGAAAAATCTGTCGATGCGGATTGACGTTGAAGCTGGGGCTCTTCTCTTTGTGAAACGGGCAGAGCGCGACGAAATTGGCGCCGGCGCGTTTCAGGGGAAGACAGGAGCCGATGACATCGACGATGTCGCTGGCGGCGCGAATCTGTTCGAGTGTCGCGGAAGAAAACAGGCCCGGCATGGATTTGGTCACTGGTGGCGCCGCGCCAGTGGCCGCGGAGCCTTAAGGATACGCAATTTCCTTACGTTTGATTTCTTTATGCACCGGCGCCGTCGGCTTGATCAACAACACGCCGAGGTTTTGCCGGATCATCGGCCCCGCAAAGGACTTTTCGAAGACCTGCGCTTGAACCGAATAAAGAGTCGGGAAAAAGGTACTCCCATAATTTTCTTTTTGAGTATCGATTTCGCTCTTGATATCCACCGAATTATACTGGCGTGAATTCAACAAGGCAAGAACCACTATCAGAACACAGAAGAACCGCACCATGCCCGCGACCATTCCCAGATAAAATTCGCTGCGACCGAACACATCGCTGCCGACCAGCTTTCCACCGATCGCGCGTTTGATGCCGGCGAACGACGCCCCGATGATCAGCGCGCAGCCGAGATACGCGATGCGATATCCGTCCAGTTCGTTGAAGACAGTTCCCTGAGAGATCATGCTGCCGAGGGGTCCGTAGAGGAAGGCGCAGCCGATGGCGATCGTGAGCCACATGAGAACACTGATCAATTCCTCCGACATGCCGCGTTTGCGTCCGCGCATCAGCCCGAACACCAGCACGGCCAGCACGACGACATCGAACCAATTAAACGGCAATGCATCTGGATTCATTTTGTCTTTCTCGTTGTGAATCACGCCGTAATGACGACGGGAATCAACCCCGGAAAGAGAGCGAGTTTTATGCCAGAAGACTACGGCCGTTTAACGGAAAGCCAGTAACGAATATTCGGCGCCTGCGCATTTCCCGGATCCACCTGAAGCACTTTTTGATAATGTTCACGCGCCTTGTTCGGCTGTTGCAATTCCTTCGCGTAAAGATTTCCCAGCGCGAGATGCGCGCGCGGTTCGTCCGGATACAGGACGAGAAGCCGTTCAAATTCCGCCGCGGAATCCACCAGATATCCCGCCTGCTTCAACGCCAGCGCGAAGTTGCACCGGGCGTCGAGTGAATCGCGCCGAATCGCCAGCGCGGATTCGTACGCCGCCAGCGCCTGCGGCCAATTGCGGACCTCCGCGCCCGCGATGCCGAGGTTGTAATAGGCTTCGTAGTAAGCCGGGTCCAGCTGCACCGCGCGGCGATAAGATTGAATCGCTTCGGAAAAGCGACTCGCTTTCTGTGCTTGCGCGCCCTGGTTGAAAACTGTTTCGGCGGCTTCATGATCGCCGGACGACGGCGTCGATGGCGACAAATAGCGGTAGCGCGGAATGGTCGTTCCGGCCGGCGCTTCAACCGCCGGCCCATTCGCGACCGGAGTCTTCACTGCGGCTGCCTTGGGCGCTTCCACACGTTGCGGACTGGGAGGACTCGTGCGATTCGAGGCGACGTGTTGTTCGGAATTTTCCTTCGCCGCCATACCCGTCGTCGCTCCACTGACCACCTGAGTGCGCGTCATCGAAGGCGGTGCTGTGACCGTTCCCGATTTCACGGCGGGCGGACTGGCGGCTGCAGCCGTTAATGGCAATCGCGCGGCATTCGTCGCGGGTTCGGTTTTCAGCACGGCGACATGGCTGGCTTCGTTGCTGATGCTTCTCGAATCGGGAGGTCTCGCGGCAATTCGAGAGGTGTTGTTGGTGGGGGCGGGACGGGGCGGCGGTTCCAATTCCTGCTCCAACGAGTGGACCACGGCAGTGATCTCCTCGCGGTTCGGAACCGTGCCGGGCAAAGCCAGATACTCGCGATATTTTTCCAGCGCTGCGGGACGGTTGTTGAGATGCACCTGCGACACCACTGCGAGATTGAGCAGCGCGGGCGCATAATTCGCCTGTTGTTTCAGCGCGTTGTTGAAAAACTGCGCGGCGTCGCGGGGACGATTCCGCTGAAGTTGAATCAGGCCGAGTCCATTGATCGCTTCAACACAATGCGGGCTGATGTTGAGAGCTTCGGTAAAACTCTTTTCCGCGGCGGCGAGATCGCGCGACCGAAGCTGGACGGTGCCGAGCCGGGCGAACCCTTCGGCGCTGTTTCCGCGCCGCAGCGTGAACGCCATCAGTTCGGATTTGGCGGCGTCGAGGTGATTGGCCTCAAGCCACAGGCAGCCGAGGTTGAAATGCGCCTCGGTCAGGTCGCGATCCAGCGCGAGCGCTTTCTGGTAGGCCACCACGGCGTTGCTGAACTGGCCGGCCTGATGCCAGGCGACGCCAAGATAATTCCAGATCTGGGCATTGGTGCCGACCAGCGAGGCGGCCAGGGTCAATTCTTCAGCAGCTTCGGAGTAACGACCGCGATCCAGGAGATTCACCCCGTTCTGAAACGCCCGCTGGTCACGGGGCCTGCAACCGGCGGATAAAAGAACCAATAACGAAATCAGCGCGCATCCGGTCAAATTCTTTTTGGTCACCATCGAAACCCGTGTTAGCATCCATGCCCAAACGTGTCAAGAAACGCACAAATCAAAAATCGCCCCGGCCTCTGCCTCGCGCTCGCCGGTTCGCTGCTGATCGCGACGGGCGTTCGCGCCGGAGCTTCGGAAGACGTCCGGCCCGGCGGTCCGCCATCGCGGGCGCAAGTCTTCGTGGTGGAAGATCGGCAGGCGGTGAATGTTTTCGAACCCCGCAGCGATCATGTCCTCGCCATGGTGAATCGCGGCGTTACGAATTTGACCGGCAAAACAAACATCAGCGATGCCTGGCTCAGCCTGGTTTCGACCCAGGACGTTGTCGGCATCAAAGTCTTTTCCGAACCCGGCCCTAACAGCGGGACGCGCGCCAGCGTGGTGGGAGCCGTGATTCAGGGTCTGATCGCCGCCGGATTGCCGCCAAAACACATCATCATCTGGGACAAACATCGGAGTGATTTGCGGCTCGCGGGATTCTTCGACCTGGCCGATCGCTACGGCGTGCGGGTCGCGGGCAGCGCGGAATCGGGATACGACGACAAGGCGTTTTACGAGACGTCGCTGCTGGGCAATCTCGTCTGGGGCGATCTGGAGTTCGGACGAAAGGACGAAGGTGTCGGGCGCAAATCTTTTCTCTCCAAACTCGTCAGCCAGGAAATCACGCGGATCATCAACATCACGCCGTTGATGAATCACAACGAAGCCGGCGTCTCGGGCAGTCTCTTCAGCCTGGCGCTCGGCAGCGTCGACAATGTAAACCGGTTCGAGGGCAATGCGTCCCGGCTGGCGACGGCGGTCCCCGAAATCTACGCGCTGCCGGCGTTGAGCGATCGTGTGGCGCTCAATATTGTCGATGCTTTGATCTGCCAGTATGAGGGTGAAGAGCGCAGCCTGCTTCATTATTCCGCGACACTGAACCAGCTCCGCTTCAGCCGCGATCCCGTCGCGCTGGACGTCCTTTCGATCCAGGAACTCGATCACCAGCGGCGGATCGCGAAAGCTCCGCCGGTGAAGGCCAGCGTCGTTTTGTACGCAAACGCCGCCTTGCTTGAATTGGGCGTAAGCGATCCAAAAAAGATTCAGGTCGTCAACGTGCCCTGAGGTTGCAGCGCCGGTTGAATTCCCGGTTGACCGGCTTTCCCGCGCGGCTTAGCCTTATCGGCAAGGTCCGAACGAGTTCCTTCGACGCTCATGAAAACTTTGGAGTGTATCAACCGGCGAATCCACCGTGCGTTTACCCTGATCGAACTGCTGGTCGTGCTGGCCATCATCGGCCTGCTGGCGGCGATGCTGTTTTCGGTGCTCGCGACGGCAAAAAAATCGCAGGCACTTAACGTCGCCCAGGCGGAATTGCGTCAGATTCAATCGGCGATTGAATCCTACAAAGCCCGCCGCGGCCATTATCCACCGGACAATCCCGACAACCCCGCGCTGAACCAGCTCTACTTCGAATTGAAAGGGACGACTCTTAATTCTTCCCCTGCTCCGCCGACCTTCGTCACGCTGGATGGCAGCGGCCGGATTGCGGTGAGCGACGTCGGAATCGTTTTTGGCCCGCGCGTCAACGGTTTCATGAATTTCCCCAGGAGCGGCGGCGCCGGCAATGATGACGCTATGGTTCCCATGTCCTTTCTCACTGAACTTCGCCCCAATCAGATCGGCCGGCTGGTCATCGGCGCCGGATCGCCGGCGAACATGCTGCTTGTGTGTTCCGTTCGCGGGTCCGACGATCCGGCTGCACAGGTTATTCCGATTGCCGGCAATCCGCATGCGACGGAAACGGGATTGAATCCCTGGTGTTATGTGTCGTCCCGGCCAACCCACAATCCTGGCGCATACGATCTGTGGGTGAACGTGCCGATCGGCGGAAAAATCCTGCGCGTCAACAATTGGAGCCGGCAGCCGGACGCTCCCTGATCGATCACGGCAGAACCGTGATGCGATAGAAGCGTTGCACCGACGCGGTGATGAGGTCCGTCTTGTTGGCCGTCGGCCCCGACGCGGTTACATCCGGCGGCAAATCATTCCAATCAGGATCGCCCAGATCGTCCCGGTATTGCACGCGATAATTCTGCCCATTGATCGAACTCCAGGTCAGCATCACGACGTCGTTGGACCGCGTGATCGATTGGATCAGCGGCGGGGAAATGACCGTAATGACGAACGACTTCGCGTCGCTTAACGGCGGCAGCCCATTGTCGGTCACCGTGACGGTAAAACTGTTCGATGTGTCGAGGAAGGTTTCGTCCGGCGTCCACTGGAAAATTCCCGTCGACGAATCCACTATCGCCCCCGGCGGTGAATTGGTATTCAGGCTGAAGCTGAGCGTGTTCGCCGGGATGTCCGGGTCCGTGACAACATTGGTGATGAGCACGGTGCTGCCGACATGAATGGTCCGGTCTTTCACCGGCTCAAGCACCGGAGGCTGGTTCGATTCCAGAACGACGACGGTGAAACTCTTGTCGTCCTCCAATGGCGGTGAGCCGTCGTCGACCACCATGATCGTCATGAAATTCGTCGATGGACCCTGGTCCTCCGCCGGAGTCCAGGTGAAGATTCCGTTCGTGGGATTGACGTCGGCGCCGGGAGGGCCGCCGATCAATGAGTAGGTCAGCACTTGCGGCGGCACTTCCGGATCGAACACGACGTTCGTGTAGCGAAGCGTTTGTCCTTCCGTGATGAACAAGTCCGGAATCGGCGCGAGTGACGGAGGATCGTTGACTGGATTCACCGTCAGCGAAAATGAATTGCTCGCGCTCGCCATCCCGTCGCTCACCGTGATGGTGATCGTGCAAACGCCATTCCGATTCGTCGCCGGAGTGAGCGTCACCGTGACATTCGTGCCGCTGCCGCCAAAAGCAATGCCGGTCACGGGCACGAGATTCGTGTCGGAACTTCCACCCGTCAACACCAGCGAATTCGGCGGCGTCTCCGCGTCGTCAATGGTAAATGCGATCGGCCCGACCGGCGTGTCTTCATCGGTCACCTGCGCGGGAATTCCCGAAATCGCCGGCGGAGAATTCACCGAGATCGAACCGAGAACCGTGTTATTGCCGGGAACCGGATCCAGTGTGGTGGAAGAAACCACCGCGACGTTGGTCCAATCGCCGGCGGTGACCGCCAGGGCGTGAATCTGGACGGAGGCAATGGTGCCGTTGGTCACCGTGCCGAGCGAACAGACGACGATGCCGCCGTAATTCGTGCAGGTCCCCTGGCTGGAAGTGGCCGAGAGGAAATTCAATCCGGCGGGCAGCGTGTTGCTGAGCACGACCGCATTGGCGTTGTTGGGCCCGAGATTGGTCACGGTAATCGTGCTGAGCAGATTGCTGCCGAGATTGACGACGACCGGCGACGGCGTCTCACCGACGGCCAATTCGGCCAGCGTCGCGGCGCAGCAGACATGGCCGCTGATGTTCACCGTGTCGACGCGCCAGCCGGAGCCGCCGATGCTGCTGTCCGTGCCGCAGCGCCATCGCAATTGGATCGTTTGTCCCGAAGCCGACGGCGGCAGGCTCACGGTTGTCGTGATAAACCCGCCGGAATTTCCGCTCCACGCCTGCCGTCCGGCGAGCGGATTTCCGAACGAACTGCTGATCGTGCGATTGTATCCACCGGTCACAAAGCTGCCGCCGGCGGTAATAATATCCGCGAAGGCACCGGCGCCGATCTTGATTTCCAGCACGGCACCATCGTAACCGGTGCCGCCGGATGGCGGAGCCTCCAGGTTGTAACTGTTCCGGAAGGTCAGAAAATTTTGTCCGGCGGGCATGACCATCGACGGCGACACGAGCGCATTGGCACCGCTGTTTCCGGCTTCCGCTGAGAACATCGCGTTGGGAAGCGTGTCGCGCACGGACGTCTGATTGGTCCAGATCGGCTGCGAACCGGTGGTGAACGTCGTCCATCCCGAAGGAAACGCCGGAGCCGTGACGCCGTCGAAATTCTGCGTGATGATGGTCGCGTTCTGCCCCAGGTCGATGGCCAACGCCACCTTGCCGAGAACCGACGCGCCATCCTGCAGACTGAACGTCGGGTTGATGAACCCGCCGCATGGCCCCACCGCGGTGAACGAAAACGCCTGAGTGACCGCTCCGCCGCCGGCGAGGAGTGCGCCGTAGGATTGCGGCCCGCTCGGAGCGGTGACGCCGTTCGTCTCCAGCAATGTCGCCACGAGATTCGTGGTGTTCGAAAGTCCGGTATTCTTCAACGCGAATCGCACCGTGACCGTTTCGCCGGGATCGACGGCTCCATTGGTCGGATTGCAATTCTCGGCCGTCACCGTGAAACTGTCCGCGCCGATGACCGGAACCGATCCGGCGGTGGCGGGATAAATGACCAGCGCGAAATCCTGGTCGAGACCCGGCGATTCATTCGGCACGCCGTCCGAAACAATATTCGCGGCGCTGACAGTCACGCTGAACGTGCCCGAGGCTCCCGCCGGAAGAAAAACACTCTCGACGTTGTTCTTGTTGTCGGCGGCGCCGCCGGTCGTCGAGAAAGCGCCGCTGAACACATTGCCTTTGTAGGTGGTGCCGCCGACGGTGACAACGAGGTCGAGATCGTTGTTGAACGCGTTGCCCGACGTGCTGCCCGGTGCGTCGGTCCAGGCCAGTGTGACGCGAAAAGGTTTGCTGGAGTCGGCGATGGTGCCGGTGAACGTCCGCGTCTGGCCGGTTGCCGTAAATTTGTTCGTCGGTTCCTGATCGCTCAAAATCCGCGCCGCGCCGTCGAACGCCACGCCCAGATTCAGTTCACCCATTCCCTGCGCCGCGGACCACAGCGTATCGTTCGCGCCGGCGCCGTTGAGATAACGCGCCGAGTTGATCAGGAACGCCTTGGTCATCGCCGGACTGGGCGGTGTCAGGCTGTTGTTGATAAAATACTGCCGCAGCAGCGCGCAGGCTCCGGCAACGGCCGGAGTGGAATGACTCGTCCCGGAGGAAATGGTGTAGAACTGCTGGGAGAGCGGAAAAAAGTTGGCGGCATTCCCGGATCCGCCTCCACCCGGCAACGCGCACACACCATCGGCAGTGAAACACGCCAGCGCCGTTCCCGTGCCGTTGGTGGTTGCCGCTCCCGACTGGCCCACGCCGCCGGTAATGTGCGTTCCGGGCGCCACGATATCCGGCTTCATTCGGCCGTCCGCACAAGGGCCGCGGCTTGAAAAATCCGCCATGTCATTCGCGCTGTTGGCTGCGAGGTCCGAATCGTCGGAACAACGCGTGTCGCCGGTGGACGTGTTTCCGCCGTTGGCGCTCGACGCCGACCGCACGTTCTCCGAAGCGCCGACGGTCAGGACGTTTTTCGCGGAGCCGGGAGAATTCATGGTTTGCGCGCCCGGACCGGCGTTGCCGGCGGCGAAGACAATCACCATCTGCTGATTGCTCGCGGTCGCAAACGTGGAGCCGGTCGGCTGCGCGTCGCGCACCAGAGCGTCGTAGGCCTGGGAATCGACGTTGTAGGCGCCGGCGGAATTCGCGCCCCAGCTGTTCGCGCTGATGCGGGCTTTGTCATGATACGCCTCCGACTGCAGATTCTCGAAATCCGGATCGGTGAACGATGATGGATCGAAAATCACCGAGGATCCAACTTTCACGAACGGACAGACGCCCAGGCCATAATGATACGCCTCGGAATCCGCGTGCGGAAAACCGGCGGCGAGATTGTTGTAGCCGGCGATGACATGACTGTTGAGATTTCCGTGCCCGTCGCAACCCGACATCGTGCTGCCGCCGTTCGGCGAGCCTTCCAGCCGGTTGTAAACCACGCGGCTCGGCAGCGTCGGATTGCCCAGCTGATACAAACCGAAATGCCCGGGCGTCGTCGTGCCGTTGTCGATGCCGCTGTCGGAGACGTCGACGACAAAATCGGAGTTGGTGAACTGCGCCTGGGTGAATCCTTTGCCCGCGAGCCACGCCAGGTAGCCGGGCCCGCTCGGTTGATCGACGGTCAGATTGCCCGCAATAATCTGGTCCTGCCGTTCATCGAGCTTTTGATTCTGATAATAAGGCTGGATCGACACAACTTCCGGCTGCGTGGCCAGCAGCGCGAGTTGTTCCGGCGGCAGCGGCACAATCACGTTCAGAAATTCCCGCGACCGGAACTGGCGTTTCACCGGGCCAAGCCCGAGCCGGTTGATCAACGACAGCGTCGCCGGATTGGCGGCGGCGTCATCGACGAGCTGCACCGCGAAGACGTCGGTGCCGGATTTTTGCGGCAGGCCTTTTTCATCGGTCAACTTCGCGCGCGGATGAATCTTGTATTCGTCGGCGTAATCCCCTTCCCACTGCACGAAACCGGCCGATTGCGCCCAGGATTGCATCCGGGAAATCGCGCCGGCGTTGCCATAGATCAAATACGCATTCTGCGGGATGTAACTGACAATTTTTACGCCGTGGCTTTCCAGTGTCGCGAGCCATTCCGGTTTGACGGGTCCCGCAAAATGGATCAGGTGCAGGCGGCGTCCGGCAAATCCGCCCACGGATTTTCGCAGCGCACGGATCTCCGGCTGCCGGGTGTCGAGCTGGCGGGCGTTCAGTTCGATGACGTTGAATTGATCGGCGGATTCCGCCGCGCCATCCGTCGCGCGAGCCGCCGAATCGTCGACTTCAATCAGCTGAAAGGAATCGTAATCAGCAACGAGCTTCCCGCCACGCGCAATCAGGGATTTCGCGATGGCTGGATCGGTCACGCGCAGCTTATGAGTCTCTGCCAAAGCCGTAACGGCACTGGTCAGGCAGGCACAGAAGAGCAGCCGGAGAATTGAGTCCTTCAACATTCAGGTGAGGAGCTAACGAATCTCACCCTACCATTATGCAGAATGTTCGGCGCAAGTCAAACCGCTTGCCAAAAGTTTTTTCGTACGAGCTGGGCTACGTTGGCGCAATTCGCGAAAAAAAAATTGCTGAGCTGCGAATCGAAGTTGACCGAATGCCGTAAAAGTCGCGCCGATTTAATTTTTAAAGTCCGGCGAGCGGCATTGCGTGTTGCAATGCATCGAGAATCAACGACGGCGCGCAGCCAAGAATTAAAACCAGCAGAGCGATGACGCAGAGAACTATCTGGCTCACGATCGGAACGGGAAATGACGGACGGTCCGCGGAATTTTCCGCCACGTAAATTTGTTTCAAAACCTGCAGGTAGTAATACAACGACACCGCGCTCAGTCCGATCGCCAGAATCACCAGCCAGAGCAGGTCCATGTCGAGCCCTCCCGTTTTCACGGCCGCGCTGAACAGATAGAATTTTCCAAAGAACCCGGCCAGCGGCGGAATGCCGGCCAGTGACAGCATGAAGACCATCATGCACAGCGACAGCAGCGGCGCGCGCCGGCTCAGGCCCGCGAAGTTCGACAGATTCGCACCACCGGTCCCCTGCTCCACCACCGAGACCACGCCGAAAGCGCCGACCGTGGTCAGGCCGTACGTCGCGGCGTAGAATATCAGCGACGCCGTTCCGTCGGCGTTGTGCGACATGATTCCCAGCAGCATGTAACCGGCGTGGGCAATGGCGGAATAAGCGATCAGGCGCCGGACATTGCTCTGCACGACCGCCGCGAAGTTGCCGAGGACCATCGACAGCACGGCCACGATGGCGAGGATCGGCAGCCAGCCGGGCGCGTAGTGTCGCAATGCGCCGCTGCCTTCGGCGCCGGCAAAGCCCACGATCATCACTTTGGCAAAGATGAAGAAGCTCGCGACCTTGGAGCCCGAAGCAATGAACGCGGCGCTCGGGGTCGGCGCGCCCTGATACGCGTCCGGCGCCCAGAGATGGAACGGCGCGGCTGCGACCTTGAAGCCGAAGCCGATCACGACCATCACGATCGCCACCGCGAGCAATGGATCCAATCCCTTTCCGCCGAGCGCCGCGGCGATGTCGCGAAGATTCGTCGCGCCGGACAGGCCGTAGATCAGGCTCAAGCCAAACAGCGTGAATGCCGCCGACATTCCGCCGAACAGAAAATATTTCAGCGCCGCCTCCGCCGATTTGACGTCGCGTTTGTTGAAGGCGGCGAGGATGTAAAGCGACAGGCTCGTCAGCTCGAGCGCGATGAAAATCATCAGGATGTCCTCCGAGCTGACCAGGAACATCATGCCGACGGCGCCGAGCAGCACCAGCGCGAAGTATTCGCCGGCGTGATTCGTGAAGCGGGTGTCCATCGACAGCACGATCGTGAGGATGGCGAGGACGAGGACGGCGATCTTGACCAATTGCGTCAGCGGGTCGACGACGAGCATCCCGCCGGAAACGTTCGCATGGACCGGCACGATCCACATCCAGACGATGGCTCCGACGCAGCCGACGCAGGCGATCATTCCACCGATGACGAGCCGAAACCGCAGTTCCAGATCGCGCATGGCGATCAGGTCGGCCGCCAGCACCGCGAGCACGGTGATGACGATGATCGTTTCGGGGATGGCGAGTTTGAACAGTTCGAAATAACTCACGGTCCGCCTCCCTTCTTCAGCCAGTCAAAGAGCGGCGAATCGAAACACGGTATGATCACATCGAGCAGCAGCTGCGGAAACAGTCCCGCGATGAGCGACACACCGATCAGCATCACCGCGCCCAATCGTTCCGGAACGGAAATGGGTTCCATCGGCGGAGCGTGTTCGTCGTGCGACGCGGCCAGCGCGGCGGTTGCAGTGCCGGATGCGTGTTCATTGTGGTCGCCGAAAAACGCCCGTTGAATCACGCGCAAGGTGTAAGCGACACCGATGAGCACACCCACGCCGCTGATCACGGCCAGCACCGGAAAGGAATGCCATGCTCCGATGAGCACCTGCAGTTCCGCGACGAATCCACTGAATCCCGGCAGGCCCATCGATGCCGCGCCGGCAATGACAAACGTCACCGCGGCGAACGGAAGGGCGCGGGCGAGACTGAGGCCTTCGAGGACCGCGAGTTCGCGTGTGTGCGTTCGTTCATACACCATTCGTCCGACCACGGCGAACAGGAGTCCGGCGATGATGCCGTGGGAAAACATTTGCAGCACCGCACCGCGGAGGCCAATGGTGTGCAGCGTGACCAATCCCAGCACCACGAATCCCATGTGGCTCACGCTCGAATAACCGATCACGAATTTGAAATCCCTTTGCACCAGCGCGACCAATGCGCCGTACACAATGCCGATCACCGCGAGCACGGCGATCACATCGCGCCAGGAACGCAGTCCCAGAACATTAAATCCCCAATCATCCATTCCCGCCGGAAAGAGCGTCATCGCCACGCGCAGGCAGCCGTAAGCGCCGAGCTTCATCACGACACCGGCGAGCAGCATCGACGCAGCGGTCGGTGCGGCGACGTGACCGGTGGGCGCCCAGGTATGGAACGGCCAGAGACCGGCCAGAATGGCGAAGCCGACGAACACCAGCGGAAACGCCCACATCTGGAAACCCATCGGAAATGAATAATGCGCGAGTTCCACGAGACTCGTCGTTCGCGCTCCGGAAATGACGTACGCCGCGATCAATCCGACGAGCACCATGGCGCTGCCGACGAACGAATAGAGCGCGAGTTTCATGGCGCCGTATTCCCGCCGGGTCGAACCCCAGATCGCGATCAGGAAATATTTTGGAATGATCGCGATTTCATAAAAGACGAACAGCAGGAACAGGTCGAAGCTCAGGAACACTCCATACACCCCGCCAATGAGCGCGAGATAGAAGGCGAAGAATTCTTTCGCGCGATGCTCGATGTTCCAGGAGAACAGAATTCCCGCGACCGCGGCCAGTCCGGTCAGCAGCACCAGCGTCAGGCTGATGCCGTCCGCGCCGAGGTGATAGTGAATTCCCAGCGACGGAATCCAGGGAAGGTCGGAGTAGGTATCGAACCGTCCGGGTTTGAATTCCAGAAAGCCGGCCAGCGCGATGCCCAATCCACCCAGCGCCGATCCCAATGCCACCGCCCGCGCGCCGCGCACCGCCGTCGACGGCAGCAGCATCAGCAACACGACGCCGAGGAATGAGATGTAAATGGTCCAGGCCAGCATTGGCTATTTGCTTTCGGCTATTGGCTATTTGCGATTGCGGATTTCGGATTGCGGATTTCGGATTGGCAAAATCCAAATCGTTTGCCTGCCGTTTTTCTTCGTTTCAGATCTGCGTTCATCTGCGTTCATCTGTGGTTAAAAACATCGTCGCTAAAAATTCAACTGCTTCGCCATCTGCACGGCGGTCGAGTTAATCACGCTCAAAATCGTCTGCGGCCAGAGACCCAGCAGGAACATGAGCAGGACCGGCACGCCGACCAGGAGCCGTTCGCTGAAGGTCAGGTCCGGGAAATTCGACCACCGGGCGTTGAGCGGTCCGTTGAAGACGCGCTGCAAAATCGTGAGGATGAAAATCGCGGTGACAAGAATGCCGATCACCGAAATGGCCGCGGACCACGGCGCCAGAGGGAAAGCGCCTTTGAAGATCAGAAATTCACCGACGAACCCGTTGAGTCCCGGCAGGCCGAGCGACGAAAACAACGCGATGCCCATCAGCCCGCAGAACACCGGCGCCACTTTGCGCAGTCCGCCGAAATCATTGAGACCGGTCAATCCGCCGGAACGGCGTTCGAAGAAACCGACGCACATGAAGAGGGTCGCGGCGGTAAGGCCGTGATTGAACATTTGCAGGAACACACCGTTCAACGCCGCCGCCCGCTCGGTCGCCGCGTCGGCGGCCGTGGTCGCCTGGGCGACGGCGAAGATCGCCAGCAGACAATACCCGAGATGGTTGATCGAGGAATACGCCAGCATGCGTTTCAAATCGGTCTGTGAAAATGCCGCCAACGCCGCCACCACGATGGTCGCCACCGCCAGCGCCAGCAAGGCGGTCTGGACGCGCGAATCACGCAGTTCCTCGCCGAACAACGGCAGCAGCACGCGGACAAAACCATACACCCCCATTTTCGACATCACGCCGGTCAACAGCATCGTCACCGGCGTCGGCGCCTCCGAATACGTGGCCGGCAGCCAGGTATGGAACGGCATCAACGGAACTTTCACGGCCAGTCCCAGCAACACGCCGGCGAAAATGACGAACGCCAGCTTTCCGGTCGTGAGCCAGCCGATCTTTTCCACCAGCGCACCAGTCAACGTTCCGTTGCGGCCCATTTCGGCGAGCTCAATGAAATCGAATTTGCCGGTCGCATAATAAATCGCGAGAAACGACAACAACATCGCAATGCTGCCGACCATGGTGTAAACGAAAAATTGCGTCGCCGCCTGCGCCCGCCGCGCGCCACCCCAGAGTCGCACCAGGAAAAACGCCGGCACCAGGCTGAGTTCCCAGAACAGAAACCAGTGGAAAAAATTCAGCGCCGTGAACGTTCCGAACAATCCCGCCTGGAGAAACAGCACGAGTGCGTAATAGAGCGCCGGGTTGGTCGGGCGCGTCACTCCGTGCGCGCCGCCGGCGGGCAGAGGACCGCCCGGCCCTTCACCTTCAAACATCCGGTTCGACACCGCCAGCGACATGAGCGTGACAATCGCCGTGAGCAGCACCATGAGCAGGCCGAGGCCATCGACCGCCACGAAATACTGAACGCCGAGCGCGGGAATCCAGTCGTGTTGTTCTTTGAGCTGCAGTTCGCCTGAATGGGGATTGAATTGGCTCCAGAGAACCAGCGCGAGCAGCAGCGACAGGGAACTGAAAGCAAGCGCGAGCTTGTGCGGCAGACAGCGGCGTTGATTGCCGAAGCCAAGAATGATCACGCCGCCCACAATTGGCAGCAGCGTCAGGAAGCTGAGGAGATGGCCGTTCATTGTCCCCGGCACCCCCAGATGAGAATCAGCGCGAGGACCGCGAGCGCCAGGCCGATGACGCGGAGATAATGTTGCACGCGGCCATCCTGCAATCGCGACATCAATTTCCCGCCCAGCGAAACGCCGCCGCAGGTGGAATCGAAGCCCAGATTGATAACCCACTTGTCGATCGTGTCGTTGACCCAGCCGAATCCGATGGCGAGAAGCGCGACGATCCGCACCAGCAAACCCCAGAACCATTCATCGAGAAACCCGGCGGCCTTCGCGCACCAGGCGTTCAACGCGATGACGGATTTCCCGTAGATTTCATCGACGTAATATTTCCGCTGAAACAGTTTGTAGACGTCGCCGAGAATTTTCTGCAACGGATCGGGCGCATCGGCGCTTTGAATCGTTTTGCGTCCGTAAAGCAGCCAGCCGAGGCCGAGACCGGCGAAGACAATGACGGATGAAAGAATCATGAGCGGGACGACGCCTTGGAGCGATTCATGGCTTTGGCCGAGAAATTTCTGGAACCAGGGCCACGCGGGAGTTCCGATCGCGCTCAGCGCGATCGTGCACACGGCGAGAATGATCAGCGGCCAGGTCATGGCCGGCGGACTTTCGTGTGGCGTCTTCGACAATTCATCGTGCGGATGTTTCGCGGCCGGTTCACCGCCATGAGCGACGGTGTGTTGTTCGCCACCGGTCGTGCGGCCAAGTTCGAGCCGGCAATCGCCGAAGAACACATGGAAGACCTGCCGCGTCATGTAAAACGCCGTGAGCAAGGCTCCGAAGAGACCGAGATAAAATGGAATATGCGAAACCGACCAGCCGTGCGCCGAGTGAAGAATGGCGTCCTTGCTCCAGAAACCGGAGAAGAGCAGCGGAAAGCCACTGAGCGCGAGCATGCCGACGGCGTAGGTCGCGAAGGTGATCGGCATGTATTTTTTCAACCCACCCATTCGGCAAATGTCCTGTTCCTCGTGACAGCCATGGATCACCGAGCCGGCGCCCATGAACAACAGCGCCTTGAAAAACGCATGCGTGATCAAATGAAACATTCCCACCGCCACTCCGCCGACGCCAAGACCCATCATCATGTAACCGAGTTGCGAGACGGTGGAGTAAGCGAGAATGCGTTTGATGTCGTTTTGCGCTACAGCGATGGTCGCGGCGAACACGGCGGTGATCGCGCCGATCCAGGTGATGACTCGTAGCGCGTCCGTGTGATTATCAAAAAAGATCGAAGGCAGATTCGTCGGGTTGATTACATCCTTGCCCAGCCAGTTTATCGACATCAAGGGATACACCCGCGCAACCAGAAATACCCCTGCCGCCACCATCGTCGCAGCGTGGATGAGCGCGCTCACCGGCGTCGGACCTTCCATCGCGTCAGGCAGCCAGACATGTAGCGGCACCTGGCCGGACTTGCCCACCGCGCCGGCAAATATCAGCAAACCAATGGCCGTGGAAACCGACATGCCGCCGGCGATCACAGTGGAGACAAGCCGGGTCAGCGAATCTTCTTCGAGACAGCCGTGCCCGCCGTCATAAAAAAGAAGCGTCCCGCTCTGCGAATATAACCAGACCATTCCCAACAGAAACAACACATCGCCAATTCGTGTCGTGATGAACGCCTTCTTCGCCGCGGCAGCCGCGCTGGGTTTGTGATACCAGAATCCGATCAGGAGATACGACGTGAGCCCGACGATTTCCCAGCAGATGAACAGCAGCAACAGGCTGTTCGCAATCACCACACCGACTTTCCAGCACAGTGGGATCCGAAGCTTGGAATTCACGTGACTTGAAGTCGCGGC
>JADMIO011189623.1_pt1 | contig 44098 bp, 38 predicted proteins | sample 8958161 | NCBI WGS metagenome assembly JADMIO01 (sample SAMN16585339, study PRJNA669376) | soil metagenome | isolation source: Crop rotation soil | place: USA: Cullars Rotation, Alabama | collected 2011
GGACCGCGGCGGAGCCGCCGCCGCGCCCGCGCCGGCCCCGAGCCCGGCCGGCGCGGAGGCCAGCGCCGGCCTCGGCAGTGTCTCCGGGGCCGCACCGGCGTCCAGCGCGCCCGCGAGCGTGCCGCGCAACCCCGGCGGGAAGGTCCTCGTGGTCGGCCCCGGCCACCCCTACCGCACCCCGTGCCAGGCCATCGCCGCGGCCAGGGCCGGCGACACCGTCCAGATCGACGCCGCGGGCAACGGCGGCTACGCCGGCGACGTGTGCGGCTGGAGCACCGACGGCCTGATGATCGTCGGGTTCAACGGCCGCGCGCACGTCGACGCGGCCGGCCGCAACAGCGGCGGCAAGGGTACCTGGGTCATCGCCGGCAAGGGCACGACGATCGACAACGTCGAGCTCAGCGGGGCGGCGGTGCCCGACGGCAACGGCGCCGCGATCCGCCAGGAGGGTGCCGGGCTGACGGTGCGGCGCAGCTTCCTGCACGACAACCAGAACGGCATCCTCGCCGGCGACAACGCCGCCAGCGACATCGTCGTGGAGGCCACGGAACTGGCCCGCAACGGCGCCGGGGACGGGTACACGCACAACCTGTACCTCGGCCACGTGCGCAGCTTCACCATGCGCTACAGCTGGTCCCACGACGCCAAGGTCGGGCACCTCGTGAAGTCCCGGGCGCTGGTCAACGACATCCTGTACAACCGCATCACCGGCGAGGGCGGCTCCGGCAGCTACGAGATCGACCTGCCCGACGGCGGCCGGTCCCGCATCGTCGGCAACGTCATCGAGCAGGGCAAGGGCAGCCAGAACCCGAACATCATCGCCTTCGGCGAGGAGAGCGCGGCCAACCCCGGCTCCCGCCTGGCCGTTGCCGGCAACACCATCGTCAACGACCTGGGCCGCGGCACCGCCGTCATGGTCGGCCCGGCCGTCACCGCCCGCGTCCTGGTCCAGAACAACATCCTGGCCGGCGGGGGCACCCTCGTGAACCAGAGCGGCGCGACCACGGCGGGCAACTGCACCGCCGCCGACCCCCGCTTCACCGGCCGCGCCGCCTTCGACTACCACCTGGCCGCCGGCTCCCCGTGCATCGACAAGGGCGTCACCCCGGCCGCCGAGGTCGTCCCGGCCGAGCAGTACGTCCACCCGCTGGGCCACAAACCACGGACCGTCGCCGGCGCCGCACCCGACCCCGGGGCCTTCGAGTGAGGCAACCGGCCGAAAACCGTAATCCGGACCGGCATCGATGCACCTAATTACGTGACCACTCCTCACATCCCGTCTGGGAGGATCACGTGCAACGGAGCAGCAAGCTCGCCGTGGCCGGCGCGACGTTCCTGGCGGTGCCCGCCGCCGTGCTCGTCGCCTCGGTCTGGCCGTCGGAGGCGGCCGTCGCGCCGACCGCCGGGGGCGTCTACACGCTCGCCAGCGGCGCCAGCGGCAAATGCGTCGACGTCAGCGGCGCCTCGAGCGCCAACAGCGCGCTGCTGGTCCAGATCGCGTGCAGCGCCGCCGCGACCGATCAGCAGTTCACGCTGACCGCGACCGGGAACCTCGTCAACACCAACAGCGGCAAGTGCATCGACGTGCCGTCGGCGAGCTCCGCGTCCGGGGTGCAGCTGTGGCAGTACACCTGCGGCAACTCGGCGAACCAGCAGTGGACCTTCACCGCGTCGTCGGCCGCCGCCGGCAAGTACGTCGTGAAGAGCGTGTCGTCCGGGCTGTGCCTGAGCGACAAGGACGGCTCGACCGCCGGCAACAACCCGATCGTGCAGGAGACCTGCGCCGACATCGCCCGGATGCAGTGGTCGTTCAACTACGTCAGCGGCGCGACGTCGGCGCCGACCACCAGCGGGGCCAAGCCGACCGTGGCGAGCGACGGGTCCGGCACCTACCGGACCGTGCAGGCCGCGATCGACGCGGTGCCCGCGAACAACACGACCCGCCGGACGATCACCATCAAGGCCGGGACGTACCGGGAGATCGTCACCATCCCGGCGAACAAGCCGTACATCACGCTGCAGGGCCTCGGCTCGTCGCCCAGCAGCACGGTCATCGTCAACAACCACTGGGCCGGCGGCGGCTTCCCGGGCGGCAGCGCCACGATGTTCGTCAACGGCCACGACGCCGCCCTGACGAACCTGACCGTCAGCAACGACTTCGACGAGAGCACCCAGACCAGCGGCCAGCAGGCGGTGGCCCTGCAGCTGGACTCGGACCGCTCGATCCTGCGCAACGTGCGGCTGCTCGGCGACCAGGACACGTTCCAGATCAACGACAACGCGCGGCTGTACGTCACCGGCTCCTACATCGAGGGCACGGTCGACTTCATCTACAGCGGCGGCACCGCGGTCTTCAACGCCTGCACGATCTACGAGAAGCGGACCACCGGCGGCCCGATCACGGCGGCCAGCACGGATCCGGCGAAGATGTACGGCTTCCTGTTCTACAAGTCCACCATCACGGGCGCCACGAACAACACCACGCAGCTGGGGCGGCCGTGGCGGCAGGGCGCGCAGGTGCTGTACCGCGAGTCGAGCCTGAGCGCCACCGTCAGGACCGCCCAGCCGTGGACCGACATGGGCGACGCCACGTGGAAGAACGCGCGCTTCTACGAGTACCGCAACACCGGCGCCGGCGCCACGACGAACAGCAACCGCCCGCAGATGAGTGCCGCCATGGCCGCGGACTACACGCAGCAGCAGTACCTGGCCGGCTCCGACGGCTGGAATCCGATGTAACGGCGCTGTCCGGCGCTGTCCGGCCGCGTCCGATTTCCCGGGCGCGGCCGGCGGCGGTCGGCCACGATGCCGCCATGAAGCTCAAAGCTCTCGCCGCGCTCCTCGCCCTCGCCCCCGCCGCCGCGTTCGTCGCCGCCCCGCCCGCTGCCGCCGCCGAGCCGGCGCTGACCTGCACCACGCAGGTCTTCGCGTTCGCACCCGGGTTCCAGGCCTTCGTGACCGTCCGCAATACCGCCGCGGTCCCGTTCACGAACTGGCACATCACCTTCCAGCTGGCCCCGGCGGCGACGATCGGCAGCTCCTTCGGCGGCACCATCAGCCGCTCGGGGTCCGCCGGAATCATCACCCCCGCGGTGTACTTCGCGACGATCCAACCCGGCGGCCAGGCCGGTCTCGGCTTCGGCGGCTCGGCTGTACCTTTCACGCCGCCCACCGCGTTCACGCTCAACGGCGTGCCGTGCGGAGTTACGGGGTGGTAGCAGCGCGGGTACTGTCCCGGCATCGAGAACCTCGGCCGGGCGCTGCGGGACCTGCGCCGGCGGCATGCCCGCGCCACCAACACCGCTGAGCTGACCTACCGCGAGCTGGCCGCCGCGACCGGCTGGTCCCACGGCGTCATCGGCGGGTACTTCTCCGGCCGCGTCCTGCCGCCGACCGACCGCCTCGACACGCTCGTCCGGCTGCTCGGCGCGACCCCGGCCGAGCAGGGCGCCCTGGCCACGGCCCGGGACCGGATCGCCGACGGCCGCTCGGCGCAGCCGCGGGGGGCCGTACCGCGCCAGCTCCCCCTCGACCCGGCCGGCTTCGTCGGCCGGGAGGCGGAGCTCGCCGGCCTGCCCGGTGCCGCCCTCGCGGTCGTCGTCGGCACCGCCGGGGTCGGCAAGACCGCCCTCGCCGTGCGCTGGGCCCATCGCGCGGCCGCGCAGTTCCCCGACGGCCAGCTCTACGTCGACCTGCGCGGCTACGACCCGCGGCGGCCGATGCCGGCGACCGAGGCCCTCGGCGGTTTCCTGCGCGCCCTCGGCGTCGCCGGCCCCGACGTGCCCCGGGGCGAGGCCGAGCGGGCCGCCCTGTACCGCACCCTGGTCGCCGGCCGGCGCCTGCTCGTGGTGCTCGACAACGCCGCCGGCGCCGACCACGTGCGCCCGCTGCTGCCCGGCACCGGCCCCGTCGTCACGGTCGTCACCAGCCGCGACGACCTCGCCGGCCTGGTCGTGCGCGAGAGCGCCCGGCGGGTCCGCCTGGAGCCGCTCAGCCCGGCCGAGGCGACCCGCCTGCTGCGCACGTTGCTGGGCGAGGCCGCCGACGTCGCCCCGCTCGTGCGCCGCTGCGCCGGGCTGCCCCTGGCGCTGCGCATCGCCGCCGAACAGACGGATCCGCGGGACTGGGACACGGGCGACCCGCGGACCGCGATCCGCTCGGTGTTCTCCTGGTCCTACCGCCACCTCGGCCCGCCCGAGCGGCGGGCGTTCGCCCTGTTCGGCGCCCACCCCGGCCCCGACCTCGACAGCGCCGCCGTGGCCGATCCCGCGGCGCTGTCCCGGCTGGTCCGCGCGCACCTGGTGACCAGGACCGGCGCGGACCGCTACGCCATGCACGACCTCCTGCGGTCCTACGCGGCCGAGGTCGCCGACCCCGCGGCCCTGACCCGGCTGCTCGAGCACTTCCTCGCCGTCGCCCGGTCCGCCGCCGCGGCCCTCTACCCGCACGACCACCCGGGCGTCCGCCCCGCCCCCGGCGACCGGGCCCGCGAGACACTGGACCGGGAACTGCCCAACCTGGTCGCCCTGGCCCGCCTCGGCACCCCGCACGCGATCGGCCTGTCCGAGGCGCTGTGGCGGTACTTCGAGGTCGGCGGCCACGCAACCGAGGCCCTCGCCGTGCACGGCGCCGCCGCCCGCGCCGCCCTGCACCACCGGGAACGCGCGCCCCAGGTGCTGGCCAACCTGGCCGGCACGTACTGGTGGCTCGGCGAGCACGCCCGGGCCCGGCTGTGGTTCGAGCGCTCCCTGGCCTGGCACGAACGCGGCACCGACCGCGCCGGGAGGGCCCGGGCCCGCGCCCGGCTCGGCCTGGCCCACGAACGCCTCGGCGACTATGACCGGGCCCGGGCCTGCCTCGTCGGCGCGCTCGCCGAATACCGGCAGATCGCCGACCGCCACGGCGAGGGCTCGCAGCTGCTCAACCTCGGCGGCCTGCACCGCCGCCTGGGGCGCTACGCCCTCGCCCGCCGGCACCTGCGCCGGGCCGCGGCGATCTTCGCGGAGCTGGGCGACGGCCGCCTCGAGGGCTACGCGCACGGCAACCTCGGCGCCCTCGAGAGCCTGGCCGGCCGGCCCGAGGCGGCGCTGCCGAGCCTGCACCGGGCCCTGGCGGCCTGCCGGTCCGTGCGCGACCGCGGCGGTGAGGGCAGCGCGCTGGCCGCCCTCGCCGCGGCGCAGCTGCGCCTGGGCCGCCCGGCGCAGGCCCGGGCCGGGTTCGAGCAGGCCCTCGCGATCAGCCGGGCGACCGGCGAGCGCGGCCTGCACATCGAGGCCCTCAACGGGCTCGGCGACGCGCTGCGGGCCATGGGCCGCCACGAGCAGGCGCGGCACCGGTACCGCACGGCGCTCGACCTGGCCCGCCGGGCCGGCGACCCGCACGAGGCGGCCCGCGCCGAGGCCGGCCTCACGGAGCGGCGATGACCGCCAGCAGCTGCAGCTTCTCGTAGCTCTCACTGCCCGGGGCGGCCGTGTAGACCAGCAGGGCGTGGGCCTGGTCGGGGTCGAGCAGGGCCTGGCAGGAGACCTCGATCAGGCCGACCTCCGGGTGCAGGTATCGCTTCATGTGGCTGTAGCCGACGCCGATCTCGTGCTCGGCCCACACGGCCCGGAACTCGGCGCTGCGGGCCGTCAGCAGCCGCTGCAGGTGCGCCGCCCACGAGTCCGGCCCGCGCAGCGCGATCGTCGAGCGCAGCCCGGAGGCGAACACCCGGGAGTGCATCTCGTGGTCGTCCGGGTGGTATCGGGCGCGGATGTCCGGATCGGTGAACCACCGGTAGCCGATGCTGCGGGCCGGGCCGGTGTAGCGGGTCGAGTCGCCGGTCAGGGCCACGCCGAGGGCGGTCTGCCGCAGCGTCTCGCCGAGCTCGGTGACGACCTCGGCCGGGGTGTCGGTGAGCCGGTCGAGGATGCGCAGCACGCCGGGGCTGATGTGCTCACCGGTCGCGCCCCGCGTCGGCGGCCGGTGCCCGGCCAGGCGGAACAGGTGGTCGCGCTCGTCGCGGGACAGGTGCAGGCCCTGCGCGATCGCGGCGATCGTCTGCTCCGACGGGTGCGGCCCGCGCTCGCGCTCGATGCGGCTGTAGTAGTCGGCGGAGATGTGGCAGAGCGTCGCCACCTCCTCCCGGCGCAGCCCGGCGGTCCGGCGCCGCTGCCCGCGCGGCAGGCCCACGTCCTCCGGCTGCAGCGACTCGCGGCGGCGGCGCAGGAACTCGGCCAGCCCGGCTCGATCGATCATGCCTCCGTTCTTACCACCGGCCCGGCGGCGCAGCCTGGGATTGAGAGGCCGTGGATAACCCCGAGGGCCCCGTCCACAGTGAGGACATGGCACGCAATCACGACATCACCGTCCCCGACCTCACCGGCCGGTTGGCCGTCGTCACCGGCGCCAGCGACGGCGTCGGCCTCGGCCTGGCCACCCGGCTCGCCGCGGCCGGCGCCGAGGTCGTCCTGCCCGTGCGCAACCCGCGCAAGGGCGAAGCCGCAATAGCCAGGATCCGGCAGCGGTACCCCCACGCCGCCGTCTCCCTGCGCGAGCTGGACCTGTCGTCCCTCGCCTCGGTCGCCGCGCTCGGCACCGCCCTGCGGTCCGAGGGCCGGCCGATCCACATCCTCATCAACAACGCCGGTGTCATGACACCGCCGGCTCGCCAGACCACCGCCGACGGGTTCGAGCTGCAGTTCGGCACCAACTATCTGAGCCACTTCGCGCTCGTCGGGCACCTGCTGCCGCTGCTGCGGGCCGGCCGCGCCCGGGTCACGTCGCAGCTGAGCATCGCCGCGCGGGCCGGCACCATCAACTGGGACGACCTCAACTGGGAGCGGTCCTATGATGCGATGAAGGCTTACAACCAGTCGAAGGTCGCGTTCGGGCTCTTCGGCCTCGAGCTGCAGCGGCGCAGTACCACCGAAAACTGGGGTATCACCAGCAACATCGCCCATCCCGGCGTCGCCGCGACCAACCTGCTCAAGGCGCAGCCGGGGATGGGCCGGCCCCAGGCCACCGTCGGCGGCCGGCTCATCCAGGCCATGGGCAGCCGGGGCATCCTCGTCGGCACGCCCGAATCGGCGGCGCTGCCGGCCCTCTACGCCGCCACGTCGCCCGAGGCGCGCGGCGGCCGGATGTACGGCCCGAGCGGCTTCCAGCACCTCGCGGGCGCCCCGGCGGAGCAGCCCGTCTACGCCCCGCTGCGCAGCGAGGAGGACGCCCGGCGCATCTGGGCGCTGTCCGAGTCCCTCACGCACGTCGAGGTGGGCCCGGCCCGGACCCCGTAGGGCCCGGGCCGGCCGCGGGTCAGACGTTGCAGGTGAAGAAGAACGCCGTGTCCGGCACGATCAGGTTCACCCGGTTCGTGTCGAACGTCCGCGACGTGCGGCCGCCGCCGTTGAGCGCGGCCATGAAGTGGTTGTCGGCGACCCGGATGCCCACCCCGCCGGCGGCGATCCCGGTGGTGGAGAACAGCTCCCAGGCCTGGATCCGGGTGGCGTCGGTGTGGAAGACATCCGGGAAGTCGGACCCGCTCAGCCCGCCGCTGTTGAGCGTGGTCAGGTAGTTGCCCGACGCCGTGCGCAGCGCGAAGTGGCCGAACAGGTCGCCCTGCGGGACCCTCGTGAACCGCTCCCAGGAACCGGGGACGGTCACGTTGGTATGCAGGACGTCGGTGGTGCGCCCACCCCCTCCGACCGCCGTGATGTAGTGCTTGTGGTCGGACGTCTGGATGTAGCAGGCGAACGGGTCGGTGGTCGCGTGGGCCATCCCCGGCGTCACCATGACGGCCGCCACCGCCGCCCCGATGGTCACGATCGCGCTGAGCAGCCTGCCGCGTAGCTTCATGATGGTCTCTCCCTGTGTCGGGCGCCACGGCGGCGCCCTCGCAGTCATCCGCGTTCCATGCCGGGACATCGGGATCCTCTGTCCGGTTCCCGGCATTCGGGTGGTGCCCGGCCTGACCGACGAGCAGGTCCGCTGGGCCACCATCGCGCTCGCCGAGCGGGCGGCGCGCCACTACGGCTGGTCTTGGGACGGCGCCCGGCTGTTCCCGACCCTGGCCGGCCGCAAGCCGGCGTGGACGGTGGCCGAGGTGCGGCGGCTGCTCGACCTCGGCCTGGAGGCGACGCCGTACTCGGTGGTCACCGTGCTGCGGGTCGCCGCCGGCGCGGCCGAGGCCCTCGACCCGGCCGAGCGGCGGCCGCTCACCGGCCGGTTCGCGGCGGCCCGGCTGCGGGTCGACGAGCCCGCGCAGGGCGAGGCCGGTGAGCGGGCCCGGCTGCGGATGCGCCTGGCCCTGCTCACCGACTCCCTCGGCGGCGCGTCCACGTGGCGGGGCCGGATCCACGTCGAGGACGGCTGGAGCCGGGCCGCGGTCGCCTGCCTGGCCGCGAGCACCGCCGGCCGCGACGCCGTCCGGGCCCTGCTCGACCACGCCCTGGCCCTCGCGTCCGGCCCGCGCCCGAGCAAGGCCTGACTGCGCGGCGCCGAGGAGCTCCTGGCCGCGGCGCCGGAGCTGGCCGGGCTGCCGCACGACCTGCTCGAGCTCGCCCGCACCGGCCCGCCCGCGCCGGTGCGGATCTCCTTCTCCGGCTTCGGCGTGCGGGTCGGCCCCGACAATGCCGGCCTGGTGCGCGGGCTGCTGTGGTCGGCCCAGGCGGCCGGCGCGCCGTGGCTGGTGCCCCTCACCCTGGCGCTGGCGCCGACGCTGCATGAGCCCAAGCCGCGCAACGCCTGCTACGCGGTCCTCGGCCGCCGGGCCGACGCCGCCGCGGTCGCCGCGCTGGTGCGGCTCCAGCGGGACACCCGGCACCGAGGCAACCTCAAGCAGATCGCCGCCGCCCTCGACGAGGCGGCGGCCGGCGCCGGTCTCAGCCGGTCCGAGCTGACCGAGCTGACCGTCCCCGGCTGCGGCCTCGACGAGCGGCGGCAGCGGCACTTCGCCGGGGCCGTGCTGTTCCCGGACGAGCGGGCCCGGCCCCGGGTGACGTGGTCACCCCGAGGAGGTGCGGGCCTGGCGCGCGCACACCCTCGCGGCCGAGCTGGCCCAGCCGTTCAAGCAGGCGTTCCGCGAGGTCTACGTGCTCACCCCGGCCGAGGAGGAGACCCGGGTCTACTCCAACCGGTTCGCGGCCCACGTGCTGCGCTACCACCAGGCCTACGCGCTCATGCGGGAGCGCCGGTTGGGCGCCAACTACCTGGGCGGCTGGGACGGCGGCTTCCACGGCGAGGCGAAGCGGGAGTTCACCGCGCCGACACCGTCGAGTACTGCACGACCGACCGGGTCCGCTTCGAGCGCGGCCGCGGCCGGACCCGCGCGGACGTGCCCCTGGCGGAGGTGCCCCCGCGGGTCTTCGCCGAGGCCATGCGCGCCCGCGTCGACGGCCACTTCCTCGTCGTCGACGGCCGCCGCCACACCTACCGCATCCGCATCGGCAGCGGCAACGTGCTGCGGTCACCGCACGACCAGTACGTGTGCATCGTGCCGGCGGGCCGGTCCAAGCCCGCGGGCGTGCGGTTCCTGCCGTTCGAGGGCGACGAGATGCTGTCCGTGGTCCTGTCCAAGGCCATACTCGTGGCCGCCGACCACACGATCACCGACGAGTCCATCCTGCGCCAGCTCGCCTGAGGTCCACCGGGCCGGCCGGGGTCCGTCCGCGGCGGTGGCCCGAGAGCCCGGCCGGCCTCAGCGGGCCGGCGGCCGGGCCCACGACCACCCTGACGGCGCTGCTCGCGGGCGTGGTGACGGCGGCCGATCCGGTCATCAGCAGCGCCGTCCAGTTGCCGCAGGAACAGGTCCATGCGGTCGCGCGGCGCTCGGCGAGCCGCCTGGCCGAGCGCGGCGTCGGGCCGGGGCAGGTGATCGGCCGGTGCGCGGAACGCGGCCTGCCCCTGCTGATCGGGCTCCTGGCCATTGTCCGGACCGGAGCGGCGTACCTGCCGTTGGACCCGCAGTACCCCACACAACGCATCCGATTCATGCTGGCCGACGCTACGCCGATGCCGGTCTTGTGCACACCGAATTCCATCGGGCTCATCGAGGGTGCACCGGCGCTGCTCGTGGACGACACCTTCGCCGACAACGGGCCCAGCGGCGGGTCATCGACTGCTACGGCCGCGAGGTGCTGAAGCTACACGCCTGAGCGGGCACCGGAGAGGCGCTCCTGCTCCTGGGCGACGATCATTTTCGCCAGTTGTACCTCCGAGATGTCCACGGCACCGGGAGCGGCGTGGGCGATCGTGCTGTGCCGCACGTACGCGTCGAACAGCTGCGCCTTCGAGCCGAGCAGCTCGATCATGCGCTCGTCCACGGAGTCGGCGATCAGCAGGCGGTGGACCTGCACGCTGCGCACCTGGCCCATCCGGTGCGCGCGGGCGATCGCCTGGGCCTCGATGGACGGTTTGACCTGGGGTTCGCAGAGCAGTACCACCGAAGCCGCCTGGATGTTGACACCGACCCCGGCCGCCTCGATCTGGCAGACCAGCACCGCCGGTTGCCGGGCCGCGGTGAACTCGTCGACGATGCGCTGGCGGTCCTTGACCGGGGTCGAGCCGGTGATGGGGCCCCGGGCGGCCGGGCCGAGGGCGGCGCCGACCACGCCCAGCACGTCGCGGAAGTAGGAGAACACGACGACCTTGCGGCCGTTGGCCATCGCCTCGCGGGCCAGTTCGAGCAGCCGGGTCAGCTTCGCCGAGTCGGCCGGGCGCTGGACGGCGAACGCGGCCCGGCGCATGGCCATGAAGTTGCCGTCGCGCACCGCGTCGCGGTAGGCCGCCCCGTCCTCGGCGCCGAACTCCTCCCACTCCTCCACCTGCACCAGCTCCGGCAGCTCGGTGAGCACGTCGGACTGGTTGCGGCGCAGGTAGACGGGCGCGGCCGCGCGGCGGAACGCCTCGACGCCGATCGCCGCGTGCTCGGGGCCCATGCCGGCGGCGATCTCGGGGCGCAGGTGCTCGATGAGGTTGCGGAACTCGTCGATCCGGTTCTCCATCGGCGTGCCGGTGAGGAACAGGACCCGCTCGGACTCGGCCGCGACCCGGTTGACCGCCTGCGACCGTTTCGCGCCCGGGTTCTTCACGTAGTGGGCCTCGTCGACGACCAGCAGTGCGGGCTTGGACGACAGGTTCAGCGCGCCGAGCGAGCCGAACGTGACCACGCCGACGCCGCCCTCGTCGCGCCACTTCGTCACGGCCCGGGCCCGGCCGCTGCCGTGCAGGCTGAGCACCGGGATCGTCGAGTGCCGGGCGACCTCCCGGGACCAGTTGATCAGCACGCTGGCCGGGCAGACGACCAGGAAGTGGGTGGCACCGCGGGCGGCCAGGTGCGCCATGGCGGCGATGGCCTGGACGGTCTTGCCCAGGCCCATCTCGTCGCCGAGCACGACCCGCCGCTGGACCAGGGCGAACCGGGCCCCGAACGACTGGTATCCGCGCAGCCGCAGCCCCTCGCTGAGCCTGGACGTGTCCAGCTGCTGCGCGCCGACCCGCTCGACGATGTCGGCCGGCAGGAACCCCTCGCTCGCGGCCACGTCCCCGCCGAGCCCGACGACCTGGCCGAGCAGCCCGTAGTAGTCCGCGGAGTGCTGCTCGAAGTGCCGCCACAGCGGCCGGTCCTTCGGCGCCTTCAGCCGCCGCAGCTCCTGCGCGGCCGGACCGAGCCCGCTCGCCTCGGCCGCCTCGACGACGACCCGGACCCGCCCGGCGGCGTCGTCGGCGGTCGTCTTGTCGTCGGCCCGCATGAACAGCCGCCGCAGGCGCCCGGCCTCGGCCGGCCCGGCGATCGGCCGCTCCCGGGCCAGCTCGCCGGCGACCTTCTGGGCGTCGGCCTCGTGCAGCCCGGCGGCCCGGCGCGCCTCGCCGAAGACGTACAGGGCCCGGATCAGCCGGGTCAGGTCCTGGTTCTTCGGGTCGAACTCGATCCGGAACTGCAGCGCGTCACGGGCGGCGGCCTTGAGCTGCTCGGCGGCCTGGACGGTCTTGCGGGCGGTGCCGTCGCCGATCCCCGGCACCGCGGTGAGCCGCTTCGGCCCGGCCCGCAGCACGTCGGCGACCGAGTGGATGCCGTGCGCGGGCAGCTCGTCGAGCTTGGCCCGCCCGTCGACGGTGTCCTTGACCGTCTCGATCGACATCTTCCCGATCGCCGCCCAGACCTGCGGCTCGCTGGCCACCGCGTAGGCGTCCACGACCTCGGCCCGCGCCGCGCCGAGCACCGCGACGACCGTCTCGGCGTCGGCCTGCACCTGCCCCGCCCGGGCCAGCAGCGCCCGCGTCTCCCGGCGGGTGGGTGCGGTCATGGTCTTGAACTTACCGGGCCTAGCTAAGTGGGGGACCACCCCATATAGTCGATGGCATGCGAGCAGTGCGATATGACGAGTTCGGCCCGGCCGACGTCCTGCGGGTCGTCGACGTCGACATCCCCGCCGTGCGGCCCGGGGAGGTGCTGGTCAGGGTGCGGGCGGCCGGTGTGGGCGGCGGCGAGACCGCGATCCGCGCCGGCCGGCTGCAGGCGATGCTGCCCCACCGCCCGCCCGCGGGCGTCGGCACCGACTTCGCCGGCCACGTGGCGGCGACCGGCCCCGGTGTGCAGCGGTTCCGGGACGGCGACGCGGTCTGGGGCCTGATGCCGCACCTCACGTTCGGCAGCGCCGCCGAATACGTGGCCGTTCCCGAGGCCCGGCTGGCGCCCGCCCCGCGCGACGTCGACCTGGTCGCGGCGGCCGCGCTGCCGTCTTCCGGCACCACGGCGCTGACCGCGCTCACCCCGCTGCGGCCGGGGCAACGCCTGCTCGTCCGCGGCGGCGCCGGCGGCGTGGGCAGCCTCGCCGTCCAGCTCGGCCGATCCCGCGGCGCGCACGTCACGGCCCTCGTCAGCGACCGCGACCGCGAGTGGATCCGCCAGCTCGGGGCCGATTCCGCCCTCGACTACCGCTCGACCGCCCCGGCCGATGCGGGCCTGTTCGACGTCGTCCTCGACCTGGTCGGCACCGACGCCGCGGACTTCGCGGCCGCGCTGACCCCGCAGGGCCGCCTGGTCGCGCTGGCGCTGGACCCGGACCAGCTCCCGCAGATCACCGCCTTCATGACCGACAGCGCGCTGGCCCGCTCCGGCCGCCTCGTCAGCTTCAGCAACGATCCCACCGCCGACGGCATCGCCGCGCTGACCCGCGCCGTCGAGTCGGGCGAGCTCCGCCCGGTCGTCGATACCGTGTACCCGCTGGACAAGGTCGCCGAGGCGCACCGGCGTCTCGAGGCCGGCGGGGTGCGCGGCAAACTGGTGGTCGAGATGTAACCGGGACGAGGTGGGGGCAGGGTGGAGCGGCCGTTACGCGCCGACGCGCGGCGCAACTACGAGCGGGTGATCGCCGCGGCCGCCGAGGTCTTCGCCGAGCAGGGCGCTGACGGCTCCTTGGAGGAGATCGCCCGCCGGGCCGGGGTCGGGTCGGCGACGCTGCACCGCCGCTTCGCCTCCCGCCGCGACCTGCTGCTGGCCGTCTTCCAGGACGGCATCGAGTCGCTCGGCCGGCGCGCCGCCGAGCTCGCCCGGGACCTGGAGCCCGGGCCGGCCCTGGTGGCCTGGCTGCGGGCCGTCGCGACCTACACGGCCGAGCATCGCGGCCTCGCCGTCTCCCTCCTGCCCTCCAGCGGCCCGCCCGCGAGCGCCTGCCACGCGACGCTCGACGCGGCCGGCGAGCCGCTGCTGCGCCGGGCCCGGGAAACGGCGGCCGTCCGCCCCGACGTCACCCTGGCCGACCTGCTCACCCTCGTCAACGCCATCGCCATGGCCACCGAACGCGATCCGGGCGAAGCGGACCGGCTCGTGGCGCTCGCGCTGCGCGGCATCCACTTCGGTACCGTGCTGACGTGACCGTGGACTTAGATGCCGTTCGCCGGTTGGCCGCCGCTGTCGACACGACCGCCATCTGCGACGCGGCCCGCGATGCGCGGGTCATGTCGCCGGAGCTGCGCTGCCGCTCGGCCAATCCCGTGCTGTGCGGCCCGGCGGTGACGGTGCGCTGCCGGGACGACTTCCTGGGCGTCGTCCAGGCGATCGAGAGCGCGGGGCCGGGCGACGTCCTCGTCGTCGACGGCGGCGGCCGCGAGACCGCCCTCGCCGGGGAGCTGTTCGCCCGGGCCGCCATCAACCGGGGCCTGGCCGGCATCATCGTCGACGGTGGCTACCGCGACCTGCGCTTCATCGCCGGCTGCGAGCTACCCGTGTACAGCCGCCACGTGAGCCCGAAGGCCGGCAGCACCATCACCCCGGCCACGGTCGGCACGCCGGTCGTGTGCGGCGGCATGTCGATCAGCCCCGGCGACATCATCGTCGCCGACCACAACGGCATCATCGTCCTGGACCCGCGCACCGCCGTGGCCCAGCTCACCGCGGCCGCCGACGTCATGACGGCCGAGGCCGCGGTGATCGAGCGCCTGGACGCCGGGGCCGGTCTCGGCGAGGTCACCAACCTGGCCGAGCACCTGGACCTCCTGGCCCGCCGCGAACCGTCCCGCCTGCGCTTCACCGTGTAGGGCTCAGGGCCAGCTTGCCGACGGTGGCCCGGGCCTCCATCCGGGCCAGCACGTCCGGCCCGTCCGCGAGGCCGGACACGGTGGGCCGGCCGGGCCGGTACACCCCGGCCGCGACGAGCCCGGCGAGCTCCCGGGTCAGCTCGGCGAACAGCTCCGGCGCGGCCGTCTGCAGGACCCCGATGTGCAGGCCGGCCACCTGGACCTGGTGCTCGAACACCAGCTGGCGGTTGGTCAGCCCGGCCTCGCCGCCGGCATGGCCGTAGACGACCACCCGCCCGGTGACCCGCCGGGCGGCGGCCAGGCTCGCGCCGAACGACGCGCCGCCGGCCGACTCGAGCACCAGGTCGGCACCGGCCCCGCCGGTGCGCCGGCGCACCTCGGCGGCCACGTCGGCGGTGCGGTGGTCGAGGACGTGGTCCGCGCCCAGAGCCCGCACCGCGGCGTGCTTGCCGGGCGACGCGGTGCCGATCACGGTCGCGCCGAAGTGCTTGGCCATCGTCACCGCGGCCTGCCCGACCCCGCCCGCCGCGGCCGGCACCAGCACGGTCTCCCCCGCGGCCAGCCGCCCCAGCGGCTTGAGCGCGGCGAGGGCGGTCGCCCAGTTCAGCACCAGGCCGAGCGCCGCCTCGTCGGTCCAGCCGGCCGGGACGGGCGTCGCCGTCGCCGCGGGCACCACCATGTATTCGGCGAACGCGCCGGCGCCGGTGCCGACGACCCGGTCGCCGGCCGCGAGACCGGTCACGGCGGCCCCGAGCGCGACGACCGTCCCGGCCCCCTCGAAGCCGGCCACGTACGGCGCCCGCGGCCCGCCCGCATACGTCCCGTACGCCCGCATGACGTCGGCGAAGTTGACGCCGGCCGCGCCGACCTCGATGAGCACCTCATCAGGCCCCGGTACCGGCACCGGCACGTCGTCGAGCAGCCGCAGGGCCCGGGGGCCGTCGAGGGTCGTCTGGCACAGGGCCCGCATGGTCGCGATACGCATGCCGGGACGGTAGAACCCTGCCGCCTGCGTGAGGGTCAAGCACCGTCCGCGGCGGCCGCCCGGGCCGCGCACAGGTAGGCGCCGATCGCGTCGCGGTTGCGGGTCAGGCTGCGGATGCGCAGGTCCAGCTGGTCGTACTGGGCGGCCACCTGCTCCAGGAGATACGCGCACGGCACCTCGGGCATCACTTGGGCGGGCCCGTCCAGATACGGCAGCACGTCGCGGATGATCCGGGCCGGCAACCCGCTGTCGAGCATCGCCCGGATCTGCCCGACCCGCTCCACGGCGCCGTCCGCGAACACGCGGTAGCCGTTGCCGCACCGCCCGGGCCGCAGCAGCCCCATGTCCTCGTAGTGCCGCAGCGCCCGCACGCTCACCCCGGTCCGCCGGGCCAGTTCGCCGATCTTCACGCCACCGAGTCTGCGCGACCCGGGCGGGCGTCGGCCAGCACCTCGCCGATCACGTAGCGGGCCTGGGCGGCCAGGGGCTTGTTCGTCTCGTGGTAATACGGCAGCTGGAGACAGGCCTGCGACAGCGCCCACGCGCGGCTGCGCAGCCACGTCGCGTCGTCGATGTCGAGCTGCTCGCGGAACAGCGGCCGGAGCGTGGACGGCAGCAGGTTCCAGGCGAGGCCGAGGTCGACGGCCGGGTCACCGCGGCCGACACCGGCGAAGTCGATCAGACCGGCCAGCCGCCCGTCCCGCACCAGCAGGTTGCCGGGCGCGGTGTCGCTGTGGATCCAGGTGCCCGGCGGCTCGCAGGGCGGCAGGGTGAACGCCTCGTCCCAGACGGCCGTCACCGCGGCGGTGTCGACCATCCCCGCCATCTCGGCGATCGCCTTGCGGGTCGCCTCGTCCCGCCCGGCGAAGCCGAAGCCGCGCTGGTTGACCGGCCCGCCGGGGATGTCGAGGGCGTGGATGGCGTTGAGACAGCGGGCGATGTCCCCCACCAGCGGCTCGGTGAGGTCCGCGGTGGTCGGGTTGACACCGTCGAGCCAGGTGTAGACGGACCAGCGCCACGGATATCCGTGGGCGGGCTCGCCCATCCCCAGCGGCACCGGCGTCGCGACCGGCAGCAGCGGCCCGACGACCGGCAGCCACCGCTGCTCGTGCTCGACCGAACCGGCGGCCCACTCGATCCGCGGCAGCCGCACGACCATCGCGTCACCGAGCCGGAACATCGCATTGTCGGTGCCGGCCGACGACGCGTGCCGCACCGGAAGGTCCGCCCACCGCGGAAACTGCCCGGCGACGAGCCGCGCGACCAGCGCCTCGTCGACGGCCAGCTCGTGCTCGTGCATCTTCCCGGTCACGCCGGTCCCCCTGCCCTGCTCGTGCCGGCCCCGGAGTCAGGTGCCGAGCGCGTCGTAGACGTTGTCGGGCGCCTCGACGAACTCGCCCGCGGCCGGCTTGGCCGGGACGGCCGCGGTGCCGTAGCCGGTCAGGGTGACCTTGAGCTGGTGGGCCGGGTTGTCACCGGCCGCCGGCACGTCGACGGCCAGCTCGGCGAGGCGGCCCTGATCGTCCACAGTGGCCGTGAACGGCACCGTCTTCGCCTTGTCGCCGAGGGCCTTGACGACGTCCTCGTCGGCGCTGATCAGGGAGTCGGCGTCGGCGGCGGTGAGGTCGACCGTGCCAGTGTACTTGCGCTCGCCGGACGCCTGCACGCCTTGCGCGCTGGACAGCAGCTTCTTCAGGCCGAGCGCGTCGTCGGCGTCGCCGCTGATCGGGATGCGGTCCGAGTCCTTCAACCTGGTCCGGTCGACGTGCATCCACTTCTTGCCGGTGAACAGCTCCGAGCCGGGCAGGCCGGCCATCGGACCCAGGTCGCCGAGGTTCAGCTTCGCGAACGCGTCCGGCTCGACGACGAGCATCTCCATCCCGAACGCCGGTTCGGTGAGGCCGATCTTCATGTACACCTGCTTTTTCGCGGCGTCGACGATCGCCTGGCCGCCGCCGCCGGGCATGGTGAAGTCGGCCGCGTAGTTGCCGGTGTCGTAGGCGGCCGTGGACGCGGCGAGCCGCTCCTTCGGATCGGCCAGCTTGCTGCTGGTCGCGGTGGCCGGCGTCCCGTTCGCGCCGCCGCTGCCGCAGCCGCCCGCGCCGACCAGCATCACGGCCGCGACCGCCAGCGCCGCGACGCTTGTCCCTGAGCGCTTCATGTCCCGCTTCCTGCCAGGTGGAGGTGAGGGTGAGGAGCATACTGAACCCGCACCGGCTCCGCTGACCCGTAGGCACTCGCGAGGGCCACACGACGAGCTGGGCCGCTCAGCAATGGCAGAGCCGCCGCACGACCGGCGGCCGCCGATGCTTATACGTTCACCATCGCCGCGCTGCGGTGAGCGGCCGCCGGTTGCCCCTGCCGGAGGCTTACCAGCCGCCCTCGAAGAACGCGAGCAGGGCCGGGGCCGGGTCTTCCGCCACGCCCACGTTGCCGAACGCGAGCAGCCCGAACGCCACCGCCGCGAGCACCGCCAGCACCCCGGACACGGCGAAGACGCGCCGGGCCCGCGGGTCCGCCCGCCCGGCCCGGGCGAACCGGTGCCACAGCCGCGCGCTCACCGCGACGAAGCCGGCGGCGACCGCGGCGCCGAGGACCGCCATCACGGCGTGGTAGTAGCCGAAGTCGTCGATCAGGCGCTGCAGCGGCGGCGCCGCGGCCGCCCCGGTGCCGACGGTGGCGTGCAACTGGGAACGCACCGCGCCGGTACTGCCGGCCGGCCCCACGTCGAGGAAGGTGGCCAGGGACGAGAGCGGCGCGAGGGCACATTGGACGTTGGCCATCACCAGCATGACAGCGAAGACGCCCAGCCCGGCCGTGAACCCGCCACCGGCGCCGAGCGCCACGCGCCGGCCGCGGCTGCGGTCGCCGGCGGCCAGGAACGCTCGCCACAGGCGGACGCTCAGGGAGGCGAGGACGATTGTCAGTACCAATGCGAAGGCGGCTTTGAAGATGTGGAAACGGACCCAGTAGTCGACCAGGCGCTCCAGGTCGGGGGTCAGTGCCGCGTCACCGCTCGCCCAGTAGCCCCCGAACGCGGAGGCGGCGGCATCGGCCACGCCCCGCTCGCCCGCGTATCCGCCGTCGGGCCAGATCGCCGCCAGCGGGGGCGGCGCGAAGAGGAACGCGGCGCTCAGCGCCACGCTCAGGGCGGCGAACCGGGCGAGCACGCGGCCGGGAAGCCAGGCCGCCCGCGGCGGCGCGGCGAATGTGGACATGCGGGCTCCCTCTCGGGCCGTGCGCAGGATGTGCTCCGGAGCCTAGCCGCGGGCACCGGTCAGGGCCGATGCATCATCAGGAACGTCACGTCAGGCAACCCAGGGTCAGCCGCGGTACTGCTCCGGCACGGGCAGCCCGAACCGACGGCACAATGCCAGGACGTCGGCGCGGTCGCCGGCATCACCGGTGTAGGCGTCGCGGAACCGGACCGCCCACTCGGCCGCGATGCAGTCCACGGCCCGCCCGCCGATCGTGCCGCGGCCGGTCAGCGATGCGGCCGGATACACCTGCCCGGCCTCGACCGGCCCCAGCACGCCGTTGCCGTCCGCGTCCAGGACGATGACGTGCAGGTCGAGCACCGCTCCCGCCGGCTGTGCCAGCAGGAAGTTCCACGCGGTGGCACCGTCCTCCCCGACCGGCGCGAACCCGCGGCCGGCGAGGGCCTCGCGGAAGGCGCCCAGGTGCCGGGCCTCGATCGCGACGTCGAGGTCCCCGTGCTCCCGGGTCTGCACACCGAGCAGCGCGTCGACGCCCCAGCCACCGTCGATCCAGAGCCGCGCACCGGCCCCGTCCGCCACGGCGAGCACGCCGAGGACGTCCTCGCGGCCGGTGCGGGCGCCGTGCGGCGTACTGGTGGGCACGGCCCCAGTATGCGGCCCGGCCGGCGCGTCACCGGGAGGGGCCGGTGACCTCGCGCCGCCGGGGTCGACGCGTCGCGGACGTGGGCCGGTCGGGCGGGCCCGGGGTGACCGCGTTCCGGGGCACCGCCCCACCAGCCGGGCCGGATGGTCAGGCCGGCGCGGGTGCCCCGGGCACGTCCTCGCCGACGCCGGTGCCAGGCTCGGCCCCCAGCTCGTTGCGGGTCGCCAGCAAGGCGCGGATCGAAGCTTTGAGCTTGTCGGCCTCGTCGACGTACTTGCGCAGCCGAGCCGCGTCGGACTCGACGATCGCCGCGTTGATCTCGCGCAGGACGGCCTCGGTCCGCTCCGAGAAGGCCACCACGCTCGCGGCCAGCGCGTCGGCGTTGACCAGGGCCGGCTGCTCGGCGAGCTGCCGGGCCAGGCCGAACGGGATGCGCCGCAGCTGCGACCGGGTGGTGCTGAGGACCACGTTGACGTCCCGCGAGTGCTTGTACACCACCGACTGCAGCATCAGGCCCAACTGTGCGGTGGAGACGGCCGCCTGTTGCAGCTCGTTGATGAGCTGCTCGTTGCCGGCGACGGCCTTGCGGGCCCGGTCGATGGGCCGGATCTCCTTGACGAAGAAGAAATAGCAGGGGATCAGCACGAGCAGGATGCCGATACCGAGCAGCACGTAGGTGACCGGTCCGCGCTCGACGAACCCGGCGCCGGTCAGCATCGTGGCCCCGAGGAGCAGGAACGCCAGACCAAAGCCGCCGGCCCGGTAGGCGTTGACCAGCGGGGATGCGAGCGCGTCGGCCAGCGGGCGCCCGGCCGCGGCATCGGCGGGCACGGAATCGACGGTCATGCGTGGCCTCCCGGCGCCGGGTCACGGGTGCATCGGCCTTGCCCCGGCGCCGGGATACGCATCGTCGGGCCGGGCATCACCCGGCCACGGTACCGACCGTGGCCGGGACCATCACACTGGACGATCATCCACAATCGGTCAGGACGTGGAGCAGGCGGTGCCGTTCAGGGTGAAGGCCGCCGGGACCGGGTTGGTGGTGGTCCAGGCGCCGTTGAAGCCGAAGGTCGCCGTGGCGCCGGTGGCGATCGCGCCGTTGTAGCTCGCGTTCCTGGCCGTGACCGCGGTGCCGGACTGGGTGACGGTGGCGTTCCAGGCCTGGGTCACGCTCTGGCCGCTCGCGAACGTCCAGCCGAGGGTCCACGAACTGATCGGCGCGCCGAGGTTGGTGATGGTCACGTCGGCGCCGAAGCCGCCGGACCACTGGTTCGTGATCTTGTAGGCGACCTTGCAGGTGCCCGCGGGAGGCGGGGTCGACGTGGACGGGGCCGGCGACGCCGAGGTCGAGGTCGAGGAGGGGGACGGCGGCGGGGACGTGGCCGGGGTCAGTCTGGCGGCGACGATCGGGGCGAGTCTCGCGGTGATGGCCTGGTGGCCCTTGTCGTTCGGGTGGACGCTGTCGCTGAGGCCGTCGCTGGGCAGCCAGCCCTCGGTGTTGACGTAGAAGATGTTGCGGTCGCCGGCGTTGTTCTGGGTCGTGACGGCGGCCTGGGTCTCGGCGGCGTAGCGCTTCGAGAAGGTCTCCAGTGCGATGATGGCGGCGTTGGGGTACTTGGAGCGGACCGTCTTGAGGAAGGCGACGTAGCCGCTCTGGAAGTCGGCCCCGCTGACGCCGTGGCTCTTGTCGTTGGTGCCCAGGTTGATGACGACCGCGTCGGCCGTGTAGCGGGTGAAGTCCCAGTTCGGGCTGGTCGCCGAGTACCCGGTCCGGAGGAACTGCGCCGCGACCGACACGCAGCCGTCGGCGGTGGCGACCAGGCAGCCGCCGCCGTATCCGATCTGCGTGTGCCGCACCCCGAGCTGCTCGCCGGTCAGCCAGCCGTAGGCCGTGAGGGCGTTCTTCGACGAGGTCGTGCCGACCGTGATCGAGTCGCCGACGAACTCGACGAGCTTCGGCGACAGGGTCGCGGGCAGGGTGCGCGCCCCGGCGTCGAGGATCAGGCCCTGGAAGACGGCGTCGCCGCTGTAGGAGCCGGCCACCACCCGGTAGGAGACCATGAGCGTGTGGTTGCCGGACGGCAGCGCCGAGGGGGTCAGGTTCACCGTGCCGGAGACGTTCTGGATGTACTGCACCCCGCCCCCGTCGATGCTGTAGTACAGGTCGATGAGGTTGCGCTGCTTGAGTTTGACGGTCGTGCCGGTGAACCCGGTGCGGAAGTAGGCCCCGGCCCAGTTGGGCACGTAGGCGCTCGCGTTGCCGCGGTCCCACCGCCCGACGAACGCGATGTTGGCGTCGCCCGGCGAGCCGTCGCCGGTCGCGGCGGTCGCACTGACGATTCCGGCCGCGGCCAGCAGCGCTCCGGCCGCGGCGGCGACGAACAACCCTCTGAGTCGCATGGCGCTCCTCCGTGTCCGGTGTGAGCGCTCACACTCGACCCCTGCAGTCACGCAGGTCAATGCCATGGGCCGAACCGGCAGGTCCCGGCCCGGCGGCGGCGAGAAAGTTTCACGCCAAAGCGCTTACGAGGCTTTCGCTTTTCGTACAGTGATGTCTGAGTCATGCGCTTTGTGGAGGTCTGGATGGGCTGGTTGGCAAACGTCAGCGTCCGCGTCAAAATTCTCACCGCGATCGGCGTCGCGGCGGCCGTGGCCCTCGCGATCGGCGTCACTGGCCTGCTCGCGCTGGGCGGCGCCAGCGACGCGGCCCAGCGCATCTACACCAGCAACGTGACCAGCATGTCGGCCGTGGGTCAGCTGCGCACCTCGGTCAGCGCCACCCGCTCCGACCTCGCCAACCAGGCCCTCTCGCAGGACGCGCCGACGGTCGCGAAGTTCACCGACCGGTACAACAGCGACGTCACCGACTTCGCCGCGGCCATGACCGCGTACCGCAACAGCAATCCGGCCGGCGACCTGAAGGTCATCGACCGCGTCCAGGCGACCTGGGACGCCTGGATGCAGGTGGCCAAGACCAAGCAGCTGCCGGCCGGCGCGGCCAACGACTACGCCAGCTGGCAGAAGACCCGCGACACCGAGGTGATCCCGCTGCTGGACACCCTCACCGCCGACCTCAACACGCTCTACGCGGCCGAGAACGACGACGCGGCCAAGAACGCGGCCGCCGCCCGCAGCGGGTACACGACCAGCCGGACCGTCTCGATCGTGCTGCTGGTCGCCGGGCTCGCCCTGGCCCTGGCGTTCGGCCTGGTGGTGGTCCGGGGCGTGGTCCGGCCGCTGAACCGGGTCCGGGCCGTCTGCGAGGCTCTCGAGCGCGGCGACCTGACCGCCTCCACCGGCCTGCGCTCCCGCGACGAGGCGGGGCGGATGGGCCAGGCCCTGGACAGCGCGATGGAGCGGCTGCGCAGCACCGTGCGGACGATCGACGGGTCGGCGACGTCACTGGCCGGCGCGGCGCAGCAGATGTCCGGCGTCACCACCGAGATCTCCGCGTCGGCCGAGGAGACCTCGGCCCAGGCCCAGACCGTCTCGGCGGCCGCGGAGGAGGTGTCGCGCAGCGTCGACACGGTCTCGGCCGGCAGCGAGCAGATGGGCGCGTCCATCCGCGAGATCTCGCAGAACGCCTCCGAGGCGGCCCGCGTCGCGGCCGAGGCGGTCGCCGCGGCCGAGGCGACCTCGTCGACCATGAGCAAGCTCGGCGCGTCCTCGGCCGAGATCGGCAACGTCGTGAAGGTGATCACGCAGATCGCGGAGCAGACCAACCTCCTGGCCCTCAACGCGACGATCGAGGCGGCCCGGGCCGGGGACGCCGGCAAGGGCTTCGCGGTGGTCGCCTCCGAGGTCAAGGACCTGGCCCAGGAAACGGCTCGGGCCACCGAGGACATCGCCCGCCGGGTCGACGCCATCCAGGCCGACACCGGCGGCGCGGTCCACGCGATCGAGCAGATCTCGCAGGTGATCGCCCGCATCAGCGACTACCAGACGACGATCGCCTCCGCGGTGGAGGAGCAGACCGCCACCACCTCGGAGATGAGCCGCAGCGTGTCGCAGGCCGCCACCGGCGTGGGCGAGATCGCGGCGAACATCACCGGCGTCGCCGAGGCCTCGGTCATCACGAGCCGGGGCGTCACCGAGGCGCAGCAGTCCACGAACGACGTAGCCCGCATGTCGACCGAGCTGTCCGGCCTCGTGTCGCAGTTCCGCTACTGACTCCGCCGGCGGTCAGACGGCGGACACGGCGACCCGGTCGCGGCCGGCCCGCTTCGCCTCGTAGAGGGCGGCGTCGGCCCGGGCCAGCAGTTCGTCGGAGTGCTCACCCGGGGCGAGCGTCGCGATGCCGGCCGAGAACGTCTGCCCCAGCGGCGTCGCCGCGCGCATCCGGTCGATGATCTCGTGCGCCGCCTCGCGGGTGGCGTCGGGCAGCATGACGATGAACTCCTCACCGCCGTAGCGGGCCAGAGTGTCCACCGTGCGCAGGTGGGCCTGCCAGGCGGCCGCGGCCTCCTTGAGCAGCCGGTCGCCGGCCGGGTGGCCGTAGCTGTCGTTGAACCGCTTGAAGTGGTCCAGGTCGAGAAGCGCGATGGTGAGCGGGCGGCCCCCGCGGCGGGAGCGCTCCAGGGCCCGGGGCAGCTCGGCGTTCCAGGCCCGGCGGTTCGGCAGCCCGGTGAGCTCGTCGGTGACGGCCAGCTCGCGCACCTTCTGCGACTGCACGTCGAGCTGGGTCAGCAGCTGCGACATCCGGGCCACGACGAGCAGGAACAGCGCCACGCAGCCGATGCCGATGGCCAGCGTGTCCTCGACCCGGCCCACGGCGGTCTCGACCAGCAGCAGCACCGGCGCGATCAGCGAGGTCGCGGTGAGCACGGCCAGCAGCCCGCGGCTGGGCCGGACCGGCCGCGCCGGGGCCGGCCGGGTGACCACCCGCACGTCGGGGTGCAGCGCGGCCGCGGCGAAGGCGAAGTAGCCGGCCAGGAACACGCAGGCCAGTGCCTTGTGGGCGAGCGGCCCCGGCTCCCAGCCGACCTGGTTGATGACGGCCCACGCCGAGTCCCCGCCGAGGAAGCACAGCAGCGCCGCCGTGAGCCAGCGCACGGCCACGTTGCGGGCGGTCCCGTCGAGCAGCAGCCGGACCGTCATGGCCAGCAGGACGAGGTCGCCGATGGGGTAGGCGACGCTGACGATGTGCCCGAGCAGGCCGATGCTGGGATCGGTGGCCGCGGGCTGGACCATGAAGATCCAGGCGAGCAGGCCGATGCCGGTCGTGAGCGTCGTCGCGTCGACGGCGGTGGACCAGTTGCGGCTGGGACTGCGGTGGCGGATCAGCACCATGAGGCCGGCGGCGATGAACGGGTACAGCGACAGGTAGGCCGCGTCGGCCCACGACGGGAAGCCCCCGTCGACCTGGATCCGGGTCAGGATGGTCTCGACCCCGATGCCGGCGGCGTTCCCGGCCACCCCGGCGGCGATGAGCCACCACAGCACCGGTACCGCGGGCCGGTGCCGCCGCACCGCGACGACGACGGCCGCGGCGGCCAGCCAGCCGCAGCCGACCTGCCACACCACTTGCAGCAGGCTCCCGTCGGGGACGACGAAGAAGCCCGCCAAGCACAGCACGGCCAAGCCGAGACCGAACACCTGGAGCCGAGGTCGCATCAGAGCCACACTGCTGCATTCGGCTCGGCGGGCGGACAGTTGCATTGCCCGCCGGGTGCGGTCAGTTGTTATTGCGCAACCATGTCGGGGGCGCGGCGCACCTGCTCGACCGGCGCCGGGCGGCCGCAGTGGAACCCCTGCAGGAGCGGGCAGCCGAGGGCGACGAGCTCGGCGAGCTGCTCCGCGTCCTCGACCCCCTCGGCGACGACCTCCAGGCCCAGCGTCCGGCCCAGTTGCAGTACCGCCGCGATGAGGTCCTTGTGACGCCCGCTGCCCACGAGGCCGTCGAGGAACGAGCGGTCGATCTTCAGCACGTCGGCCGGGATGTCCCGCAGGTATCCGAGCGAGGAGTACCCGGTGCCGAAGTCGTCGATGGCGACCCGCACGCCCAGCGCCCGCAGCCGGTCCAGCCGCGGCGCGGTGGCGGCGACGTCGCGCATCAGCGTCGTCTCGGTCACCTCCAGCACCAGCGCGTCCGGGCGCAGCCCGGTCTCCCGCAGCACGGCCGTGACCAGGTCGGGCAGGCCGGGGCTCTCCAGCAGCGGGGCGGCCACGTTGACGCTGATCCAGCCGGGGGCCCCGGCCGGGTCCTCGTCCTGCCATTGCCGCAGCGTCCGGCAGCTCTCCCGCATGACCCAGCGGTCGATGTCGGCACTGAGCCCGGCCTCCTCGGCCATCGGCAGGAACGCGCCCGGCGGCCGCAGCCCGAGCGCCGGGTCCTGCCAGCGCACGAGCGCCTCGACGCCCGCGGCCCGCCCGGTCGCCGCGGCCACGATCGGCTGCAGGTGCAGGCGCAGCTCGTCGCGCTCGACGGCCAGGCGCAGCCGCCCCTCCTGTTCGAGGCGGTCGACCAGCCGCACGTGCATCTCCTCGTGGAAGACCTGACAGCGGGCCTTGCCCTCGCTCTTCGCGGCGTACATCGCCACGTCGGCGTTGCGGACCACCTCGTCGGCGTCGGCGTAGCGGGCGGCGTCCCAGACCGCGCCGATGCTCGCGCTGACGGCGACCTCGCGGCCGTCGATCAGCAGCGGCTCCTCCAGGGCCCGCAGCAGCCGGCCGGGCAGCTCCGCGACGGTGGCCTCGTCGGCGGGCTCGAGCATGATGCCGAACTCGTCGCCGCCGAAGCGGGCCACGGTGTCGCCCGGGCGCAGGGTGGCCAGCAGCCGCTCGGCGGTGGCCCGCAGCAGCCGGTCGCCGGCGCCGTGGCCGAGGCTGTCGTTGACCCGTTTGAACCCGTCGAGGTCGAGGAACAGCACGCCCACCGGCGTGCTCGTGCGGACCATCGCCTGCTCGAGCCGGTCGGTGAACAGGGCCCGGTTCGGCAGGCCGGTGAGCTCGTCGTGCAGCGCCTGGTGGCGCAGCTGCTCCTCGAGGACCCGCTGCCGGGTCACGTCGCGCAGCAGCACGACGGCGCCGGCGGGCCGGTCACCACGCAGGATCGGGCTCACGGTGTACGCCACGCGCGTGCGCGAGCCGTCCGGGGCCGGCATGTCGCCCTCGCGGTGCACCGGGCCACGGGCGCCGCGCGCGGCCGGGTCGGCGTCCGGCAGTACCACCGCCGCGTCCTGACCCAGCAGCCCGTCGGCCCCCAGGCCGGTGATCCGGGCGGCCGCCGCGTTGGCGAACGTGATCCGGTTGTGCTCGTCGATGCCGCAGATGCCCTCGCCCGCGCTGGCCAGGATGGCGTCGGTGTACTCCTTGGCCAGGATCTCCCGGGCCGAGCGGTCCAGCTGCTCGGCCATGTCGTTGAACGCCCGCCCCAGCTGCGTGATCTCGTCCCGGCCGGCGGCGGTGACCCGGCGGCCGTACTCTCCGTTGCGCACGTCCAGCACCGCGCCGGTCAGCTGCCCGATCCGGCGGGTCAGGGAGCGGGCGATCAGCCAGCCCACCAGGAGCACCACCAGCACCCCGGCGGCGCAGGTGGCCGCGATGCCGAGCTGGGTGGAGCGGGTCGAGGCCAGCATCTCGTCGTAGAGGGGGGTGTACTCGAGGATGACCGCGCCCAGCGTGGTGTCCCCGGCCCCGACCAGCGGCACCACGACCTGCTGGATGCCGGCCGGGTAGTCGACGCTCACCTCGACGAAGGTGCGGGTCCGGCGGTCGCGGACGGTGGCGCCGACCTGGTCGGCGGTGTCGCTGTCGAAGCGGGTGCCGACGTTCTCGGGCACGGCGTCGCCGAGCACGATCTGGTCGCGGTCGACGACCACGATGTCGCGCTCCTGCATCGCGTGCAGCCGCCGCAGATAGGTGGCCAGCGCGACCGGGTCGCTGTAGAGCGGCCGGGGCGTCTCGCCGGCGGTGTCGGCGGGGAGCCCGAACGCGACGTCGTTGCTCACGCCCTGGGCGATGTGCTCGGCCTCGGTCACAGCGGCCCGCCGGGCCGAGCCGGCGTCGATCCGCCACGCCATCGCCCCGATCAGGGCGACCAGCGCGGCGACGACGAGGTATCCGCCGAGCAGCTTCTGCCGAACGCTCATGTTCTTCCACTCTTTGTGTCTATATAATTACTCTACGTGACAATCGATGCGGATATCGCACCGTCTGAAGGCCCGTTCGGCCCACCGGCCACCGAGGTGCTGCCGATGGACCGCCTGCTGCGCATCGCGGCCACCGCCACCACGGCCCCGACCGTCATCGCGGTCGTGCACCAGAGCGACGGCACGCTCATGCCGCTCGGGGGCCACGGCGCGGACCGGCTCGGCGCCGGCGGCGGCCCGGCCCGGCCGGACGCCCTGCTCACCGCCGTCATCACGGCCGGGCTGCCGATCATCGTCAACGACGCCACCGCCGACCGCCGCTGTGCGGCGCCGGCCGCCGCCGCACCGGCCGCCTTCGCCGGATTCCCGCTCCGCGACCGCCACGAGCAGCCCATCGGCGCGCTCGCCCTCGTCGACCGGCACGCCCACGCCTGGACGGCCCGGGAACTGGACATCGCCGACGAGATCGCCCAGCTCGTCTCGGCCGCCCACCCGCGCTGCACGGGCCGCCGGGGCGACGGCGCCGACACCGCCTTCCTCACGGCCCTGCTCGACACCCTGGACACCGGCGTCGCCGCCTGCGGCCCCGACGGGCGGCTGCGGCTGTTCAACCGGGCGCTGCGGGGCATGGTGGGCGCGGATCCCGGCGCCGCCGGCCCGGCCGACTGGGCGGCCCGGTTCATCGTCAACGACCTCGACGGCCACCCGATCCCCGGCGACGCGATGCCGCTGGCCCGGGCCCTGCGCGGGGAGCCGGCCCGCGGCGTCGAGCAGCTCATCGGCCCGCGCCAGCGCCACGTCCTGGTCAACGGGCTGCCGATCGTGGGCGCGGACGGCACCCGGCTCGGCGCGGTCGCCGCGGTCCACGACATCAGCCTGCGCCGGCAGGCCGAGCGGCTCGCCGAGTGCGAACTGCAGGTCTGTTGCGCCCTGGCCGACGCCGCAGACATCGCGACGGCCGGGGCCGCCGTCCTGCGCATCGTCGGCGCCGCGTTCGGCTGGTCCTGCGGCCAGCTGTGGCTCATCGACGACGGCGGCGACGTCCTGCGCTGCGCGGCGACCTGGAGCGCGGGCGCGCACCAGTGCCCGGAGCCGCCGCCGGCGATCCTCGGCCGCGGCGACGGGCACGCCGGGCGGGCCTGGAAGACCAACGCCGCCGTCTGGGAGCCCGGCGACATCACCCACGGCGGCTCGCGCAGCACCGCCCTCGCGCTGCCGATCCGCGACGCCGACGCGACGCTCGGCGTGCTGGCCTTCACCGCGGACACCGCCCAGGAGCCCGGCGATCCAGTCGTGGCCCTGCTCAGCGGCATCGCCGCGCACGTCGGGCAGTTCCTGCACCGCACCCACGCCGAGGCGCTGCGGCTCGACCTGGCCGCGGCCCGCGACGAGTACCTGGGCCTCATCGGCCACGAGCTGCGCTCGCCGCTGACCGTGATCTCCACCTACCTGGAGCTGCTCGCCGCCGACCTGCCCGCCGACCACCCCCGCCACGACGACCTGCGCTCGATCCTCGACGCCGTGGAGCGCAACGCCGGCACCCTGCGCCGGATCATCGACCAGCTCATCGACCTCGCCGCGCTGGACGCCGGCCAGCTCGTCGTGCACCGGGTCCCGGTCGACGTGGCCGCCCTCGTCCGCGCCGCCGCCGCGGCCGCCGCCGGCGAGGTCACCGTCCACGGCCCGGACTCCGTCGTCGTGCCGGGTGACCGTGACCGGCTCCGCCACGTCGTCGACCACCTGCTCGCCAACGCCGTGCTGTACAGCCCCGGCGCCGGCCCGGTCGAGGTCACCGTCCACGCCGGCGCGGCCGCGGCGAGCGTCACGGTGGCCGACCGGGGCATCGGTATCGAACCGGACGAGCTCACCGTCGTCTTCGGCCGCTTCCAGCGCGGCCGCAACGTGCGCCACCAGGGCTACCCCGGCGCGGGCCTGGGCCTGTCGCTGAGCCGCAGCGTCGCCGAGCAGCACGGCGGCTCGCTGCACCTGGCCGGCCGGGACGGCGGCGGTACCGTCGCCACGCTCACCCTCCCCGCGGCCGCCCGGACCTGATCGCGCGGCCGCGGCGGCGCCACGGGTCGAGAACGAACGTTCTACCCACTATGATGGGGTCATGAGCAGCAGCACAACCGCCGGCCGCCCCTCCGAGGCGCGGGACCGGCTGCTCGGCACCGCGAGCCGGATCTTCTACACGGAGGGCATCCGGTCCGTCGGCATCGACCGGCTCGTGGCCGAGGCGCAGGTCACGCGGGCCACCCTCTACCGGCACTTCCCGGGCAAGGACGACCTGATCCTCGCCTACCTGGATGCGGCCGACCGGGCCATCCGGGCCGGGGTGGAGGCGGCCGTCGCGGCCGGGCAGCCGGCCCCGGAGACCATCCGCGCCATCAGCCGCGGCATCGCCGGGAACATCCGCTCCGAAGGCTTCCGCGGCTGCGCGTTCCTCAACGCCGCCGCCGAGTATCCCGAGCCCGAGCACCCGATCCACCTGGCCGTCCTCGCGCACCGCCAGTGGTTCCTCGACACCGTCACCACTGTGCTCGGCGACCCGGAAGCGGGCCGCCACTATGTGATGCTGCGCGACGGCGCGATGGCGGCCGGCTGCCTCTTCGACCCGGACCTGATCGGCACCACCTTCCTCGCCGCCGTCGAGGGCCTGCTGCGCCCGTGAGGGACCTGCTCGCCGGCTGGGGCGTGCCCGGCGATGCGCAGGTCTCCCCCACCGCGGCCGGCACGAACAACCACACGTTCCGGGTGGCCGCCGGCGAGCGGGCCTGGTGCCTGCGGATCAGTCAGAACATGAGCCGCGAGCAGGTGCTCGCCGAGCACCGCCTCCTGGCCCGCCTGGGACGGGCCGGGCTGCCGTTCGCGGTGCCCCGGCCGGTGGCGCGCATCGACGGCGGCACCGTCGCCGACAGCCCCGGCGGACCCGTCACGTTGTGCGCGTGGATCCCGGGCGGGCCCCCCGGCCTCGGCTCGGAGGCGGCCCTGGAGCGGTTCGGCCGGGCCGCGGCCCAGCTGGACACGGCCCTGGCCGCGGTGGCACCGCAGGACGCGCCGTTCGACTGGCGGGGCGGCCCGCTCGCCGACGTACCCGCCCTGGCCGCCCTGGCCCGCGACCTGACCGCGGCCGGGCTGGACGCCGAGCGGGCCACGGTGCTGCGGGCCGGGCTGGACCGGGCGGTGGCGGCCTGGGCCGGGATCGCCGGGCGGCTGCCGGAGCAGGTCGTGCACGCCGACCTGGCCCCGTCCAACGTCCTGGTCGACCCGGGCACCGGCGCCGTGACGGGGATCCTGGACTTCGAGGTGGCCGGGCACTGGATCCGGGCCGCCGAGCTCACCGTCGCCCTCGCCCTGACCGGGTCGACCCGCGGCGCCGGCTGGCCCCGGCGCGCGGCGGCCCTGGCCAGGGGCGGCTCCTGGGGCACCCGGTTGATCGACGCCGAACTGGCCGCCCTGCCCGACCTGGTGCTGGTCCGGGCCGCGGGCTCGACCCTGTGGCGCTCCACCCGCTGGCGGCGCGGCCAGTCGAGCCTGGCCGAGGTGGCCGAGCGCCTCGACACCCTGGCCGCCGTCCTGCACTGGCGGGCGGCCGAGGGCGCCTCACTCAGCGACGTCGTCGCGGCGGCTTAGCGCACCTCGCCGCTTCGACTTCGCCGACCGTTCCAGGACGAGCTCGATCCCGACATCGCCGGACCGGTCCCGTTTCACAGTCACGGCGAGCTGGCCCTCCGGCACCCGGACCGCCTGTTCCACCGGCGCCTCACCCACCTTGAGGACCAGCTCCCACCGCGGTTCGCCCGGCGACCGGATCAGCACGCTGTCGCGGACCGGCGCCGATTCCCGCACGACGAACAGCGCCCCGCCGGTCGGCACGACGCCCCGGCGAAACGCCTCCAGGACCACGAGCTGCTCATAGGCGTCGTGGAGGGTCAGCGTCGGATTCGTCGTGCGCCGACCTGGATCGGCGGCGACTGGGCGGCCCGGCAGCCGCACGCCGGGCAGCACGACACGCCGGGGCCGTTCAGCACGAACCGCGGCGGCGCGCGTCCTGCTCGGGAGCCGGAGCCGGTTGTGCGCCCACGTCCGTCCGTCTCCGAACAGCTGCGTGCGCAGCCATGTGCCGAACACGTTGCTGAGCAGCGCGGCCTGTAACTCGAGGGCCCCCGGCTCGGCGACGTCGAACCGTATCTCCGGCTTCACTCCGACGATAGCGACCTGGTCGGCCGGCTGGACCGTCGCCTCCTGCGGGTCCGGTGCCAGTACCAGGCTCAGATTCGCCACGGAGGTCTCCGCCGGCTGGGCCCGGAGGCGGGCCACGATGTAGCCGAACACCGCCGCCCGCAAACGGGCCGGCGCCGCTGGGTCGCCGCTCTGGACCTGCAGGGTCGCGACGAGTGCCGCGAGGCGGGCGCGCGCAGATTGCTCCGCTCCGGGCTCCCGGCGATGGCGGGACAGTGCATCCAGGTCCTGCGCGGCGGCGGCAACGGCGGCCACCACCTTGTCGAAGTCGGCCTCGGCCAGCTTGCCGGCCCGGCTCTCGAGGTCCGCAAATCGCTGGCGGACCGAGCGCTGTTCGTCGGGCGACAATGCCGGGCCGACCGCGCCGATGTCATCAAACAGGATGCCGGTCACGACGGAGGATCCGAGACCGGACGTCAGCCGGCCGCGGATCACACCGTGACTCAGCGACGGGTCGGTCAGCGAGAACCGTAACCGCATGCCGTGCGACTCGTAGACATGCTCCACGAACGTCTCGCACCAGATCGACGTCACGGCCGCCTCGGTCAGCGGCGCGGGGCCGAGGAGGCGATCCGCTCCGAGCTCGCCCAGCAGCGGCAGCCGATACGAGGCCTCGTCGCCGACGAGGCGGCGCAGCCACTGGCAGAAGGCCATGGCGTCCCCGTGCCGGAGCCCGGTCACCGGCCGGGATGCCGTCCCCGGGACGAAGCCGCCAGCCGGCCAATGCGGCGGCGCGTGCTCCCCGTGGCCGTCATCGACGAACGCCTGGTACTCGAGGTTGGTGACCGCACCGCCGTAGACGGCCGGATCCATTCCCCGCAGTTCCGCCTGAGGGCGCCGGCGCAGCAGGCTCGCCGCCCCGGCCAGCCGGCGGTCGCCGGCCGCGATTCCGCCTTCGCCCTCGTCGGCACCGGCCAGCAGGTCCAGCGCGGTGCGCGCCTCGGGCTGCGTCGCCTTGGCCGCGATCAAGCAGTCCATGGCCAGCCGGAGCAGGCCGACGTCGCCCCGGGCACCTTGTACGCAGGCCTTCACCAGCCCGGTTGCGTCCTCGGCCTGCGCCGCATACAACCGCAGCGTCTCGTGCCACCACACGTCGCCCACCACGGCGGCCAGGTCGACTGCGCCGGGGTTGCGCGCGAGGTGGCCGGCGGCGAGGTATTCCTGCAGGGTCAGGTGCGCGAAACTGTATCGACCGGCCTCGCTCTCGATCAGCAGCCCGCTGGACTCCTCGATGACCTGCAGGAAGCGCGCGGGGCCAAGCCGGGTGAGGAAGCGCCGCAGCGGCGCGACCACCTGCCGCTGGGCGGTCTCGGCGTCGACGGTGCGGGTCCTCGCCGTCATCATCGCGATCGCGAGATGCTCCAGCGCCAGGCGGCGCTGCGGCGCGCTGAGCTCGATGTCGAGCCCGCGGGCCAGCAGCCGCTTACCGAGGAAGACCTCGCAGACCTCGTGATAGAGCTCGGCCCGTGTCCCCGGCAGCGCTCCGCGATAGTAGTGCACGTTCGCGATCATCGTCAGCAGCAGCGGGTTGCGGGCCAGCATGGCGAGGTGGGTGCTCTCCTCGATGGCCCGTCCGAGCTCCCGCGCCCCGATCGCGGACGCCCGCTGGGCCGCCGGATTGTCGGCGCCGTGGGCGCGGATCTCGGTGGCCCGATACCAGCGCTGGATGAAGCTCATGATCTGCTCGCGCTCCAGCCGCTGCACCTCGACCACGATCGCGGCCTCCAGTGGCGAGTCCTGGTAGCCGAACGGGCGACTGGTGATCGCGAAGACGACGTCCGGGTAGTTGCGCCGCTGCACCTCGACCCAGCCGGAGACCTGCCGCCGCAGGGTCTCGGTGGCCAACTCGTCCATACCGTCCAACATCACCAGCAGCCGGCCCCGCCGCAGCTGTGTTTCAACCCAGCCGCGCGGCTCGCTGAGCTCCATGTCGGCCAACTCCAGCCGGACCAGCTCGGCCAGCGACGGCACCCCCGACTCGAACCGGCTCTTGTGGTCACGCAAAGCGATGAGCACCGGCACCTTCACCAGCCGCGGTCGTCCGCGCATCCGGCGCGAACGCGTCAGCCCGAAGGCGACGTGCCGCAGGAGTGTCGTCTTGCCGCAGCCGGGCGGCCCGACGATCGCCAGGGCCCGGCCCTCAGTACCGGCCCGTTGCAGCCAGGTCCATACGTCACCCCGGGTCGGCTTTGCGTCGAGCTCGCCGTCCCGCCCAAGCGGGTTGGCGCTCAGCCGATGCACCGATTCCGGGTCCAGGGCCAGCGTCACGAAGATCTCGCCGAGGCTCAGCGTGAAGTCGGCCCGCGTCGCCAGTCCCTTGTTTTCCACATACTCGGTCGCGGCCGCCACCCTGGCAAGGTACGACCTGGTGAAACCGGATGCCAGCCGCTGGATCCGCACATCGATGCCGTCCGCCAGCCGGTCCGTCCAGGTCTCCCGCAGCCGCGTCGCCACTCCGGTCACGGTCGCGACGGCGAAACACCCGACGGCAACCACGGCACTGACGATCCAGGCCCGCGCCGGCCGGTCCGCGAAGTCGAGCCAGCCGGTGAGCTGCCCGGCGACCGGCGCCCCGACCGCGGTGGCGATCATCGCCGACGTCACGACGATGCCGGCTCGTCCATCACGCGCCATCCGTTCACCATCGCATCGACGGGCAGCGCCGCGCATCAACCGCCGGCATGACAGCCGGGCCCACCGATCATCCGCGACCGGCCGACGCCGCCTGGTGCTTCGCGACGGCCGCGAGCGCCGCGGCCGGGTCGTCGGCGAAGCAGCGCACGGTGCGGACCGCGGCCGTGCGGCCGAGCGGGCGGACCGCGGTCACCGGGCCGGTCAGCTCCAGCTCGACGTTGACCTGCGAGGCGATCGCGATGGTGAGCACGTCGCCGTCGACGCGGATCGTGCCGCGCTCGTTGTAGGCCCGCACCCGGCGCACGGCGGCGATGCGGCCGGCCGGGATGCGCAGGTCGAACAGGGCCCCGGAGCGGATCCGCACCTCGTCCGCGGTGACGACGTGCGGGCGGGTGACGTAGGCGGCGATCATCGACAGGGCGAGCAGGATCGAGTACCCGTCGAGGACCAGCAGCACCACGCGGAGCGCGGCGGGCGCGCCGACCGACCGCAGGACGATCTCGACGACGAAGCACTCGACCACCATCGCGCCGAGGAACACCAGCAGCGCCGGGGCCTGGGCGCCGAAGTACGGCACGGCGGCGGCGCCGCGCGGGACGCCGTGCCGGCGCCGGGCCAGCCACAGGCCGAGGCTCGCCGTGTTCTTCAGCTCCAGCGCCAGGAGCCGGCGGACCGCGACGGGCACGAGGCGCTGCCAGGCGGCCCGCAGGGCGGCCCGGCGGGTCGGGCGGCGGCGGCGCTCCTCGCGGTAGAGGCGCAGCACCGCCGCGGCCTCGAGGGCCACGACCGCGGCGACGAGCGTCTCCATCGCGACCACCACGGCCGGCGGGAGGTGGACGCCCGAGATGAGCAGGACGGCGAGCAGCACCTCGGCGGGGATGGCGGCGACCAGGGCGGCCCGGGCCGCGCGCAGCATCACGACCGCTCCCGCAGGATGGTCGCGACCCGGCGGAACACCTCGGCCTGGGCCGGGGTCAGCTCCTGGGCCATCGTGCCCAGCCACTGCTCGGCGTCGTCGCCGGTGAACCCGGTGGCGAGCGGCTCCGGCAGGTAGGCGGCGAGCTCCGTGGCCACCGCGGCGACGCGGGGGTCGGCCGGGTCGGCGTCGGCCAGGTCGTCCATGCGCGAGTAGAGGTCCTGCGCGCGGGCCAGGGCGGCGGGCTCGGTGAGCGGCTCGAGCAGCGCGGCCAGGTCGGCCCGGCCGGTCTCGCCGGCACTGGTGTCCATCAGGCCGAGCAGCCGCCGGTCGAGGGCCGCGAACGGTGAGTCGCCGGTGGGCAGCTGCCGCAGTACCGCCGCCATCTCGGGCGACACGGTCGAGTCGACGTGCAGGTCGGCCTCGGTGAGCAGGACGGCCAGCCGCTCCCGGCGGGCGGCGATCGCGGCCTGCTGCCGGGCCAGGTCGGCGTCGAGCTCCAGCAGCACCTCGCGCAGCTCGCGGCCCTGGTCGTCGGCGAGGACGTCGCGGATCTCGTCGAGGGACAGGCCCAGCTCGGCCAGGCGGCGGACCCGGGCCAGGACGACCGCGTCGCGCAGCCGGTAGTCCCGGTAGCCGTTGCCGTGCCGCCCCGGCTCCGGCAGCAGCCCGAGGTGGTGGTAGTGCCGCACGGTCCGGGTCGACACCCCCACCAGCGCGGCCAGTTCGCCGATCCGCATGCCTCAAGTAGAAACGTTGCCGCTACGTCATGGTCAAGCGAGCCGGGCCAGCAGGTGGGCGGCGACGGTGTTGTCCGGCTCGGCCGCCAGCACGCGGCGCAGGTGCCCGGCGGCCTCGGCCCGCGCGGCGGGATCGTCGTCGTCCAGGCCCTCGGGCTCGCCGCCGTCGCCGCGCTCGTAGTACACGAAGTCGTCGGTCCAGCCCTCGTCGAGCGCGGCGAGGGCCAGGCCACACGCCGCGGCCGCGGACCCCGGGTCGACGGCGAGCGCGTGGCGGTACCAGTGGAAGGCCTCCCCGCGGCGCCGGGCCAGGGCTCGCAGCCAGGTCCCGCGATCGGTGCCGGGCGCGCCGTAGCCGTCGTACAGCGGCGACATCTCGAGGGTGGTGCGGAGCTGGCGCAGGAGCAGGCCGGCCAGCAGGGTCGCGGTGACGGCGTCGTCCGGACGGGCGGACAGGGCCCGGCGCAACCACTGCTCGGCCTCGGGCTCGCTGTCCGGGGCACCCAGGTTGATCCCGTTACCCAGCACACACAGCCGGTGCCCCAGTTCGCCGGGGTCGTCGCTCTCCGTCGCCGTCACCCCGCTACCGTAGCGGCCATGTACAGCTTCTACGTCGTACAACACCGGGCGATGGTGAACAACAACGACACCACCGTCGACCGCTATGTGCTGTCCGACCGCGACGACCTGATCCGGGTCCTCACCGAGCTGGACGTCGACCCGCGCTTCATCGACATCCCGGAGCTGCCCGGGCGGCCGCTGCCGCCCGGGCACCCCGTCCTGCTCGACGGCGAGCCGCTGCACTACGGCTGCACCGCGTTCTACAACTGACCCGCCGGTTACACCGGCTCGATCCAGATGTTGCGGTACCGCACGTTGGCCCCCGGGTCGCCGTGGTCCTGCAGGCGGATGGGCAGGGCCGCGGCGCTCTCGGCGGCGCCGGCGCCGGTCGGGCCGTCGATGGCGACGTTGTTGTGGACGGTCACGCCGTTCCACACCACCGTCACGCGGGCGTTCTCGACCTTCGTGGCGCCGTTGAACCTGGCCGCGCGGAACGTCATCTCGTACGTCTGCCACGTCTCCGGCGCGGTGCCAGGGTTGCTGTCCGGCGCGCGCTTGAGGTAGATGGAGCCGCACTCGTCGTTCGCGAGCGTCGCCTTGCCATACGTGTCCAGGACCTGGACCTCGTAGCGGTCCTGCAGGTAGATGCCGGAGTTGCCGCGCTGCTGGCCGGTGACGTCGGCCGGCAGGTTGGGCAGGAAGAACTCGACGTGCAGCCTGAAGTCGCCGAACGTCTGCTTCGTGCGCAGGTCGCCGCCGAGCACCTCGGCCGAGCCGCCCGAGATCGGCCACGTGGGTGCGGTGCCGTCGGCGTTCTGGAACGCGTTGAGCGTGCCGCCGTTGAACAGCGTCACCCGCGAGACGCCATTGTGGACCCACTTCTGCTGGGCCACGTTTGCGTTGTCCCAGATCTGCAGCTGCGTGCCGTCGGCCGAGGAGCCGGCGGCGGCGTCGAGGACCTTGGCCGACTGCGGGTTGCGCAGCGTGCCGTCGGGCTGGGCCTGCCACACCTGCGCGGCCGAGCCGTTGCAGGTGTACAGCTGGACCTTCGTGCCGTTGGCGGTGCCGCCGTTGTCGATGTCCAGGCACTTGCCCAGCGCCCGCAGGGTGTCGCCGGTGCGCGTCCAGCTCTGCGCGGTCGAGCCGTTGCAGGTCCACAGCTGGATCCTCGTGCCGTTGGCGGTGCCGGCGTTGTTGACGTCGATGCACTTGCCGCCGATGCCGGTGATGGTGCCGGTGTGGTCCGCGGTGCCGGTACCGCCGGCCGGGGTCACGGCGATGTTGTCGAGGTTCACGTGCCCGACGTCGCCGGTGTCCACTTTGTAGGCGACGGTGTTGCCGCCGGCCCGCAGCGTGAGGGTCTCCGTCTGGGTCGCCCAGGTGTCCCAGTTGCCGGTGTCGGCGAGCGAGATCTGCGTCACCTTGGCGCCGTTGAGGTACAGGCTGACGGTCTTCGCCCCCGCGGACGGGTTAGGTCCGTTGCTGAACCGCAGGGCCACGTTGTAGGAGCCGGCGCTGGGTGCGGCGACGCTGAAGGTGGCCGCGGCGCCCTGGTTGCCGAACCCGGCGACGAAGCCGGCGCCGGTGTATCCACTGTGGTCGGTGGCGACGCCGGCGGTGCCGCTCAGGCCGGAGTTCTCGGCCTCCTGCTGACCGGTCGGCGGGAGCGTGCCGTCAGCCAGGGCGTTGAGGGTGTACCACGCCTCCGTGCTCCACAGGGACTCGCCGGACGTCGAGGAGAACGGCCGCGGCGAGCGCATGTACACAACCCGGCCCGGCTTGAGCCCGCCGACCTGCACGCTGACCTTCAGCCGGTCGGCGGACAGCGTCGCCGAGGTGACCGTGAGCGACTCCTCGTCGACCTTCGGCCCGCCGTAGGCCGGCGTCGGCACGTAGCGCCACTGCTTGAAGTTGTACTTCGAGGCGAGCGAGGCGGCGGTCGTGTCCGAGACGGGCTTCGTGTATTCGATCTCGAACCCGCCCGGCTTGACCCGCATGGCCTTCATGTCGAACACGTTCGTGCCGTTCGGCGTGATCTTCTGCAGGCCGTAGGTCAGCTTGCCCTCCTGGCCCCAGTTGCCGCCGGCGCCGAGGCCACCGGCGTAGAGGGCGCCGTCCGGGCCTTCGCTGATGCGCAGGACGCCCATCTCGAGCCCCTGCGTCATGCGGAAGACCGCGCCCTGGTACTCCCCGTTGACCTTCTCCAGCGACGCGCGCTGGATGCCGCCGTAGGTGACGTCACCGAAGGCGATCTGGCCCGCGTACGGCCCGCTGTGCAGGACGAGGGGCGTGCTGGGCGAGTTGGCGATCTCGTTCTGGGGCAGCCACAGCACCGGCTGGGTGACCGGCTGGCCGTCGAACGGGCCGTCGGGGTTGGTGTAGTGGCCGAAGAACCGGTCCTGCTTGATCTGCACGAGCTTCGAGGCCGGCAGCCAGCCGCCCTGGTTGTCGGTCACGAAGATCTCGTTCTCGGGGCCCCAGCCGAGGCCGTCGGGGGTCCGCAGGCCGCCGGCCACGTACTGCACGGCGCCCGTCGATCGGTTGATCTTGAGGCTCGTTCCTCGGTTGGCGGAGCCCTGCGGCTCGGTGGTCGCCCCGCCCTCGTTGATCGACACGGACAGGTTCATGTAGAAGTACCCGTCCTGGTACAGCAGCCCGAACCCGAACTCGTGGAAGTTGCCGTCGAAGGGCCAGGTCGCGACGGTGCGGTACCGGTCGATCTGCCCGTCACCGTCGGTGTCGGTGAGCTCGGTGAGTTCGTGCTTCTGCGAGACGTAGATGATGCCGTCCACGATCTTGAGGCCCATCGGTTCGCGCAGCCCCGAGGCGATCCGGGTGTACTGCACCTGCGCGGGCGAGGTCGCGCCGGTCACGTTGCGCAGGATGTAGACCTCGCCGGTCGTGTTGAGGCTGCCGCCCCACGTGGCGATCGCGAGCCGCCCGTCCGGGAACCAGTCCATGGCGCTGACCTGCGGGTTGAAGCCGCTCGGGCGCAGGTTCGTGAGGGTGTACCCCGGGTGGAGCGACGTCAGCGGCAGCCCGTCGCCCGGCGAGTCGCCCGACGCCTCGCACTCCTTGCGCCCGGGCGCGGTGACCCGCACGACGCCGGAGTCCGTGCTGAGCACCGAGTTCGGGACGACCGCATAGGCCGTCGCGCCCGGCGGCCGCCACTCGAGGGTGAGCTGCTGCCCGCCGTCGCGCTCGAAGAAGTCGATGCGCAGGGCGTGGTACCCGGTGGTCAGGGCGACACTGCCCTCGACCGCCGTCGCGCCGTGCAGGCCGTCGTTGGCGATGACGCTCGCGCCGTCGATCGCCAGCCGGGAGCCGTCGTCGCTGGTGAGCCGGAACCCGTAGGTGCCCGCGGTGGCGATGTTCACGTTGCCGATGACCTGGGCCTGGAAGTAATTCTCGAGGCCGAAGTCGGCCGCGGTGTTCCAGTTGACGGTCGGCATGAGCTTGTCGATGTTGGGCGTCTGGCCGGTCTTGAGGACGCAGATGGAGCTCTGCGGGGTCTGCAGGTCGAAGACGCGCAGGGTGACGCCGGGTTCTTGTGGGGGTACCGCCGCTGCCGCACCGGCCGCCGACATCGCGGGCATCAGGCCGATGCCCATCAGTATCGCGGCACAGAGGGTCGTCCATCGCTTCATGGATTGCTCCGGAGTGGTAGGAGCCGTTACGGACGCCCGCGCGCGCTCGCCGAAGACGGGCACGGGTCATCGCCGCGCTGCCGGTACTGGCGGAACCGACAGCCGTCGATGTGTTACGTCACGCTAGGGGACTTCCGCAGAAATGTCGATAACTTCTGCTGGGCGAAGCGAAAGATTGTCCGCTTTATAGGCGTAATTGCGTTTCGCTGGTGTTGGTTTTTGGCGAAACGACGCTCAGCGAAACGCCGGATACAACGCCTGGGCCTCGGGGAGGTGGGGCCACCCGGCCCGCAGCGTCGTGATCACGTCGGTGAACCAGCCGCGCAGCGCACCCGGCGCCGCGGCGTCGGCGGCGACCTGGAGCGTGTCGAGGAGCTGGCCGCGCCGGGAGAAGCCCATCGGCGTCGGCACGTCGGCGGCGAGCAGCTTCGGCAGCCGCGCGAGCCGCACGACGGCCCACGCCGCGGTGGCCGCGGCCATGCCGGTCGCATAGGCGTCGTCGTCGGCGATGCCGGCGGCCCGCCGATACGCGGCCTCGACGGCGGCGCCGACCTCCGCCGGGATCCGGGCCCAGCACGGCGGCCCGTAGAACGGCAGCCGCAGGTGGGCCGCATCGAGCAGGGCGTGCTGGAACCTGGCCGCCTCGAAGTCGAGCAGCCGCACGTGCCGGTTGCCCGCGCTCAGCCGGCAGTTCTGCGGCGCGATGTCGCCGCTGGACAGCACCAGCATCCCCGGCGCCGGCTCGGCCATCCAGGCGACCAGCTCGTCGCGGGCGGCGGCCGGGGGATCGAGGTCGAGCACGGCCGACCACCAGTCCGGCAGTGTCCGGCCGGCCAGGGTGGTCCGGTCGAGTCGCCGGTCGACGCCGGGCAGGTGCGCGTAGAACTCGTCCTGGCGGCCGCGGGTGGCGGCGTGCATCCGCCCGACGGCCTCGGCGAACGCGACGAACCCGGTCGTGGCCGCCGCCGGATCGCCGCCGACCAGGAGGTCCTCCAGCGCGTCGCCGCGGCCCAGGTCCTCCATGACGACGAAGTCGTCACCGTGGCCGAGCAGCCGCGGCCCGGCGTCCGAGCCGATCGCCCCGAGGAACGCGAGCGCCGCGCGCTCCCGCCCGGCCGTGTCGCCGGGCCGCCGGGTCTTGACGACGGTGTTGTCGCCGGCCCGCCGCACGACCCGCGGGTACGGCGCGAACCCGGCCGACCAGCCCTCGGTGATGCTCATCGGGGCTGGTAGATGTCCGGCTCGACGAAGATCAGCGTGGCGATGGGCACGGCGGCGCGGATGCGGGCCTCGGCGCTGTTGGTGGCCGCACTGATGTCCTCGGCCACGGTGCCCTCGGCGACGGTCACCTTGACCGCGACGAGCAGCTCCTCCGGCCCGAGGTGCATGGTCCGCAGGTGCACGACCCGGTCGAAGAGCGGCTCGGCCAGCAGCGCCGAGCGGATCTTCCCGACGTTGCCCTTGGAGGCGGCCTCGCCGACCAGGAGGCTCTTGGTCTCCATGGCCAGGATGCACGCGATCGCCACCAGCAGCAGGCCGATGACGAGCGTGCCGATCCCGTCGAACACCGCGTTGCCGGTGATGACGCTCAGCCCCACGCCGAGCAGCGCGACGACGAGGCCGGTGACCGCGCCGGCGTCCTCGAGCAGGATCGTCGGCAGCTCGGGCGCCTTGGCGTGCCGGATGAACTGCCACCAGCTGCGCTCGCCGCGGGTCTCGTTGGCCGACTTGGCCGCCGTGTAGAGCGCGTAGCTCTCGAGCCCGATCGCGATGACCAGGATGACGACCGCGACCAGCGGCGACTCGAGGTCCTCCGGGTGCAGGATCTTGTGGTAGCCCTCATACAGCGCGAACAGCCCGCCGAGCGTGAACAGGACGATCGAGACGATGAACGCGTAGATGTACCGCTCCCGCGCATACCCGAACGGATGCTGCTCGTCCGCCGCCCGCCGGGCCCGCCGCCCGCCGACGAGCAGCAGCGCCTGGTTCGTTGTGTCGGCCAGCGAGTGCACGGCCTCGGCGAGCATCGACGACGACCCGGTGATGAGCGCACCGACCCCTTTGCTGACCGCGATCCCCAGGTTCGCCGCCAGCGCGGTCACGACCGCCCGGGTGCTCCCACCTTCCGCCGCCACGGACACCGACCTCCACAGTTCCGCCGCCCGAACCCCCTGCGCGGGCCCGAAGTCGATCTCCAGTGTGGCAGATCGGCCCCACCGCACCGCTCAGGCGGCCAGGACGAGGGTGAGGCAGAAGCAGAGCAGCGCCACGCCCTGAAGGGCCGCGCGAAGGTTGATGATCGAGTCCCACCGCTCCTGGAGCCCGCGCGCGCCGGGCGGCACCCGGCCGGCCTCGGCGGCCTCGATGAAGGTCTTGTTGATCGGCAGCGAGACCCGGTTGAACAGCAGCAGCCAGATCAGGAGCAGCAGCAGACCGGCGCCCGCGGCGGCGCCGGCGGCCGCGCGGCCGGAGAGGAGCGCGGCGAGCGTGGCCGCGGCCGCGGCGACCACGCTGAGGATGCCGGGCACGGGCATGCGGGCGTTGCCGTAGCGGTGGGACAGGCCGACGACGCGGGTCATCGTGGCGTCGTCGAGCGCGGCGTAGGCCGGGCGCATGACCAGCGCGCCGAGCGTGTCGGTGCCGAAGATGACGGCCGTGGCCAGCGCCGCGGTGATGGCGAGGATGTCGACGAGCACGAGCACGATGCCTCCATGGTTAGCGATGCTAGAAACTCTAGCACCGCTAGCAATCGGCTGTGAAGGCCCACCGCCGACCCATGGCGCGCTCGACGCGCGTGATCTGATGCGATGCACCGCCGAAACCTCCGCCGGCGGCATCCGCGAACGCGACTTCCTCGTCGGCGACGTGACGGGCGTGCTCCGATCGCCCACGGAGCACGCCGCCGGCCCAGGGCGCGGTTCGGGTCGGCCGGCGCCCGCTTCGGTGCGGAGCTCGCCGAACGGCCCGGCGCCTGCCGGTCGGCGCCGAGCCAGATCTTCAGTCGGCGTGGAGCAGGATCTTCAGTCGGCGTAGAGCCGGATCTCGATCCCGTCCGGGTCATGGAGGCCGACCAGCACCGAGCCGCCCTTGTGGCCGGTGACGATGCCGCCGTGCGGCTCGCCCAGCGCATCCAGGTGGGCCCGCCACTCGGCGACCTCGGCGCGGGCCGGGACGCCCAGCGCGGCGAGGTCGAAGCCGGAGAGCGCCTCGGCCCGCGCCGGATCGTGCCGCAAGGCGAGGCGCGGGCCTCCGGCCGGGTGCGCGAGGCCGACACCCATCAGGACACCTTCTTCGACGAACTCGATCTCGACCTCGAAGCCGAGCACGCGCTGATACCAGTCCCGGCTCCGCACGACGTCGGAGACCGGGAATTTCACGTGGTGGAAACCGGCCAGCGCGGGCATCTCGAACCCTCCAGTTTTTGTAGTCCGACTCTAGAGTTAGACTCCAATTCGTGCGCGAGGATGTCAAGCGGTCAGCGCGGTCACGGGCCACCCGCCGGAGCGTCGTCACGGCGGCCGCGGACCTGTTCATCGCCAACGGCTACGGCGCCACCACCCTGGAGCAGATCGCGGAGCGGGCCGGGGTGGCGGTCCAGACGGTCTACTTCCACTTCGGTAACAAACGCACCGTGCTGAAGGAGGCCGTGGACGTCGCGGCGGTCGGCGACGACGAGCCGGTACCGCTGATGGAACGCCCCTGGTGGCGCAGACTGCAGCAGGAGCGCGACCCGGCCCGCATCGTGGCGGCGTGGGTGCGCAACAGCCGCGAGATCCTCGGGCGGGTCGGCCCGATCATGAGCGTCGTGCGCGATGCGGCGGCCGCCGACCCGGACATGGCCGCGCAGTGGGCGCTTTCCAGCACATTGGGATCCTAAGCTTAGAATTCCACGTGGACAAGTTGTCGCG
>JADMIO011283407.1_pt1 | contig 44096 bp, 35 predicted proteins | sample 8958161 | NCBI WGS metagenome assembly JADMIO01 (sample SAMN16585339, study PRJNA669376) | soil metagenome | isolation source: Crop rotation soil | place: USA: Cullars Rotation, Alabama | collected 2011
GCCGCGACTTCAAGTCACGTGAATTCCAAGCTTCGGATCCCACTGTGCTGGAAAGCAGTTCCTTGCGCTGTGCGCGCTTGGCGGCGACCAGTTTGCGGCGCTTCTTATCGCTGGGCTTTTCAAAATGCTGATTCTGCCGCAGCTGCTTGGTCAAGCCTTCCTTTTCGCACGCTTTCTTGAAGCGGCGCAGAACTTTTTCGAGACCTTCACCGGCACGAGCTTCGACTCTGACCACAAATACCCCCAAAACTCTGTTAGTCCTCATCCACTTCAGTGGACCGCCTAACAGGATACTGGAAACGACCGCCGAATCAACCTTTTTGACCGGCGCTGCGCAACACCCGAGTATGGCGTCCCTGCGGGGATTCGAACCCCGGTCGGAGGCTTGAAAGGCCTCTGTCCTAGGCCTCTAGACGACAGGGACACTCGTTGTGCGCTTCTGGGCTTCAGATTTTGGATGAGCTGTGCCGATCCAACATCGGAAAAACCGCAGGGCGAAAGTATGCTTATTCAGCGCCAAGAGTCAAGTCGATTCAGCGCGAAATCGTGAAGAGATTTTCGCGCCTGCTCACTTTGCGCGGAACTTTTCCGCGGATAAACTTTCTTGCATGCTTTACGGCGAACTGCTTCCTCCCGATTTTCCCGACCGCTACAAAAAAGGCGTCTGGCTTTTTAACAACCGTCATTTCTTCGAGTGTCATGAAATCCTCGAAGAACTCTGGATGGATACTGTCGGCACCGAAAAAATTTTCTACCAGATGATCATCCATGCCGCCGTCACGTTTGTTCACTGGGAGAACAAGAATCGCAAAGGCGTTCTCTCGCTCGAACACACCTTTCATCTTAAAGCCAAAGCCGTTCCCGCGGAAAAATACCAGGGCCTCGACATCGCCCGCCTGCGCCACGACATGTCCGCCATCGTCGATCCGCTGCGCGCGAATATGGAACTTCCGCTGCCGCCATTCGAGACCCTCGTCGCACCCACGATTTACGTTGAAGGCTTCGAGCCCCTCGAATGCACCGAACACGAACTGCTGGTCCTCGGCCGCCACATCGAAAAAGAGGACGACTGAGCCTCATTTCCCAATACAGAACCGCGAAAAAATTTTATCGAGCGCCGCCTCCGTCACCGCGTCGTGCCGCAGTAAAACTCCTTCTGCCTGCCAGAACGCATGCACCGCTTCGCGCAGTTCGACCGCGACCACGTCTTCGCCGTGACCCGCCGCCAATCCTTCTTCCGCGCGTTTCAACGCTTCGACGGCTGAGCGCGCCGCCGCGCGCGCGGTGCTAGCTGCGGCGAGCGCCGCATCTTGCGGCCGCGCCTGCAACGCGGCCAACTGCGCTCGTAAAAATTCACGAAGCGTATCGAGGCCCTGGCTACTCAACGCGGAAACTTCAAAGCGATGCGTCACGACAATTTCTTCACCTCGGTGAAACAGCGGATCGTTGGCCATCCAATTTTCCGCTGGCGCCAGATCGTTCTTCGTCCACACCACTGCGCGCGCCGCCGGGCGGGCCTGCGCGAGCGCCTCGGCAAAGAGCAGCAGCGAGTCTTGTTCGGCAAGCGGCGCCGACCGGTCTAGCGCGAGCAGAATCACATCCGCGCTGCGCGCCGCGCTGAGCGTCGCGTGCCAGCCGGCCTGCCGCAGCGCTTCTTCCGGCAGCGCGGGTCCGCCGAGAGCCAGCTCCGCTCCGCTGCCGGCGCTATCTACAAGCACCGCCGCCAGTCCGCCGGAAAACTGCAGCGGCGCCTCGACCGCATCGCGCGTCGTGTGCCGCTGCGCGCTGACGATCGCCGCATCGCGACCAAGCAATCGATTGAACAAGCTGCTTTTTCCGGCATTCGTTGGCCCGAGCAGCAGAATCCGCGGCAGCGCGGCGTTGAGTATCGACGACGCTGCGGCCGAATCCTCCGCGCCGTAATCTCGCGCAAACTCGAGCGCCCGCTGATGCAACGCTCGCAACTTTGCCAGCATCTCATCGGGCGAGAGCACGCCCACATCTTCGTGCGAAAAATCCAGGCCCAGTTCGACGAGCGACAGCAGCTCTTCGATTTCCTCACGCAAACTGTGCCGTTGGCGTTGCGGGTGCGCGCGCAATCGCGCCGCAAACGCTCGCGCCTCGTCGGCGCTATGGCTCGCGATCAGCTCTCCGACCGCTTGCGCCTGATCCAGATTGATGCGTCCGTTCTCAAACGCCCGCCGCGTGAATTCCCCCGGCTGCGCCAGTCGCGCGCCGTGCGAAAGCAAATCGCCGAGCAGCGCGCTGAGCAGCCAAGGCACGGCGGGGACGTGCAATTCTACGATATCTTCGCGCGTATAACTTTTCGGCGAGCGCATCACGTAGGCGTGTGCGGCAAGCGTGTGATTTTTAAACCGTACCGTTCCCGCAATGCGCCGCCAGCTGCCGCTCGCGAGCGCCCCACTGTCCGGCGTGAAAATCTGCGCGGCTAATTCCAAAGCCCGCGCGCCGGACAGGCGCACGATGGCGCGCGCCAGATCACGCTTGTCTAAAGAAGGATGGCCCGCCGTTACCGGCGGGCTCGATAGAGCGACGATGGTGTCGCGTGTTCGCGTCATTCTTCTTCATGATCGCGCGCAGGCCGCTTGGCGCCCTCGCGCTTTTCCCACGGCCGGGTTCCACGATCGCCCGCGCCTTCGCTGCGTTCACCGCCGCGGCCCGCTCCGCGCTCGCGGTTTTCCCAAGGACGAGACTGCGAAAATTCGCCGCGCGGTTTCCGTTCGCCGCCGCCACCTTCACGGCGTTCCCACGGTTTTCCACCGGCTGGCCGAGGCCCGCGGCTCGCGCCACTGCCCTCGCGCTTTTCCCAAGGCTTCCCGCCACCCGGACGAGGTCCGCGCGATGCGCCTTCGCGGCGTTCCCACGGCTTTCCGCCCGCTGGTCGCGGCCCGCGACTTCCGCCTTCTCGATTCTCCCACGGTTTCCCGCCACCAGTCCGCGGAGCGCGCTCGCCACGCTCGCGGTTTTCCCACGGCTTGCCGCCGCCGGCGCGCGGTGCTCGATCGCTGCGCTCCCGATTCTCCCAGGGCTTTCCGCCACCGGCTCGAGGCGCTCGATCGCCGCCCTCGCGTTTTTCCCAAGGCTTTCCACCACCGGCGCGAGGTGCCCGATCGCCACGTTCGCGGTTTTCCCACGGCTTGCCGCCGCCGGCGCGCGGAGCGCGATCACTGCGTTCCCGATTTTCCCAAGGTTTCCCGCCACCTGCGCGCGGCGCACGGTCACCGCGCTCCCGATTCTCCCACGGCTTTCCACCGCCTGGCCGAGGTCCGCGGCTCGCGCCGCCCTCGCGCTTTTCCCACGGCTTGCCGCCGCCGGCGCGCGGACCGCGATCGCTGCGTTCGCCACGCTCGCGGTTCTCCCACGGTTTTCCGCCACCCGGCCGCGGTCCGCGTCCACTCTCACGCTTTTCCCAGGGCTTTCCGCCACCCGCGCGCGGAGCGCGATCGCGTTTTTCCCACGGTTCGCGCCGAGCGGAACTGCGGCCTTCGCCGCGTCCGCCTTCGCGCTCGCGTTGCGGCTGCTGATACGTCGGGCCATCGCCGCGATCCTGCCAGCGCGAACGCTTGCGCTCGCCGCTCGCCGGAGGCGTCTCGAAAACTTCGTCGTCCTCGGTCCCGGCCGCGTCCACGTCGCCACGGTCGCGCGTTTCTGACGCCGCCACCGCCGGCTCGCCCGGATCAATTTCCGCTTCTTCGTCCTCTTCCTCTTCTTCTTCCGAGTCCTCGTCTTCGTCCGCTTCCACTTCGACGGATTCCTCGTCCTCGTCGTCGTCGGAATCTTCGTCAGCCGGCGCGCTCGCCTTCGTCTCTTCCGCTTCGTCCGAATCTTCTTCGGCTGCGGCGGCGGTTTCCGCCGTTACCTCCTCCGTCTCGTCCTCGGATTCTTCCGTATCGTCGGCTTCGACCACGGCCTGCTCGGCGAGAACTTCTTCGTCCTCAGCCGCGTCGTCCGCTGCGGTCAATTCATCCAGATCAACTTCCTCTTCCTCGTCTTCGTCGCGAGCCGGCTTCTTTTCCCACGGCCGAGTGGACGGCGCTTCGCTCTTGCGCTCAGCGCGCTTTTTCTCGCGGCTCGGCTGGAACCGCGCGAGCTCCTCAATTTCCTCGTCGTCTTCGTCAGACTCCGTTTCCACCAATGCCGGCTTGCCACGCGTGTTGCTGGCTTCCTGCGCCGTGCGAATCGCGGACTTCAAATTGCGCAACTCTTCTGTGGTCAATCGGCGCGACATCCCCGTCTCCAGATCGCCCAATCGCAGCGGTCCGATGGAGATGCGGCGCAGTTCGCGCACGTACAATCCCACCGCGGCCAGCATGCGGCGAACCTGGCGGTTCATGCCTTCTGAAATGCGCAGCTCGATCACGCTGGTGCGCTCGCCCCGCTTGCGCACGCGAATCTGCGCGCCCTGCGTTTTTCCTTCGGCGAGATGCACGCCCTTTTCAAGTTTTCGCAATTGCTCGGAACTGATCGTGCCGTCAACTTTCGCGATGTACGCCTTCTCGACGCCATAACGCGGATGCGTCAGCTGGTTCGTCAGCTCGCCGTCGTTGGTGAGAAGAAGGAGACCCTCGGTGTCGAGGTCGAGCCGGCCCACGCAATAAATGCGGCGTTTTTCCAGCACGAGCTGAATCGCGAGCGGCCGGCCGGACGGATCTTCGTTCGTCGACAGCACGCCGCGCGGTTTGTTCAGCATGTAATAAACTTTGTCGCTGGCTTCTTGAATGCTCTTCGATTTTTTGCCCGGACCTGCGACGCGCTGGCCGTCGAGTTCGATGCTCTGCGTTTCGGGATCGGCCTTCGATCCGAGCTGCCGGATCACCGCGCCGTCAACCGTGACGCGCCCTTCTTCAATCAACGTTTCGCAGGCCCTGCGCGATCCGCAGCCGGCGTAAGCTAGAATTTTTTGTAAGCGAATGAGTTCACCCATGGAATGACAATGCCTTTCGATTCGATCAGAGTTGTTCGGATCCCTGCGGGCGTCCTCGCGACGGCCACGAACGGAGATCCAGCCCCCGCATTGTCGCGAGAACCGGCTCGGATACAAGTCTTATTGCCAAACATGAATTCTGTCCGAGCTCGCCGAATACCCTAAAACAATTGCACAATTGAACGCCCGTGTGGGGTGCCAAGGAGCAAGCAGCAGTTAGCTTGCTCCTTGCTTAATCGTGCTCTCAGTCTCAAAAACTTTTGCACATGTTGAAGGTGTTCAAGTCTAAAATCTTTGAATTCACCTATGAATCTAAATCTGTCCAAAAACGCACATTGTTCACCGCTCTTGACTTCAACATCACAATCTTCCCGCCGTCGCCAAAAAACTTTTGCACACGTGCACTACATTTCAATGGCTCAAATGCGACAATGTGTGAACCCTAATATATGACGTTTTAAAACCCATTTTCTGGCCTGAATTCTGAAGAAAAATTGACTGCTTTTTTGCTACGGTTGTCTTCGCTTCCATTCCAGATCAAACCTGCTATTGTATTACCTACAATTAAGGCGGAGCGCGGAAAACACGATGCGGTTTCAACCCAGCAGCCAGATTCAGCGCCAATTGATGCGCCATATTCTCGAAGGCCGCTACGCGCCCGGCCAATCGCTGCCGACCATTCACGAGCTCGCCAAAATTCTGCAGGTCAGCACCAAGACCGTCCAGAAAGCCGTGCACGGACTCTCCGCCGAAGGACTGATCGAAGCCAAGCGCGGCGTCGGGCTGATCGTGAAAGCCGCGCCGGCCACGAACGCGCGCTGGAAACGCGTCGGGCTGCTATATGCAAATACCGGCGACTACCTGAAGGGCATGCCCTATCCCGGCACCGTCATCCAGGCGCTCGAACGCGAACTTGAAAAGTCCGGCGTCTCGCTGCTGCCGTGTTCGCTGATGGAAATCGAACGCCTCAATCTTCTCGACATCATCGCCAAGCGGCGCCTCAATGCGATCGTGCTCTTCGAAGTCGACAGCGATCCGCTGATTCTCGAACTGCGCGAAACGCGCCTGCCGATCCTCTCGCTCGATTACGACGCCTACCGCCACGGCGTCTCGTCCGTAATCTTCGACAACATCCACGGCACGTTTCAGGCGACTAAAAATCTGATCGACCTCGGCCATCGCGAGATCGCCTTCTTGCGCCCGCTGCACAAAAGCCCCGTCTCGTCGTACCGCTCGCTCGATTGGGTTGAAGACGAACGCCTCAAAGGCTATCGCCTCGCCATGCAGGACGCAGCTCTGCCGCTGCTGATGCGCGAATACGAAATGACGCCGCCGTCGATCCAGGAAATGCTGAAGGAACTTTTCGCGCGCCCCGTTCCACCCAGCGCCGCCGTGTGCGTTTCCGATGGTTCCGCGCTGAGCATCGCCGCGGAAGCCGCGCAGTTAAACATCCGCGTGCCCGAAGACTTGAGCCTGACTGGTTTCGGCGGCGACGAATGGAAATTGAAATCCGGCCGCGTGCTGAGTTCCGTGCGCGTGCCCTACGCTGAGATGGGCCGCCTCGCCGCGCAGATCCTGATGGGAATTATGGAGCGAAAAGAAACCAAAACGCGCCGCGAACTGCTCCCCGCCGAACTGGTCGGCACCGAAACGGTGACGGCGTTCGAAGCCACGACCGTGCGCACCTGAAAATCACTTCGGCTCGTCTGCTTCCAACTGCAAAACATCCGGCTCCGGATTCAGATTGAGACTCTTGATCTGCGGCAGCGACGCGCCCATGATCGCCTGCATGTCGCCGTACATTCCCGCCGTGTTGTGAATCACCTGCTCGATCTGCTTCTGCCGCTTCGACCATAACAGCATCATCGCGCGCTTTTCTTTTTCGAGATCCTGCTGCATCTGGCCGAAGTGCTCGACAATCGCTTCGACGCGCTGGCGGAATTCCGTTCCCGAGAGATACGCGTACAGCACATCCATCTTTTCCTGCTTCCCGACATTCGAAAGTTTCATCGCCGCGACTTCGATCAGATTCGCACGCAGAGCCATCGCCAGTCCGACGACGGAGATCGTGTTGGTCACCCACACGCCGCTGATGTTCCCGATGTTCGCAATTTCCTTTGGCACCACCGACGACATCAGCGCCGCGATCTCAGCCTTCACCGCGCGCTGATCCTCCTTCAGCTTCGCAATCCAGCCGTCGCTCCACGCTTTCGTGCGCTTCGACTCCCAGATGATGGTCCCGCAGCACTGGCCGTTTGCGGTAAAAACTTTCTGCAGTACATCCGCGCCGTTGATGCCCTTGGGCACCGGCTCGATCTGGTCGTAAGGAAAATTGGTGCGCAGAATCGTCTCGAGATTCAGTTCGAGCAATTCTCCCTGCGCGAGCTGCGAACCCTGTTCGGCCTTGCGCTTCAGATCGTCGATCTGCCGCCGCATGTCGGCGATCTGCTTTTCCTTCGCCTCCTCTTTAATGCGGTGCTCGTCGTCGAAGCTGCGCTGGACCTGCTCCCTTATCGCGGCGCGTTCCTCGTCGAGTTTTCGCGAAAGGTCCAGCTCGAAATTCTTCTTGTCCTCTTCCAGCTTTCGCTGCTGCTTGCGCAATTCGAGCTCCGCATTGCGCGCTTCGTCGAGCTTCTTGGATTTCTCGTCAATCTGGTTGCGCAAGTCTTTCATTTCGGTCGCCGACAATTCCTGCGCCTTCCGCTGCGCCTCCTTCTCCAGCTTCGCCGCCTCAACCTTCAGCTTCAGCGCGATCTGTTCCTCGACGCCTTTCTTCGCGGCTTCCAAATCCTGCTCACGCCGAGCCAGAGCCTGCGCCTTCTGCTGAAACTCCTCCTCTTTCTTGCGCGCCGAACCCTCCAGCTCGCGCAAAACAGTCTCCCGCACCTGCCGCGAAATCGCCTCGGTCAGCGGAATATCCTGCTTGCAAGAAGGACAGCGAATAATCTGATCAGCCATCAGCATCTCCTCGACGTTGCGCGCAAAGTTACAGTCAATAACTGCTTTTGCAAACATCCCTCGTATAACTACAAAACGCTGTTAAGAAGAGAAACCTATGAACGTTTTGTTGAATAATATTTCGCGCTACTGCCGCGAGCACGTTCTCGACGAGAAATGGCTGCTCGCGCCAACCCTGCGCGCTGGCGGCCAGTGGCTCGAATCCGTCTCGCGCGGCGGCCAGCCTCTACTAAATCTGCGCGTGAAAACGTTCAAAGGTCTCGTGTTAGATCTCGCCGGGCCTGAATTGGCTTCGCGCGAATTGAAATTGCTCTCGAATTCCGCCGGAGAAATCCTCGCCGACCGCGCCTGGAGCCGCCTCGCGTCGGGAAAAACCCGGCTGAAATACCTCGCCGCGCTGCAACCCGGCCGCAGTTTGCCCCGCGTGCTCTACCAGACGCTCAACGCGCTGCGCCTCGCCGGACTCGCATCGAGCGAACTGCGCCCACGCAATTTCGAGGTCGGCGAGAAAGCCGCCGATTTGGCGCGCCTGCTCGACGCCTACACCGACCTACTGCGCGCCGAACACCGCGCCGATTACGCGCAGGCGCTCGCCCTCGCGCGCGAAAGCCTCGAAAAAAGTCCCGACGATTTTGCCCCGGGCGTGACGCTGCTGATTCCTAACGACCTCGGCCACTCGCTGCGGCCGGGCGAAGGCGAGCTCCTCGACCGCATTCCCGAAAACCGCCGCGTCGATCTCGCAGTCGACGAACCGCTCTCGCCCGATCCCGATGGAAAAAATAACGACGCCGCATTGCTGCGCTGGCTGCCCGAAATGTCGCGCGCGCCAAAACCCAAAAACGACGGCACGCTTCAGTTGTTCCGCGCATCCGGCGAAGTAAACGAAGTCCGCGAAGTGCTGCGCCGCTGCATCACGCGCGGCATCAAGCTCGATGAAGTCGAAATTCTGCACACGGACAACGATACCTACATTCCGCTGTTGTACGAATTGGCCGAACGCCTCGGTCGCTGGGGTGAGAGCGGCGAGAACACATTGCCCGTAACGTTCGCGGAAGGTATTCCCTGCCGCTACTTCCGCCCCGGCCGCGCGCTCTCCGCGTGGCTCTCGTGGATGGCCGAAGATTTTCCGCAGAAAACGCTCGTGCGAATGATCCAGGACGGTTTGCTCGCGATCGAAGGCTGCAGCGAAAGCGATTTCTCGCAGCTCGCCGACGTCTTGCGCGACGTCAACATCTGGCAGGGCAGCGAGCGCTACAAATCGATGCTCGGACGCCAGATCGAAGCGCTTGAGCGCCAGATCGCCGTCGGCGTCTCCGCCTCGACCGAAGACGATCCCGGCAGCGGAGCGGGAGCGGTCGAATATCGGAGCCGTCAGCTCAACACGACTATTCGCCTGCGCGATTTTGTGTTGGGTTTGCTGAAAGTTTCGCCGGAACACGGCGCGCCCGTGCAGGACATGCTCAAGGCCGCCGAAACATTTCTAACAAAATTCGTGCGCTGCACGACTGAATTCGACAACAATGCGCGCAATGCGCTGGTCATCGAAGTGCGCGAATTGTGCGAGCTGCTCAATCCCGCGGATTTGTTCGGCGGCTTCCAAGTCCACGCGTGGCTCGGCGCGTTGCCAGGCCGCTTGCGCGTCGGTGGTAGCGCGCCGCGGCCGGGATGCCTGCACGCCTCGCATTTTATGAACGGCGGATACTCCGGCCGCCCGCACACATTCATCATCGGTCTCGACGACGCACGTTTTCCCGGCGCCGGTTTGCAGGATCCGCTTCTGCTCGACAGCGAACGTCACAAAATTTCGCCGGAGAAACTCGAGACCTCCGCCAACCGCGTCACCGCGCGTACGCGCGCCTTCAACCACATGCTCGCGCGGCTGCGTGGCTCGGTGACGCTCGGATATTCCTGTCGCGATCTGAACGATGAACGCGAAACATTTCCCGGTTCCGCGATTCTGGACGCCTTCCGCCTTCTGACCGTGAATCCCGCCGCCGATCAGCGCGATCTCGACGCGTGGCTTGCTCTTCCGGCGTCGTTTGCTCCGGCCGATCCCGCGCAGAGTCTCGACGAAAGCGAATGGTGGCTGTGGCGCATGCACGATGCCGAACGCATCGCCGATCCGCGCAATCTTGTCGCACGAAATTTTCCGCACCTCGGCCGCGGCCTGCTCGCCGCGCAGCAGCGCCTGTCGGAGACTCTCAGCGAATTCGACGGTCTCGTTCCCGAAGCCGGCCGAGATCTGGACCCTTTCGCCGAAAACGGCCCCGTGTTTTCGGCGACGCGTTTGGAGACGCTCGGAAGCTGTCCGCTGCGCTATTTTTTCCGCTACGTTCTGCAGATCGAACCGCCCGAAGAGCTCGAGCTCGATCCGCGCCACTGGCTCGACTCGCTCGCCGCGGGCCAGTTGCTGCATGAAGTCTATCGCGACTACGTCATCCGCATGCTCGAAGTCCCCGACGAGCCCGTCGCCGACGAAGCCTCGCTGATGAATTTGCTCGATCGCACGATCAAGGCCTACGCCGAACGCTATCCTGCGCCGAGCGAAAATGTGTTTCAAAAAGAGTGCCGCGATCTGCAGACCGCCATGCGCATTTTCCTGCACTCCGGCGATTTGTTCAGCGGCGATGCGAAGCCGCTATTTGTCGAAGCGAGCGTCGGACTCAAATCACTCGACCAGAAAACGCCGCTCGACACCGAAGAGCCCGTCACGATCACGCTGCCCGACCGCAGCCGCATCCGCGTCTGCGGCCGGCTCGACCGCGTCGATCGCATCGGCCCCGAGAGCGAAAAATGCTTCGCAGTCGTCGATTACAAAACCGGCCGCGCGAAAAAATACAGCCTTAGCGAACCGTTCATGCAGGGTCGCGTCGTTCAGCATCTCATTTATCTCGAGATGTCGCGCGCCGTGCTGCAGAAAAAATTTCCCGGCGCCAAGCTCGCGATGTTCAGTTTCTTCTTTGCTGGCGCGCCCGGCGCGGGCGAACGCATGGCCTTCACGCCCATGCAGCTCGCTGATGGAAAGCAGGTCCTGCAGAACATGTGCCGCATGGCTTCAAGCGGCGCGTTTCTCGCGACGGATAGCGACAAGGATTGCAAAAGCTGCGATTACCAGTCCGTCTGCCGCGATGTCATCTCGGTAAATGCCTGCAGCAAGATCAAGCTCGCGCATCCGCAAAACGCGGTGCTGCAGCCCTTCCGCGAACTGCGCCAGAAAGGAGGCAGCGATGAGCCGGACTCTGCCACCTGACCAGGCCCAGCGCGATCGCATTCGCAACGAACTCGACATCAACATGATGGTCGAGGCCGCCGCTGGCTCGGGAAAAACCACGAGCATGGTCGGCCGCATGGTTGGCCTGATCGAGCACGGAAAATGCGAAATCCAGAAGCTGGCCGCCGTGACGTTCACGCGCAAGGCCGCCGCGGAGCTGCGCTCGCGTTTTCAGCTTGAGCTCGAAAAAGCAGCGCGCGCCGCGGGTCCGGCACAATCCCGCTTACAAACGGCGCTGAACCACCTCGACCAATGTTTCATCGGCACGATCCATTCGTTCTGCGCACGATTGCTGCGCGAGCGTCCCGTTGAAGCCGGCGTCGACATCGGCTTTGAGGAACTCGACGAGGACGCCGACGAAGATTTGCGGCGCGAAGCGTGGGACGAGTATCTCGCCTCGCTCTTCGCCAGCGATGATCCACTGCTGACGCAGTGCCGCGAGTTGGGCATCGAACCCGGCCGCCTGCAGGAAAGTTTTCTGCGCTTCGCCACGTATCCGGATGTGGACGAGTGGCCCACGCGTACGGGACTTCCGAAACCCGATCTAGTGCCGGCGATCGAGAAACTTTCGACCTATGTCGAGCACATGCGTCGCCTCAGCGAAACGCTGCCCGAGGACATGGGCAACGACAAGTTAATGCCAAAGTACCGCGCCATTCCGCGGCGCGTCGTCTATGCAAAACTGACTGACGAACCGGAATTGATGGAAATTTTCGAGTTCTTCAATTCGCCCGAAGCGAAAGTTGTTCAAAAGCAGTGGCCCGGAAAGAAAGAGCAGGCGGAACTTGAAGCCGAGCGCTGGCGGACATTCGTGGAGGAGGTCGCGAAGCCACTGCTCGAACAGTGGCGCGTGCGCCGCTACGACCTGGCGCTGAAATTGTTTCGCGGCGCGGTCCGGTTTTACGACGAGCGCCGGCGCGAAGAGTGCGTGCTCAACTATCAGGATCTGCTTATCAAGTCCGCGGAATTGCTACGCTCGGAAAAAGGAAAAGTGCGCGGCTATTTCCGAAAACGCTTCTCGCACCTTCTCATCGACGAATTCCAGGACACCGACCCAATTCAGGCCGAAGTGCTGCTGCTTCTGACCGCGACAGACGAAAAGGAGACGCGCTGGCGCAAATGCGTGCCTGCGCCGGGATCTTTTTTCGCCGTCGGCGATCCGAAACAGTCGATCTACCGCTTCCGTCGCGCGGACATTGTCACATACGAAATCGTAAAGCGCATCGTCGTCGATGGCGGCGGCGCGGTCGTGCCGCTCAGCGCAAATTTCCGCTCGTCGCGGAAGCTCGTGGAATGGGTAAACGAGATTTTCCACTCCTGCTTCCCCATTGTCGCGACGCCGCAATCCCCGCTTTACATCCCCATGCTGCCCGGGCGCGGAGACTTGCCACCAGGTTCGTTGCACGGTTTGCGTTTCCTTGATATTCCCAAAGGATTAAAGAAAAGCGTCGATGTCGCCGACTACGAAGCCGGGCTCATAGCGCGAACCATTCGGCGTGCGCTGGACAATAAGTTGACCGTCTGCCGCAAGAACGACGGCGAATCTCCGCATGTTCATCCCGGCGATTTCCTGATTGTTACACGCGGCCGAAAAAATCTCAGCATCTTCGCACGCAAGCTGCAGGAACTCGGCATCCCGCACCAGGTCACCGGCGGCTCCGCGTTGAACGAGGTTCTGGAACTCGCGCTGCTGCACAATTGCCTGCGCGCCGCCATAGCGCCGGAAGATCCGGTGGCGCTTGTTGCCGCTCTGCGCAGCGAACTTTTCGGCATCAGCGACGTTTCGCTTTACCGTTTCAAAAAGCACGGCGGCGAATTTTGTTTTCGGCGCGCCATCCCGGCGGCTCTCACGCCGGAAGACAAGCGCGGTTTCGACGATGCCTTCGCGCGCCTGCAACGCTACGCGACATGGCTCGCTGCGTTGCCGCCGGTCGCCGCCATCGAACGCATCGTCGCGGATCTTGGCCTCTCGGCGCTCGCGTGCGCCGTGCCGGGTGGCGAAATCCATGCAGGCAGCCTCGCAAAAGCGATCGAACTGTTGCGCGCGCGTCAGGCGCAGATGTGGAGCGCCGCGGAACTGGTCGAATATCTCGGGCAGCTCGTTTCCGAAGAAGAAAAGCACGACGGCCTGCCGATCCGCCCGTACGATTCGCCCGTCGTCCGCGTGATGAATTTGCATAAAGCGAAAGGTCTCGAAGCGCCGATCGTTTTTCTCGCCGACGCATCGGGCGATTCCGTTCACGGCGCCGACATTCACATCGACCGCAAGGGCGAGCGCGTCCTCGGGCACATGGCGATCGTAGGCTGGGGGAGCGCCGGACGGCGCACGCTGCTCGCACATCCGCCGGAATGGTCGCGGCTTGAAAGCGACGAAAAAGCGTTCCTCGAAGCGGAAAACAAGCGCCTCCTTTATGTGGCAGCCACGCGCGCGGGCGACCAGATGGTTATTTCGCACCGCGAAAGCAACGCAAATTGGAATTACTGGCGCTTTTTCGATTCGCATCTCGCTGGAGTTCCTCCACTCGAGGATCCCGGCACGCCCGCGCGACCGCCCGCGCAGACGATTGCCGTCAGCGACGCCGACGTGCGCGCGTCGCGAGAGCAGATTCATGCGCGCTGGAGTGTTGCGCGCGAAAAATCCTACGTCGTCGCCAGCGTGAAAGATCTGACAGTCGACGCCTCCAAGCGCGAGCGCGCGCACGCGTCGGCGGGCCCGGTTCCGGCTGAGGACGCCGCGGCGTGGGGCTCCGTGCTGCATCTGCTGCTGCAGACGGCGTCGGCGCGACCCGGCGCGAACTTGCTTGGCCTCGCCGAATCTGCACTCGCGGACGAAGACCTCGACATTACGCTCGCACCGCTCGCGGTCGAATGCGTCAGCGGCGTCATGGGTTCGCAGATCTGGCAGCGAGCGCAGCGCAGTTCGCGGCGACTGACGGAAGTGCCGATCCAGGTTTTGGAAGGCAGCACGCTGGTGCGCGGCGTGATCGATCTGGCATTCGAAGAAAACGGCGGCTGGGTTGTCGTCGATTACAAAACCGGCGTCGCCGGCGAAGATGCGATCGCCGGATGCGTGGAACTTTATCGTGAGCAGGTGCGGATGTACGCGAAGAAATTGTCGGAGATTACCGCGAAGTCGGCGCGCGAAACCGGTTTGTTTATGATCCCCGTCAATCAATACCGCGTGATCTAAAACAATGTCCGTGGTCAGTTGTCAATTGTCCGTTGTTGCAACGGACAACGAACCACTGACCACGGACATTCTTGTTTACTTTCCCGCCGCCCAGTTCAAAGCATTCTGCAGAATCTTTTTGTATTCGGGCAGTTCGTGCGCTTTTCCGTCGTGGCCGAGCGTCATGCAGACGATCTTTGCCTTGGGATGCTGGACAATCCAGACGATCGGAAACGTCTTGCCGCTGTTGGGGCTCTTCGCGCTGGCAAGAACCGTGATCGGCGTGCCTTTTTCGTCTTTGATGAAATTGTAGAGCTCGTCGTTGATCTTGAAGGACTTCGAGACGCCAGCCATCACCGGATGCTTTTCGTCGTCAACGATGACTTCGAATTCGCCGTACTTGTCGTGGCCGCGCGCACCGCCGCCAACCAGTGTTTTGTTGTAATCGGCCCAATCGCCCCAATTGTACCAAAGCGCCGGATGAACCAGCAGCAGGCCTTTGCCCGCGTCGGCGAAATCGAAGATGCCTTTGCGCAGCGCGACGTCGGCCATCGTCTGATTGGTGCTCAGGTACAAGACGTCGAGGTCCTTCAGTTGCTCCAGCACCGCGCCGGGTTTGTCGGTGTACGTCACTTTCGCTTTCGTCTCGGTCAGCGTCGCGACATCGGCGAGGTTGAACCACTTGCCGAAGTCGTGCGAGCTTCCGCCGCCGACGATCAGAACGTTCACCGGCTTGTCTTCAGCCATACTCACGCCAAAACCGGCCATTGCCATCAACACACATAAAACCGCGATTTTCATGACACCCCTCCGAAAGAGCCGTTGTTATCAGGCCGCGCATTATTCACGAAGCCCGCCGCCGCGCAAGCTGCACGCGGAAATATCGACGAGCGCCGGCGCGTCTATATTCGAATAAACTGCGAAATCGAACATCGAACATTTCAGGGTTTGGCGATCACGCGGCCGGCGAACGCGGCAATAATGTCTTTCACGAGCTGCCGCAGGAAGAATGACGTGCGCGGAACGATGTCGACGCGCGTGTTCTGCTTCGCCAGTTCTTCCGCGACGACGGGGCCGACGGCAGCGATGCGTGTGCGCTCCAGGCCGGCTTTGAGCTGGTCCTGCAGTTTGAATTCTTCGGCCACTTCGGCGAGCCGTTTCACCTGTGCGGCGCTGGTGAAAGCGAGTACGTCAATCTTTCCGCCGCACATCTGCGTGATCAGCGAGACGACATTCTGGTCGTGCGCCGCGGGCGCGTAGATATAAGGAGCGACCGGCCGCGCGATGGCGCCCGCGCTTTCCAGAAACTGAATCAGCGGCAGGTTCGGATCTTCGCCGTAAAGCTGGACGCCGACCGTGCGGCCCGTCAGATCGAACTGGCGCAGTGTTTCAATCACGCCGTCCGTCGTGGGCTTAATGCTCGGTACGTCGGGTTTCAGGTCGAGCTCTTTCAGCACCTTTGCCGGCTTGGGGCCGCGCGTGACTTTGCGCGCGTTCGCGAAACCCGCGCGCACGTCCGCCGCGATGCCCGCGCGCTCGGCAAAACCCATCAGGCGGCGCGCGCCTTCTCCGGTGAGAAAAATGATGTCGTGAAATTGTTTCGCCGCGGCGACGCGCAGCCACTGTTCGATCGGCGCGGCATCGGGAGCGTCGAGAATCCCGATCAGCGGGCAGCGCACTACGCTGGCGCTGTGCTCTTCAAGCATTCTCGCGAATTGATCGATTTCGCGCGTCTCGGGCACGGCGATGGTCACGCCGGCGAGCGCATTGGACAAGGGGATTGGGTTTGCATTCTGCATGGCCCATCTCCCGAACCCGGAAGGCGAGAACGTCAGGATGCCGCGGCGTCGCTGTCTTCCGCAAAGGCCGTGAAGCTCAGCAGGATCTCGCCGTTGTGCTCGCGCACAGGGTACGTCTTGACACACTCGTGCTTCTCGCTGCCTTCGCCAGTGCACAGATCGAATTTGTGCGAGTGCAACGGACAAACCACTTTGCCGTTCCCGATTATACCCTCAGATAGCGGACCCTGCTTGTGCGGACAGCGATTTTGTGTCGCGAACATTTTGCCGTCGCGCTGGCGGAAGACCGCGATCGATTCTCCGCAGACCACGAAGCAGTGTCCCTGGCCCATGGCGATCTTGTTTACGTCGCCCAGATTAAACGTCAACGGTTTGACCGACGATTTCTGATTAGCCATTGCTCTCTGCGACCTCCAGAATTGCGGCGAGTTCCGGTCCGCTGAATTGATTCGGGTACGCGGGAATTTCCGCTTCCTGCCACGGGTCCTTGTACGCGTCGACGGCCTTCTGAATTTCCGCATCCAGCCGCGCGCAAATCCCTTCGCTGTCTTCGATGAGGACTTTGCGCAGATGTTCGATGCCGAGGCGCTCAAGGAATCCGTACGTTCGTTCCAGGTAGCGCGCGTGTTCGCGGTAGTACTGCATGAAGCGGCCCATGTATTTCAGCACTTCATCGTGGCTGTCCACCGTGCAGAGCAGATCGCCCTTGCGCACGGACGCTCCGGCTGCGCCGCCGACATAGATCTCCCACTTGCCTCCTTCGATCGCGACGGCGCCGAGATCTTTCACGTAGGCTTCCGAACAGTTTCGCGGGCAACCGGCCGTGGCGAGTTTCATCTTGTGCGGCGATTCAACGCCCTGGAAGCGGTGTTCGATCTTTTGCGCGAGCGCGATCGAATCGCCAACGCCGTAGCGGCAAAAATCGGTGCCAACGCAACTTTTGCAGGTGCGGAACGCCTTGGTGTACGCGTGGCCGCTGGGCATGCCCAGTTCCTGCCACATGCCGGGCAGGTCCGCCTTTTTGACGCCGAGCAGATCGATGCGCTGGCCGCCGGTGATTTTCACCATCGCCACTTTATATTTCACCGCGACATCGGCGATGCGGCGCAGTTCCTCAGGCGACGTCACGCCGCCGTAGATGCGCGGAATGACCGAGAACGTGCCGTCCTTCTGAATGTTCGCGTGCACGCGATCGTTGATGTAGCGCGCGTCGCGCTCGTCGACATATTCCTCCGGCCAGAGTGATTTCAGCAGCGAGGCCAATCCGGCTTTGCTGCCGGGATCTTCCATGCCGCCGGCGAGTTCGGCGAAAACAGCGCTGACGGATTTGAGCCCGCGTTTGCGGATTTCTTCGACGAGGCTGGCCTTGTCGAAAGGAACGCCGGGGACGTAGTAATGTTCGCTCGGGTCGGCTTCGGCGGCGCCCTGGTACGCTTCAATCAATTGCGCAACGACGCTTTTACATGAACCGCAACCCATGCCGGCCCGGGTGCAGGCGCCGACTTTGTTGACGCTGCTGCAGCCGCCGCGGATGGCTTCGAGAATCTGGCCTTTGCTGACGCCGTTGCAGTTACAGATCTGAACGCTGTCCGGCATGTTGACGATCGAAACCATCGAAACGCCGCTGGGTTCGCCGCCGAAGAGCATCTCGGACCGGCGTTCGGGAACTTTGCTGCCGGTGAAGAACATCTGCATCAGCATGCTCGCGCCGTCGATATCGCCGAGCAGAATCGCGCCGACCAGTTTTTCGTCGCGGACGATCAGCTTCTTGTAAATGCCACGCTTGGGTTCGCGGTAGAGAACCACTTCATCGGTCGGCTGCGCGGGCTTCGTCTCGCCCATTGAGGCAAGTTCGACGCCCATTACCTTCAATTTTGTGCCGAGCTTCGAGCCGCCGTAGGCGTTCGTGGTGTTCACGCCGGTGATGGTATCGGCGAGCACATTTGCCATCTCCCAGATCGGATCGACGAGACCGTAAATCTTGCCGCGGTGCTGCACGCATTCGCCGACGGAGAAAATATCGGGATCGCTCGTGCGCATCTGATCGTCGCAGACGATCGCTTTGTCGACGGTCAGTCCCGAAGCCGTGGCGATGTCGGTGATCGGCCGGATGCCGGCGCTGACCACGACCATGTCGGTTTCGAGCTGCGTGCCGTCCTTGAACTGCAGGTGCGAAATCTTTCCGTCGCGCTCGACAATGTGAGTCGTGATCTTTTCGAGCAGAACTTTGACGCCCATCGCTTCCATCGACGTTTTCAGCATCGCGCCGGATTCGGGATCGAGCTGCGCGATCATGAGCTGAGGCGCGGCTTCGAGCACCGTCACTTCGACGCCGTGCGTCAATAGGCCGCGCGCGGCTTCCAGGCCGAGCAGACCGCCGCCGATGACCGCGGCCTTTTTGCAATTCTGCGCGTAGTCGGCAATGCGCGAGCAATCGTCGATAGTGCGGAAAAGATAGCGGCCGGGCTTATCCGGTGTGAATCCCTCCATCGGCGGAACGAAGGGTCGAGAGCCGGTGGCCAGGATGACGTAATCGTAGCTTTCTTCGATCGGTTCGAGCAACGAAAGACCCGCGTCGCCGGCGGCGTAAGGCAGCGCATCTTTCTTCATCGGCACGCCGATCACAACTTTGCGCGCGCGGTCGATGCGTGTGGCGCGAACTCCGGCGTGCAGCGTGATCGCGTTTTTCTCGTACCAGGAGAGCGGGTTCATGAAAATTTCAGTGGCGCTCTGGCTCTTGTTGAGAACGTTGCTCAGCAGAATGCGGTTGTAGTTGCCATACGGTTCGGCGCCAAACATTGTGATGTCGAACATGTCCGGGGCGCGCTTGAGGATTTCCTCGACCACGCGGGCGCCGGCCATTCCATTGCCTACCACCACCAGTTTTTTGCGATTCGGCTTGATCATTCTGCTTCCCTGCCCGGATTTGAACTGAAACGATGCAACAATGCCTGATCCGCAAAAGGGAGCAACGACTATGCCACGCGCCAAAAGCGGCTGATCACAGGAGGAGTGCATGGTGGTGTGAGCGGATTAAAGGAGGAGGGGTACAAAGTGACTTAATTCAAACAAACGTCCGATCAAAACCCATCAGCAGGAGTTTCGAGTTTTCCAAATTTTCGCGCTGTTAGAAAGAGAACGATTGGTTTCAATCACAGCGAACTGTTCAGTTAACGCCACCGTCAAACTCGCGTTTGCTAGGTATTGCTCGAACTGTCCAGCTTAATCGAATGATCAAATTCGTACTCCCGGTGCGAAATTCTGTTGAGCGCGCTGATTTTATTTCGGCACGGTTCGTGCTCAAAGACAGCCACTGCGAAGAAGGAATTGCGCGCGGTTAACAGGGAGACTCGCTCTTGAAAACGAAAGCAAATCGCGTTCATTGGTTCAACTTCACGCTGCCACAAATGCGAGCGTTTCATCTGACGTGGGTCTCCTTCTGCATCTGTTTCTTCGGCTGGTTCGGCATTGCTCCGCTCACCTCGATCATTCAAAAAGATCTGAAACTGACTGACGGTCAGATCGCCAATTCGATGATCGCTTCTGTTGCGATCACCATTCTTGCACGTGTGATTATCGGAAAAGTCTGCGACCTGTTCGGACCGCGGCTCACCTATACCTGGCTGCTTATCCTCTGCGCGTTTCCAGTGATGGCTGTGGGTTTGGCCTATGATTACGAGACCTTTTTCTGGGCGCGCCTGGTCATTGGCGCCGTCGGCGCTTCATTCGTGGTCACGCAGTATCACACCTCGCTGATGTTCGCCTCGAATTGCGTGGGCATGGCGAACGCGACGGCGGCAGGCTGGGGCAACATGGGCGCGGGCATCACAAACATGGTGATGCCGCTGATTCTCGCCGGTCTGGTCGCGCTGGGCTGCAGCGAACACATCGGCTGGCGCCTGGCGATGATTGTCCCCGGCGTGCTGATGCTCATCGCGGGTGTCGCCTACTATTTTCTGACGCAGGACACGCCGACCGGCAATTTTGCGGATCTTGAGAAAGCCGGCGTGCAGATCGAGCGCAAGCAGTCGGGATCGTTCCTGGCCGCGTGCAAAGACTATCGCGTCTGGGCGCTCTTCGTGGTTTACGGCGCATGTTTCGGCATCGAAATTCTCATTCACAACAGTGTCGCGCGCTACTTCGAGCGCTCGTTCAGCCTGGATCTTAAAACCGCTGGTCTGGTTGCCGGAATCTTCGGTGCGCTGGCGTTTTTCGCGCGCGGATTCGGCGGCTATTCCAGCGATGTCGTCAATCGCCGCTGGGGTTTGCTGGGCCGCGCGTGGACGCTGGGAATTGCGTTGGTCGGCCAGGGCATTTCAATGCTGGTTTTCGCCAATGCGCACTCACTGGTGCTCGCGGTTTCTGCGCTGATGTGCTTCGGACTTTTCGTCCACATGGCCGCGGGAGCGACGTACGCGCTGATTCCGTTCATCAACAAAAAAGCAATCGGCTCGGTCGCGGGAATCGTCGGCGCGGGCGGAAATGTCGGCGCGGTGCTCGCAGGATTTTTGTTGAAAGTCGACGGGCTCAGCTACGGCCAGGCCATCTACTACATGGGCTGGTTCGTGCTCTTCGCGGCGGCTCTCGCTTTTCTAGTGCGCTTCTCCGCGGAAGACGAAGCGTTTCGCGCGAAGAAATCCGGCTCGCGCTGCTCACGACGTCTGAGCCTGTTCTCGCACAGAAATCGGTTCAAGTTTCTGAGTAAATCGACGTTGTGGTCAAAAACAACCACTGAATTGCGTGGAATTGCACATTGTCGAAATCCACTTCGGCGATCTTCTACAAGTCTTTCATTGGCAAACTCTTGCAAAGAAAAAATGTGCGCACTTCTTGGCTTCTCAATTGCACTAGGCTGTCGCGATTGGAGTTGAAAGCGTAAAATGCGATTCTTCGACCGAACGGCATTCTGGGTTGGCCTCGCGGCGTCACTGCTGCTGGTCCTCGCCATTTATGTCGGCTCGCGCGGATTTAAATATTTCGACAGCGCGCTCACCAGTTACGCCTTCGCCAGCGTCTTCGCTGGATTCGCAGTTGTGTATCGCTACGCGGTCTGGGCCCAGCGTCCGCCGACGTGGATGTATCTCAAACGCGGCTGGCAGTTGTTCTGGGAAAAAGGTCCGGGCGCGTTTCGGCGTGAAAAGAAACCGGCGCCCAAACCGGTGAAAGTCGCCGGCAATGGATTTTCGCTCGGCCGCATGCTGCTCGAAAATTTCTTTCTGCAGAAATTCATCGGCAAGCGCAGCTACGAACGCTGGATCATGCACGCTTGCCTGTCCTGGGGCGGCATGCTCGCGTTTGTGCTCACTTTTCCGCTCGTGTTTGGCTGGGTTCATTTTCACACGCTGCCGGACAATGCTGAGGTTTACGAAGTGCTCGTTTTCGGATTCACCGTCGATTCGTTCGATGTTCACAGCCTCAAAGGCCTGCTGATGTTCAACATGCTGAATATTTCCGCGGTGATCATGCTGGTGGGTTTGGCGCTGAGCGTCAAACGCCGCATGAGCGACAGCGGCGATGTGGCCACGCAGACATTCGGCGACGACATTTTTCCGATCTTCCTGCTCTTCACGGTTTCGGTGACGGGGCTGATGCTCAGCGTCAGCGCGAAATTCATGAGCGGTCGCGGCTTCGGTTTCATCGCGATCGCGCACGCCGCGAGCGTCATCGCGATGTTGTTGTATCTGCCGTTCGGAAAGCTCTTCCACATTTTTCAGCGCACCGCGTCGCTCGGCGTGTCTTTCTACAAAAAGGCCGGAGCCGCTGGCGCGCGCGCGCGCTGCAAGCGCTGTAAGGAAGACTTCGCCTCGCAGATGCATGTCGACGATCTGAAAGTTGTGCTCGATCAATTGGGATTTGATTACCGGTTCAAAGCTGTGGACGGAACGGAAGTGCATTATCAGGACATTTGTCCGGCGTGCCGGCGACGATTGCTGGCGCTAAGCCAGGGGCGCGCGATCGGACGATAACATGGCAAAACCGCTGATCACAGACGAAGAGTTTATTTCGCGCTACGGGCCGCGGCTGGCTTACGAGCCGCCCGGCGGCTGGGAAGCCGTTGAGCCGGACAAGCTCGTCAAGACGCACTGTTGTTTCTGCGGCGTGCAGTGCGGGATTCAGCTGAAAGTAAAAGACAATCGCGTGATCGGCTTCGAGCCATGGGAAGAATTCCCCGTCAATCAGGGGAAGCTCTGTCCCAAAGGCATCAAGCGTTACATGCAGAACGATCATCCCGACCGGCTGCTCGCGCCGTTGGTTCGCTGCGCCGAGGGTTTTCGCGACGCGACATGGGACGAGGCGCTCGACAATACTGTCGCGGCGATTCGCAAAATTCAGACGCAATACGGCCGCGATGCGTTCGCGATGCTCGGCGGCGCGTCGATGACGAACGAAAAAGCCTACATGATCGGCAAGTTCGCGCGAGTTGCGCTGCAGACGGCGAACATCGATTACAACGGCCGCCTGTGCATGGTCAGCGCCGGAGCGGCGAACAAGCTCGCGTTTGGTGTCGATCGCGCGGCGAATCCGTGGAGCGACATTCTCGAAGCGAAAGTCATCATTCTCACCGGCACGAATCTGGCCGAATGCTTCCCGATCCTGACCGACTACGTCTGGAAGGCGCGCGACAACGGCGCGAAGATCATCGTCATCGATCCGCGCATGACGCCGATCGCGCGAACGTGCGATTTGTTTTTGCCTGTGCGACCCGGCCGCGACAGCGCGCTCGCGCACGGGCTGCTGCACCTCATAATCAAGAACAATTGGATCGACCAGCCGTTCATCGACGCGCACACGCACGATTTCCACAAGGTTCGCGATCTCGTTCAGAAATTCACGCCGGAGTACACGCAGAACATCACGGGCGTGCCGATCAAGAGCCTCGAAAAAGCCGCGGAGATGTGGGGCACGGCGAAGACGTCGATGCTGATGCACGCGCGCGGGATCGAACACCACACCAAGGGCGTCGAAAACGTTCTCAGCTACATCAATCTGGTTCTCGCCACGGGCCGCATCGGCAAGCCCGGTTGCGGTTATGGCACGATCACTGGCCAGGGCAACGGGCAGGGCGGGCGTGAGCACGGCCAGCGCTGCAACCAGTTGCCAGGCGGGCGCGACATTGAAAATCAGGATCATCGCAAGCACATCGCAGAATTCTGGCGTGTGGCCGAGAGCGAACTGCCACGCCAGGGATTGACGGCGTGCGAAATCATTGACGCGATCGAAGCGGGAAAGATCAAAGGGCTGCTCTCGATCAGCTTCAATCCGCTGGTTTCGATTCCCGATTCGGAGCGCACACGCAAGGCGCTCGAAAAGCTCGAGTTCTACGGCTGCATCGATTTTTTCCTCACTGAGACCGGACGTTACGCCGACGTGGTTCTGGCCGGTTCGCTGCAGGAGGAGGATGAGGGCACCGTGACGACAGGCGAGGGCCGCTGCGTGCGGCTGCGCAATTCAGTCACGCCACCGGGCGATGCGCGTGTGGATTGGCACATCATTCAGGATCTCGCGCGCCGGTTGGGCAAGGGCGATTATTTTCGCTACCAGGAATCCGAGGACATTTTCCGCGAACTCACTGCGGCGTCGCGCGGCGGCCCGATCGATTATTCGGGCATGAACTACAGCAAGATCGAAAAAAACATGGGGATTTTTTGGCCCTGCACATCGACGGCGCATCCCGGCACGCCGCGCTTGTTCGAGGGCGGGAAGTTTTTTCATCCAGACGGGAAGGCGAAGTTTTTTGCGTACGACTACCGTCCGCCGGCGGAAGACATCGACGCGGAGTATCCGATCTTTTTCACCAGCGGGCGCGTGGTCTCGCAGTATCTCAGCGGCAGCCAGACGCGGCGCATCGGCGGACTCGTTGACCAATATCCCGAGCCGAAGTGCGAGATGCATCCGGTGATGGCGAAGAAACTGGGCATCGCTCCCGGCGATATCGTGAAAGTTTCGACGCGGCGCGGCGAGATCATTGTGCCGGTGGACGTCGTGAAGACGATTCGCCCCGACACTGTTTTCATCCCGTACCACTGGCCCGGCAAGAAAGCGGCAAACATCATCACGAACCGCGCGCTCGATCCGATCAGCAAAATTCCGGAATACAAAGTCTGCGCGTGCAAAGTGGAGAAGTGCGATCCAGCGCTGTGGCAGCCAACGCCTCGGGCCGGGCAGACAGGAATGTCTGCCCCACCAAAAATGGGGAAATACGAGCGATGAGCGAGAACGAATTTTTCCTCGATTCGTCGCGCTGCATCGGCTGCCAGGCCTGCGTGCAGGCGTGCGCCGAATGCGGCACGCACCGCGGCGTGTCGATGATTCATCTCGAATACGTCGATCGCGCGACCAGCACGCAAACCAGTCCGGTGGTCTGCATGCACTGCGAAAATCCGACCTGCGCGAAAGTTTGTCCCGCGGACGCGATCAAGCAGACCGACGACGGCATCGTGCAGAGTTCATTGAAGCCGCGCTGCATCGGCTGCTCGAACTGCGTGCTCGCCTGTCCGTTCGGCGTGCCGCGCTACAAAGTCGAAATCGACCAGATGATGAAGTGCGACATGTGCTACGACCGCACGAGTATCGGAAAAAAGCCGATGTGCGCGACGGTCTGCCCGAGCGGCGCGTTGTACTACGGCCCGCGCGAATTCATCGAACGCCACCGCCAGGAGAAAGCGGTGAACGAATTCCAGTTCGGGCAGCAGACGATTCGCACCAAGGTGAACATCATGACGTCGCAGAACGCGAATCATGTGGACATCGATGTGCTGGAGTTCATGCCCGTTGAGGAACCGGCGCCTCGCTCGGGCGCGCCGGATGCGGCGGACGCGGCGGTGTGGGATGAAGCGCCGGTGGCCGACGCAAGTTTAACGACGGTGGCGGGAAACTGACGATGGCTGAAGCGAACAAAACAGCATGTCCGGGCCGGCCCGCGTGGGAGCGCGATTTTCCCGTGCGGCAGGGCGAAGACAGCTACACCACGCGCCGCGAATTCACCAAGTTTCTCGGCCTGACGTCGATCGCGTTTTTTCTCGGAACATGCTGGGCCGCCACACGCCGCTGGATGAATCAGCGTTTCGCCGCGCAAGCAGCGCCGCTGGCCGTTGCGCGCGTCGACGAAATTGCAGTCGGCGGATCCAAACTTTTTCGCTATCCCGAACCCGAAAAAGGCGAGCCTGCGATTCTGATTCGGCTGGAAGAGCAGAAATTCGTGGCGCTCGGACAGAGTTGCACGCATCTGGCTTGTCCGGTTCATTTCCAGGCGGCGACGAAGCAGCTTGTCTGTCCGTGTCACAGCGGTTTTTTCAGTGCGGAAGACGGCCGGGTTCTCGGCGGACCGCCCAAGCGCGGGCTGGATCGCTACACAGTCGAAATTCGCGAGGGAACGATTTACGTGAAAGGCGCGGAGGCGCCCACATGAATTCCAAAACGCGCGGCATCGTCCTTCACATGGTCATGGCGTTCGTGATCCTGATTTTATTTTTGCAACTCTGGTTGTTCACGGAGGCGCTCGAAGCGGTGCACGCGCCCGATGGTAAAACGGTGCTCGTGGCGTCTGCGGTTTCGGGGCTGGGTTGTCTGGTAGTATGGAAGTTTATTGCTTTCTTCTTGAAAAACGAACAGGCCGCGTCGGAACGCTAGCACGTCTATTCGCCTCAATGAGCTCTTTTCAAATCCGCGCAAAGCGTCTTGGATAGTCCCCTGTACAAGAAAGCATTCTACTATACCGTATCGCGAAGGCGTGCGTGTCGGGCACCTCATTTTGGAAAACACCATGAAACGAATGGCGATGTTGGCGCTGTCAGTGAGTGCGCTTCTGATTGCGGAACATACCGCGCTGTGCGGCGAAGCGGCGACGGGCGAATTCTCTGAGACGGTAAAGCATTACGAGACGGAGCGTCACGGCGTCTCGCAATTTTACGATCTGGCGTGGTCGGGTGTGCGCTCCGAGCGCATGGAGAAACTCTATAAGGAGTGGCAGGGCACGCTGAATGCGGCGAATTTTGATGCGCTCAATGTAGACGGGCGCGTCGATTATTTATTGCTGCGCGCGCATCTGGATTATGAGCTCGCCAAAATCGGCCAGGACCGTGCGCGGCTGGCGCAGATCGACGAACTGCTTCCGTTTCGTGCGACGATTCAGGAACTGGAAGCGGCGCGCTGGCGCATGATTCCGCTCGATGTTCCGGCCGCGGCGACGAAACTCGCGGCCTTTCCGGAAATGATCAAAAAGCTGCGCGAACGCCTGGAGAAAGGACTTAAGAAGGAGAAGGAAGCGAAGGAGAAAGAGGCGAAAGAAAAGGAAGCCAAAGACAAAGAATCGAAGGATAAGGACGCGAAGGGAAAGGACGTCGCGAAGGAATCGGAAGCGCCGAAGGACGCGGGTGAAAAAAAGCCGGATGACGCTCTGCCCATTATGTTGACGCCGCTGCTGGCGCAGCGCACTGCTCGAGCGACGGAGGAAATCCGCAAGGCGCTGAAAACCTGGTACGACTATTACAATGGTTACCAGCCGGAATTTTCGTGGTGGATGAAAAAGCCGTTCGAGGAGCTCGACAAGTCGCTTGAAGAATACATGAAATTCCTGCGCGAAGAACTCGCGGGTCTGAAGGGCAAAGACGAGGATCCGCTGATCGGCGAGCCGCTCGGCGCGGAGGCTCTCGCGCGGGACATCGCGGTCGAATGGCTTCCGTACAACGCGAATGAAATGCTGGCCATTGGCGAGCGAGAATTTGCGTGGTGCGAGGCGCGCATGAAAGAAGTCTCGCGCGACATGGGTTTCGGCGACGACTGGAAAGCGGCGCTCGCGAAAGTAAAGAGCCTGTATGTGCCGCCGGGAAAACAGGACGACTACATCGCCAGCCAGGCCGCGGACGCGATTGCGTTCGTCAAGAAAAACGATCTGGTGACCGTTCCGCAACTGTGCGAAGAAACCTGGCGCATCCAGATGGTGCCGCCCGAAGGCCAGAAACAACTTCCGTACGCCGCGTACAACGGCATGCATATGCTGGTCGCCTACGCGCGCGACGACATGAAACATTCCGACAAATTGATGAGCATGCGCGGCAACAACCAGCATTTCACGCGCATTGTCACGGCGCACGAACTAGTCCCGGGCCACCATCTGCAAAGTTATTACGCTCAGCGCTTCCGCCAGTATCGCGGCGCGTTTTCGACTTCCTTTTTTGTGGAAGGCTGGGCGCTGTATTGGGAGATGGCGCTTTGGGACAAAAATTTCGCGCGCTCGCCCGAGGACAAGGCCGGCATGCTTTTCTGGCGCATGCATCGCGCTGCGCGCATCATCGTCACGCTGAAATTTCATCTCGGACAGATGACGCCGCCGCAGATGGTGGATTTTCTGGTCGATCGCGTCGGGCATGAAAAATTCGGAGCGACCAGCGAAGTGCGGCGTTTTATCAGCGGCGATTACGCGCCGCTTTATCAGTGCGGATACATGATTGGCGGCCTGCAGTTGCGCGCGTTGTCGAAAGAGATCACCAGCGCCGGAAAGATGACCGAGAAGCAATTCAACGACGCGGTGCTGCACTGCGGTACGATGCCGGTCGAAATGATTCGAGCGGTGCTGCTTCAAACGCCGCTCGCACGCGACAGCAAACCCGCTTGGAAGTTCGACACGCAGCCCTGAAAAGTTGCCATATCAAAATTATTTAAAGGGCCCGCTTAGGCGGGCTTTTTGCGTTTGTTCATTTAGATAATCCGCGGTGTTCGCGGACCATTGGGCTTTTGCGGAGAATCAACATGCATACTTCGACAACGAAGGACATGGATCACGATACTTTTTTCAATGGCGAAGAAGAAGACACGGGGAGTGAACAGCAGAAAGCCCCTGCGGTAAACGTGGGCGATCTGGAACGCATTGCGTCGGGCCTTGCAGGCGGAATGTTGGCGGTTTGCGCGCTGAAGCGCGGCGGAATTTCCAGACTTTTACTGGGACTGGTTGGAGGATCTCTGGTTTATCGCGGAACCACCGGGCACTGCAGCCTGTATTCGGCACTCGATATCAATACGGCAAAAAAGGCGGAGCGCGCCGGAGATGTGGAGAAACATAGCGAAGAGATTCACGCCGATGAGGCGGGTTCCAAAAGGAAAATCAACATGAAGGCCGCCTCGGCGCAGGCGCAGCAATGGGTTGAAGCCGCGGGCGTTGAATAAGGAAAAATCATGAAAGGCGGCTTGAAAAGCGTTTTGATGCGCGCATTTGACGGGTATAGCGCCGATCGCGTTCCGCGGCTCGGCGCTGCGCTGTCGTATTACACGATTTTTTCCGCGGCGCCGCTGATTGTGATCGCCACGGCGATCGCGGCGTTCTTTCTTGGCACGGACGCGGTTAACGGACAGGTGGCTGAAACACTGCGCGGGACTTTGGGCGACGCAGGAGCTCACGCAGTGGAAGGAATGGTAACTGGCGCGCGCAACTTTTCGCACGCGACGTTCGCGACGATTCTCGGTGTCGTGATGCTCCTGTTTGGCGCATCGGGTGTGTTCATTGAGCTACAGGATTCGCTCAACACGATCTGGGGTGTTAAAGCTCGCCCCGGGAGCGGCGTGAAAGAGTTTTTTCGCGACCGGCTGTTTTCGCTGGGCATGGTCTTCGGCGCAGGTTTCCTGTTGCTGGTTTCATTGTTGATCAGCGCATTGCTCGCCGGGGTGAGCAAATACATGGAGAACTTCCTGCCGGGCGGAGCATTGCCCTGGGAGATTGCCAACGAAATTGTTTCGTTCGTCGTGGTCAGTTTGATTTTCGCGGTGATTTTCAAATACCTCCCGGATGCCCAGGTGCCATGGCGCGGAGTTTGGATTGGCGGATTCGCGACGGGCGCGATGTTTGTGCTGGGCAAGACGCTGATTGGCTTGTACCTGGGCCGAAGCGCCGTGGCGTCGGCGTACGGCGCGGCGGGGTCGCTCGCGATTGTGCTGCTGTGGGTCTATTACGTGTCGCAGATTTTTTTCTTCGGCGCGGAATTTACCAAGGCGTACGTCGACGCGGAAGGCCTGAGCGCCGAGCCGAAAGAATGCGCGGTTCGCAGTGGCAAGGCGCTGGCATCCAGAGCGGACGCGCCACCGCAGCCCGAACGGCGCTCTGGACGGTCCGAAGTTTCTAGAAAGGTTCCCGAGTAACTCCCAGGAGACATCATCATGATTTCGACAAAAGACCGCGTTCCAGCGCATACCGCCGCAAGCGTCAATGAAAAGATTCGCAGCAAGACGGAATGCAGCATCAAGCACTTCGCGGCGCATCCCGAACAGATCGGGGAGCGCCTTCAGGAACTTGACCGCGAATGGGACATTGAACGGATGATTGAAACCAACGCATCGGCCCTGATAATGACTGGCCTGGCGCTCGGCGCGACTGTTCATCGCCGTTTTTATCTGCTGCCCGCGGTGATTGCGGGATTTCTGTTTCAGCATGCGATTCAAGGCTGGTGCCCGCCGGTGCCCGTGTTGAGGCGGCTGGGTTTCCGCACGCAGAACGAAATCGACGCCGAAAAATATGCGCTGAAGGCGCTGCGCGGCGATTTTCGGAATGTGGCCGGCAGTCCGGGAACAGAGCCGCATCTTATTGAACAGGCTTTGTCGGCGGCGGAAGTTCGATAAGAACTCGAGCGCGCACGTGTATGGAATTTTCGGCGGGCCGCTTGCGGCGCTCGTCGGCTGTTTCCTTCGCGTAAAAATCTCCAGAGGGTAAAACTCAGCGAACTTTTATTGCGCGCGATCGCCACAATTTGATGATGAGGAACTATCGGACTTTTTGGAGAAGGCGAAGGCCAGCAAAGAACACGGCAGCGTGCTGTGTGTGTCCGGCCTGCGTCCTGTTGGTGCCAGCCGCAGGCCGTGGGCAGACGTGGACTTGCAACAGCGCCGCATTAAGGTTATGGAGAAAGGCCGCGAACGCTTCATTCGCTTTCAAATTGGGCGGTTGAAGAGTTGCAGGACTGGAAAACGCGAGCAGGCGTTACGGATGAGTCTGCTACGGTTGCCAGTTCGCACAGCGCAGTCTATAAAGGCTGCGCGGCCTGCGCGCGCCGGGAAGTCGGATTCAGTTGCAGGCGATGCGCAGAGCGTTTTTGAAGCGGCTCTTTGACAACGGTGTCAGTCCTCAACTCGCGGCGAAGCTCGCCGGAAACAGCGTCCGCACCATAGAGCGCCATTACGTGGACATTGGCGCGCTTATTGGCGGCGCGAAGGCTGTCGAGCACATCAGTTTCGGAAAGTCATCAGCGCCACACAAAACGCCACACGAAAACGAGCCTGACACACAAGTCAAATCGCAGTAAGTAGTTGGCCCCGTAGCCAAGTGGTAAGGCGACGGTTTGCAAAACCGTTATACGCCGGTTCGACTCCGGCCGGGGCCTCTCAAACCTGATTAGTATCTAACACAATCCGCCACATCCGAATTTACAGGCTAAAAAATGTCGCGTCGAATGTCTCGGTGTTAGAACTCCATTGCGCTAAGTTGAGTTCGTCTTCCGCTGGCAAAGCAGGATTTCAGCGTGCGGGACAATGCCAGAGGATCGAACGGCTTCTTCAGCCAGAACGTGTTTGCGAACATCTCTGGCGCCTGGCTTATATCGAGTGCTGAATACATCAAGAAATGAGTCGCAGGAAACGTTGCGCGTGCATTCCTGACAAACTCTTCAAGCGGCAATCCGGGCATTAGAAAATCCATCATGATCAAATCGGGCTCGTACTGGACCATCAACTGAAGAGCCTGCTCTCGCGACGCCGTCCACAGATTTCTGTAGCCGTTGAAAGAAAGCATGATGCCGAGAATCTCCCCGGTATCTTCGTCGTCATCGACGACCAGAATCTTTTTTGAAGTCAGCATTTGGGTTGTCTCCCTGACAAGAAAAGCAATCTCAGCTTTCAGGCTTCGTAGAGTAATGACACGCAAACTGGGAGAATCATGCGCTGCAAAAAATACTACTCAACTGTGGTCATTTTGATTTTCGGAACTCCGAGCTCCGGCGCAGATCCCGCTGCTGCGCTCGCTCGAAGGCCGTCAATCGTGTGATGCGAATCTTTCCGCACTTCAAGCGCTCCCGGACTTCGTCTATCGAATGATCCTTATTTTCATTCACGGTACGCGGCTCCGATTTGAGTCTCGAAAAGCGTGTGCAGACGGCGATCCAGTACTGCAATCTACAATGACAAAATGCGTGCCAATTCAATTTGCCCTGATTGCAATAGCAGAAGCCTTGCATACAATTTCAATGCGATGCAGCAAAAAGTCCTAATATTGGAAGACAATGCAGACTCTGCGGAGGTGCTGGCGTTATTTTTAGAGCAAGAAAATTTCAGCGTTCAGAGCGTAACCACGCATGCAGATGCCTTGGCGGCGTTAGGCGCAGGGCCCGTTCATTTCATACTCATGGATTACAATATTCCGGGCGATGATCCGCGTGAATTCGTGTCGCGCGTGTCGCAGGAGTTTAACGACTCTACGATAATCCTCATGACAGCAAGCACTGCTATACGCACGCGAGCTGCGGAACTCGGAATCACGCACTGGATCGGGAAGCCCTTCGATCTGGAACACATGGTTAGACTGATGAAAAAAGTCAGGCCGAGCATCACTTAGTTCGATCCGATGGCCTTTTCCCAAGATTGGTAATTGCCCCAACCAGTTGTACGGGATCGATGGGTTTGGAGAGGTGCAATTGAAAACCTGATTCAAGCACTCGTACTCGATCTTCCGTTCGAACAAACGCAGTCAGTGCAATGGCCGGAACGAGCCCGCCATTTTCCCGGGACAGCGCTCGCAATTTCCGAATGAACGAATACCCGTCTTCGTCTGGAATTCCCAAATCGCTCAATACTACGTTCGGTATTCGCGCGGCCACAGCCGTTAAGCCATCCTTTACCGAAGCCGCCGCATCAACGCTTGCGCCATATTGTTCGAGCATGATGGTCAGAAATTCGCGCGAATCCCGGTCGTCTTCGATCACGACAATGTGATATCCCTTGAGCGCTTCCGCATCGACCGGGCCCGCACCCGGCAACATATGACTGCGAATCTTTGCTGATTCATTCGATCTGTCGTGCTCAGGCATTCTGGGAATGTCGACCGTAAAGGTGGAGCCTCTGCCTTCACCCGCGCTTTCGGCCTTGATGTGGCCATTATGCATTGCAATCAACTGGTTTGCGATGGCGAGTCCCAGCCCCAATCCTCCGTACTGGCGAGTGGACGAGCTGTCTCCCTGCTTAAAGCGATCAAAAATGAAAGGCAGCAATTCAGCGCTGATTCCTTTGCCGCTGTCGACAACGGTGAGGGAAAACGCTTTTTCGGTCAGTTTCCCCTCTACATTAATCTGTCCGTTATGCCCGGTGAATTTAACGGCGTTGGAAAGCAGGTTCACAACAATCTGCCTGAGGCGGTTTGGATCCGTCCAGACGAGTCCTTCCTCGGGCAGGATCAATTTCAATTGAATATTTTTTTCCTGCGCGGACAGGCGCACGACATCCACCGCGCTCTCCAGCAGCGGGCCGATGGAAACGAATTCAAAATCCAGAATCATTTTTCCGCTGATCATGCGTGAGACGTCCAGCAGATCGTCGATCAAGGTTGCCTGCGCCTGAACGTTGCGTTGAATGACGCGAAGACCTTTTTCGTGCTGCTCCGCGCTGATCTTTTTCGACTGCATCAATGTCAGCCAGCCCTGCATCGCCGTTAATGGCGTGCGCAGCTCGTGCGATACAATGGCCATGAATTCATCTTTGGCGCGATTTGCGGATTCTGCGCTCTGACGTGCTTCTTTTTCTCTCTCGAGTGCTGCCTCGCGTTCATCCTCGGCTTGACGCATTCGCAACAAGGCGTTGACCGTCGCCAGCAGCACGACGCTTTCAGCAGGCTCCGTCAAATACGCGTCTGCCCCGCCTTCCAGGCCACGAGCCTGATCCTCGCCTTTCACAAAGGATGCAGATGTTTGCAAGACAAGTGTTCGCCGGGTTGCCGCATCGCTCTTGATCTGACGGCACACATCCAGGCCGCTCATGTCTGGAAGCTTTACGTCCAGCAGTGCAAGATCCGGGAGGTTATTTGCGACAATAGCGAGCGCGCTTGCACCCGTAGCAGCTTGAAAAATAATGAACTGATGCTGCTGTTGCAGCGCGCGCACTTTCGCGTAGCGGTTACTTTCGGTATCGTCGACGACAAGAATCTTGAATCGTGGCTTTTTCATCGCACCAACCAATTAGACCGTGACTTTTATCGCGGGAGCATCCACGGCTCTCACTCCGGCGGCGCGCAAAGCAGCATCCAGCAGGATGCGGCTTGAATTCGAAGACATGCTATCTTTCGGAACAATGGCAGTCGCATTTCGCAGAAGTAACTCACGGTCCGCCAGCGAAAGCACTGCAGCGCTGTGAATAATGACCGGAATGTCGTGAGTCACTTCATTTTTCGCCAACGTCGTCAGTACGGAGTATCCGGTGATGTCGGGCAGATCCAAATCCAAGAGGATGGCCTTGGGGCGGAACTTAACGGCTTTATCGATTCCCTCGCGGCCGTTTACGGCAGTCAGCACGTTGTATTCTGATTTCAATTGACTGATGAGCACGTAACGCGCCGCTTCGTCATCCTCTATCAATAGAAGTGTGTTCTGCGAAGTCGATTGTCCGGTGAACTCATTCAATTCGCGCAACAACACGTCTTTATCAACAGGCTTCACCAGGTAGCCATCGGCGCCCAACGCCTGCGCTTTGGCTTGATCTTCAACTGAACTGGCGATCAGGATGGGAATGGACTTCGTCTTTCCATCGGCTTTCAATTCCGCGATGAAACGCCAGGTGTCCTCGCCTTTGAGCATGATGTCCAGAATCAAGGCCTTGGGCTTTGTCGCCGCCAAGACTCTTCGGGCATTGTGAATCGACTGCGCGGCCAGAATCTGAAAGGGCGAATGCTTGAGGTAGCTCTGGTAAATTTCGATTGTGGCGAGATCGTCTTCCACCAGCAATATTTGTTCGCGCGAGGGATCGATCGCCGCTTCAATCGGCTTGCCGCCGACCGGGCCGGGTTCGATATAAAACAGGGGAATCGTTGCAGAAAAAGTGGAGCCTTCTCCCAGAGCGCTTTTTACGGCAACGCCGCCTCCGAGCACTTCCGCCAATTTTTTTGAAAGCTGCAATCCCAGTCCCGAGCCGCGGACTTTTTTCTGCAGTGCATGCTCAACCTGGGAGAATTCTTTGAAAAGTTTATCATGGAACTCGGGCGCGATTCCAATTCCCGTGTCGGCCACTGCGAAGGTCACGGCTTTTCCGTCGGCGGTCAGCTCTGCGGATACGCGAATACTGCCTTTCTCCGTAAACTTCAGCGCGTTCGAAATGAAATTTCTCAGGATCTGAGAGATCTTGGCTTCATCGGAGAAAATCGTCGGGATATGCGTGGTGGGCTCAAAGATGAGGTCCACGCTTTCGCTCACGAGCAGCGGGCGGAGCATGCCGCGCAAGGCGCTGAAGAGATTGCTGATCTCGAAATGAACCGGCCGGATCACAACCTTGCCCGCTTCAATTTTCGCCAGGTCCAGCAGATCATTGACCAGGCCGAGCAGCGTCTCCGCGCCTTTATGAATGTAACCGACTTGCTTTTCCTGCTCGGGAGTCAGCTCGCCGTCCGTGCGATTGAGAAGCAGTTGAGCGATGGCGAGCGTGGAGTTCAGCGGCGTACGAAACTCGTGGCTCATGTTCGACAAGAACCGCGTTTTCAATTCATCCGCGCGCTTGAGATGGTCCGCCTTTTCATCCAGTTCCGCGTACAACGCGACTACGCCGCGATTGGTGTCTTCCAACTCACGGTTCAAGTGAGACAGTTCATCCTGCCGCCGGCGCAGTTCATCGAGCGCGCGAATCAGTTCGCGGTTTTGCAGTTCAACTTCTTCCAGCGGGCTGTTTGAGCGCTGGCGAGCCAGTTCCTCGGCGACCTTGCCCAGATCGGACGCTGTGAAAAGTCGTGCAGACTTTGGCAGTAGCTTGCGCAATAAGATGGTCGTGCCTTTTCCGGGCGCGGTATCGATTTCAAACTGGTCCATCAACCGCCGCGCGCCGAGAATGCCGAGGCCCATGCCGGTGCGCGATTTGTAATTGCCGTCCAGGATGGATTCGATGTTCTTGATACCCGGACCGCGATCACTGATGCGAATCTGAAAAATCTGCGGCGTGGTTTTGCCTTCCAGTTGGAAATCGGCCCTTCCACCACCGGCATATGTAAAGGCGTTGCGCGCTATTTCGGAAACCGTCGTCGCGATGCGGACCTGCTCCTGGTTGTCAAAACCCAGAAGTTCCGCCAGCTTCCGCGCTCGCTGCCGGGCGTTGACAACGTCGTGCTCGAAGCGAATTTCCACCGACATGATTGGAATCATGGTGAAGCCGCATCCGTTTTCAGCCGAATTACGAAGACCGTCGCATCATCCCTGCGACGTGAATGGTCGCGATACAGGACTCCGGCGATCAAGGTTGGATGTTTGGTCCAAAGGCCGGGGTAGTCTTTCAGATCCCAATGCGTGCCGAGCCCATCCGAATGCATGACCAGCAGGTCGCCATTTTCCCACGGATAGTCAAAGACCCTGCATCTGGCCATTGACTGTCCCGCGGTGCCATTCATGGACACCATGTTCCGATGCTTGTCGTGCGAGCAAATAGCCGCAACGATGTTGCCCATTCCGCAGAAGCTGATCGTCTTGCGGAATAAATCGATGTTTGAAATGGCGACGGCCGCGCCGCGAGTGACCCGCAACGCATTGTGAATGCGTTCCATCAGATTTATCAAATCTTCCGCGTAGTGCTGATTAAATATGCGCAAGGCTTCCTGCGACGCTTTATGGGCGTCGCTGCCATGGCCCAATCCATCGGCGACCAACACCACGTTGCCGTCCGCACTTTTTTGAAGATTCCAGCCATCGCCGTTTACAACTTCGCCTTTGATCGGTAATGAAACTGCGCCCCGGTCGCGCACGCGTGGCGGGCGCTCGGTCGGCCAGATGCCGGCGTACACCGCGGTGCCCTTGCCCGGGGTCGACAGAATATCGAAGGCGCTGGACATGCGCAGGACCGCGCCCAATCCGGTTCCGGGCGTACCCGAAGTCGAGTACCCGTCGGTCATCCATTTATCGTAATCTGCCGCCCCGGGACCCTTATCGAGGCCAAGTATTTCAAGGCCGTCGACTCCGTTGTGAGAACACACCTGGAGAATTACTTCTCCGCCTTTGGCATGTTTGATCAGGTTGCCCGTGATTTCAGTGACGACAATGGCCACCCGTCCAGTGTCGGTGTCCGAAAAATTGAGATTGTCGGCAAACAACGCGGCTGCACGCCGAACTTCAGCAATTTGACTTAAATCTCCGACCTCAAAACTCGCAAATGTGTTCAAAAAGGGGGCTTTCGAAAAAGTTCATGCTGAAGACTATTAAATGAACTGGGTAAATTCGTTACGGAAAACAGCTGCTGTAGCAAAAGTGGGCAAATAGCGAACCATCCTCGCGGTTAACGCCACTTTGTTACAACTACGCGCGTCCCAGCCTCAGGGCTGGAAGATACTTCGAACTCATTCATCAAGCGTTTGGACCCGCTTAAACCCAAACCCATACCTCCTTTCGTTGTATAGCCGCCCTTCAATGCGCGCTCCAGATCGATGATGCCAGGGCCTTTGTCCTGAAATACCAGGCGAAGCCCGTTGCGCGTACCATCCAGGAGCATCTCTATTCGCATGTGCCCACCGCCGCCATGGATAACGGTGTTGCGTGCGAGTTCGCTGGCGGCGGTGACGATTTTGGTCTGGTCCACCAGACTGAATTTCAGTTCAACGGACCATTCACGCACAACGCGGCGGGCAGCGACTACATCCTCTTCTTTGACGACGGCGAGCTCTTCACTCTTGCGAACGTCCATCCTCGATCCTCTCGTCGTCGATGATTTCTTCTTCGGTGACGGTCACGGTCTCTTCGACCGCGGAACGCAGCAATTCCATGCCTTTCTCGACGTCGAGAGCGGTACGAACACCTTTGAGCGAAAGCCCCAGTTCAACCAGTGTGATCGCGACGGCCGGCCGCATTCCTACAACTACAGTCTGTGCGTCCAGAACACGCGAAATGGCGGCGATGTTTCCCAGCATTCTTCCGATAAACGAATCGACCAGTTCCAACGCCGAAATGTCGATCAACACTCCTCGGGATTTATGCTTTACGATCCGGTCGGACAAATCTTCCTGCAGTGTCGTCGCCATGCGATCGTGCATGTCAACCTGAATCGTGACGAGGAGGTAATTTCCCATCTTCAGAATTGGAATTCGTTCCATGAGTGTCTCCTCTCTATTTAGTCGCTTGAGCTACTTTGACGACCCGCAGATTGTTGCGCTGCAGCGCCAGAGCAAAGGCGTCCGAAAGATTGGATTTGGTGATGACCTCGCCCAGTTCCACGCCAAGGTGAACGATGGTTTGCGCGATCTGCGGTCGAATGCCGCTGATAATGCAATCAGCCCCCATAAGTCGTGCCGCCGCCACTGTTTTCAACAGATGTTGCGCGACCAGTGTATCGACCGTGGGAACGCCCGTAATATCGATGATGGCGATCGCCGAGCCGGAATCCACCAGCTTTTGCAGCAGACTTTCCATGACGACTTGCGTACGCGCGCTATCCAGAGTTCCGATCAACGGCAGCGCCAGTACGCCTTCCCACAGCTTCACCACTGGCGTGGAAAGTTCGAGCAGTTCCTGCTGCTGGCGGTTAATTACTTCCTCGCGCGCCTTCTGGTACGCTTCGGTGGTCATCAAACCTAATCTGTCGAGCACCAAGGTTAACGACCAGAACTCCGTGGCCAGCGATTCGGAGTCTTTGCCGAATTCTTCGCGCATGCGGTTAAAAACCGGCTGTTTCAGCGAAAAAATAAACTGTGCAGTCTCACTGGGGGAAAACCCCAGCTTGGCGCGCGAAGCGGAAACCCGCGTGAGGAAATCACGGACGTTCGCCCATGCGGCTGAGCTCAAATCAATATTGCCAGATTGCAAGGCTTCGGTGAAGTGTCGAAGAAAGTCGCGTGATTCTTCGCGAAGTTCGTTCTCCTTGATTTTTCCACGACCTCCCATGGCCGCCACCTGATGTTCGACCCAGCGTGTCAGGAGATCCGCTTCGTACTTCTGAATGACTTGACCTGCTCTGGACTTTGATGCTTCGGCCATGAGATTCCTTCTCCTCAATTTTTTCTTCCCATTTGAGGCAGGGATTTACGGGGTAATTTGATTGTTGTTCTTAAAAAGAGCGAGGATAGGTGCGCTAAGCGGTCTCCATCGAGCACTTCATGAATTTCGCACACGAATGCTGAACCTTACGGTCAACATCTTGTCGAGCGATCGAACAACGGTTCAACGCAAGTGTTACTTACTTCCACGGATTCGCCAAACGTTTCAAAATTTGGCAAGTCCGGTGCCAAGCGGCGAAAGTACGTAAGGAAATTTCAGGGCATGCTTGCAGAGGAATCAGACTTCAGGGAGGCTTTCAGATCACGATCGAGTTTCATTTAAAATCTTCAACGCATCTTTCACCATTGCGGAAGCCATCTAATTCGGCATCGCCGCTTTCTGGTTTCATTCTTGACGTTCGTTGATCTCGCGCTTTCGCTGATGAAAGTGCGTTCGGCACCCACTCAATCATTTTTTCAACACACAACGTCATGTTGCCATTGAACGCGGCGTCGGCCAATTGCTGGAGCCGCACGCGCGTCGATGTGGATAGGCTTACCGTTGTTGGCTTGGTGCCTTGCTTTTTCGGGGGCCGCCCTAGTTTGGGCTTGGCTTCGCTCATATTGGCTCCTGTTGTAGTCTTAAGATTAATTGGTTCACATTTTTGACTCACATAAAGCCAATGTTGAACCAAATGGTATCATAATTGTTACAAAAAGGTATCAAAAATTTATGGTTGTCATAACAATTCTGCTCATGTGCGCGTAATTATCTTTCAAATCATACGTTACCTGAGTTGATCTGGCGTTATCTTCTAGTGCGCTGGCGGGAATTGCGCGGAGTGATTGCATGCCTACGGAACCTGAGAATTCGGCGGAGTTTGTGCAGCTTTTGACGCTCAATCAGAGCCGTCTTTATGCGTACATTCTGTCATTAATGGGGAAGCCCAGTCACGCGGAAGATGTGCTTCAGGAAACAAACGTGGTTTTGTGGCAGAAGGCTGCGGAATTTACGCCTGGAACGAATTTTACGGCGTGGATGTTCAAGGTGGCTTACATGCAGGTTCTCGCTTATCGCCAGAAATCCAATCGCGAGAAAATTTTGTTTAACAGCGATATGGTTCCCGAACTGGCTCATGAAGCGGCGGAGCGGCTGAGCGATCTCGAAACGCGCCAGCGAACTCTGCAGTCCTGCCTTGAAAAACTCAGCGAACGGCAGCGCGACATTGTGCGGCGGCGTTACACGCGCGGCGCGACGTTGCAAAGCATGGCCGAGGAACTGGGGCACTCGGTTGAAGCCATCAAACAACTTCTGTTTCGCACGCGTGTGTCGCTCGCCGAATGCGTGCGGCGGTCTCTGGCGGTGGAGAACACCTGATGACTGGCGGCGAGCATACTTTGGAATCTCTGCTGAGCTCGCTCTTTGAAGGAGAGCTGAGCGCCGAGCAGCAGCGTTCGCTTGAAGCGTTGATGAAAACCGACGCGAAGGCGCGCGCGCTGTATCTCGACTACTGCGAAATGCATGCGCTTCTGCAGTGGGAACACGGAGTGCTCGGCGCGGAAAAGAATTTGCTGACGGCCGCGTCGCCTCGGATTGTGGCTCACAAGAGCAGCGTCTGGCGCCTTTGGCTGCCGTTGGCGGCGGCCGCTTTGGTTGCGGCGGCGTTGTTGCTCTCCTTTATGAAGGACAGTCCGGTTCCTGAGGAAGCTCAGACCGAAATTCGCGCGGGCGAGTTTGTTGCGCGCGTGACGGGATTGAAAGATTCGCAATTCGCGGGTTCGCCGGCGGCGTTTCAGACTGGAAGCGCGCTGCAGCATGGCCAGCGGGTGGAACTCGCCAGCGGTTTTGCGGAAATCACGTTTGATTCGGGCGCACAGGTGTTGCTCGAAGGGCCGGCGGCGCTGGATGTGAATTCGGCGTGGGACGCGGTGCTTGTGCGTGGGTCTTTGAAGGCCAGCGTTCCGACGGAGGCCATTGGCTTTCGTGTTTCGTCACCGTCGGTGGATGTGGTCGATCTCGGAACGGAATTCAGCATGGTGGCCGAAGAGGGCGGGGCGACCGAAGTGTTCGTGTTGAAAGGATCGGTGCAAGCCGGGCCTGTTGGAAATAAGGGTGCCGGCGGCGCGAAGGTTCTTTTGAAAGAAAAAGAGGCGCGGCGTTTCGCGCGCAGCGGAGTCAGCGATGTCGCGGATCGCGAGCGCAAGGCGAAGCGCTGGGCGGGGAGCGTGAAGCTTGAACGGCTCAGCGCGCCGACCGAACTCGTGCATTGGTCCTTCGACGAGACCAGCGGCAAAGTTGCGAAAGCTGAAATCGGCGGAAAGGTGGGCGGCGCATTCGATGCGCATTTCAAATCTCCGGTCGACGCGGCTTCGCTGCATGGCGAAGGGCGCTGGAAACAGGCGCTGAAACTTGATAGCGACGCTTTCGCGCGCGTACCGTTCCCGGGGATTTCAAATTACTCGGCGCGCTCGGTCGCGTTCTGGGTGAAGATTCCGCAGGACGCACCGTTGAATGGCGGCGAGACGGTTCTCGCGTGGAGCCGCAAGGAACGCAAACGCGCTGGGATGCGCGAGGTTCAGATCGGCTGGAACAGCAACGCGTCGCACGGTTCGCTGGGAACTCTGCGCACGGAGATTGGACGCAGCTTTGTCACGGGCAGCACGTCGCTTCGCGATGGCAAGTGGCACCATATCGCCGTCACGTTCATGCCTGGCAAACTTCCCGGCGATCCGGTTCATGTGAGCCAGTACGTCGATGGGCGCCTGGACGGGATTACCTCGGCGCGATTTAAGGATCGCCGCGGCGCAGACATCACTGAGGAGAACGAGGAACTCCCGGGCGAGATGCTTTTTGTGGGAAGCGGCGCCAAGCCTCAGCAGAGCAAATTCCGCGGCGGGCTGGATGAGTTGTATCTCGTCGACCGCGTTCTGACGCCGCAGGAGATTCTGCAACTGATGAATGAGAACACGCTGCTCTCGCGGACGGTTGCAGGAGAATAAAAATTGTAGAGATTTTTCGTTACCTGGGTCCATCGAGCGTTATTTGCTTCAGGAAAACAGGTCGGCTCCACTGAGAGCGGCCACAGCAATCAAAAAAGGAGACAAGCAATGCGGGTCAAGTCACTGGCGGTATTGGTTACATGTCTGGTTCTCAGCAGCGTGGCGCGCGCTGACGACACAAAGGCCGGCACGCTTGCCACCAAGCCCATCGCCGCTGCGGCGGAAGTGGTCGCGGTGCTGAACGACGGCACGGATACGATCACGCTGACGGCCACCGGCGACATCGCCACGAAGCTGGACGAACTGGCGAAGAAGGGCGCGAAGGTTTCAGTGACCGGCACCGTGAACGGAAAGACGATGGCAGTCACCGGCGTCATGGAAACTGCGGACCCGAAAGCCGAGAACAAAGACGACGGCAAGAAAAAGAAAAAGGGAGAGAAGGGCGAGAAGAAGAAAAAGAAGGCCGAGAAGAACAATAACTAAAACTTGTGAGCCAAAGCTGTCCGCCGGACTGATGTCCGGCAGACAGCTTTCTTATTTCGAATCACTTCGGCTGCGGCGACGATTTTACGAACTGGACGAAGCGTTCAAGCACAGGCGACGCATCGCTCTGGCGCCAGGCGAGCGCGGTTTCGTAGACCGGAGCGTCGGCGGGCAGCGCGACGAACGTGACGCCGCTCGCGGATTCCTGCGCGGTTGGCGTGGGTGCGATGCCCATTCCGGCTGAAACGAGCCAGAACAGTGTCGCGGTATTTGATACGTACTGTTTGATTTTCGGCTCGAATCCGGCGTTGCGGCAGCGCGTGTAAAAATCGTTGTAGAAGTCGCCCGCGATATCGCGCTGAACGACCACGAAATTTTCATTCGCCAGATCGCGCCACGAGACACGGCGCTTTTTCGCAAGCCGGTGATGTTCCGGCAGAGCGATGCGCATGACCTGGCGGTTGATGCGGTGCAAAACCACCTGTGCCGGAATTGCCGCGGAAGGCCGCAGGAAGCCGACGTCGATTTCGTTGGCCAGCAGCGCTTCGACCTGGCGCTGCGAGTTGTAATCGATCATCGTAAAAACCACGCCGGGATTGCGGTTCTGAAATTTTCGCAATAGCTCGGCGAAATACGCGGGCGTAACGATCGCGGTGTTGACGCCGATGGCCAGCCGGCCCAGATGGCCCTCGGCGCGCAATTGCGCGCGGTATTCCAGGCGCGAAACAGACTCCAGCACCGCGCGCGCGTCGGCGAGCAGATCCTTGCCGGCGGACGTGAGCTGAATCTTGCGGTGCGAGCGGTCGAACAGCTCCAGCTTGAGTTCGCGTTCCAGGTCGCGAATCTGCTGGCTTAGCGGGGGCTGGGCCATGTGCAGGCGCTCGGCGGCGCGGCTGAACGAGAGTTCTTCGGCCACAACGGCGAAGTAGCGCAGATGTCGGAGTTCCATGGTTAGAGTGCCTCATTAATCCAGACGTTTAACGTCTATATCGTAGATAAACTATATATTGGACGTACCGGAATCCAAGGCGTAATGTGAGTCGTGACTGGGGACGTGTCCGATGTGGATTGTCAAACTTGCCCTTCGCCGGCCGTACACCTTTGTGGTGATGGCTGTGCTGATATGCGTGCTGGGCGCGGTCAGTGTGCTGCGCATGCCCACGGACATTTTTCCTGAAATCAATATTCCCGTCGTCGCGGTCGTCTGGAACTACGCCGGCATCTCTGCGGACGAGATGGAACAGCGCATCGTCGGCGGTTTTGAGCGCGTGCTGGTCTCGCTCGTGAATGACGTCCACCACCTCGAAAGCCAGTCGCTCAATGGCACCGGCGTGGTCAAAATCTTTCTGCAGCCGAACGCGCGTATCGACGGCGCGGTCGCGCAGGTTACGGCCGCATCGCAAACGGTTATGCGCGGCATGCCGCCGGGGATTACTCCGCCGCTCATTATTCAATACAGCGCCAGCAACGTGCCGATCGTGCAGGCGTCGCTTGGAAGCGAGACGCTTTCCGAACAGCAACTTTTCGATTTGGCCGCCAACGTGTTGCGCCCCGGAATGGCGACCGTGCCCGGCGCGCAGATTCCGTATCCGTACGGCGGCAAGCAGCGCTACATCATGGTCGATATCGATCCGGAGAAGCTCTACGCGTTCAAGCTCTCCGCGGCCGACGTGTCGAGCGCGGTGAATGCGCAGAATCTCATTCTGCCCAGCGGCACGGCAAAGATCGGCGCGACGGAATACAACATTCGCCTGAATTCGAGTCCGTCGACGGTCGCGGCGATTTCGGATCTGCCGATCAAGTCCATCGACGGCCGCACCGTTTACATCCGCGACGTCGCCACGGTCCGCGACGGCGCAATTCCGCAGCAGAGCATCGTTAATGTCGACGGCACGCGTGGCGTGCTTCAGCCGGTGCTGAAAGGCGGCGCGTCGACGCTCGACATCGTCAACGGCGTAAAATCGCGAATGCCTTCGTTGCAGGCGACGATGCCGAAAGAATTGAAGATCGATCTTGTCGGCGATCAATCGATCTTTGTGCGCGCGGCCATTTCCGGCGTGATGAAGGAGGCGGCGATCGCGGCGGGCCTGACGGCGCTGATGATCTTGATGTTTCTGGGCTCGTGGCGCAGCACGATCATCGTCTGCATTTCGATTCCGCTCTCGATTCTCGTGGCTGTGATCACTCTTAATTTGCTGGGCCAGACGCTGAACGTGATGACGCTCGGCGGCATGGCGCTGGCGCTTTCCAGCACATTGGGATCCTAAGCTTAGAATTCCACGTGGACAAGTTGTCGC
>JADMIO011475782.1_pt1 | contig 44095 bp, 37 predicted proteins | sample 8958161 | NCBI WGS metagenome assembly JADMIO01 (sample SAMN16585339, study PRJNA669376) | soil metagenome | isolation source: Crop rotation soil | place: USA: Cullars Rotation, Alabama | collected 2011
GGGGGGCTCGGGATCGGCGGGCCGGGTCATCGCCAGCGGCCTGCTCTTCGGCTCGATGCACGCCAGTTTGTTTCTTTTCAACGATGCCCGCACGGCGGCGACGATTGTCATCGCCACCACGCTGCTGGGGTTGGTGTGCGCCTGGTCGCGCGAGCGGACCGGCAGCCTCGTCGGCCCGTTGCTGGCGCACTTCGCGTTCAACGCCTGCGGCATCCTCGGCGGCATCGCGGTCATCATTCTCAAGGGCTCCCTCCCTCACGTCGGCCCGCCGTGACAGCGCCAAAGCGGGCGGGGTAGCAGTGCGATCATGAGCCGGGACAGGGGTTGTCTTGCCCGACCATTCCTGCGGCAGTACCTTGAACATCGTTCGACCGGGGAAATGTAAGTCCAAGGGAGCACAACCATGAATCGATGCACGCGCATCATCGTTCTCGCCGTCGCATGTTTGCTGACGACGCGGCTCGTGGTGATGGCCGAACCGCCCGCCAAGCCCTCCGCCAAGCCGCAAAGCCTGGATGAACTCATGGTCATCATCGAGACGATGCAGCGGCGCATCGCGCAACTCGAATCCAAGGTTCAGTCGCTTGAAACCGCGTTGGCGGCGGCCCAGTCGACGACCACGCCAAAGGCCCCAGCAACGGCCACCGCATCCGTCATATTGATCACCTCCATCGAGCCAACGGAGCCTGACCCCGATGCCCTCGCCGAGATCTCGCGGCTCAAGGATGCCGCGGATGATGAGGAAGCGGCCGCACAACGGGCTTAGACGGAAGCTGACCAGTACATTTCGCGTGGCAATACGCGCAGCGACTACGAGCAGGCACGGGACGCGACAAATGCCGAGAAGCGCAAAGCTCTTCTCGCACAGGTAATAGAGCACAAGAACAAGGCGAAGGATTTGCGCGGTCAAGCGACTCGACTGCAGCGCAGCGTGGATGAGCGGGGGCCGCTGATTCGTGGGTGGAACGGCACGCGCCGCGTAACGCTGGAACTGGCGAAGGCGTTGCCACCCACCATGAAATCAATCGTTGCCGGTGACTTCATCACGTGGAGAGGCTCCATTCGCCAAAGCGATGGTTCTCTGGAAATCTGGAGTGCAACAAACATCGAACGAACAACACGCCCGCCCGGCTTCAAGGATCAACCCGCAGCCGCCAGCGGCACAACGCCCTAACACCGTAGGTTGTCAGATTCGCTGTTTGGTGAAATCATCTCGGCAGGCCTGCGACGGCTGCCCAAACGAAGCACTCACCTAGTACAATCCGCACAGGAGCGGAGGCCCGATGTCGGCGCGAGACGCGTGTTCAGGTGAACTGCCATGACAATCATTGACTACCGCCGGATTGAAACCGCAGTTGCGCGCGGGGTCTTTCGCGGAGTGTTCTGGCTGTTTGTCCTTTGGCTGGCGATTTGCCTGATCGCGGTGGGAGTTGCCTTCTACTTCGTCAATCGCGCGCCTGACGGATCGATCACGTTGCCAAACGGCTCTCGCATCGGAGTTCACCCTTGATGTCTGGGAAGGGGAAAACGCGTAAACACACGGATGACAGCGCGACACAATCCCACGACGAGGTCGGTTTCTACGAAGCGTACGCGAGCTTTGCGAGAACACTGCGCACATGGTTCATCGCCTACGGAATTGGTGCGCCTGTACTACTGTTCAATCAAGAACAAACTTGGAAGCATCTTGGTGAGCTTGGTGTTCGGCGGAGCGTCTGCGCCATTTTTCTCATCGGTGTTGCGATTCAGGTTGTCCAAGCGATCGTGTACAAAAGCGCGATGTGGAAGCTGTATATCGATCTACCGAACGATCCCGAAGATGGGTGGCACAGGGCAGCTCACTGGGTCTCGAATTGCTACTGGCTCGAATTCGGTATGGACGCGACGACTGCGCTCGCGTTCGGTGCAGCCACCGTGTGGGTCATGAATGTGTGCTGCTGACGCGGTTGGACGTGGAACGGTTTCGCTGGGCCGTTCACCTAGAAGTCAGCGTCGTCACTTTCCGGCAGCAGACGCGATAGTTGCCCTACCGACTTTCGCGCTCGCCTGCCTTGTTGTCAGTCGAGGCGAGTTGCTTCCAACGAGCGCGCATGTCATTGAGTGATTTCTCAACCAACGGGGTCGCCATCTCCTCGACCGCGCCCTTTGCCATTTCCATGAAGGCCTCGCGAAGCCAATCTCGGATTTTGGGTTCAACGACCTCAAATTCCGCGTTCGGAAACTCTGCTCGCAGCTTGTCGATATTCTCTCCGAAGCGAGCGAGTGGCTCGGCAACCGTGGGCTCTGTTGTAGTTTCACGTTCGCCGGCCACCTGCTCCTCTGTCACCGGCCGCTCAAACCACTGGAGGGCCGTCGTCAATAGATTTGTCAACACCACGTTACGGCGCGCGCCCACTCGCTCCTTAAACTCGCAAAGCAACCAGTCGTTGATGAACGTGCGCTCCCCGATGCTAACGCCAAAATCGGCATCACGTGACACAATCACAACATCCGACTTCAGCGCTGTTGCGCAGGCGATAATCCATTCCCAATTGAGGGCGTCCCCAAACGAGACGTCGGTGTCCTTTCGTGGGGGATAGCCCATTGACGCACGCGCCTGTGCAAGTTCCCGAACAGTAGCGAGGTTCTCGCCATCCCGCCGCAGATTTAGGTTGGTATCCATACCAAACAGTTCATCCACAATCTGATACACGCGATCCTTGGATCGAGGATGCATCAATGCCTCGGTGAATTGCTTCCGAAGAACCTCGACGTCATTTCGAGCTTGACGCAAACGCTGCTGGATCCGCTTGTCCGCCTTGCTATTCCGCAAATATGAGGGACATCCAGCCGTGGGCGCTTCCACCTTCAGCGATCGAAGTGCCTCCATCATGACGCGTTGGCGATTCCGCTTGAACTCCATTTCAACCTGACATGTCATGATGAGGACCTCATGCAACTCGCGCAACCTTGGCAGGATTGCGAAGTGCTGATCATTGCGCGCGCGATAGAAATCCAAAAGGATGTTCGTGTCCACGAACACAAGCGGATTGCTCAACTTTAGCGGCTTTGAAGCACGTGTAGTCATCAGTGAAATGTCCGTCGAAGTCTATCCGTGAAGTTCGTAGGCTGTGCACCGCACGGATTCTGACATGTCGTACGGGGCTCTCGGACAAAGCGCGCGCGCCAGGATCGATCGTGTTTCCGGGGAATCGCAGAAAGTTGGCCGGCTTTTTTTCGCCGCTGGCGCGGGCGCCAGGGCGGTTTTGCGCGGGGGCTCGGACATTCTGCGCGCGCCAGCGTGCATCTGGGGCCAGGTTACGAGAGAGGCATTAGGCGTCAGAGAGGCACTAGGCATCAGGCACTGGGCACTAGGAGGCATCGAGGCATCAGAGAGGCACCAGGCATCAGGCACTGGGCACTAGGAGGCATCAAGGCATCGAGGCATCGAGGCATCAAGGAGAGCCCACAGAGTCCACACCTTCACAAGCTCAGTGCGAACCATCGCCACTGCCCTCTCCCTTGATCCGAGGGAGCGGGAGGGAAGCCCAGGCCCGATCAGGGCAGCGCTCTGCCATGGACTTCAGCCGTACAAACTGCGCGCGCAAACTAAGGGTATGTTTGTCAGAAATCTGAAAAACGGGTCACCCTGCGGCTCAACGTACACTCCTGGTGTCGATGCTCCGCTCCCAGCGCATCCTCGTCGTTGTCGGGCTGCCTGTCCTCGCGTGGCTTCTGCACGTGAGCCTGTGCGACTGGGTATTCAACCGGCCGATGAACCTGTGGACGGGCTCGACCTACTCGCAGTTTCCGCTGCTGGTGTATCGCAGGGATCCGTCACCGGGTTCCGGGGCGAGCGGTGTCGTCTACAGCGGCCTGTTGAGCGACGTCGGGGTTTCCAGGGAATCGGCCATCGTCTGGGGCATCGCCGCGCCGCTGTTTCTGGCGGGCCTGGCTGCGTACCTGGCCTTGGGCTGGCGCCGCGCCGATCGTGCTGCTGGTGGCCTGTGCGTGCATTGCGGCTACGACCGCCGTCAGACGCCGCTCGACGCGCCTTGCCCGGAATGCGGCAAGCCAGCCGCTTCGGCTTGACCGAAGTTCATGCAGGATTGAACACGCGCGCAGCAGCGGCGGCGAGGTTGCTCCGCGCCTTCGCGTTGCTTGGCGGTCGCTTCGCGGTTCTCGCTAAAGTATGTGCCGAGCCGTCAATGCGCCTCGTGGTCGCCGGGGTGCGGGGCCGCCTCGATGGTCACGGTCAGGTCCATCGGCTGGGCATTGCGGATGACCGTGAGGGTGACCGTCTGGCCGGGCTGCTTGGCGCGAATCGCGCTCTGCAGGGCGGTGGGAGACGCGTCGTCGCTGCCATCGATCCTCGTGATCACATCGAACTGGCGCACGCCGGCCCGATCGGCCGGCCAACCCGGGTAGACGGCTGTGACCAGCGTGGCGCGGTCGGCCTTGATGTTCAGCTGACCCGCAAGGGCCGCGCTGACGTGGTCGATGTCGATGCCGAGCCGCAGCTTGTCATCATGATGCCTGGACGTGCAGCAGAGGTCGGTGTCGGCGTCGACCACGATGACGCAGCCCGAGATCACGCATGAAGCGAGCACCAGGCCAGCGAAGGAGCCAGCAAGGGCGACAGGGGTCAGCAGAGAGCGCAGCATTCAAGGTCCTCCAACGTGCATGTGGGGGGCGGGGTTGCGGATTCGAGCACGGGCATTTTGTACGTATTCGCGCCCCGGCGCGTTTCACGAACTTGGAATGCCCGTGCGCGTGGGACCGGCCGGCACGTGCTGGAAATGGCCGGGATACGACCCCCAATGCTCAACGCGGGCGAGATTTCGACGCCGGCGATCTCGTCGGCTTGCAAGTTCTCAATCTGCATCAGGCGCGCGGGCGGGATTCTGCGTGGAGTGCAATGAAGGCGCGTGATATCGCGTCGCCCTGCGGCGACGATGACGCTGCGCGCACCTTCCGTTGCTGGTCGTCTCGTCCAAGCAGTTCACCTTCGAAAGGAGTTCGCGCGCATGCATCGTCTCACGCTTCGGATCATCTGTCTTGTCGCGGTGCTGTCCGGGATGCTGGCCTTCAGCAGCAGCGCCTCGGCGGCGTGGCGGCCGTATTTCGCCCACGGCACCGCCCAGTTCACCAGCAGCCCGCCCTCGGCCTTCATCGGCCAGGGCCAGGCGCTGTACCTGCATCACTACACCGAGGCCGGAAGCGTCACCTTCACGCCGACGGCCGACCCGGTTGTGTTGCATGCGGCGGGCACGACGTCGTACACCGCGTCGAACGGCGATCGGCTCGACGCGCAGATCAGCGGCACGCTGAATCTCGCCACCGGCGCGGTGCGCGCGACGCTGATCTACGTGGGCGGCACGGGTCGCTTCGACGACGCCGTGGGCGCATCGTGGCTTACCGGCCAGATGCAGCCCGACGGTTCGCTGGTGGTGACGGCGATCGGTCTGATCAATTTCTGAATCGGTTTCCGATGGACGCCGCGCCGAATCACGGCACGCCACGCGGCGACGACTGTGGCTGGAATCGCCCCATGCTCTGCGCGCCAAGCAGGCTGGGGCGATTTCGCTGCTCAACGCGGCGTGAGGTTTGCCAACCAATTCGACATGAACGATCATCCGCCGAATGCCCATCCTTCGGCGATCGGCGGGAACGGCGGGGATGGCGCTGTCAGTCGTTGGATTGCTGGCATGCCTGGCGGGCGCGGCGGGCGTGTGGATGCTCAAGGGCCGCGTTGATCGCGCGGCGATGGCGGTGTTCACCGCGGCTGACGACGCCTACGAATTCATGCACACGCGCCTGGCGATCGTGCATCAGCGGCTTGATTCGAGCCGTGAGCGCGTCGATGGCTTGGCGGCGCGGGCCGAGCGGCTCAGGACGATGGAGGCAGGAAGCCAGCCGGAGGCGAGCGATGCGGCGGAGATCGAGTCGCTGCGGTCGATGCTTGATCAGGTCGCCAGCGAGATGCGGGCTGCGGAAACCTGGCTCGATTCCATCGAGGCGGTGGCGCGAGGCGTGAATGTGGCGGCTGAGTCGATCGCCGATGCGCGAAAGGCCGCGTCGCAACCGGTGGGCGGCGCGCAGGATACCTCCCCGGGCTTGGTGGCGGCGCGCGTGGCGGAACTGGCCGACGGCCTGGCCGATGCGGTGCGGAGACTCGATGCCCTGCGCGCGAAACTGCTGGAGATGCGCGAGAACAGGATGCTGGCGAAGGAGTTTGCGGCGGGCGTGATCGCAGCAGCGGCGGACCTGGATACGCGGCTAGGCAATCTCACGACGAGAATCGACGATCTCAATGGGCGCGTTGCCGCTGCACAGAGAAGTTCCATCGACGCCGCCCGGCGGATCCACGGGTGGATTGCGCTCGGCGCCATCGTGCTGACGGCGGTGCTGCTGTGGTTCGGCGCTTCGCAGGTGTGCGTGCTGTCGCGCGCGTGGCGGTTGTTCCGCACGATGTCGTGAGGCGTGCGAAGGATTGCGCGGAATTTCCATCAACGAGGCTTGCTCGCGATACGCTGACGACATGCCACGAGCACTGGCCATCCTTGGAAGCGCCCGCAGCGATGGGCATACCGCGGCGCTGCTTACCCGATTGATCGAAGGCTGCGACTGCGCGGTCATCGATCTCAACAATGCGAACATCGCCGCCTTTCGCTACGACCAGCAGTATCCTGCGGGTGACGAGTTTCTCGCGATCGTGGAGAAGATGCTCGCAGCGCCCATCGTGATCTTCGCGACGCCCGTGTATTGGTACTCATTCTCGGCGTTGATGAAGAACTTCATCGATCGCCTGTCGGACCTGCTGTCTTCGCAGAAGCCCACAGGCAGGCGATTGCGAGGCACGCGCTGGGCCCTGGTCAGCAGCGGCAGCGACAGCGAGCCTGATCGCGATTTGATCTCGGCGTTTCGGCGCACGTGCGCCTACCTGGGCGTTGAGTGCGTCGCCGAAGTGTACGGTGTGGAGGGCGGCGGGTTTACCGATGAGCAGGCGGCAGCGCGCGTGCGATCACACATCGCGCGACAGCGGTGATGGCGCTCCCGCCCGGGCGCGCCGAATGAAGACCGGCGACTAGAAGTACTGCAGGCTGATTGTCAGCGCCGCCCCTTCCGGCGGGAGCGTGAAGGCGGCTTCATCGAATGTCGCCTTGCGCAGACTCGGCTTGGGATTGTTGGTCACACCGTAGCCTTCCTTCGGAACGCCCAGCATGTTCTTGTCCATGTCGCCGTTGCGGTTCTCATCATGCAGCACGCCAGCCGCATAGCGGCCCGCCGGCAGGTGAACCGTGAACGTGACCGTTCCTCCGCCTCCAGCGTCGGCTGGCTTCAATTCCCAGTACTTTGCCTTGGCCTGGATGTTAGGGAAGCCGTCGGCCTGCGTGAACACGCTGAAGATGAGGTCGCCGTTGTAATTGCGCAGATCGGTGACGGTGATCGTGAGTAAGGGCTCGGCTGACGCGGGGGACGCTTGCGCAGTGGGCGCGTCTGCCGCAACCGGTGCGGTCTCGCGCGCATGCCGCGAATGAAGCGCGGCACAGGCGCAGACCGCCATGGCTACCGCCGCGGCAACGCAGAGCGGTCGAGGTGGCAGGCCGATGGGTTTCATAGGTCGTGAGTGAATGCCGGCGCGGGTGCGGCCGGTTCACGAAAGGGTATGCGTGCCGTGGGTCATGGCTCCGCCGGCGCGCAGGGCGGCGGCGAGCAGCGTGGTCTCCGCGAGTTCCTGTTCCGACGCCCCCGCCTTCTTGGCCTTGGCGGTGTGAATCTCGATGCAGTACGGGCACTGCGTGGTAAGAGCGACGCCGACCGCGATGAGTTCCTTGTATTTCAGCGGCACCACGCCGTGCTTGACTACCGCCTCATCGAACGCGACGAAGGCCTCGAACGCTTCGGGGGCGAGGTCGCCGAGCTTCTTGAATTTCGAGAGATTCTTCATGTCGTACATGTGCTGTGCTCCTGAGTTGGTGAACTGGCTGATCACCATACGAAGCGCGCGACCGCCCGGCGGTGCACTTGTGGTACACCTCCCGTGAACTCGCTTATGGCATGAGCGCAGGAAGCAGCGGCTGGCCATCGCAGCCCGAGGGAAACTCGATGCCGAGCAGCAGACTCAGCGTCGGCGCGATGTCGGCGGGTGAAACCGCATCCGCGTACACGCCCGGCCGAATGAGATCAGGCGCAGCGATGATCACCGGCACGTGCACATCAAACGCGTACGGCGTGCCGTGCGTGGTGGCGTGGCCTTCGGGCATCGGGTCCTGCAGATAGTTCTGCTCTGGCAGCACGATCAGATCGGACGAGATCGAAGGGTAGATCGCGCGCGCGAGATGCCTGGCGATGTCGTTGTCGGCGATCGCTCCCTCCAGAATCTGGGTCTTGCCATAGCAGGCATACACGCCGGGTATCTTCGCGGAGTTGACGGCGTCGCAGGCGGCGCGCTCAACATCGCGCCGCGTCGCGCCCCAACTCTTGCCATCGGCGACGGCCTTGGCGAGAGCGTCTGGATTGAGATAAATGAAGCCGTCGAGCCACGCGCCGCTGGATGAGCCGCGCGCGCTCTGTCCGTACCAAGTTCCGCCGGCTGGCTCGCCGAAGCGCTCCGTCAGCGCCTTGCTGATCGTCTCAAGCACGGCCTTGACCTTGAAGCGGCCGGCGTCGATGTCCAGCGACGGATCAGCTGCGTTCTCCGGCACCGGCGGAATGCCATGATCTCCGGTCAACACCCACACCACGCTCGGCAATCCGCCGGGAACGCTTTTGGCGACGAAGTTGACGAAGCCGGAGAGCTGCCGATCCGTCTGCACGGTGAGATCGAGCATCTCCGGGGAGTACGGTCCGAACGCGTGACCGACGTAGTCGTTGGTTGAAAGGCTGACGGCGAGAACGTCCGGCACATCATCCTGTCCAAGCCCTGCTCCAGAGATGGCGCGCTCGGCGCTCTCGAAGACGAACGCGTTGGCGGCCGGCGTGTAGATGAACGCGTGGTAGTCGCCAGCCCCCACGCCGTGGGGAAAGGCCGTGCCCAGGCTCTTGGGCAGAATGCTGCCGACACGCTTGGGCGGCGTGGACCGCGCCGCGAGCACGTCGGCCGGCAGCGACGGCGTCCACTGCTGCCCCAGCATCCGATCGGGAATGTGCTCATCGTTCAGTTTCTGCGCCCATTCGGGAAGCTGCCCGTCATGGCAGAAGGCCGTGCTGCTGATCCACCGCCCCCCGGTTGAATCAAACCACAGTGAAAGATCCTGCGCGTGGCCGCCCATGAGAATCGCGGCCCGATCCTTGACCGCGAGCGTAATCACCTTCGCCTTGCCGAAGCTGGCGAGTTTGAGTTCATCGCCCACGGTTGAGCAGCGCAGGTTGGCGGGCCCCATCGGCCGGGCGTGGCTGTTCTCCGCGGCGCCGACCACGGTGAAGCGCGGGTCCTCCACGCAGTACACGTAGCGGCGATTGGCTACATCCCACCAGTCGTTGCTGATGATGCCGGTCTTGTCCGGGCACGCGCCGCTGAGGATCACCGCGTGACCCGGGCCGGTGAACAGCGGGTAATGCTCGTAGCGCCCGTTGACGAAGTACGCGCCGTGGTGCATCAGGTATTGGAAGCCGCCGAGAACGTGGTCCTGCTCCGCCGGCAGGAAGAGGTCGCCGAGGCGCGTGAGGTAGTCGGCCCGAAACTGATCGATGGAGATGACGATCACCAGCCTCGGGCGGGCACGGTCGCGGCGCACGACCTCTGCCGCGGCGTCGCGCATCGCAGAATGCTGCGCGCGGGCGCTCGCGAGCGTGACAAGCAGCATCAGCAGGGCTGCCACGGCGTTCCGCATGGGCAAAAGTACCTCCGCAGGCGATGGTAACAACTCGTTCGGCGCGCCGCGCGGGTTGGTAACGCCACGGCGCGCGTGCTTGCGCCGCCTGAACACGACGCTTGCGCGCCCGCATTTTTCAGGATGTGGAAGTGGTCACGCCCCCAGCGCCAGGCGGTCCGCGAGAATCGTCGGCAGGCCGGCGCGGTTGCTCGCCATCTGCGCCGCGGCGATGTCGTAGTCCTGCCGCATGACCGTGAATCGCCCCGGCTCGCCGTTGGGCAGATCAAGGATCGCAAAGCTGGCGCGCGGATCGCAATCGCGCGGCTGGCCCACCGAGCCCGGGTTGCAGATGTACCGCCGGTCGGAGTCCAAATCAATCGTGTGGCCGTCGAAGGGCAGGTACGCCGTCAACTCCGGCGCGGTGAGCGTCTCGGTGTGATCGAGCGAGGGCGCTTCGAAGACGATCGGCACGTGCGTGTGGCCGATGAGGCAGATCCGCACATCCACGCCGCGGAACGCCAGCGCCGCCACCTGCTTGTCGTGGATGTAATCCGTGGGGCCGGGCACCGGGCTGTCGTGCACGCACATCACAAGGTCGTTGATGGTCGCGGCATGCGGCAGGCGACGAAGCGCGGCAAGGTGCAGGGCGCTCATTCTGCGCCGCGTCCAATCGATCGCTTCCTTCGCTGCGCCGTTGAACGTGGCGGCGGCGCCGGGATCGATCGCGGCCTGCTCGTGATTGCCCTGGATGATCACGCCGCAGTGGCGCACGATCATCTCCAGGCACTCGCCGGGACTTGGCCCGTAACCGACGATGTCGCCCAGGCAGATGATGCCATCCACGTTCAGCGTATCGATGCGCGCGAGCACCGCCTGCAGCGCGTGAGCGTTGCCGTGGATGTCGGAGATGACCGCGAGCCGGTGCATGGGAGCGTGCGGGAAACGAGTCGATGACGACAGCCTTTGCCAAGAACAGGCATTCATTGCGCCCTCTCGCCACGTTCAGCGGAGAGGTCCGGGAACCGCCGGAAGGCTGACGGAATCTCTATCGGATTCAACGGCCGAAACTTGCGAATGTTCCGTGGAGACAACGCATGAATGCGTGTTTCCTTGCCACCAGATGCGCCTCGGCAAGCCGGCTGACAGGAAAACCATGCTGCAAAACGCGATTGCGCGGCCGTTCAGCCGGCCTGGCTCACGCCAGCAGATCGGCGCAATTGGTGACATCTCGCCCCGCGTCCGATGACTGAACCATTCGTTAGCGCGAAGTTGACTCCGCCGCCTTTGTCGTCCTCGTGGTCCTGCGCGCAGGCTTGACGCCCTCGGGGGATGTTGGCGCCGGCGCGCTGACGGAAGATGGCGCTGGCGCAGGCGCGGCTGGTTCGGCCGGCTTGGATGCAGGCGCGCTTGCCGGTGCCGGCGCGGACGCTTTCGCAGCAGGCGCGCTCGGCGCCTGCGCAGCATCCGCCGGTGCAGCGCCGGCTCCATTCGCAGGCGCGGCGCCGGGTTTGGGCGCTGTCCCCCCTCCGCGGCGCGCCAGCGCATCGATCTTCGATTTGTCGGGCGCGAGGATCATCGTCATCCGCCGGCCGTTGAGCCGCGGCAGAAGTTCCACCCGGCTCACATCGCTCAGCCGGTCGATGATCTCCTTCATGCGCGCATCGCCCAGCCGCTTGTGCTGCAGTTCGCGGCCGCGGAAATTCTGAACGATCTGCACCTTGTGCCCTTCCATCAGGAAGCGGTGCGCCTGGTCCACGCGAATGCCCACATCGTGCGGGTCGATCTTCATCGAGCGCCCCAGCCGCACTTCCTTCATCTCGGTGGTCTTGGACTTCGCCTTGCTGGCCTTTTCCTTCTTGGCCTGCTCGTACTTGTACTTGCCGAAATCGAGGATGCGGCAGACCGGCGGAGTGGATTCCGATGACACCTCCACCAGGTCCAGGCCGGCGTCGTGGGCGCGGCGAAGAGCCTCGATGGTGGGAACCACGCCCACTTTCTCATTCTTGTCATCGATCAGCAGCACCTCTTTGGCGCGGATGCGATCGTTGATGGCCGGGCCCCGATGGTGCTCGTGCGGACGGAACGGACGCGGTGAACGTGAGATGGCTCGAACCTCCTGGCGGATCAGGAAATGGGATGCACCGATCGCCGCCGGGTCGCCGGCAGCAGTGTCCCAGACGAAGAGCTGGTGGGAAGCGAAGCGAGAGGGGTTGTGTGGAGCGCAGCGCCCGACGGCATGAGGATCACGCCGTCAGCGATGACTGGAGAAGAAGGGAAGAAAGCACACGCATCAGCGCGGAACTCCACAGCGGGCAGGCCTGGACAAACAGGCGTGGTGCGGGGGGCTCCGGCAGAGCCGTGGCCGGCATCCGATCCACGCACAACCACAACAACAGTACATTCCAATCGGCAGCCGGGCAAGCGTTGGCGACATGGGATTGTTACTGGTTTTCGAGCCGGGCATCGCCGGACATGGCTGCGTTCGCCCTCTCCTTCGCCGGACCGCGGTCTGATGAGTCACAACGTGCCGGCGAGGGAGAGGGTTGGGGTGAGGGAGCGTTCAGGCGCAGCGGTTCGCCACATTCCGGACAGTTTGATGAACCGGGGGCGGACCCGTGCAGGTCATAGGCGCACCTCGGGCACAGGCCGCGCTTGATGCGCAGTCGGCGTCGCAGCGCGAACGGCGCGGCGAAAGCCAGCCACAGAATCGCCGCGTAGAACAGCGCGTTGATCGCGAAGCCGGGCCAGAGAGGGCGAAGCGGCAGAGCAAACGGAAGGCCCAGCGACACGAATGTGATCTTCGACGATGGCAGATCGGTGAACGGTGTTTCCCAGCCGCCGTGCAACGTACGTGTCATGCCGAGGGTTCCGCTGTCGACAAATCGCCACTCCGCCGAAAGCGACTGCGTCGGCCATCCCGCCTCGAAGGCGTAGAGCATGATCCCCGTATGTGTGCCATCGTTGGGTGCAAGTTCACCTCCCCCGACGACGAAGACCGAACGAAAACCCAATCCCTGCAGCTCAAGGGCTGGATTGATCGTCATCAGCCGATGGACCATGCCTCGTGTCTCGAGGAGGCGACCTGATTCAATTGGATCAAGCACGCGGGTCCTGGACGGAGGGGACCATCGCGCCAAACCCCACGCCACCGTGACGTTGACGATCGCGCCCAGCAGCAGGAAGGCGCAGATTCGGATGACGGTGCGCTTCACGGCATCTTGGTATCGCGCGGCTCACGCCCCATTGGGACCGGCTCGCCGCCTCGCGCTACGCCGCGCCGACCGGCTGTGAAGACTGCGCCTGAACCGCCTGGTCGGCGAAGTGTTCGCTGATCACGCTCACCTTCCCGCGGCTGGCGATCTCGCGATGCAGCGTGCTCACGAACTTCTCGCGCGGCAGCGAGCCCAGATCGTGCAGGATGCCGCGGGCGCGCACGCTGACCGCATCCTGCTCCGCGTCGCGCGGGCCGACGATCAGCAGGTACGGAATCTTCTCATCGCTGGCGACCTTGATCTTCGCCTGGATGCGCTCGCCGCTTTCGTCAATGCTGGCCCGCGCGCCGATGACCTTGAGATCGCCCAGCACACGCCGGCCGTAGTCGGCGGTCTTCTCGCTGATGGGCAGCACGCGCACCTGCTCGGGCGCCAGCCAGGTGGGGAACGCCCCCGCGAAGTGCTCGATGAGCACGCCGACGAATCGCTCGAACGAGCCGAATGGGGCGCGGTGGATCATCACCGGGCGGTGCGGCTGGTTGTCGGCCCCGATGTACTTGAGGTCGAAGCGCTCCGGCAGGTTGTAATCGACCTGCACGGTGCCCAGCTGCCACTCGCGGCCGACGACATCGCGCACGACGAAGTCGATCTTCGGGCCGTAGAACGCGGCTTCGCCCGGCTCTTCGCTGAAGGGCACGCCCAGGCTCTTGGCCGCCTGCACGCACGCCTGCTCGGCCTTGGACCAGTTCTCCGGCTTGCCGATGTATTTGTCGGATGAGGGATCGCGTGTGCCGACGCGCACGCGGTAATCCTTCATGCCGAGAGTGCTGAAGATGATCTTCACGAGTTCGAGGCATCCGAGGAGTTCAGGCGCGACCTGTTCCTCGGTGCAGAACAGGTGGGCATCGTCCTGGGTGAAGCCGCGCACGCGAGTGAGGCCGCCGATCTCGCCCGACTGCTCCCAGCGATACACGGTGCCGAACTCGGCGAGGCGGACGGGGAGATCGCGATACGAGTGGGGGGCTGAGTCGAAGATCTTGACGTGATGCGGGCAGTTCATCGGCTTGAGCAGGTAGCCATCGATATCGCCGGCGCGCATGCGGTTGGCAAGGTCGGCGCAGGAAGCCTGCTCGCGCACCAGGCCGGCGAGCTGCTCGTGCTCGATGATCGGCGGGTATTGGGAATCCTGGTAGTAGGGGAAGTGGCCGGAGGTCTTGTACAGGCCGAGCTTGCCGATGTGCGGAGTGAAGACCTGCAGATAGCCCTGGCGGCGCAGTTCCGCGCCGATGAAGTTCATCAGTTCCTGCCGCACGATCGCGCCGGCGGGAGTCCAGAGGATGAGCCCCTGGCCGACAGCTTCATCGATGTGGAACAGGCGCAGTTGCTTGCCGATCACGCGGTGGTCGCGCTTCTTGGCCTCCTCCTGCATCTTGAGGAAGGCGTCGAGTTGTTTCTTGTCGGCGAACGCTGTGCCGTAGACACGGGTGAGGCGATCGGATTTCTCATCGCCATGCCAGTAACTGGACGCGAGCGACATGACCTTGAATGCGCCGATCCTTCCCGATGACGGCACGTGCGGGCCGCGGCAAAGATCTTCCCAATTCTTGTGGGGAGCGCCGGTGGCGTACCAACTGAGTTTGTCGGAGCCCGCTTCGACGGCGCGCTGGGCGTTGTCGATCTTGTACTTGCTGCCTTCGCCCTTGAGTTTCGCCATGCCGTCGTTCACCGGCATTTCGTAGCGGGTGAACGGGCGATCTTCCTTGATGATCGCTTCCATCTCCTTTTCGATGGCGGCGAAGTCTTCCGCGCGCAGCGGCCGATTCGCCGGCACGGCCATGTCGTAGTAGAAGCCGGTCTCCAGCGGCGGGCCGTACACCAGTTGCACGCCGGGGACGATGCGCTGGATCGCTTCGGCCATGACGTGCGCCGCCGAATGGCGGATGAGGAACAGCGCATCGGGCGAAGATTCGCCGGTCTTGCGATCCATCGCGGTGACCAGCGCGAGCGAAGCGTCGCGATCGATGATGGTGGAGAGATCGCTGAGGGCGCCGTTGATCTTGGCGCCAATGGCGGCCTTGGCCAGGCCGGGGCCGATGTCGGCGGCAACCTGCGCGGCGGAGACCGGGGCGGGGTATTCGCGAACGGAATTATCGGGAAGGGTGATGCGGGGCATGGATGGAAGACGGCGCTAGGGGTGATGGTAAACGAAAACAGGCACGGCTTTCGGCCGTGCCTGCGTGGGATGCTGATTGGATCAATCGAGTCGATGCGCAGCGACGGCCGTCACCCTGTGCGGGTGGTCGTGGTAGTCGTCGTCGTGCAGGTCAGGAAAGACATTGGAAGTGAGAAGCATATCGGCCAGCCCGCGTCAGTCAATGAGGCGCTTAGCATGAATCCGTCATCGCATGCCATCGAGCCCGCCCAAGCCGCGTGCCACCGCCTCATCCGCCGAACGCTCCTGCGCGCTGTGCGGCTATGACCTTCGGAACGACCCGGTGGGCGTGTGCCCGGAGTGCGGGGCTAGCCGGGACGATCGGAAGCGCGCCATGGAAGAACGAACAAGCCGTGGCGGGCGAACAGTGCACACAGTCACCATGACCGTCGGTTGCCTGGTTGGGCTGCCTCTCGTGGCCCTGGGGCTGGTCCTCCTGGTTTGGTGCGCAGTTATGTTCCTGCGCCTGTTCTTCGAGGGTTAGGCCGACCAGTACGGCGGGCTCACCGATGCCATTTGAGAGGATTCCGCAACCGCGCTTTGCAATCTATCGTATACCGATATATCCTGACGATACTGATGTCCGACGACGCGCTCAAATCTCCATCGCCCGCCGAGTTGTTCAAGGGCTCCGCCGACCTTGTGCTGCTTTCGGTGCTCGCGGAAGCGCCGCTGTACGGCTACGCCATCACCAAGCAGGTCGCGGCCAAGAGCGGCGGGGCCATCCGTCTCACGCCCGGCGTGCTCTATCCGCTGCTGCATGAACTGGAGCGCGACGGCCTGTTGCTGAGTTCGTGGGAGACGGTGCAAGCACCCGACAACGATGACGTTGAACGGGGCAGGAAGCGCAAGTGGTACCGCCTGAGCGCCAAGGGCCGCAAGCGGCTGGCACAGCGCATCGCGGCGCATCGAGCGCAACAGAAGATGATTGAATCGTTTCTGCCTGATCGAGCCTGACCATGATCGACGGGCCGGACCATCTTGTGATCGACGACCCGCTGGATGTTCTCGCGACCCAGGCTGATGCAGGCTCGGCGATCGACGCCTGGCTTGGCGTGTTCACGCGACTGATGCATTTGCCCGAATCTGTCCGGTCCGAGATTCGTGCAGAACTGCGCGAACACCTGCGCGAACGCGTGCGCGATCTGCTGCTCAGCGCCGGCTGCGCCGGGGATGAGCGCACCGCCGTGCGAACCGCCATCGAGGAACTGGGGGAAACCGCACACCTGGCCCATCGCTTTGAACAGGCGAACCGGCCGAACCGAAGGAGACTGCTCATGAACCTGACACTCGCTGTTGCCGGCGTCGGCGCGATCGCCGCCGGCGTCATTGCCTTCAATCCAAACCACGGCGCGCTGCCGGTGACGCGCTTCGCACCGGTTGGCGAAACCTCGCAAGCGGCCGCCCCGCCCAAGAGCTTCACGCAAGGCCGAATCACGCTCAAGGGCGACAACGCGCTGAACGAGATCCTCGCGCAGGTCGCGGAGATCGGGCAACTCAACCTGCTGGTGAACTGGCGCGAGCTTGAGGATGCGGGCGTGACACGCGACGCTCCCGTGCAGGTCGCGCTGCGCGATGTCCCGATCACCCAGGCCCTTGATCTGGTCACGGCGTCGGTGAGCGACCGCGCCAATCCGCTCGACTGGCGCGCGCACGATGGGCTGATCGAGTTCGGCATCAAGCACAATCTTGATGCCCGCGAAGTGGAACTGCTCAGCTACGACGTCGCTCGAACCGTCAACCTTATCGCCAACAACTTCAACACTTCGACGAAGGATGCAGCCGAGCAGATCTGCGACCTGCTCACCTCGCTGGTCGAGCCGATCAACTGGATCGACAACGGCGGCGACCTGGCACAGATGCGCCTGGTGGGCGGCCGGCTCTTCGTGCAGGCGCCGACGCGCATGCAGACCAAGGTGGCGTGGATTCTTGACCAGTTGCCCAAGGACGACGCGCCACAGGTGAACGCGGCAGGCGGCGTGGAGCCTGTGCCGGTGCTCAGCGACATTCCGCTGCTCAGTCAGGTCTTTGCCTCACGCGGTGATTCACCGTCCGCGCTCAAGGCGATGAATGATGCGGAGGCTGAGTTCAAGCAGATCAAGGAGCATTTCCAGCCCGGAACGCCGGTGTATGACTCCGCCGAGAAGCGCTGCCAGGACGCGAAGGCTGCGTACGAACAGATCGCTCGGCGGGCCGCGGGGGGAGCGGGGGCCCCCAGCCGCTGACGCAGTTGACCTTTGGACCAGCCTTCCCGAGAATGGGACGATCGTTCGCCGGCAGCCTCTCTCCCCAAGCCGTCGTGATTGTCTGATCCCCATCGCCCAGATATAGGGCCGGGAAGGCGTTTGGCCGTGATCTGCCCATACTGCGGAATCGACAATGACAAGGTGATCGACAGCCGCGCCTCGGACGGCGCGCTGGTGATCCGCCGCCGCCGCGAATGCCTGGGCTGCAGCAAGCGTTTCACCACGTATGAGCGCGTGGAGAAGACATCGCGCCTGGCGGTGGTGAAGAAGGATGGCCGGCGCGAGGCGTTCGATCCGCACAAGGTTCTCGCGGGCGTGGAGGCTGCATGCGGCAAGCGGCCGATCTCCGAGGACGCGAAGTCCCGGCTGGTGCAGGAGGTGGAGGACGAAGTGCACCGCGAGTTTGACCGTGAAGCCCCAAGCAGCGAGATCGGCCGCCGCGTGGCCGATCGCCTGCGCAACCTCGATCACGTCGCGTACATCCGCTATGCCAGCGAGTACTACGACTTCCGCACCTTGGAGGACTTCAACAAGGAACTGGCGGAACTGGCGCAGCGTCCGCTGGATCTGCCGAACCAGGCGCGGTTGTTCGAGGAAGGGCGCGGCGCGCGGCACTAGATCGCCGGACGGCGCGGGGTCATTCCGGTGTGCCCGGGAGGGTCAGCCTGAACGTGCTCCCGCGGCCGACGTGGCTGTCAACCGTCACGCTCCCGCCATGCACCAGCGCGATGTGCTTGACGATTGACAGGCCCAGTCCGGTGCCGCCCATTTCGCGGCTCCGCGCGCGATCGACACGGTAGAACCGCTCAAAGATCCGCGGCAGATGCTCGGCGGCAATGCCCGGGCCTTCATCGTTCACCGCCGTCACAATCTCGCCGCTCGGGCGTTTCTCGGCACTGACCACCACCCTGGTTCCGGCCGGGCTGTACTTGATGGCGTTGGAAATGAGATTACTCAGTGCTTGCTCCAGCAACTGCATGTTGGCGAGGACCTTCAGGCCGGGATCGATGCGAACCTCGACGCGCATGTTCTTGTCGCGAATGTCGGCCTCGAATTGGCTCAGCGCCGCTTCCGCACTGCGCTGAACGCTGATCATCTCTTTCTCCAGCGTGGTGCGCGTGCCGGGCTGCTCGAGCCGCGCCAGGGCCAGCAGGTCCTCGATGATCGACGCGAGCCGCGCGGTGTTGCGGCCGATCACCTCGAGGAAACGGCGCGTCTGCGGTTCGTCGCCCACGCCCACCTCAAGCATGGTTTCCACGTAGCCCTTGATGTTGGTGATGGGCGTGCGCAACTCGTGCGAAACGTTGGCGGCAAAGTCGCTGCGGATCGTCTCCAGCCGCCGCAGCGCGGTCACGTCGGTCATCAGCACAAGCAATCCCACCGGCTCATCCCGGGCATTGCGCAGCGGCTGGGACACGGCCTGGATGCGCGGCTGCGCGCCGTGTTGCAACTGGAACTCGCTGATGGTTTGCGGCCGGGCGCGCTGGGCAAGCGCGTCGTTCACGAAGCGGTGCAGTTCCGGTTCGCGCAGCACCTGCTGCAGCAGCCGGCCGCGCGACGATCCGCCGTCGATGCCCAACAGACGCTCCGCTGCGCGATTCACGCTGAGGATGCGCTGCTCCAGATCGAGCGCCAGCAGCCCGTTGCTCATCGACTGGTGAATTGCCTGCTGTTCGCTGCGCTGGGCTTGCAGGAGTTCAATCTGGTCGTGCAACCGTTCCGCCATGCGGTTGAGCGCGCCGGCAAGCGCGGCAAGTTCGCGGCTGTCTGGCCGGGCAATGCGGTGCGAAAGGTCACCGCCGGCGAATTGTTCCGCGCCGTCGGCCAGTCGCTGCACGGATCGACTCAGGGCGCGCGAAACCATGTAGAACAGGCCGAATGTGAGCACGAGCGATACCAGGGCCGCGAGCCCGATGACGCGCGCTACGTGCGCCGGCTCGGAGCGCACTGCATCCAGCGGCAGCGCGGTGCGCACAACTGCCGTCACTTTGCCGTCGCGCATGATCGGCTGGGCAAAGTACGTGGTGGCACGGTGCGTGGTGGCGCTGGTGCGGACATCCGAGCCGGCCTCGCCGTTGAGCGCTGCCGCGATCTCCGGCCGGTGCGCATGGTTCTCCATGGTCGCGGTGTCGGCGTCGGAGTCCGCGATCACCTTGCCATCAGGCAGGATCACGGTGACGCGCAGGCCGTCCGCGTGGGCATCGCGCTTCACTGACGTGTCGAGCTGCGCCGGCGCTGCACCGGCGTCGAGCATTTCTGCGTAGCGCCGCAGAATCAGCGGGGTGGCCCGCTGCAGTTCTCCGATGGTCTGGTGCCGGTTGAACGCCGCGAACTGCGCGGATGCGTACCACGCCAGCAGCGCCACCGCAATCGCCTGCGTGGCCATCAGCCCGAGGCCAAGTTGCCACAGGAGCGTGCGCGGCTTCATCACTGCAGCATAAGCAAAACGTAGAGGTGCGCGCTGGCGCTCAGTCCTCCGGCACCGACGCCGGCTCGGTCAATCGGTAGCCCACGCCGCGCACGGTCTGGATCATGCCGCCCAGTTCGCCGAGTTTTCGCCGCAGCGCCGTGACGTGCACATCCACCGTACGGCTTGAGAGAACTGCGCTCTCGCCATGCACGGCCGCGATGATCTGATCGCGCGTGCGCACGAAGCCGGGTTTGACCGCCAGGTACTTGAGGATGCCGAACTCGGTGATGGTGAGTTCCACCGGCCGGCCCGAGACCTTGACTTCGTGGCGCCCGGTGTCGATGTGCAGCGCACCGTCGGCGAGGGTGATCCCCTGCGGCTCGCGTGTCGCGGCGGATACCTGGGCCGGGACTTCGGCTTGGCGCCGCAGGATATTCTTGATCCGCGCCATCAGCACCTTCGGGCTGAACGGCTTGGTGACGTAGTCATCGGCCCCCAGCTCAATGCCCGCGACGATGTCGGCCTCATCGCCCTTGGCGGAAACGATGAGAATCGGGATCGTGCGTGTTTCCGGCTTGTACTTGAGGCGGCGACAGACCTCGAGGCCGTCAAGATCGGGCAGCATGAGGTCCAGCAGGATCAGGTCCGGGCGCTGCAATTCGACGGCCTGCAGGGCCAGTCGGCCCGACTGGACAATTCGACCGGCAAAGCCCTCGCGCTCGACGTGAAAGCGCACCAGTTCGGCGATCTCGAGTTCATCCTCGACGATGAGAATCTGCATGCGCTGCGCGGATTTGCCGGGGCTCGACGGGTGCAGCATGGGAAGCCAAGCGCAGGATGATATGGGGGAGCGGTTAGGGTTGCGCTAAGAGTCGCATTGGAGGGCGGCACAGGATTGGATAGCATGACCGTTCGTCAGCATGCCCGACTTCGAGCACATTTTTTCCGGCAAGCGCGTGTTGGTCACCGGCGGACTGGGCTTCATTGGCTCCAACCTCGCGCGACGGCTGGTGCAACTCGGCGCCCGGGTGATGCTGGTGGACAGCATGATTCCGGACTCGGGAGCCAACGAGTTCAACATCGAGGACATTCGCGAGCGCGTGGAAGTGAGCCACACGGATGTGCGCGACGAGGACGCGATGAACAGACTTGTGGTCGGGCAGCACTTCCTGTTCAACCTGGCGGGGCAGACCAGCCACATGGACTCGATGGAGCGGCCGCTCAACGACCTCGACATCAATTGCCGCTCACAGCTGTTCATCCTCGAAGCGTGCCGCAAGCACAATCGCGACGTGAAACTTGTGTTTGCCAGCACGCGGCAGATCTACGGCCGACCGGACTATTTGCCCGTGGATGAACGGCATCTGCTGAGGCCGGTGGATGTCAACGGCATCAACAAGATGGCTGGCGAGTGGTACCACGTTCTGTACAGCAATGTGCATGGGATTCGCGGTTGCTCGCTGAGATTGACCAACACGATCGGGCCCGCGATGCGCATCAAGGATGCGCGTCAGACATTTGTCGGTGTGTGGATCAAGCTGGCGCTGCAGGGCAAGCCATTTGAGGTCTGGGGCGGCGAGCAGAAGCGTGACTACACGTATGTCGAAGATGCCGTTGATGCGTTCCTTATGGCTGCCGCCAGCGAGGAGGCCAACGGGAGGATCTTTAATTTGGGCGGGGACGCCGTGTATTCCCTGCGCGACACCGCGGAACTGCTGGTGCAGGCGGCGGGGAGCGGGCAGTACGCAGTTCGCGAGTTCCCCGCCGACCGCAAGCGAATCGACATTGGCGACTACTACGCTGATTACTTTGCGATCATGTCGGCGCTCGATTGGCGCCCGAAGACCACGCTGCGCGACGCCTTGACGCAGACCCTCGCCTACTATCGCCGCAATCTTTCTCATTACCTGTAGATTCCGGCCAAGAACCATGGTCCCGCAGACGTCACCGAAATCAAATTACCTCGCGCATCAGCACGACATCGATGCGGCGATCCGCCGCGTGCTGGAATCCGGCTTTTACATCCTTGGTGAGGAGCTCGCACGCTTTGAACAGGATTTCGCGCGGTACGTCACGGTGAAGGAATGCGTTGGCGTGGCCAACGGCACCGATGCCATTGAACTGGCGCTGCGCGGTTGCGGCGTGGGCATCGGCGACCTGGTGTTCACGGTGTCGCACACGGCAGTCGGAACGGCGGTTGGCGTGGAGCGCACGGGAGCGACGCCGGTGTTCGTGGACGTTGATCCGCAGCGTTACACCATGTCGCCGGAAAGCCTGGAGCAGGCGATCACGGCCGTGAAGCGGAACCCCTCGGCCGCACCGGGAAAGCCGCGGGCCGTGCTCGTGGTGCACCTGTACGGCTGTCCAGCCGACCTGGACGCAATTGGCGCGATCGCCAGGCGTCATGATCTTCTGCTGATTGAGGATTGCGCGCAAGCCCACGGCGCGCTGCACAATGGGCGCCGCACTGGATCAATTGGAGCAGCCGCGGCGTTCAGCTTCTATCCCACCAAGAACCTTGGGGCGATTGGCGACGGCGGCGCCGTGACAACGAACGATCCGGGGGTCGCGCAGCGCGTGCGGATGCTGCGGGAATACGGCTGGCGCGAGCGGTACATCAGCGACATCACCGGAGTCAACAGCCGCCTTGATCCGCTGCAGGCCGGTATTCTCGGCGCAAAACTGCCGCACCTCGACGCCGACATCGGCCGCCGCCAGCAGGTGGCTCGGCAGTACGATCAGGCTCTGGCCGCCTCCGATCTCACGCTGCCACGTGTGCCCAAATCGGTTTCGCACGTCTATCACCAGTATGTCGTGCGCTGCAGCGAGCGCGATGGGTTTCGCGAGCATCTCAAGCAGCAGGGCATAGGCACGCTGATTCACTATCCGGCGCCGGTGCATGAACAGCCGGCATATCGTGACCGGCTGATGCAGGTTGTGCCGCTGGGTCGCACGGAGCAGATTGCGCGCGAAGTGCTGAGTCTGCCGATGTATCCCGAACTCACGGATGAGCAGGTGACGGCAACTATGCAGGCCGTCCTGACCTGGCCCGCATTGCAGCCTGCAGGCAGGTGATGCGGCGATGAGCACCGACGGTGAAGTCACGCCAGTCTGTCCGGTCTGCCGCAGCCCATGCACTGAGCCGCCGCTGCATCGCTACGGCGTGCGGGAGGCAGCCACGTTCTTCTGCTCACCGACCCGCGACCCCAACCGGCACGCGCGGTTTGTGACGTGCATCCGCAGGCTGTGGGCGGGCGAAACGAGCGCTGTTTATCGCTGCCCCAGCTGTCGTCTGGGTTTTGGCTGGCCGTTTGTCGGTGGAGATGAGGAGTTCTACAGCCTCATGCATGAAATGGCCGGCTATCCCGGCTGGCGCTGGGATTATGACGTCACGATCAAACATGTCTTGCCTCGGTATCCGCGCGGTGGGCGCATCCTCGACATTGGCACCGGCAGCGGGAACTTTCTCAAGGGGCTCGGCCGAGAGTGGGAAAAGTTCGCCACGGAGGGCAGCGAGACCATGCGGAGAGTTATTCGAGAGGGCGGCATCACCTGCTTCGCCGACAATGCCGAGGCTCTCGAACAGACTCGTGGCTCCTTCGATGTGGTGAGCATGTTCCAGGTCCTCGAGCACATCGCCGCCTTCGATGACATGCTCGCGGACTGCTGTGCGTTGTTGCGTTCAGGAGGAGCGCTGGTGATCGGCGTGCCGTTTGGCGACGCGACCCTCGTTCAAGAGGAAATCACCGGCTGCCCCGACATGCCGCCCAATCACATCAACAAATGGACGCCGCAGGCCCTCGAGATCGCCCTGCGCCGCGCCGGGCTCGAACCTCTTCCCCCGATGTTTGAGCCGGCATCATGGAAGCTCGCGGCGTATCGCGCGTGGTTGCGCGTGCGCGCCCGGGCATTCGCCGAGCCTTCGTCGCTGGCCGCGAAGACGTATTCCATCCGCAGCCGCCGCCGGCGCCTGCCGTTGATCGCCGGCCTTACGATGTTGAGTTTCCTGCGATGCGTTCCAAACCTTGGCCGTATGCGCCAAGGGCACTCGTTCGCCATGGTCGGTCTCAAGCCCTGAACAATCGGACACAGCGTGACCCACGATACCTCGGCACTTGATCTGATGCGCGAACGATCGAACCTCAAGTATCACGACGAGGAGTGGACGCCGCTGCGCCTGCAGCCGGACGCCTGGTCGACGACCCGCTGGGATGATGTGGCGCGGCTGGTCCGCAATGAGCGCGGCCGGCTTCTGGATGTGGGGTGCGGATCCGGGCAACTGGTCATCGCGCTCGCGCGACAATTCGACGAACTCATTGGGATTGACATCTCCGACGCCCGCATTGGTCGTGCCTGCGGGGTTCTGCGCGCCAACTACCCTGAACTGATGCGCAAGGTGCATTTCAACACGGTCGTCGGCGACGGCTCGCTGCCTTTTGCCGATGAGTCTTTCGACGTCGTGGTCGCATGTGTCATCCTGGAGGTCGTTCCGGATGTCTTCGTGGCCGTGGATGAAATGCGGCGCGTGTGCAAGCCGGGGGGATGCCTTGTGGTCTCGGTCGCGAATGTGTGCTACATCAAGCACGCGGCGGGCATGCTGGCGGGCCGCATCCCGGTTACCTGGAGTCCCACGCGCGATATTGCTCAATGGCGCGCGCGAGGCTGGGACGACGGCTGCTTGCGGTTCTTCAGCAAGAGCGCCCTGTCAGAACTGCTCACACATTGCGGCTTTGTGCCCGAAGCCTGGATTGGCAGCGGCCGCCTGGCGAAGTTGCGGCGCTGGTGGCTTAACCTCTGCGGCGGAATCACCGTGCGGGCTCGTCGGCCATAACGCACCTCATGCGCATCGTTCACGTCGCCAACACCCTCGAGCCTTCCTACGGCGGGCCGCCGAGGGTCTGCACTCGCCTGGCTGCCGGGCAGGCGGGCCTTGGGCATGATGTGACGATTGCCACGTACGCGTTTCGCGGGCCGCTGGACGACTATCACGATCTCACGCGTCGCATGCCCGGCTATGACCGCGTCCACGTCGTGCAACTGGACGAAGACGGCGTGAGCGAGAAAGTATTTGGTCGCCGATCGCGCCCCACGCTGCGCGAGCTTGCGCGCCAGGCCGATGTTGTTCATCTGCACAACATGTGGGAGTCCATCCTGCGCGTCGCCGCGCTTGAGGCCCACGCTGCGGGAAAGCCCTATGTGCTGCAGCCCAACGACATGCTCAACCCGTGGTCGCTCAGCCAGAGCCGCCTGAAGAAGCGCGCGGCGCTTGCTTTGGGCTATCGCCGCATGATCGAGGGCAGCGGTGCGGTGCTCTTCGGCCACGAGGAAGAGAAGCGGCTGGCTATGCAGTCGGGATTCCACATCAAACCGGTGGTGCTCTCTCTGGGAGGCGTGTTCGCCGCGGAGGTCGACCCGTTGCCGGGACCCGGCGGGTTCTACGCCCGCGTGCCCGCGCTCGCGGGTCGGCCATTCGTTGTGTTCCTCAGCCGGCTGCACTACAAAAAGGGTCTTGACTACCTTGCGGAAGGCTTTGCCGTGGCGGCACGCAAGGCGCCTGAGGCGCACCTGGTCGTGATCGGCCATGATGAGGGCGCGCAGGCTGACTTCGAGCAGCGCATCGCCCGCCACAATCTGCAATCGCGAGTGCATCTGGTGGGTCCGCAACATGGCGAAGCAAAGTGGCAGGCCTATCGAGACGCGGCCTGCTTCATTCTTCCCAGCCGCGATGAGGCCTTTACCGTCGCTATCACCGAAGCCCTGGCTTCCGGGCTGCCCGTGGTGGTCAGTGAATCCTGCCACTACGACGATGTGGCTGAATACGGCGCCGGCACGATCGTCAAACTCGACGCCCAGTCTATTGGCGAGGCGCTTGCGAGTATTCTGACCGATCCCCAGCAGCAGGCGCGAATGAGGGAGGCTGCGCGACGGCTGTTCAACGACCGGCTGTCGTTCGAGCAGGTCGCCAGCGAAAGCATCGCGCTCTACCAGCGACTGCAAGATGGTGCTTCACGGCGCGCTTGAGGTGCTCATCCGCGCCTTCCACTTCCCCGCCTCCGCCGCGTCGCCCTTCGCCTCGTACAGCGCCGCCAGGCGCTCGAACGCCTTCTGCGTCCGCGCGTGCCCGGCGCCCAGGGCCTGTTCCAGCGTCGCTTCGCTCGCCAGCAGTTCCTTCTCCGCCTCGTCCAGTCGATGCAGTTTCGTCAGGCACTCGCCCAGGTTGTTGCGGAAGATCCCGACGTAGAAGTGGCTTTCGCCCAGCGCCGCCGTGGAGGACTTCACGAGGTCGCGAAAGAGTGTCTCCGCATCGTCCAGTTGCCCCCGGCGCATCTGCAGCATCGCGAGATTGTTCAGTGGGCCGAAACTCTCCGGATGCGCGTAGCCCTTCTTCTTCTGGATAAGCTCCAGCGCGCGGCGGTAGTACTGCTCGGCCTCATCGAGTTTCCCCAGGTCTTCCATCAAGTAGGCCAGCGTGTTTGCCGCGACGAACATCTTGGGATGATCGTCGCCCAGCACCCGCGGGATCGCTTCGTACGTCCGGCGCGCCAGCGGTTCCGCCTCCTCCAGTTTCTTCTCCAGGATCAGGCAGTTCGCCAGGTTCTGCAGCGTGGTGAGCGTGGCGGCATGATCGACCCCGAGGACGCGCTGCCGCACCTCCAGCGTCTGGCGATACAACTGCTCCGCCTCCTCAAGCCGATTCTCCTTCTGCAGGATCGTCGCCAGCCCGTTACGGGTGTACTGCGTCTGCAGGTGATCCGGCCCGTACACCTCGCTGCGCAGCGCCAGCGTGCGCTTCATCAGATCTTCGGCCTCGGACAACTTGCCTTCATTGCCCAGGCTGGTGCCCAGGTTGTGCATCATCGTGAGCATGTCGACGTGCTTTTCGCCCAGCACGTCCCGCCCAAGGGCGATGGCGTCGCGCAGCAGTTTCTCCGAGGCCGGCGTCTCGCCGCGCTCCGCCAGCACCCGCGCCTGCTGGTGCATGGCCGCGATCGTGACCGCATCGCGTTCGCCGAACTTCGCGCGCGTCGTGGTCAGTGTCCGCTGCGCCAATGCGTCGGCTTCATCCAGCGCGCCGGCGTCGGCCAGGGTCGCGATCAACGAACAATTCACCTCCAGCGCCTCGCGCGAATCCTCCCCGTGCGATCTCGTTTGCAGATCGAGCGCCCGTCGCAACTGTGCCTGTGCCGTGACGTAATCGCCGAGGTTCTTGTACAGATCGCCTAACGTGGTTCGCACCGATGCCTCTACGCCGGGCTGATCGCGGAACGCTATGTCCGCGTTCGCCGCGGCGTCGGCCAGCACCGCCCGCACCGGTACGTTGCGGTCCATCGTCACTTCCCGATCGGCCGACGTGAGCATGCTGCCAAGGAAGTTGCTGGTGGCGGTGGCGATTGCCGCTTTCTGCTCGGCGAGCGACCGTGCCTTTTCGGCGTCAATGCGACGCGTCTCGGCCAGGCCCTCGGCCTTCACCGCGCGGTCGCGTTGGGATGTCGCCACAACGGCCTGCCAGGTGATGCCGATGACTCCCGCCGCGCCGATTGTCGCCGCGCAGGCAAGTCCGCTGACCAGCGCCTTGTTCCGCCGCGCGAATTTGCTGATCGTGTACGCCGCAGTGGAGGGCCGGGCGGCGATGGGCTCGTCGTGAAGGTAGCGCTCGATGTCGGCGGCCAGGTCGCCGGCCGACTGGTAGCGGCGCTCGGGCTCCTTCTCCAGGGCCTTGTGGACGATGGTTTCGATATCGCCGCGCAGCGCCCGGTTGCGCAGTGAAAGCATGATCGGCTCGCGCTCGGCGATCGTGCGGATGGACACCGCCAGCGACTTGGCGTCGAGGTCGTGCGGCAGCGCGCCGCCGAGTGCTTCGTACAGTATCACCCCCAGCGCGTACACATCGCTGCGCGTGTCGAGCCGCGAATGATCGCCCGCCACCTGCTCCGGACTCATGTACGGCAGCGTGCCCACGAGTTGCCCGATATCGGTCTGCATCGTCGCAGCGTGAACATCGGAATCGATCGCCCGGGCCACGCCGAAATCCAGGATCTTCGGCTGACCGTCGTGCGTGACAAGGATGTTCGCCGGCTTGAGATCACGATGGATCACGCCCTTGGCATGCGCGTGCTGCACCGCGGCGCAGATGTGGACCATCAATTGCAGCCGATCGCGCGCGCTCAAGCTCTGGCTGTGCATGAATTCGATGAGCGAGCGACCTTCGATCAGTTCCATCGCGAAGTACGGCTGACGGCCGAGCGGGGTAAGCGCCACGCCTGCGTCGTACACATGCGCAATCCCCGGATGCTGCAGCCGGCCAAGCACCTGGGCCTCAAGTTCGAATCGGCGCATCATCGCGGCCGTGGCGTAACCCGGCCGAATCACCTTGAGAGCGACTTTGCGCTTCGGTGCGGCCTGCTCCGCGAGATACACCACGCCCATGCCTCCCTCGTCCAGCACACTGATGATGCGGAAGGATCCGATGCGCTCCGGCAGGGCCGGTGCAGGCGCGGACGGTTCGCCGGCCGGCTGCGGGCGCGACGGCTCCAGCGTGGGGGCTTCGGAATGATCGAAGCTCAGCGAAGCGCTTGTCGGCGCTTCTCGCGGATGATTCGCCGCCGGCTCCGCCGGGCTCGACAACGCTCCAACTGCGTGAGCGGATTCATCAGTCATGTGAACATGCTACGAGACGCCGCGCTGCCCGTCAGCCGGCTTGTGCCGGGCATGCCGGCGGTATAATCGGCAGCGATCACACCCGCGGGTGTAGCTCAGTTGGTAGAGCGTCAGCTTCCCAAGCTGAATGTCGCCGGTTCGAATCCGGTCACCCGCTTTGGTCGCGGTGGTTCAGAACCCGATGATCCGCTGGGCCATCCAGTACAGCGCGATCGCCGCGATGATCAGGGACAGTGGAATCGCCAGCCGCGAGCGATACCACTTCTTGTCCTTGCTCCAGCCCAAGGCTGCGAAAGCGGCCAGCAGGACCGCGATGTGTCCGCCTTCCACGCCCACGGTGAACGCGGCGAGACTCTGCACCAATTGACCGGGCGGGAAGCCGGCCTCGTTGAACGCCGTGGCTACGCCCATGCCGTGAACCAGGCCGAACACAAACGCCACCGCCGGCCGCCAACTGTGAACCTTCTTCGTCATCAGGTTTTCGATGGCGATGAACGCGATCGAGGCCGCGATCGTCGGTTCGACGATGCTGCTGGGCAGCCCGATGATGTGCAGCGACGTAAGCGTCAGCGTCACGGTGTGCGCCACGGTGAACGAACTGATCTGCCACAGCACCGGCTTGAGCCGCGGGCTCAGCAGGAACAAACCGAGCACGAACAGGCAGTGATCCGGCCCGCCGGGAATGATGTGCGTGAAGCCGAGGCGGATGAAGCGCCCGATCACGCCCCACACGCCGACATCATGTGAACGCGGCTGGTGCGGCGAAGTCGAATCGGAACTCGTCGTCGCCGCGCCTCGGCCGAGCCCGATTTCTGTTTCCGGCGAAATCTCCGCTGCGCGCAGGGGCATGCTCAAGGGCTCGAAGCCAGGCCGGTGCACGATCAGAATCGTGTCCCCGAGAATCTCCGGCAGTTGCAGCGTGAAGGTCTGCGCATCGGCCGGCAGCGTCGCCTCGGTGAGGAAATCCATCTTGCACGGCAGCGTCGGCCGGCCGCCACCGGCCTTGGTGTGCTCATTCAGCCATTGGTGGATGCCCGCCAGATCAGGCGATTTCACCAAGCGCGTTTCGATCGGCTTGCCATCGGCCCAGATGTGGAAGCCAATCGCGAAGCGTTCGCGGCCATCCTGCAGCGCCGCGGTGAGATCAGCCTCCGGCCCTTCTAGCAGGGCGTACATCGCGGGGTCGCCCACGGCGGTGGAAGTGTCGTTAAGCGCGAAGGCCAGCGCATCGTGAAACACAGTCACGGTCATTACGGCTTGGCCGTCGTTGCCGCGCTCGATATTCACCAGCGCAGCGGTGGCGAGGGGAGGGTGCGCCAAGGCTCGGCCGGCAGGCGCCATCAGCACGACCGCCATTGAGAGCGGCCGGATCAGCCGATGTGCAAGCGCGGTGAGTCGCACGGTTCTCGAATACCTCATTTGGCTGCCGCTACCTGTGCAGATCTGGTCACCGGCGCTTCTACTTTTCTGCGTCTGCGGATCCACAGCCACGCGTCATCCAGAATCGAATACGCCACCGGCGTGAGCAGCAATGTCAGCAGCAGGGCCAGCGTCTGGCCGCCGATGACGACGTTGGCGATGGCGCGGCGTTCCTCGGCGCCCGGTCCGCTGCCCAGCGCGATCGGCAGCAGACCTCCCACGAGCGACAGCGTCGTCATGAGAATCGGCCGCAGACGATCCCGGCAGCCCTGGATGATCGCCTCCGCGCGCGGCATGGGCGGATGATCCGGCCCGCCGGCACGCAACTGGTTCATGTGATCGATCTGAAGGATCGCGTTCTTCTTCACCACGCCAAAGAGCACGAGGATGCCCAGCGCCGAGTACAGGTTGAGCGTGCCGCCGGTGAGCAGCAGCGAAATGAACGCGAACGGCACGCTGAGCGGGATCGCGAGCATGATGGTGAAGGGGTGGATGATGCTCTCGTAGTTGGACGCAAGGATCATGTACATGAACACGAGCGAGAGGGCGAAGGCCCAGAGGAACTCGACGAAGGTGCGTTCGAGTTCGCGGCCGCGGCCGAGGATGCGCACGGTGTACGCAGGCGGCATGTTGAGTTCGGTGGCTGCGCCGCGCATGGCGGCGAGGCGGTCGGCGAGGGCGTAGCCCGGGCCGACGGTGCCGCGCGTGTCGGCAGCGCGCTGGCGGTCGAGGCGATCGATGCGGGCGGCAGCCATCGCCGTGCCCAGCGAGGCAAGATTTCGCAACTCGACGTTACGGCCATCGCGCCCGGTCACCAGCAGGCGCGGCAGAGTCTGGGTGTCGCGGCGATCGGCCTCATCCAGCCGAAGTTGCACGAGATAATCTTCGTTGGTGGCCGGGTCTCGGAAGCGGCTGACTTCCTCATCGCCGCCCACCAGCAGGCGCAGCGCGGTGCCGATGTCGCGCGCCGTGACGCCGAGATCGGCGGCGCGCTCACGGTCGATGGTGACGCGCAGTTCCGGGGTGTTGAGCTTGAGGGTGGTGTCGGCGTCGGGAATGCCGAGGTCTTTGGCCTTGAGGCGCAGGGTCTCGGTGTACTCGGCGAGTTTCTGCAGGTCGGGACCGCGAATCGCCAGGTCGACGTCGAACGGACCGCCGGGGATATTGAACGCCGGGAAGTTGCGGATGGAGATGCGCAGGTCGGCGTATCGCAGTTGCCGGCGCAGCTCGTTCATGACTTCGGCCTGGGTGTAGTTGTTGCGCCAAGCGTCGAGCGGCCGGCCGGCGAGCGCGGCTTTCCACAGCCGCTTGAACGAGAAGTAGCGCTCTTCATGCCCGGCGATGCGGACATAGATGTTGGCGTTGTTCACCTGTCCGAGATAACTGCCGCCCACGGAGGCCTGCACAATGCGAACGGCCGGATGGCGCGCGATCTTGCCTTCGATTTCGCGCGACACCGCGTCCATCGCGAGGAAACTGGTGCCCTCGGGCGCGGAGACGTTGACCGTGAACTCGTCCTCATCCACGTTGCTGGGCAGGTAGTCCTGGGGAATCATGCGGTACAGCGGAATGGCCGAGAGCATGATGAGGACGGCGACGATGGCGGTGATGTAGCGCCAGCGCATGACGCCCTTGAGCATGAAGGTGTAGACGGCGTCGATCCAGCGGTAGAAGCCGCGGCGGGAGCGCGCCACGGTCTTGGTATGGCCATCGACGCCTTCCTTCGGCGGTTTCAGCATGCGGGCCGAAAGCGCCGGCGTGAGCGTGAACGACACGAGCAGGCTGACCATCACGGCGGCGGCGGCGGTGATGCCGAACTGATACAGGAAGCGTCCGGAGATCGACGACATGAAGCTCACGGGCACGAAGATCACCACCAGGCTGAGCGTGGTGGCGAGCACGGCGAGACCGATTTCGCGTGTGCCTTCGCGCGCAGCCTGCATGGGCGGCAGGCCCTTCTCTTCGATATTGCGGTAGATGTTTTCCAACACCACGATCGCGTCGTCAATCACGATGCCCACCATCAGCACCAGCGCGAGCATCGTCACGCTGTTGAGCGTGAAGTGCAGGAAGTACATCACCGCGAAGGTGGCGATGAGCGAAGTGGGGATTGCGAGAGCCGCAATGATGGTGGAGCGCCACGAGCGCATGAACAGCAGCACCACGAGGCTGGCAAGCACCGCGCCCAGCACCAGGTGCAGATTGATCTCGTGCATCGCGGCGTAGATGTAGTTGGATTGATCGCGGATCGTCTCCAGCCGCACGCCGGGGGGCAGTTGCGCGATGACCGGCGGCAGCACGGCCTTGATCCCCTCGATCACCTCAGTGCTGTTGGCACCGGATTGCCGGCGAATTTCCAGGGAAACTGCCGGCTGGCCATTGAGCCGGCCGGAGGAGCGCTGCTCTCTCTGGGCGTCTTCCGCGCGGCCGACGTCGCGAATGCGGATCGGCGCGCCGTTGACGGTGGCGATGACGATGTCGTTGAACGACGCGGGATCGGCAAGCCGGCCGAGCGTGCGCAGCACCTGCTCGCGCTCCGGCCCGGTGATGTTCCCTCCGGGGACGTCGGCATTCTGCAGAGCGATGGCGTCGCGAACCGCCGTGATGGGAATGTTGTACGACGCAAGGCGATCGGCGCTGACGCGCACCTGCACCGTGCGATCGACCCCGCCCACGATCAGCACCTCGCCCACGCCCTTGCTGCGCTCCAATTGCGGCTTGATGATCTTGTCGGCCAGTTCGGTCAGTTCGCGCAGCGACCGGTCACCGGCAAGCGAGAAGGTGAGGACTGGCGTCGAGTCGTTGTCGAACTTGGAGACGATCGGAGGATCGACATCGTCGGGCAGTTGACGGAGCACGCCGGCGACGCGGTCACGCACATCCTGGGCGGCGGCATCGATGTCGCGATCGAGCCGGAACGTGGCCATGACGATGGACGAGCCGTTGCCGGAGATGGAGCGCAGTTCATCAATGCCGTCAACCGTGTTGACGGCTTCCTCGACAATCTGCGAGACCTCGGTTTCCACCTCCTCAGGCGCGGCCCCGGGCAGCGTCGTGCGCACGGTGATGGTGGGAAGATCGACCGAAGGCAAACGATCGACCGCCAGCCGCTGGTGGCTCGCGGCGCCGACCACCACCAGCGCCAGAATGAGCATGGACGCAAAGACCGGGCGCTTGATGCAGATCTCAGCGAGTTTTTGCATCGGAATAGTTCGGCGAGCGTCGATCGTTGTGTTTTGCGGACGCGGGTCGTTCGCCGTCAACCGCGAACCTCGATCTATCAACCCAACTGCTGCTGCTACTATTGCTTGTGCGATCAATGGCGTCTACCGCGCAATGTTCCGGCAGGTTGAGCTTTCGCCGGTGGGCGATATGCGGGCTGGCGATCACGGTGTGGGCCGGGTTGGGAGGCGGTTGCAGGCAGCAGACGCCGCAGGCCCGGACCGCGGCTGTGCAGCAGGCTCCCGTGGAAGTGCGGGTGTCCCCGGTGATCCGCCGCGCGGTGCAGCGCGGCATCGACGTCACCGGCACGCTCTACGGCGATGATGAGGCGGAAATCGCCCCCAAGACGGCCGGTCCGTTGGTGGACGTGCTGAAGGACGTAGGCGACCGCGTCGCGCCGGGCGAACTGTTGGCGCAGATCGATCGCACCGACTACGAACTCGAGCGTCAGCAGCGCGACGCCGCGCTGCACGAAGCCCTGGCGAAAATTGGGCTTGACACCATGCCCGGCCCTGATTTCGACCTTACTGCATTGCCGTCGGTGCAGCGCGCCCAGGCCGAGGAGCACAACGCCCAGGCGAAGTTCAATCGCGGCAAGGAATTGCACGAGGATAATCCGCCGCTGATTTCCGACCAGGACTTCGCCGATTTGCAGACCGCGGTGGAGGTGGCATCACGAACGGTGAATACGGAGATCCTGGCCGTCAAGGCGCTGCTGAGCCAGGCGCGGTCGCGCGCCGTCGACCTGGCGGTCGCACAGCAGAGGCTGCGCGACACGGAGATTCGCGCGCCGGAAGCCGGCGAGGCGGCGGCGGCGGGGAGCGCATCGGGGTACTTCGTGGCGCAACGCATGGTTTCGGCAGGCGAATACGTCACAGCGGGCAAACCGGTGTTCGCGCTGGTGGACGCCGATCCGATCAAGTTCAGGGCCGAAGCCCCCGAACGGTACGCGGGATCCATTCACCCCGGGCAGGCGGTGGCGATTCATGTGGAGGCGTACGCCGAGGAGTTCGCGGGCAAGGTGGCGCGGATCGCGCCGCGCGTCGATCCGCAGAGCCGCATGTTCCTCGTCGAATCCGAGATTCCCAACGCGGATGACCGGCTCAAGCCCGGCGGTTTCGCGCGCGGGAGGATCTCCACCACGCTGCAGCAGGATGTGCCGTTTGTTCCCATCGCCGCGGTGGTGTCGTTCGCAGGGGTGAAGCGCGTGTTTACCGTGGAAGGCGGCAAAGCGGTGGAGCATCGCATCCAGACCGGGGAGCAGGTCGAGGACACGCTTGAAGTCATTGGCGACCTGCCCGCCGGCGCGATGGTGGTGGTGGAAGGGGCGATGAAGCTCGCGCCGGGAATGACTGTGAGCGTGGCGCAGGATTCCGGCGCGCCACGACGAGAGGCCTCAGCGGCCCCGACGCAGTGAGCTCATCGGCCCTCAGTCCGGCGCGCCGACCCCGAGGGCATCCACCCTGCTTTGCATGTGAATCCAACGGTGCGGCGGATGCAGGCCAGTGAGGTGGGTACGCTTTGGCCATGTCGGTCCGGGAAAGCGCCAGGTCGATCATCAAGGCCGCATTGCCCGCGACGGCGCTCAGCGCGCTGCAGCGATGGCGGCGTTCGCGCATTCTTGCCGCGACCGCGCCGATCAGCCGCTGCTTCGGCCTTGACCGGGGCGGGCACGCCATCGACCGGCACTACATCGAAGCTTTCCTGGCAGAACATGCCCAGGACATTCACGGCCGCGTGTTGGAGGTGGGCGACCGCGGGTACACGGAGCGCTTCGGAGGCGAACGCGTCACCACCTCGGACGTGCTGCATGTGAATCCCGGCCATCCGGGCGCGACGATCATTGGCGACCTCGCCACCGGAAGCGGCATTCCCGCCGAGACTTTCGATTGCATGATCTGCACGCAGACGCTGCTGTTCATCTACGACGTGCGGAGCGCGGCAAAGAACATCTGCAGGCTGCTGCGGCCGGGGGGCGTGGCGCTCATCACACTTCCCTGCATCGCGCAGATCGCTCGCTGGGGCGCGAGCCGGTGGGGTGACTACTGGCGCTTCACCAGCCTGGGGGCACAACGGCTCTTTGCCGACGCATTCGGCGAACGCAACGTGCAGGTTCGCGCATTCGGCAACTCGTTCGCCGCCATCTGCATGCTGCAAGGCGTGACGCTCGAGGAAATGACGTTGCAAGAGCTTGATCAGAACGACCCTGATTACCAGATCATCGTCGGCGTGCGCGCGACGCGCGACACTTCGGAGCACGTCCACGAGGAGTCCCGCGTCTCTGCCCGGGTGGGAGGCGGCTGACTCGATTCGACGCGTGCGGCTACGCTTACCGCCATGTCTCCCGCAAGCCGTGCCCCATCGCCCATGAGCCGCGCCAAGGCGGTCGTAAGGACGATGATTCCGTCCGGGGTGCTGGCCCGACTCCGCCGCCGACGACGCACACGCAGGATGTCGGCGCGTCACCCGGTGAGCCGCTGTTTTGGCATCGATCGGGGCACGCCGATCGATCGGTATTACATCGACACGTTTCTGCGGCAGCAGGCCGCCGACATTCATGGAAGCACCCTCGAGATTGGCGATGACAGCTACATCCGGCGTTTCGGCCAGCGCGTTCGGCGGGCCGACGTGCTGCACGTTCGCGATGGCAATCCCAAGGCGACGATCATCGGTGATCTCACCACCGGCGCCGGTATTCCCGAAGGCGCATTCGACTGCATCCTCTGCACGCAGACGCTGATGTTCATCTATGACACGCCCGCGGTTGTTGCCACCCTGTACCGGGCTTTGAAGCCAGGCGGCGTAGCGCTGGTGACCGCGGCGGGCATCAGCCACATCGCGGGCTTCGACATGCGCGCGTGGGGCGATTACTGGCGCTTCACCAGCATGTCTCTCGCCCGGCTGTTTCGGGAGGTCTTCGGACCCGAGCATGTCCAGGTTCACGCCTGGGGCAATTCCTTCGCCGCAGTCGGCCTGTTGCAGGGCATGACGGTGGAAGAGATGCAGCCGGATGAACTCGATCGCCTCGATGTCGATTACGAGCTGATCGTCAGCGCGCGGGCCGTGAAGGCGGATGTGGTCCGATGAACATTCGGCGTCCATTGTGGCTCTGGAGCGCGCCTGCGTGGCCGAACGGTTCGGAGCGGGCGCCGCGCACGCCCATCATTCTGCTGTATCACTCCGTCGCGAAAGTCCGGACCGATCCCTGGGGCGTTCGTGTCAAGCCGCGCAACTTCATGGAACAGATGATGGTTCTCAAGGCGCACTGCCGGGTCATGCGGCTGGCCGATCTGGACCAGGCGTTGAGCGCCGGCGAGATTCCGCCGCGCGCGGTGGTCGTCACCTTCGACGACGGCTACGTGGACAACCTGCTTCACGCCAAGCCGGCCATGCAGCGCTGCGGCGTGCCGGGAACCGTGTTCGTGAGCAGCGGTTACATGGATCAGCGGGACGAATACTGGTGGGACGAGATTGATCGTTTGATTCTGCAGCCCGGAACGCTGCCGCGCGAAATCGAGATTGCGGTGGCCGGCCGCACGCTGAGCTGGAAACTGGGCGACGCCGCCGATTATGGTCCGATTCGGGCGTGGAGGGATCGTCATTGGTTTGCCTGGCAGGAGCCGCGCAACCCCCGGCAGCGGATGTTCCTGGAATTCTGGGAGGCGCTGCGCAGCGCGCCATCGGTGGCGCAGCGGGAGGATGCAATCGAGCAGCTGCGCCGACTGGCCGGCGCGAGTCGCGATGGGCGGTCCACGCATCGCTGCTGCTCCGGCGCACAGGCGCGCGAGCTTGCCGCCGGCGGGCTGATTGAGATCGGCGCGCACACGGTGCATCATCCTTCGCTCGGTCACTTGCCCGTGACTGAGCAGCGGCGCGAAGTCTTCGACAGCAAAGCCGCGCTGGAAGCCACGCTGCAGGTCCAGGTCCAGTCGTTCTCCTATCCGTTCGGCGCCAGGATCGATTACACCCCCGACACCATCGCACTGCTCAAGGAGGCGGGCTACCGGCAGGCGTGCTCCAACTTCCCGGCGCCGCTGACCGCCAGTGTCGACCGTTTCCAATACCCTCGTCGGGTGGTGATGGATTGGGATGGGCGGGAGTTTGCGCGCCGGCTGGCGGGGTGGTTCGCCGACGATGCCCGTGCCTCGGTGGCCGCCTTCAAACCTGAAACAAAGACGAGCCTACGGGTTTGACGATAGCCTTGAGGCGTTGACCCACGTGCCTGCCCAATCTGGCGAGATGGATGCGGCGCTGGCCGCTTCCGGCGATGGGCGTTCGCGCCTCGAAACCGCTCGGCGTTCTCGGTCGCTTGGGCGGCTTCGGGGTCAGCTCCGCCGATATGCCTCGGCCCTGGCGTGGGTGGCGCGCGACGCCTTGCCGCGCTGGAAGGCAAAGGTGGCGGCCATCGTGGTGTGCAACATCATCGGCCTCGCAGCCGCTGCTGCCGCCGTCGGCGGCGTGATGTCCTATGCCCGGGCCGCGGAGCGTGCTCGCCCGGTGCGCATTCTTGGCCATTCGTTTCACATTGGCAGCGATGTCCGTTCGTTGCTGATGTTCGGGGCGGTCATCGCCGGCCTGGGCATTCTCAGCGCCGCTTGCACGTATTTCACTGACCGCGTGATCCTGGCGCTGGCCCGCGATTACCACGCGCTGTGCGCCGAGCGCGTGCTGATGCTGGCGGGCGACCCGCTGTGCCGCGGCTGGCAGGCGCTGGCCGACGAGCCGCCGCGCCTGATCATCTCGCGCCTCGCCGGCAGCTCTTCACGCGCCATGGGACTGGTGCTGCGCGACATGCTGCGCGTGATCCTGCCTTCGCTCACGGTGCTGGCGACAGTTGGCTTCCTCTTCTACCTCGATGTCACGTTGACGCTCGTGCTGCTGCCGGCGGCAATCCTGTATCTGATCCCGCTGTACCTGATCAACCGCCGTGTGACGCGCATGCAGACGCTGTACCGCGATCTGTCACCGCAGGCTCGAAGCGAAGTCGGCCGCCGTTTGCGCGAACTCATGAACAGCGGCGAACTGGAACATGGCAACGAAGCCCTGCGGCGCGAAGCCCTCAATGGACCGGTGTATCGCGGAGCGCTCGCAGCCCTGTACGGGCGGCTGCTGGCGGATCGCCGCGTGCACCTCCTCAATGCGGCGTTCTTCGTCGCCTGCCTGGTGACGCTGCTGGTCGGCTTCGGGTTGGAGATGCGCAGCAACGCCGCCGGCCATCCGCGCGGCGCGGGCCGTGCCTGGGCCGACCTGGTGTTCTACCTCTTCGCCCTGCGCTTTGCGATCTCCTCGCTCAAGCAGACCACATCGCTGGGCGCCAAGTTCAGCCGGTTCTTTCCGGAATACCGCCTGTATGCCGCATTTGTCCAGGACTGTGCCGCGAACCGTCAACGTCGCGCCGCCGAGCTGGCGAATCCACGGCCGGCGCCCGAATCGTTCACGCTGCGGCTCGGGCGCCACGGTCGATGGGACTCACCGCGCAGCATCCGCATCAGCGCGGGCGACGTGCTCTGGGTGCTGGTGCCGCAGCTTTCGGGTCATGCGCACCTCGAAGGCGTCGCCGTGCAGTTGGAGCGCCTGGCAGAGGAGGACATCGACCTGGCGACGCGCGCGGTTTTTGCCGCCAACCCGCACGGCCTCGATGCCGCGCTGGCCGATGCGTCCGCGCCTGCGGTGTTCGTCACGGGTGAGATGGCGCACCGGCCACGCTTTGACCAATGGCTGGCCGGGCGCGGCGGCGGGAGCATGGTGGTGGTTGCCCACGATGAACCGGGGGATCTGCTTGCGCACGGCATGGCGCGCCACCGTGGCGGACGCGAGACGCGCGTGCTGGTGATGGACGGCCAGCGCATTGTCGGCGCCGGCGATGTCGCCTGGCTCGGCACCCATGCCGACGACATCACGACCTTCCTGCTTGAAAGAGCCGAGGCCGCGAAGCGGCGCGGCATCAGCGATGACGCTGTGGACGATGATGAGGATGAGGACTCCGAGGAATGAGCGGGCCGGCCGATCGACAGTCCTCACCGCCTCCGTCGCCTGCATTTGAGAACGCTGATTGGCCGGAGCAGCCCCCTGTGTCAGCCGGGCCGGCGTGCATGCGCCTGGTGCTGCTTGGCGACATTCACAATTACGCGCTGGGCATCTGGCCGTGGGAATTACTGGGCAAGACGTTCGCCGGGCAGATGAACCTGTGGCTGAACCGTCGCCGAAAGTTCGACCGCACGCTGCTGGCGCCGACGGTGGCGCGAGCGCTGGCATGCAAACCCGACATGGTTGTGCTCAGCGGCGACCTGACAACGACGGCGCGATCGCGCGAATTCGCGCCCGTGGCAGTCGCGCTGCAGCCTCTGCTCGACGCGGCGCCTGCGGTGCTGCTCCCGGGCAATCACGATCGCTACACGTTCACATCGCTGCGCCGGCGGCGCATCGAGCGGTGTTTTCCGCGCTGCGTGCCCGAGCCGTTTCCGCACGCCCGGCCGTTGATCGGCCGCTGGCGTCTGCTCGCGGTCGACGCCGCCGTTCCGCGGCTCTTTGATTCGCGCGGTCGCATCGGCAACCGGCAGCTGCAGCATGCTCGCGCCATCATCGAATCGGTCCAGCGGGATGACGGTCTGCTCGTGCTGTGCCACTACCCGTTCGGCAAGCCGCCGTCGCTGCCTCCGATGAAAGCGGGACATCGTCTGCTCGATGAAGACGCGTGGCGCGAAGCGATTCTTTCCTGCCGCGGGCGCGTGATCCTCGTGCATGGTCACGTGCACTGCCCGTGGCTGTGGCGCGTGGAAAACGACGGCGCAACCCGTGTGCTCGACATCAATGCCGGCTCGCCCACGATGGTCAGCAGCACAAGCGGCAGCGCGCGGCATGTTGGCGACTGGCCGCGCGGCCAGGGCTTCTGGGAGATGCAGTTGCCGGCCAATCCCGCGCAGCCGATCGCCCTCACCCATCACGTGATGGCGGCGGGCGCCGCGCCGCTGGGCATGGATGCCGCGCCGGACACTCTCTCGGCGCCAGCGCCGGCAGGGGCAGGCGATCGGCTGGGCTGGGCGGTGCGGCGCACGACTATCACGTTGTGAAGGACGACAAGCGCCGGTTGCGCCGCGAAGCGCACGCTAGAATCGAGCGTGTCGTTGCTTGTTGTGCGCTCGTAGCTCAGCTGGATAGAGCACCGGTTTCCTAAACCGGAGGTCGTGCGTTCAAATCGCACCGGGCGCGTTGAAGGTTACCCGCCATGAAAATGACCTGCCATTGCGGCGCACTGGTCCGCGACCAGGAAGATGCTCTGCCACACCAGGGTCATCTCATCTCTGCCCAAGAGTGGTTACGCGGAGAGATACTGAGGAGTCAATTCTGAGTTCTCCCCTGCGACGTTGGCCGTTCAAATCGCAGTGGGCGCGCTACCTGATGGCTTCCGCCACGCTCAGAATCCGTTCCGGCGGCGGGGCATCGGCGTTGTCGCGCAGCGCCATTTGCCAGTAGCCCACATCGTGCCACTTGTTGAACTTCCAGCCGACGCGCTCGAAGGTTGCGACGCGCCGGAAGCCGAACGATTCGTGCAGTCGCTGGCTCGCGGGATTGGGCGTGGCGATGCCCGCGATGAGCGTGACATAGCCCTGATTTTTCAGCAACGGAATCAGCCTCGCATACAGCGCCTTGCCCACGCCGCGGCCGTGCCACTCCGGGCGCAGGTACACCGAGACTTCAGCCGACCACGCGTACGCGCAACGGCTTCGATGCGGCGAGGACTTCGCGAAGCCGATGACTCGGTCATCCACTTCGGCCACCAACCATGGATAGTTTTCGTACGTGGCGCGCCACGAATCCATCCAATCGTCCAGCGTCTCGGGCTCGATGGCGAAATTGGCGTGCGTGTTCGCAGCCGCCCAGTTGCTGATCTCAAGGATCGCGGCAATGTCACGCTGTTGGGCCAGGCGGATGGTTGGGGGTGAGGACTTCACCACGGAGATCACGAAGAGCATGGAGCCAGATGAAGGGACCTTCGGGTGCCACGGCCAGCGCGCGGAGCGAGAGTCGGCCGTGCGATCCAGTGTAGTCATTCGACTTGCGACGTTCGCACGGCCGAGCGGCCGCCGCCTGGCCGTGGCACCCGGAACGGCGCCTCTCCGCCCCTGCCCTCTGCGCATGTGGACGTCTTGACGTTTGGATGTTTGGACATTCCCTTCCCGTATCCTGCGCGAATGACGACCGTATCATCGGCGACCAACGCGATCGAGGTCCTCGCTCCCATGGCGTGCTCCCGCTGCAACATCATCGACGGCAAAGCCCTCGCCGCGCAGGTGAAGGATGACGTGCGCCGCCGCGCTGCGAAACTCGCCTCGCAGGGCCGGCCGGTTCGCCTCGACGCCATCCTTGCCACCAACGACGCCGGCGCTGCCACGTACGCGCGCAACCAGGCCACGACCTGCCGCGAGATGGGCATCGAGTATCACCTGCAGGAACTGCCGGCCACCGATCGCTTCGAAGACATCGCCGGCCGCGTGCTGCTGATGAACGCCGATGACAGCATTCACGCCATCATGCTGCACCTGCCTCTTCCGCCTGGAGTGGATACCGAGCGCATTCAGAGCCTGATCGCCATCGAGAAGGATGTCGAAGGCGTCAACCCCGCGAACATCGGCAACGTGGTCTACGGCCGGCGCTCGCTGGTGCCATGCACCGCGCTGGCGGTGATGGAGATGATCGAGTCCACCGGCATCAAGCTGCCGGGCAAGACGTGCGTGTGCGTGGGCGCGAGCAACATCGTGGGCAAGCCGGTCGCGGTGCTGCTGATGCGGGCCGAGGCCACGGTCATCTCCACCAACATTCACACGAAGAATCTCAAAGACCTCACGCGCAGCGCGGATGTGCTGGTGAGCGCGGTGGGCAAGCCGGGGCTGATGACGCGCGACTGCGTCAAGAGCGGCGCCGTGGTGGTGGATGTCGGCATCAGCCGAGTGAAAGGGCCCGATGGCAAGGACAGGACGGTGGGCGATGTCGCATTCGACGAGGTCTGCAACGCGGTGGGGGAGCAGGGTTGGGTGAGTCCCGTCCCCGGCGGCGTCGGGCCGATGACCGTGGCCATGCTCCTGCGCAACACCGTCGATGCGGCGGAGAGGTAAGCAACGACCACCGCTTTGAGATGAGCAGGCGCACGCTCTGCGCCTACGCAGTTGGAAACGACCTCAACGAGGCAGCGGCCGAGATCGAAGCTCGTGTCGACCGGTTCATTCGCGACAACACTTGGTTCAAGGCGAGTCGGTGCGTGGGGCCAATGATCGCGCGCGCTGCTGCGTTTAGCGCGAAAACGCATCAATTCGCCGGTACCATGGTGCGAGTCCCCCGCCCGCCCAAGGAGATTCCTCATGGTGCAGATCGCTGATCTCTGGCTTCCGATTCTGCTGTCCGCTGTTGCCGTGTGGATCGCCGCCGCCATTGCGTGGATGGCTCTGCCGCATCACAAGGGCGACTTCAAGCAACTGCCCGATGAAGATGCCGCCATGAGCGCGGTGCGCAATCTCGGCGTTGCGCCGGGCGTGTACTTCTTCCCGCACATGAAGGACTGCAACAGGAACAAGATGGACCTCGCAGCCAGGGAGAAGTTCGAGAAGGGGCCACACGGCTTGCTGCAGGTCTGGCCGCCGGATGCCATGCGTGGCGGCAGGATGGGCCGCAACATGGTGACGATTTTTGTCGTCTACATCGTCGTCGGCGTGTTCGTGGCGTACCTCGCGACACTCGCGGGCGGCGTGGGGGGCTTGCCGCGCGGCTCGGATTTTCTCAAGGTGTTCCAGTTCACCGGCACGGCCGGCGTGATGGCCTATTGCTTCGCCAGCCTGCCGCAGGACATCTGTTTCAACAAGCCGCTGCGCACCGTGCTGGCGAACCTCGCCGACGGCATCGCCTTCGGCGTGATCACCGGCGCGATCTTCGCCGCGATGTGGCCGGGTGCGGTGTGAGCCTCTGCACATCGAGCCCCTCTGTGGAGGAACGTTCGACTAGGGAAACCACCGGAATCAGGCGTCGGCCGGATTGATTCGCCGCAGGCTCCGCATGTTTAATCATCGCCTGTGCGCGGCGCCTAGTTTCTCAGCCCTCCATGACATCCAATCGTGGCATTACCCCATCGCCGCTGGAAAGCCTGTTGGGACGCCATCAGGGCACCAGCGAAATCGACTTTAGGCAGATAATTGATGCTCTGCCGGCTGCAATCTATGCCACAGACGCACAGGGCAAGATCACGCACTTCAATCCGGCGTGTGTCGAACTCTCAGGCCGAACGCCCACGGTTGGATCCGACCACTGGTGTGTGACGAGCCGTTCTTCACTACGCGCGATCGGCCCAATACACCCGGCGCGGGCGGAAGCGGCATCGGCCTTGCGCTGGTTCACGGTGTCGTCGAACGCAGCGGCGGCACGATGGAAATCCAATCCGCCCCCGGCCAGGGCACGACGATTCGACTGACGCTGCCCACTGTCCAGCGCGGATGAGGAGGATGGATGCCGATCAGAATCATGTGTGTCGATGACAATGCCGCGGTCCGCGAAGCGCTGCAATTCCAGTTCGTTTCACTCAACGGCTGCGAGTGGCTGGGCGCGCTTCCGCAAGCCGATGACCTCTGCCGCACCGTGCGCGGCTTCGAGCCGCACGCCCGGCCGCACCTGGTCATCCTCGACATCGACATGCCCGGCAAGGACGTCTTCGAGGCCGCGGCGGAGCTCGCCGAGCAATGCCCGGATGTCAAGATCATCTTCTTCAGCGGCAGCGCCGGTGAACGCGACTACGCGCGCACTGTGAACGATTTCCCCGAAGGCTTCTCGCTGGGTCTGGTCAGCAAGCACGAGGGCTTGGAAGCCCTGCACGCCGCGATCGCTTTCCAGCACATTGGGATCCTAAGCTTAGAATTCCACGTGGACAAGTTGTCGCG
>JADMIO010996599.1_pt1 | contig 44091 bp, 31 predicted proteins | sample 8958161 | NCBI WGS metagenome assembly JADMIO01 (sample SAMN16585339, study PRJNA669376) | soil metagenome | isolation source: Crop rotation soil | place: USA: Cullars Rotation, Alabama | collected 2011
CCGCCTCTCCAAAGAACTCAATACAAAGGTTTCCATCAGGCATGTCAACTTCTCCTTATTCAATAAATTTTTAATGGAAGGAGTATTGATAGAAGACCGCCAGCAGGATACTATCTTATATGCAGCCACCGCCAAAGTAAACATCACGGATTGGTTCTTCTTTAAAGATAAAGTTGAGCTGGAATACATCGGTCTTGATAATGCCATCATCAAACTGCAAAGAAGCGATAGTGTATGGAGATATAAATTCATCGTTGATTATTTTGGCGGCGGGAATAAAGAGAAAAAGAAAAGCAACCTTGAATTATCATTGAGCAAAGTGGAAATGAACAATGTGAGAGTATTGATGAAAGATGGATGGCGCGGTAAAGATGAAACGATCTCCTTCTCTCATCTTGATGTGGATGCACACCAGTTAAAATTCACCGGTAACAAATACGAAGTAGAAAAAATAAAGATCATCGATCCGGTATACGCTGCTTTTGATTATAAAGGCAATCGTCCTGAATCACTAAGGCCGAAAAAAGTAAACAAGAACAACGGGCTTCCCTGGAATAATGAGAACCTCGAGTTAGTAGTAAAACAATTCATCATTCAAAACGGAACGGTAAGATCCGACAAGGATGATGGTCGTCTGCCTTATGATCATTTCGATGGACATCACGTTCTCTTCACCAATATAAGTGGCGAGATCAATAATGTTAAGATCTATCACGATACGCTTTTTGCAAAACTCAACCTGACTACCAAAGAAAGAAGCGGGTTTGAAGTAAATGAACTAAGCGCCGATCTTAAAATGCATCCGAAAGGAATGGTCTTTAATAACCTTACAATTATTACGCCTCGCAGTAAATTAAAAAATTACTACGCGATGTCGTACGAGAATTTCAATGACGACATGAATGATTATATCAGTAGTGTGATCATGGATGGCAATTTTACCGGCAGCGAAATAAGTAGTGATGATATTGCATTCTTTGCGCCTGAACTAAAGACCTGGAAGAAAAAGATCAGCATCACCGGCAAGATGAAAGGAACAGTAGAGAATTTCTCAGCCAAGAATTTTGTACTCGAAGCCGGCAATGGCACCAGGTTAAATGGTGATATCAGCATTAACGGTTTGCCGGATATCGACAAGACCTATATCGATTTCAAAGCAAATGATCTTACCACCAGTTACAATGACCTGGCTACATTTTTCCCGGATGTAAAAGAAGTAATCTCACCTAATATAAGAGCGTTGCAGAATATCAACTTCAAAGGAACGCTTACGGGTTTCGTGAGAGACTTTGTTAGCGCCGGTGTTCTTCAAACCAGTATCGGAACGGTGAAAACGGATCTTAACTTAAAACTTCCTAAAGGAAAAGCATCCTTGTATTCCGGAAGCATCAGCACCAACAATTTCAATCTTGGATTATTCCTGAATGACCCGCAACTGGGAATTGTATCCACCGATGTAAAAATAAAAGGTGAAGGGCTTGGCGCCAGCAATATGAATGCTACGCTGGACGCCACCGTAAGGGAAATGCAATTCAATCATTACACGTATAAGAATTTTGCTGCGAACGGTAAATTGATAAAGACAAGTTTCAGCGGGCATATTTCTTCGAAAGATGAAAATGCAATGCTTGAACTGGATGGCACGATCAATTATGATAAGAAGAATCCTTCTTTCAATTTTATTTCTGATATCGGTGTGGCTAATTTAAAACCATTGGGTTTTGCGAAAGAGAATATTTCACTAAGAGGAAAACTCGAAGGCAACTTTTCGGGTTTATCGCTGGATAAATTCCTGGGCACTGCCAACGCAAGCGATTTTACCATCACGCGTGATGACAACTCTTATCATTTCGATTCGGTGCAACTCAGTTCATCGATCGCTGATGGCATAAAAGTATTACGTCTTGATAGCAGGGATGTGCAGGCCGAAGTAACCGGCAAGTTCAATATCTCTGAGTTGAGCAACGATGTGCAATACCTGTTGCACAATTATTACCCGGCTTATATACCGTTGCCAAAAGCAAAGCCCACGAATGATAATTTCACTTTCAAACTGCAAACGGTCAATACAGAAGAGCTTACTCCAATCATCGATCCATTCATAAAAGGTTTAAGCAATACACATATCGAAGGTTCGGTAAATCTTGCTACGAATCAATTATCACTTACCGGTGATATTCCTTATTTCAGTTATAAGGAATATGAATTCATCAGTACGAAGATCATTACCAAAGGCGACAGGGACAGTCTTACACTTACGGCAACATCTAAAAATTATATCTATGCCGATAGTTTGAACTTCCCGGATGTTTCTGTTTTTGTAAATGCATCGGATGATACTTCGAGGTTCAGGATTGTAACGCTCGACAATCCAACTTTCCAGTCGGTTGACCTGAATACTTACCTGTATACATTCAACAATGGTTTCAAAATAAAATTATTGCCTGGTTATTTTCATTTGTTCGATAAGAAATGGACGATGGAAAAAGATGGCACGCTCGAATACCGAAGCGATCTGGGTCTTGTTACAGCTGATAATATAAAATTCACGCAGGGAGAGAAATTCGTGGAGATCAATTCAGAACCTTCCTCCGAAGAACGTCACAATGATCTTGTGCTTAATTTCAAAAAAATAAATATTGGTGAGATATTACCGGTATTTGTCAAGGAACCTAAAATAGAAGGATTGAGTACCGGTAAAGTGCGTATCATCGATCCGTTTGGTCATCCAAAGATCCAATCGGAAGGTGTGTACACAGAAAAAACGAGAGTGAACGACGATTCGATCGGGTTAGTGACAACAGATGTTTATTATGATATCGACAAAGGAATCATCAACTACACGGCGAAATCAGTAAACCCTCCTGATCATAATTTTGATGTAACCGGTACGATCAATCTTAAGGACAGTACCGATAAACAATTTGTTGCCGAGGTGAATATCGACAACTCGAAACTGAGTGCCATCAGGCGTTACCTTAGTTCTATCATGAGTGATGTAAATGGTGATGTGTCGGGCAAGCTCAAAATTTATGGAAGAACAGATGATCTCAAATATTCAGGCAAAGGACATTTAAGGAACGCCAGTTTCATCGTTGATTATACCAAATGCAAATACCTGATCGAAGACGCCGATCTTAGTTTTGTTGAAGACGGAATTGATTTCGGTACGCTTGTATTAAAAGATACACTTGGCAATACTGCATCACTTGCCGGAAAATTATTTCATAACAACTTCCGTGATTTTGCTTTCAGGTTCAACCTGAGTACAAATCGTTTGCTATTGCTCAATACGAATGCAAGTAATAATAATCAGTTCTATGGTAATGTTATTGGCAGGGCGAACCTGAGAATAACAGGACCACAAAGTGATATGCGAATGGTATTAACAGGTGGCGTTGTTGATTCTTCTTCCATTTATATTCCTACCGGCAATACGCGTGAAAGTGGTTTGGGAAAAGATATCGTGTTCAAACAATATGGCCGTGAGATGAAACCACAACTGGGTTCGCAGGAGACAGATATTACTGTAGACCTTGATCTTTCAGTGAATGAATATGCCAAAATGTATGTGATCATCGGCGACGTGATAGAAGCGAAAGGCCATGGCAATTTAAAGATAAGAGCAGGCACGAGTGAAGATCTTAAGATCCGTGGTAAATACGAGATCACTTCAGGAAAGTACACTTACAATTTGCAGAACCTGATCCAAAAGCCATTTACTTTCCCACCCGAAAGCGGAAGTTATATAGAATGGAACGGCGATCCTTATGATGCCAACTTATATATCCGTGCAAAATACACTGCACAGAAAGTTCGTTTCTCTGATCTCCTTTCCGGAACAAATATTTCTTTGACCGATAACAGGCTTACCAATTACTTAGGTGATGTTGATATTTATGCAAACATCAGGGGAAACCTGGCTAAACCGGAAATTGATTTCGAGATCGAGTTCCCGGAAAATTCAGAGATCAGCAGGGATAAAGTGGTTGAATCTTTATTCAACCAGATGAAGAATGATAAAAATGAATTGACGAAACAGGTGAGCACTTTACTTGTGTTCAATCAATTTACAGCGTTGTCGCAGGACATCAACGTAAATACCAGCGCCTGGAATGTTGGCTTCAACAGCATCTCCAACCTGGTGTTGAATGAAATAAGCATGCAGCTGAATAAGGCTGTGGCCAAGGCTTTCAAGTCGAATGACTGGGACATTAATATCGGCAACAGCTTTTATAATTCATTCTATAATTCACAGGGCGTGATACCTAACCGTTCGCAACTGAATTTAAAGATCGTTCGCAGGTTCCTCAACAACCGTCTTAGTATAACATTTGAAGGAGATCTCGATATACGTGTTGTAAAGAACAGCGGCGAGATCGATAATAGTTTACAGGGAAGAGGAACCGTGTTCCTTCCAAACATCACGGCTGATTATAAGTTATCGAAAGAAGGCAAACTGAGTCTTACACTTTTCTATCGTAATAATTTTGATTTTATCTCACCTGATAAAAGAAATCGTGCCGGCGTTGGTCTAAGCTATAAAGAAGAAAGTGATGTGTATAGTCGCATGCGCAAGAAAAAACGCAAAGAACAAACGAAAGGATAAATACAATTTTGAATTTTTGATTTTGAATTTTGAATTGTTCAGAATAATCAATTCAAAATTCGCAATTCACAATCCGCAATTACAAGTTGTGCCCCAACTTCTCTTTCTTGGCAGCCAGATATTTTTCGTTGTGAGGATTTGATTCTATCAATAAAGGAATTGTATCAACGATCTCTAATCCATAACCATTTAATCCTACTCTCTTTCTTGGATTATTGGTAATGAGTTTGAGTTTTGATATACCGAGGTAACGAAGTATCTGTGCACCCACGCCATAATCCCTTGCATCCATCGGGAAACCCAGGTGGAGATTAGCTTCCACGGTATCCATTCCTTCTTCCTGTAGCTTGTATGCTTTTAATTTATTCACCAAACCAATACCTCTTCCCTCCTGTTGCATATACAGCACCGCGCCTTTTCCTTCTCTTTGCACTAACTCCATCGCGGCAGTTAACTGGTCGCCGCAATCGCAACGCAAAGAACCAAGGATATCGCCGGTAAAACAAGATGAATGCACACGCACCATTACCGCTTCATCTTTTTTCCATTCACCTTTTATCAAAGCAAGATGTTCGTTATCGGTTCCTTTTTCATGAAATGCCACCAGTTTAAAATCGCCGAACTTGGTCGGCATATTCACACGTACTACTTCTTCGATCAATGAATCAGTTTTCAATCGGTATTCTATCAGATCCTTAATAGAAATTATTTTCAGATCGAATTTCTTTGCGATCTCTACCAATTGAGGAAGCCTTGCCATCGTTCCATCATCATTCATGATCTCCACCAACACACCTGCAGGTTCTAACCCGGCTAATCGTGCAAGATCAACCGTTGCTTCTGTATGACCGCTTCTTCTTAACACACCACCACGTTTTGCTCGTAAAGGAAAAATATGCCCGGGCCTGCCGAGCTCTTCCGGTTTTGTATTGTGATTGATGAGTGCCTGAATTGTTTTCGAACGATCATGAGCTGATATACCGGTAGTAGTTCCCTGGCCGATGAGATCAACAGATATCGTAAATGCGGTTTCGTGGAGAGAAGTATTACTCGTAACCATAGGTTCGAGCTCCAGTTCATCACAACGTTTATCGGTAAGTGCGGCACAGATGAGTCCGCGGCCATGTTTACTCATGAAATTGATCACATCCGGAGATACATGCGTAGCGGCGATAATAAAATCGCCTTCGTTCTCACGATCCTCATCATCTACCACGATGATCATTTTTCCTTGCTTGATATCCTCGATAGCACTTTCTATGGTTTGAAACATTGAAACAGGTTTTATGCGAAATTAATTCAATAAATAAGTAAAAAGCAGCCGTTGTTTGCGAAATCAGGTGTAATTGAATCCATCTCAGGGATTTCAGGGTAAAAATTTGTTAATATCTGTATGGTTTTCTTAGGTGATTATTTACTTTCTTTGCAGGGTAAACTAACTACTTATGATTAAACGAATTTTACTGCCGTTACTCATTGTAATTGCATTGCCGCTAACGATGCTGGCACAGGTTACAACTGGAAGTATCAATGGTATTGTAAAAACTCAATCCGGACAACCATTAATAGGCGCCACAGTAACCGCCACACATGAACCCACCGGAAGTATATATCGTGTGCAAACCCGTAATGGTGGCCGCTACGATATCCCGAACATGGTAGCAGGCGGTCCATATACGATCCTGATCACTTTTACAGGTTATGAAAATGGCATAAAAAACGACTTCACTGTGAGCCTGGGTGGTTCTGAAAGAGCCGACTTCATACTTGCTGAAAAATCAACTCAATTAAAAGATGTAGTGATAGCCGGTGGTGCTGCACGCCAGAACCTGTTCAACAGTAAAGGCGGAACAGAAACCACTATCGGCCGTGATAAAATTCAAAATCTCACTTCAGTTGGACGTAACCTGAACGACTACCTGCGTTTTACACCACAGGCAAAACTTGACGCCGGCGGTGGTATCTCCGTTGCAGGACAGAATAATCGTTACAATTCACTATTCGTAGATGGCGCATTGAACAATGATGTTTTTGGATTGACCAATTCAGGAACCAATGGTGGACAATCCAGTGTTTCCCCGATCTCAATAGATGCGATCGACCAGTTCCAGGTAATGCTTAATCCATATGATGCCGCGTTAAGTAATTTCACAGGAGCAGGTATCAATGCAACTACACGTCGCGGCACCAATACAACTTCAGGTTCGGTTTACATTTCTTACCGTAATAATGAACTGGCAGGAAAGACACCTACTGATCTTCCGATCACCAGGACAAAACTTTTTGAATCATATCAACAGGTATATGGCTTACGCATTGGTGGTCCTATCATCAAGAACAAATTATTCTACTTCCTGAATTATGAAAGAGAAGATATCAAGAGAAGCCAGCCGTTTGACAGTGCTGCTTATGTTGGCCGCTGGACAAGAGTTCAACCAGGAGCAACCAGGGATTCACTAAGCATGTTGTATGATACGCTAAGAACAAAATACGGATACGAGCCAGGTGGTATTATGGACAACCCGGAGTTGATCACTGCAACACGTGTAGTGGGTCGCATCGACTGGAATGCTGATGCAAATAATAAATTCTCGGTAAGTTATCGTTACCTCACTGCTGAAAGGATCAATACTTTCAGAAGTACTAATACCACCTTGAATACTTTCAATAACGGCCAGGTCAATCCAAACACTACCCATTCTGCTTCTTTTGAATGGAATTCACGTTTGGGTAAGAATATCAATAATAAATTGATCGGCACTTATACAAAAGCGATCGATGACAGGGCTGTTATGGGACAAGCTTTCCCTGCGATCAGGATCAGGAACACCGGAACACGTGATGATATGTTCACCGGGTCTGAACCAAATTCTTCAGCCAATCTTCTTAAACAAACTGTGATCGGAATATTTGATGAATTCAGGTTATCATTAGGTAAGAACAACCTGAAGTTTGGTGTTGATGTAGAACTTACCAGTGCTTATAATCTTTTCATCAGCCAGAATTATGGTTCTTACATCTTTAATTCAATGTATGATTTCTTCCTGGGTAAACCGGCCCAGTATAATACTTCATTCTCTCTCAGGAGTAACAAAAAAGGTGATGACGCAACAGATGCTGCAGCAGATTTCGATACACGCAGGATGGGTTTCTTTGTTAACGATGAGATCAGGGCAAGTGAGAACCTTACGTTGAATTTTGGTTTTCGTGCAGATAAATATGATTTTTTAACCAACCCGCCTTTGGATAAATTTTTCAGGGATACTGCTTCAAAAGCAATTGCACAATTTTATGATCTTCGTGGTGCACAGGCAGGAACACTTGGTGACCCAGCCTGGCAATTCTCTCCACGCTTTGGTTTTAACCTGAAGATAGAAGATGAGAATCTCGTGGTAAGAGGTGGTACTGGTCTATTCCTTGGTCGCCTGCCATTAGTATGGCCGGCAGGTTTATATACAAATAATGGTGTTTCTATCGGCGCCCTTGCAGTAAATCCTCCTGCTGTAAATTCAATTGTTTTCAGGCCTGATCCATTCAATCAATATGGCGCTTCAGATTTTGCTGTTGCCAATAAAGGCCAGTTGAACCTGATTGAAGCAGGATTTAAATTACCTCAGGTATGGAAGACTAATATCGCCGTAGATAAATTCTTTGGCAACGGCTGGAAATTCACATCTGAGTTCTCTTACATCAAGAATATCTCTGAAGTTGCTTACAGGAGAGTGGATATATTACCTCCTACAGCAGTCCAGGCACAAAACAATCCTATGTATTGGGATAGAAGAAATGTTTACAGCGGAACATCTGTTGCACCGCAGATCGATGTAAATCCATTTGTAGCCGGCAACCAGACTCCTTATACCGGTATTTATACACTGGAGAACCAGCGTGGTAAAAAAGGATTCTCTTTCCAGTTCACCAATGGTATTGAAAGAGCCTGGAAGAATGGTTTCTCTTTCTTCCTTTATTATGTATACGGACAATCGATCGTGAACAATGATGTAACGAGTTTCCAGAATGCTTCTCAATGGAGCTTTATGGAAACCATAGGTGGAAGGAATTTCCTCCGCCGTTCAACATCTGATTTTGATTCCAAGCATCGTATCATTTCAGCTATCACCAAACGCTTTGAATATTTCAAGAAAGGTGCAGCAACTACTATCACTTTAACTTTCACCGGTCAGTCAGGCAATCCATTTTCTTATGTTTACCTGAATAGCCCGGTAAGGGATCTTAATACCAGTTCAAGCAACGACCTGATCTTTGTTCCTACAAAAGATCAACTGGCTACTATGGTTGCCTCCAGCCAGTTCGTCACGAATATAGTTAGTGGAGTTACTTATACTCCGCAACAACAAGCCGACCTGTTGAATACATTTATTGAGAACGACAGGTACCTTAGCAAACGTCGTGGTCAATATGCAGAACGTAATGGCGCCAGAACACCATTCACAGCTGTATTTGATCTAACAATTCAGCAAGACTTCTATGTAAAATTTGGGAAGCAACGTCATAATTTCCAGGTACGTTGGGATGTTTCCAACTTTGGTAATATGATCAATCCTAAATGGGGTCGCCAGTATTTTGTTACAAATGATCAATTCGCACTTATCAATTTCAGGGGCTTCGCATCAACAAACCCTGCTGCTGCTAATTACCTGTTACCTACTTATAGCTTTACGCCGCTTGCAGGTACCGGTAAACCATGGGGCGTGGGAGATGGATTATTGCCAACGGCAAGTTCACGTTGGGTGAGCCAGATAAGTTTGAGATACGCATTCTAAAATCGAAAATAAAAAGTCGAAAATCGAAAATGCCGTTCAGATCTGAACGGCATTCTTCTTTTATATATTTTCAATTTTGCACTTTACATGTTCGATTTTTCTTTGCCCCAGCCCCATTTCAAAAAACCCGGCATCGCCCTGCCCCAGGTGGGAACATCGTGTTTACCATCTTCATAATTGATATAAGAAATATCTTTCCCGTTACTGAACCCTTTCTTTTCGAGTTCTTCGATCAATCCCATCGTATCATCAATTGAATCGATCACACCATTCTCGTTGCGATCCATGGTTTCATCTAAAGAACCGGTAGTGAAATAGAATTTCAGCCATGGATGATAACTGCCTTCCCGTACCTGCTTATGCATGATGCGATCGGTAGCTTCAACATAACCTTCGTTCAATGCTTTCGATCTCCACCATAATGAGCCGGAGAAAACTCCTGCCTTGGTAAATTCTCCTGCATTGTTCCATACCACATCGATAGCAGATAATCCTCCCAATGAAAATCCTGCATAGGATTTCTCTTTGAAAGAAGGAATATTGTATGTCTTCCTTATATATGGTATGAGTTCTTCGAAAACAAATTGCTGGTGTAGTTTTGCCTTAGCTCCTCTTCCTTTATAATCAGGGTGAGCCACCGTACCGTATTCCATTCTTCTTTCGGCACTGCAATGGATACCCACGCATAAAAGCGGTTCTAATAAATTATCACCATACATCTCATCAAGCATGACATCAAAATGGAATTTTACCAGGTCCTGGCCATCATTAATAAGTAACAGGTTGATAGCGGAAGAAAGAGAAACATTGCGGGGAAGATAAAGATCCACCTTCACCGGGCGCTCGAGAAATATAGATTTGATCTCAACGGATTCAAGTATGATGTTTTTCAATAAAGGTCCCGAAGGGATTTCCTTTGTATGTCTATTCATGTGTAATAAAACGTTGCAACAAGATATTCTTCAAAAATAAGGGAAAGAATCGTAAAAACTTTTAGCCAAACGGCCTAAAAGGCTCTTATTTTTCAGAATTGTTTTTTGTTTTTTAAAAGGGATAAAGATAAATTCGTAGCGATGGGTTTAATCACATCGCCTACATTCAACCAGTTCATCAAATCTATAAACTTACTGTTATGAAGAAAATCGGAATTCTGTTTGGCCAGGAAAGAAGTTTCCCTACCGCTTTTGTAGAAAGAGTCAACAGCAAAAAAATTGATGGCATCATTGCCGAACCAGTTTCGATCGATAAAGTAATGCAGGGAGAAAGCAGCGGGTATGCTGTTATCTTCGATCGCATCTCGCAGGATGTTCCTTTTTATCGCGCCTTTTTAAAGAATGCTGCGTTGTGCGGTACGGCTGTTATCAATAATCCTTTCTGGTGGAGTGCCGATGAGAAATTCTTCAATAACTGTCTCGCAACAAAAATAGATGTACCGGTTCCGAAAACGGTGATACTTCCTTCACGCGATCTTCCTACTGATACCAAAGAAGAATCATTCAGCAATCTGGCCTACCCGCTGGACTGGGAAGGCATCTTTAAATATGTAGGTTTTCCTGCGTATATGAAACCATTTGCCGGCGGTGGATGGAAAAGCGTTTATAAATTAACTGACATGGATGATTTCTTTACCAAGCATGCAGAGACCGAGCAATTGGTGATGATGTTGCAGGAAGAGATCATCTTCGATGAATACTATCGTTGTTATTGCATCGGTGGCAAGTATGTTCGCATCATGCCGTATGAACCACGCAACCCACATCACCTGCGTTATGTAGCCGACTTCAAACCATCACCACAAAGATTAAAGTTGATGGAAGACATCGTGCTTCGCATCAATAAATATCTTGGTTATGATTTCAATACGGTAGAGCTGGCTTTGCGTGATGGTGTTCCTTATGCAATTGACTTCTGCAACCCGGCACCTGATGCTGAAGTAACCAGTGTTGGCCAGGAGAATTTTGACTGGGTGGTTGAAACTGCTGCTAACTATGCAATAGAAAAAGCCCAGGAACATAAAGAAGGACAGGATAACCTGACCTGGGGTGAATATATCAAGAGAAGTTCGGCGAAGAAAAAACTGTATTGATGTTAGATGTACGATCTAAGTTTAACATCGTACAACACACATCTTACATCGTACACAAAACATCTGTAATGAGAAAACACTTTACCTGTTTATTATTTTCTTTCATTTTTATTGTTGCGACCTCTGCGCAAAAATTCTCTGTTAATTTCAGTGACAGGATCGAATCCCAATCAGGCATTTTTGAAGGAGGCATGTTCCTCAAATCATTACCTGTTTATGGCGAAGGCGTCTTATCACTTTTTGTAAAAGAAAGAAGAAAGATGTTCTCCAGCCAGGGCCTTACACAACAATATATGGTGTTGAAGTTCGATAAGAACCTTGGCCTGGTTAATGAATTCGAGATCGATAAGATCTCCGCTAACAGTACGGCATTCATAGATTTTGTAAAGATCCAGGATAAGTATTATTTCCTGCTGCAGCAGTACGACAAAGGAGCAAGCTCACTCACTATTACTGCTACTGAGCTGAACCCGAAGAATATGACAACGGGTAAACCAAAGAATATTGCCACGTTCGATGTTTCGTCTGACAGGAATGGCCGGAGTGGTTTATTCAGTACGGGTGCCAGCGCTTATAATTTCGATGCCGATATCATTTACTCCAGGGATTCCATTAAGATCGGTATCGTTTATTTTCCTGTAGTAAAGAACAAGGAAGAAAAAACAGTGCAGTTCTATGTCTTCGATAAGAACATGAACAATATCGTTTCAAAGAATTACAATTTTGGGGTAGAAGAAAAAAAGATCGAGGTAAATGATTTCGATGTTGATATCAGCGGCAAATTCTATATCAATTACGACCTGTATGATGAAAAGGATACCAAGTCATTTAAAAAAGAAGATGGAGAAAAAGTTCCTTCTTATACTGCTCACCTGAAGATCTTCGACAACAAAGACATCAAGGATCTTATCATTGACAACAGCAAAAAATTCATTAAGAAAGTCCATGTTGGCTATGATGCAGACGAGAACATTATCATTTACGGATTGTATAAAGATGTTTATCGCGGCGAATACCGTGGTGTATGCGGAGCGGCTTTAAAAGATCTTAGCTCCAGTAATCTTTCTTTTACTTTTAATGAATTCCCGCAGGAATTGCTTGACCTGGTTGATCATGATAATATGGGAAAGAACAGCGGCGATAAAAAAGGTATCGGCACTGATTTCTTTTTCAGGCATATCATTACCACTTCAGATAATAACATTCACCTGATACTGGAATATATTTCCCTGAAAGAATCATCATCACAAGGCAGAACCATCTACAGGAAGACTTACGGTGATATTGTAGTGGTGACTTACAATCCTGATAACTCTGTAAAGTTCCAGCGCATTCCAAAATTGCAGGAGCATACGTATGAAGGCGGGTATAATTATATGAGAAGGTTCAGCCCGGATAATCATTACCTGTATTCTTTCTATGCAACTTATTTTAAAAATAAGCTTATGCTTTTTTATAATGATGACGAAGACAATATTGAACGTGACATCAACAAGAAAGCAGATGATATGATCAACCCTAAGAAATCTGCGCTTACGTGTGCATCGCTTACGCAAACGGGTGAGCTGATCAAACGCGAGATGGTCTTCAGCCACCGCGATATGGATAAATACATGACCAGCTCTACGTTTTACGAGATAGCACCCAATACCTATGCTTTGTTCGCGCTTAAATTCGGTGCCTTTACTTACGGAACCAAGATCGGCAAACTCACTATAAAATAATATTATGAGTAACGTTAACTATAAACATTTCACCCTCGGCGTTGAAGAAGAATACATGGTGATAGATCCCGAAACAAGGGAACTGAAAAGCCATGAACAGAAGATCGTTTTCGAAGGCCAGAAAATAATCAAAGACAAAGTAAAAGCAGAAATGCACCAGGCCGTGGTGGAAGTTGGTACAGATATCTGCCAGGATATTGAAGAAGCGTATAAAGACGTATCCACGCTTCGCAAAACGATCGCGGGCATTGGTAGTGAACTGGGTTACTGGATCGGCGCTTCGGGTACGCATCCTTTTAGTCACTGGGAAAGACAGTTGATCACCGATCATATTCGGTACAGCGAGATCGTGAACGAATTACAGGAAGCTGCAAGAAGCAACCTGATCTTTGGATTGCACGTGCATGTTGGAATGGAGAACCGCGAGATGGCCATGCATATCGCCAACTCAACAAGATATTTTTTACCGCACGTTTATGCGCTTAGCACCAACTCTCCTTTCTGGGAAGGAAGAACAACCGGTTATAAATCTTTCCGTACAAAAGTGTTTGATAAATTCCCAAGGACAGGTATCCCTGATTTTTTTGAAAGCATCGAAGCGCATGATAATTATGTGAAGATGCTGGTAAAGACGAACTGTATCGACAACGCAAAAAAGATATGGTGGGATCTTCGTGTACATCCTTTCTTTAATACCGTTGAATTCCGCATTTGCGATATACCGATGACGGTGCAGGAAACGATCGCCATTGCAGCCGTGTTCCAGGCATTGTGCGCCAAGATCTATAAACTGAGAACACAGAATATGAATTTCATGATCTATCCAAGACCATTGATCAATGAAAATAAATGGAGGGCGAGCCGATATGGTATCGATGGAAGACTGATCGATTTTGGAAAAGAAGAAGAAGTAAATACACGGGTACTCATTTATGAATTACTGGATTTTGTTGACGATGTGGTTGACAATCTTGGTAGCCGCCATGCGATCAGTTATGTAAGCAAGATGCTCGAAAACGGCACCGGTGCCGACCGGCAACTGGCTACTTACCAGCAAACGGGCAGCCTGGTAAGCGTGGTCGATTATATTCATGAAAGTTTCCTCGCTGGAACTTATTAATAAAACCCCGGCCAAAAGCTGGGGTTTTTAATGGTTTTCCTCCCTCAAAACAGCCAGCACGGGGCAGCATACTCTTAAAATGGTGTATCTTAATATAGTATTACCATTCGCACCCCTCTATAGTGCACGAATTTGAACTAATAAAAGGCAGCATCAAAGGTGATGAGCTGTGCCGCAAAGCCCTGTTTGAACGCTTCGCTGGCAAGATGATGACCGTTTGCCGCCGGTATGCCGTGGATGAGATGGAAGCTGAAGACATCTTACAGGACGGTTTTATCAGGATGTTCGATAAACTTGGACAATTCAAATTCGAGGGCTCTTTTGAAGGATGGTTAAGGCGCATCATGGTAAATACAGCCATCCGTTATTGCCAGCGCAGGAAGATAACTTTTGATGAATCCCATTTTTCCAAAGCAGAAAAACCGGATGTTGAACCAGCTGTATATAGTGGTTTGACTGAAGAAGAGATCCTGAAGCTTATAGCACAACTGCCGAATGGTTACCGGATGGTGTTCAACTTATACGTGATAGAAGGTTATAGTCACGAAGAGATAGCGACGATGATGAATATTGAAGCGGGCACATCGCGTTCGCAGTTGGTAAAAGCCCGTAAACTATTGCAACAAGCAATTATAAACATGCAAAAAGTAGTATTATGAGAGATACTATGTTAGATGACATGTTCCGCGATAAGATGAACCAGTACGACAGCCCCGTGGCTGACCGTAACTGGGAGAAGATCGCGGATGCATTAAAGAAAGACAAGAGACGACCCTTCGCCTTTTGGTGGAGAACGTTATTACCAGGACTGATCATCGTTGTTCTTGGTACAGGCGCTTATACCTGGTATAAGATGTCTAACAGCAATATTGCCGGTAAGAATATTGCAGCCGTTTCAACAACGGTTAATAATTCAGTACCCAATAATTCAATCAACAATACTGTTTCTTCTAATAATGAAACAGTAACTACTAATAACTCATCACCGGTTGACAATGCTTCATCAAACAACAATTCATCTGTCAATTCAACAAGTGATCATTCATCCTCTCAAATGAATGAGGTGGTTGCAACAGAGAATAACAATTCAACAATCAGGAATTCAAGTATTGTCAACACAACAAAAAAACCTTCTTCAACAAAACAAAACAGGAACCTTGTCAATAAAATTGATAAAGAAGAAAACAATTACAATTCTTCCAATATCAAAAAGACAAAGAAAAAGAATAACATAGTTGGAAATGATATCGCTGACGAGGAAAACAATGGATCAACTTTTTCTAAAGCAAGCTTCACTACTTCTCCATCAAACAAAAAGAAAGCAAAGAAACAGAGCGATCTTTCTTTAACCAGCATGAATAAAAATGAAGAAGAACAAAACCAGGAGTTACAAAATAATTTTTCTTTAGCCTTGATGAGAGCTGGCCGGCAGGCTGGTGAACCTTCATTCGGAACAACGATCACTGATACCAAGAAACCGCTCGACTGTCCCACTGCATTTGGCGGCCGCGGCAGTAGCTGGTTCGTAGATGGATTTGTATCGCCTAATTATACCAGCCGTTCACTGACCAATAATGGCAATCAAATTGAATTCAACAAGAAAGACAGCAGTGAGAACCTGAAACTTTCTTTTAGTGGTGGCATCAATGTGGGCAGGATGATCGGCAATCATTTTTCCCTTAAAACAGGACTGAACTATTCACTTACTACGGAGAAATTCAACTGGAGTAAGATCAACAGTATAAAAGATGTGCTGATCATCTCGGTGAAAAAAATTGTTATTGCACCGGGTGATACCGTGTATGTATATGACACTTCGCATTTCCAGCAAATAGGAAGATTGACCACCAACAGTACGAACCGTTACCACAGTTTTGATGTCCCGCTCATCTTTGGCTACGAGACCAAGGGCGATAACATACGTTTTAATATCAATGCCGGCGTGATCTTCAACATCACCACCATTGCACGTGGAAAAACACTTAGTGTTGCTGACAGTGCTGTTGATATTAAATCTTCCGGTTATTTCAAGAACAGTGTGGGATTTAGTTTGTTCGGCAGTGTAATGATGCTGAAACGACTGAATGATAATTTCGACTTTTTTGTAGAGCCATATTTCAGGCAAGGCCTGGGTAATATGGCAACAGATAAAGCATATTTCAAACAAACATTGCGCTCCTTTGGATTGAATCTTGGTTTCAGGTATAAATTCAATCTCGGGCAGCGCTGATAAAAATATCCGTATCTAATAATCTGAAAAATGAGTTTAATGAAAAAGTGTCTCAACATAACATACTTACTGATGGCCGTTGCTATCCTTTTTGCTTCCTGCAGCAAGAGCACCGAGGATTTTATATCCGACCCTATACAACCGACGGCAGATACCACCTGGATGAACCTTACAGGACCTACCAGCGTTGATGCATACCTGAAAAGCAATGCAGCAGCCGCTGTTACCGACTCTATCCAAAACGACAGCAACGTTACACGAACTTATCTCTCGGGTAAATTACGATTGACATTCCCGAGATTTTGTTTTATCGACAGTTCTGCAGCCGGCGCTTATGATCATATTAAAATAGAAGTGATCGCTATCAACAGCAGGGGTGAACTTTTAAAATCATTGATCTCTACACGCAGCACAGATTCTTTGAACATCAATGCACTTTTCTACGTGTATGTGCGGGCAACAAGAAATAATGTTGAATTGCCTTTATTACCTGATAAAAGATTCCTGGTTGAATTTGATGACGCCAGTTATCTTGGAAATTCACAGGTGTATGTAGCACCACAAGCCACCAGTAGTAATACATCCTGGTATAATACTACCAACTCGGTTTTCTTCAGTATTCAAACGATCGGCAGCCAGGGTTATCGTTACAAGTATTACAATGACAGGACCGGATGGAGCATGTGCGGAAATACAACCACCAGTTCTTCCACAGCAAGGATCTTTACAACGCTTCCTATACAGTTCACCAATGTAAATACACGTTCATACATTGTGTTGAATGATTCAAAAACAGTTATTAAAATGAATGATAATGTTCCGGGAGGATATTTTGAATTGAACAGGCTTCCTTTAACAGCTTCATTCAAGATCGTAACAGTATCCATCATCAATAGTGTGTATTACCTGGGCATTGGAGAATCAAGCACCAGTAATAACCTGATCATTCAATTGCACCCGGTGCAATCATCGCCTACATCCATCAACAGTTTTCTAAATAACCTGTAAAGCAGGTATTCGGTTTTTTTATAGAGGGTGAACAACCAAAGGAGCGGCCAGTCCGCTCCTTTCTTTTTAATAGCACTTCATCGCAATAAACTTAACATTTCCACAGTTTATCCTGATGTCGCCAAAGCGTCAAATCCCTGCGTTATTCTTTTTATATTTGCAGATAGTATGCATAAAAAACACCCCATACGCGTAGCCATACTGGACATGTACGAAGGCCATGAGAATCAGGGCATGAGATGTTTGCGTGAGATACTGAACCAGTATGCCGAAAGCAATAACATCGATATGGAATGGGATGAGTTTGATGTGAGGCTCGAAAATGAGGTTCCTGATGTAGCCGGATACGACATTTTTCTCTCCACGGGTGGCCCCGGCTCGCCTATAGATTCAGCAGGTTCTGATTGGGAAAAAGTATACTTCAACTGGCTGAAGGAAGTAGAAGACTGGAACAACAACCACGAGAACGAACGCAAGAAATATATCTTCTTTATTTGTCATTCTTTTCAACTGATCTGTCGTCACTATGAAGTAGGAAATGTTTGCAAACGCAAATCAACGGCGTTTGGTGTATTCCCGATCCATATGCTCGATGCAGGAAGAGAAGAAGTTGTTTTCAATGACCTGAGAAATCCTTTTTATGCAGTGGATAGTCGCGATTACCAGGTGATAGAACCAAACTGGGATCGTTTGGATGAAATGGGTGCAAGAGTTCTTTGCATCGAAAAAGAAAGACCGCATGTTCCGTTTGAAAGAGCGGTGATGGGTATCCGCTTCAATGAATATATGATCGGAACACAATTCCACCCCGAAGCCGATGCCACTGGTATGAGCATGTACCTGAAAAGAGAAGACAAGAAGAAAACAGTAATAGAGAATCACGGCGAGCCGAAATGGCAAAGCATGATCGAACATTTGCAGGATCCCGACAAGATCATGTGGACCTACGCTCATATCATTCCTAATTTCCTCAATATTGCTGTAGAGCATTTACAATTGGTGCCGGTGAACGTTTAATTCCTTATTTGAGATTTCTGATTTGAAATTATTTTTCATTTTCCATTCTACATTCTACATTCTCCATTTATTTATTACCTTCAGATGAATCAAAATTGACTGAAGATGATCCCCGCTGTGCGCAAGCAATTCAACGCTGCATTTACAAAAGAAAGATACGAGGCATTCATTCATGAGTTAAGCAATGTGCACCCGGGTAAACTGGATTTCCGTGTGGCAGAAACGCCCATATTTGTTCCAAAGGATTTTACAACAAAGATGCTGGCAGCTTGTGAGAGCATCGTAGATATCATTGTTGATCCCAATTTTAAGAATCTTACTAATAAAGCCATCCCGGATAATATAAAAGTACCGGCTGAGAATGATCACACACATTTTATTGCATTTGATTTTGGTATCTGTATCAATGATAAAGGTGAATACGAGCCACAGTTGATAGAAATGCAGGGGTTCCCTTCCCTGTTCGCTTATGAAGTACTTTGCTCCGAAGTAAGTGAAAAACATTTTCCTCCCCCACCAGGTTTTGATTGTTATCTCGGAGGATTCAATAAACAAACCTACTTGCAATTGTTGAAAGATATCTTACTCGGCGGTCACAAAGCAGAGAATGTGATACTACTGGAGATATTCCCCGATGAACAAAAAACAAGGATCGATTTTTATTGCACCGAAGATTATACGGGCGTTAAAATGGTTTGTCTTACCGAACTGATCAAGGAAGGAAAGAAATTGTATTACATGAACAATGGTAAGAAAACCGAAGTGAAAAGGATCTACAACCGTGTGATCTTCGACGATCTTCAACAGCAAACAGCAGAAGTGCAGGAGAAAGGAAAGCTATTGTTCGAAGAGCTCGATGTAGAATGGGCCCCGCACCCCAACTGGTTCTACCGTATCAGCAAATACACGTTACCATTGATCAGGCATCCGTATGTTCCGCCTACTTACTACCTCAACGAAATAAAAGAGATACCAACCGACCTCGAGAATTATGTATTGAAGCCATTGTTCTCCTTCGCCGGGCAAGGTGTGGTGATCGATGTTACATTAGAAGATGTTCAAAAAGTAAAAGATCCGCAGAACTGGATACTCCAGCGAAAAGTAAAATACGCAGATGTGATCGAAACACCGGATGTTCCTGCCAAGGCAGAGATCAGGGTATTTTATTTCTGGAAAGATGGCGCAGCAAGACCTGTTGCCACAAAAAATCTTGCACGGTTAAGTAAAGGCAAGATGGTAGGTGTTCGCTACAACAAAGACAAAGAATGGGTAGGTGGAAGTTTCTGCTGGTTTGAAAAATAAACGTTGATTCGTTTAATCGTTTATTTGTTTATTGAAGATCAGTTAATCAACCTGAGCCTTGTATTCTTGTTCCTTATCTTCTTATTATTTCTTCTTTGACAACACATCCAAAAAAAGATATTCGAAGCTGACCAGCCAACTTTTTTCAGCCATGCGATGCATGTTGCCTTCTATCTGGTAACGATAACCAAGATTGAGTTTAGAATTACTATTAAAGATCAGCTGTATCGCGGGAGCCAGGTCGAGAAAGAATAAATTTTGATCTGTATTCTTTTGACCGAGTAGTTCGAGATAAATATTCAGATTTGTCTGCTTATAGTTTTTATACTTCCTGGGCAATAATAAATAGCCGGCCGATAAACTATAACTCAACGCATGCTGCGGATACCCACTCTCGGGGAATCCTTTACTGGCCTCATTCCTGAAGACCTTTAAAAAAGAACCGGTAGCAGAAAAAGCGATCTTGTGCAGTAATTGTGTTGCGATCAATCCTGCCAGCACACCTGGTTGGTCTCCGTCAAGACTTACTTCATCATAGAACCAACGGTTACGACTGTACGAAGCTTCTGCAAATGCCGCCATTCGGAAATGAGAATGCACTTCATCCAAACTTAAGAAACGATACTTGCTGTATACACGAACAGATTCCCATCTTACATTCGATGTATACATATCAGAAAAGCCGGTAGCCACATGTAACATCCAGTTCTTAGTAATGCCAAACATCACTTCCGGTGTATAACGCCCTTCCGTTCTTTGCGAGTGCCTGCCTTTATCAAATCTCGCTGACACTTTCACACTCATAGAATGTGTAGGCATATTCGATGCCGGTTCGGTAAAAACATAAAGTTCCTGAGCATGGAGAACAGTTCCAGAAAAGAGACTTAAGATGACAAGGAAACTTCTCATACGATCATTTCAGCAGTTCTTTTAATTTCTTTTCGAGTTGTTTTCCTTCAGGATTGACTGCAATGATCTTCCCATTTGTATCCAGCAATACCGCAGCGGGAATGAGATCCACGCCATAATCTTCTACCACCTTACTTCCCCAATATTTAAGATCGCTTACATGGATCCAGTTGAGTTTGTCTGATTTGATAGCAGCTTTCCATTTACGAAGATCGCGGTCAAATGAAACGCCATATATCTCGAATCCTTTATCCTTGTATTTATTATAGATGCGAACCAGTGTTGGATTGAATGCACGACAAGGCCCGCACCAGCTTGCCCAAAAATCTACCAGTACAACTTTCCCCCTTAACGAAGAAAGTTTGATCGTATCTCCATCGGGAGAAGGTTCTGCGATCTCGCTGGCTGTATCGCCAACCTTAACTGTTTGTGCTTTTGTTGTTAAACAAAAAACTACCAGGAAAAATAACAGGCTTATTTTTTTCATATGCTGCTTTTAAAATACAGGCCCGGGATCCTTGCCAGGCCTGTATTTGATGATATCCTTAAATAGTAACGTGATAGATCCTTGTTCCTTTTTCTGCTTTACTCTTACAACAGGAAGACATATAACCGGTCTTTATACATTCCATGGTCGTCTTCGAACAGAATTTTTTGTACTCTTTTGCCGAGACAAAATTCTTATCTACTATTCTTATCTTCTGATCACCGCTCAATACCTGTTGCTTTATATCCAGGAAATGAAAATTGGATCCGGCGGTAGCAATATGCGTATCATTTTTCACTGAATCATTATCAAATGAAATGACCAGCCAAAGATTACCCACCGAAAAGCCGGCTTCCTTTACTTTTTTCTGGAGTTCATCAATATCAACTGTACTTCCTTTTTTAAAAGTGATACTGAAGATATTTTTATTGAGATCCGTTTCCACTGTTTCAATAAAAGGAACTTTTTTCAAGGCTTTGTTGATGGCATTTGAACACATCGCACAGGTAAGTCCTGCTGCCTGCAGTTCTGCCCTTTTGATCTGCGCAGAAGCAATGCCTGTTACCAGGAATGCTATCAACACCAACAATATCTTTTTCATACCGTTTGCGTTTACTGTTTATTCATGATCCTTTTTACAATCATCCTTACACTTATCCTTGTCCTTACTGCAACAACTGGCTTCTTTCTTATCAGCAGCAGCTTTTACAGTGTTGGCCTTCCTTTCATACTGGCAGCAGGCATGCAATTTCTTGTATGCTGCATCACTTCCTTTGAATGCTTCAGTGTCGTAGCCTTTGGAAGCGATGGTTGATTGGATCTTGTCTAACGAAGTACTGTTATCAACAACATACTTAACAGTGATCATCTTTGTTTCCGGGCTCCATTCTGCTTCGGTAGCGCCGGCAGATTTAGCAGCTTTTTCGATCGTTGTCTTACACATTTCGCAATTACCCCAAACCTTGAAGCTTGTTTCTTTGAATCTTACATTGTCTTTCTGTGCAAACAAGGAAGATGATATCAGCATGAATGCAGTAATAACTGAAAATAACTTAAGCGTTCTCATTATAATGATTTTAAAATGATAAATAAATTGAATAACGGGCGAAGTTTTGCCCTATATAAGAAGATGGATCTCTAAAGTCTGAAAACACAGTTATACAAAAATACCTCGTTGGATTTTTGTAAAGGAGGAGAATTATAGTGTAGCTCAATAAATGAATGCTCATCATTCACCACGTCATTCGCCACAAAAAATGGCTGAATGATCATATCCGACTGTGCAAATTTGAGATCGGCTACTGCTAATTGCTGCTTATCGTTGATCTTGAAGATCTTTATCTCATCGTTGCAGCATTTCATTTTTTTCTTGCTGCCGCAACCACAACCATCATCTGCTACCAGTTTTAATTTCACCGAAGCCAGCTTACCAAGGCAATAGTGGTAATTCACTATCACGCCCATGCTGAGCGATAAGTAAACAACTGCTAATATGGCTACGAGGAATTTTTTCACTCCGTAAAAATAGCCCATGTACCCTGAAAAAAGATATGATTTTTGTTAATTGACTAGTTGACAAACCACCAGTGAATACCAACCCTTAGGAGAAAGCCCGGGTAATGGTACGACGGAGCCGCTGTATTCACATTGTTCCAGCTAAAATCGCCATTGGCATAACGGGCACTATTCAGGTTCTCAGCCCGGAGAAAGCCGTTAAAGCTCTTGATACGGAAATGCAGGAACGCAGTAATATCCGGCAGGTTGCTGATCGTTTCTGATTCCTGGTAAAAGAACTGTCCAAGTAACGGAGAATAATTATCTGCTTTATAAGAAGTATGATAGCGAACTTCTATCCCCGTACTAATATTAAGATTCTTGTAATACACTCCTTCAAAAGCAATACGATTCCTTGTCCATACCAACGGAACATTCAACGGGGCATTACCCAATGTTTTCTGAACAACTACCTGCGTGTACCAGTTCCATTTTTTTGAGAGCCTGAATTGCTTCTCGGCATTTACAGTAAGCACATTGAACAAGCCACTGTTCTGTTGTCTTTCTTTGAAATTAGTGAGATAGAGATAATTGGTGACTATATAATAATTTCCTTCAAGCTTCAGCTTCAATTCAGGCAGGGAAAATCCTGCATATAGCTGGCTGATATTTTCTTTTTTGAAATTAGAGGTGTTGCCAATGCTGAAACTACTTGCTGTCTCATAAATGAACGAAGGACTTTTATTTACATTATGGAAAGCCAGTTCAAAATATCCAAACTTCTGGCTGATCACTCTCCGGAGAGATAAAGAAGCATCGTAATCACCTGTATTCAATCCGTTCAGGTAAAAATGCCCGGCCGCGTTGATATCCCATTTTTTATTTCTTGTCCGGTTACGGTATTCTCCATGAAGGATCACATTGTGATAATTCGCCCTTGTTGTATCATCGGCGAAGAATGTTGCATGAAGTGTCTGCAAAGCAGCTCCTACTTTAATATATTGATTCGGGTTCTTGGCATACGGAAACTGGTAAACAGAGAAATCGTTTTGAAAACTCATCCACTTGTCTCTTAAGAACAAAGAATCCAGTAATGTAAGTCCATATTTGTCCTGGAAGAAAGCTGAGTCTGCTTTCCTATTCTCTTCATTGAATTTAAAATCATAGGTACTGTAATCAACTTGGTATTGTAGCCGCAGGCGCGGGTAAAAAAGATAGATAGTGGTAGAATCGTTTGGCATCAGGCTGTCGCGCTGGCCAAGATCATACTGCTGCCTGAACATCACATGAAAATTCTTGTATTGATCACCAGTTGTTATTGCACTGTTTCCAAAGAAAGAAGTTTGATACTGAGAAGCACCGCCTATGTTGGTTGGAATATCAAAAAGAAAACGCGTTGTCTTACTCGTTAAGAAAGTATCGCTTTGTATACCGCCACTTTCAAACACATTAATGCGGTTACCTACCATGGCAAAGTAAGCAGCATATCTTTTTTTCTTTCCCTGGTAATAAGAGTTCAGCATGTAGGCACTGTTCTGCGACTTCTGGTTCTGGTAAAACCCGGGTGAGCTGAGCAACTGGTATTCGCCGGCAATATTCCAGTTGGGTTTGATGTTCTGTGTATGTACCAGGTTGATGGTCTGCTCAGACCTGTTGGCAATGATATATCCCAGCTCGGTATAAGGACGTGTTGTAGTAAAGTATCTCGCGTCCTCCACTCTTTTCATATAGCGATCGAAAGAATGAAAACCATGATCCCAACCCGGATCCATCAACGGTGAAAAAATAATGCTGCGTGAAGCAGTTCCCAGGTTACCGAGGTAAACATCATCAGCTTTTAAAGGAAAATGTTTGTTGAAATCATTCACCGAAGAATCCAGCGTATATGTCCCGATCCTGTCGGCATATCGATAACGGATCGTAATAGAATCTTCATACCTGTTCCTCTTTTCCAAACTATCTGCAGCTTTCGGAGTATTGGGATTACGGATGCTGTTGATCGGTGAAGCAGTTGGGTTCTGGAATGTCTTTCCTCCCAAAGGCCTTACATCATTCTGGGAAAGCACCATCAACTTTCCTCCCAGGAAAATAAAAAGAAGCAGTAAATATTTTTTGTGCCGAAATAAATTCATGCGAATAAAGTAAACGGCCGACAAAAGCCGACCGTACAAAAATAACGTGTTGAGTTCTTATGGTTTGAAAAACTATCTTAAATCTCTTTCACAAGTTCAGCAAAGATCGCTGTAAGCTTAGGTTCCGCTTCCTTGGCGGCTTCCAGCACTTCTTCATGTGTGATCTTGTTTGCGTCATCCCTGATACCGATATCTGTTACCACGCTCATACCAAATACTCGCATGCCCATATGGTTGGCAGCGATGCATTCAGGAACGGTACTCATACCCACCGTATCGGCACCCAATACCTTTAATAAGCGATACTCGGCATGTGTTTCAAAAGTTGGACCGGTAACAGCAGCATATACACCTTCATAAACTTTATAACCCAAACGTGCTGCAATATTCCTTCCTTTCGCTACTAATTCTTTTTTATATGGTTCACTCATATCCGGGAAACGTGTTCCAAGTTCTTCTTCATTTTTACCGATCAAAGCATTTGGCATAAAGAAACTGATATGATCGTTGATGATCATCAGGTCTCCTACTTTAAAATCAGGATTCATTCCACCGGCAGCATTACTTACAAGGATGGTATGAACACCGAGCTTTCCCATCACTCTTATCGGGAATACCACTTCACTCATCGCATATCCTTCATAGAAATGAAAACGACCGGCCATACATACCACATCCTTCCCGCCCAGTTTGCCAAAGATCAGTTTGCCGCTATGGCCAACTACTGTACTCACCGGGAAATTGGGGATGTCTTTATAAGGTAATTCAAACTCGATTTGCATACCCGAAGTAAAATTGCCCAGCCCACTACCCAGCACAACTCCCACCTGTGGCTTCGTTTTGAATTTTGATTGAATAAAAGAAACCGTTTCATTCAGCTTTGCGATGGTACTCATATTGCTAATAATTTGGAATCGGCAAAAATGGCTAAAAAACTTCAAACTACAAACCCCGATCAATAAACTATGAAGTATTTCATTATTTTCGCCCAAACTTGTTGATATATGAACCTTCACGAATACCAGGCAAAAGAATTACTTAAGAAATATAATGTTCCCGTGCAGGAAGGCATTCCCTGCGATACTCCTGATAAAGCGGCGGAAGCATACAAGCAATTAAAGGGACAATTCGGGAATGACTTTGCAGTGGTGAAAGCGCAGATACATGCCGGTGGTCGCGGTAAAGGAAAAATAAGAGGAACGGAGCAACGTGGTGTGGCTGTTGCCAAAAATGCTGATGATGTAAGAACCATTGCCGGAAATATTTTAGGTGGGACACTGGTAACTATTCAAACCGGTGCAGCTGGTAAAGTGGTTCATAAAGTTTTGGTGGCGCAGGATGTTTATTATAGTGGTGCGAATCCTGTAAAAGAATTCTATCTCTCCATTCTTCTTGATCGTGCAAAAGGAATGAACGTGGTGATGTATTCTACCGAAGGTGGAATGGATATTGAAGAAGTTGCACACAATACTCCTGATAAGATATTTAAAGAGTGGGTACACCCGCAAGGTGGATTGCAGGGTTTCCAGGCAAGAAAGATCGCATTCAATTTAGGATTGAGTGGAGATGCTTTTAAGAACTGCGTTAAGTTCGTTACTAATTTATATAATGCGTATGTTGGATTGGATTGCAGCATGCTCGAAATAAATCCTCTTTTCAAAACATCAGATGAAAAGATAATTGCTGTTGACTGCAAGATGAACCTGGATGATAACGCGCTGATGCGTCATCCTGATCTTGAAGCGATGAGAGATATCAATGAAGAAGATCCAACAGAAGTAGAAGCCGGTGAATACAATCTGAATTTCGTAAAACTCGATGGCAATGTTGGTTGCATGGTGAATGGCGCCGGCTTGGCAATGGCAACCATGGACATGATCAAATTGAATGGCGGTGAGCCTGCTAATTTCTTAGATGTAGGCGGAAGTGCCAATGCACAAACAGTAGAAGCTGGCTTTAAGATCATATTAAAAGATCCAAACGTAAAAGCGATCCTCATCAACATCTTTGGTGGCATTGTTCGTTGCGATCGCGTGGCAGCAGGTGTTATTGATGCTTACAAGAAATTAGGCAACATCAGTATCCCTATCATCGTTCGTTTACAGGGAACCAATGCTGATGAAGCAAAGAAGTTGATCGACGAAAGTGGTTTGAAAGTTCAGTCGGCTATATTGTTAAGTGAAGCAGCTGAGCTGGTGAAGAAAGCAGTTGCATAAATTAAATCAATTCGAAATAATAAATAGAAAGCCGATCATACATCGGCTTTTTTTATTGCTGGTTGAGAAATGACATAAAAAACCCCGGGGGTTAGCCGGGGCGGTGTTCTTTCTGAGGGCTTGTTGATGGTTATTAATTACTCCACAATTAATAGGTTTCTCAATATTTTATTATGATCATATTGCACTTGGCAACATGCCAAACTTATTCTTAAAGTTGCGGCTGAAGTGGCTCATGTTCGTGTAACCGATCCTGTAACCTACTTCTTTGATAGAATACTGTTTCATTTCCAGTAATTGCTTGGCCCTGTTGAGGCGGAAATGTTGGAAGTATTCGTATACGTTCATTCCGAACATCCTTTTGAACTTGATCTTAAAAGATGTTTCGCTCATGCAAACGATACGTGCCAGTTCCTTGATGGTTGGTGGTGGTTCAGAGAAAGTTCTTAGCAACAGTTTTTCAACCTGGAGCAAAGCTTCTTTTTCTTCTGCACTGATCTTTGCATATTCAACAATTGATGCAGTTTCGATCACTTTCTTGAGACCTGCATCACATAATGACAACACTTTTGCGTGTTCAGACAAGACCGGGAAAACATCCGATCCATTTCTTTGAAATAATTCTTGTAATTGCATACGTTGGTCGTGAGATAATATTTGGTGAATAAATGCGCCGCCCTTCCTGCTACAGGTAGCGGCAAAGTCAAATTGATTGTCGGTTTGTTTACCAAAATTGTTTTTGAACCATTCGCAGTCGAAGAATATCGCCAGCAACTGAATGGTGGTTCCTTTATGAAAACTAAAAGTTTTCTCTCCTGATGAATCTGCATAATACATGCCTTGTAAAAAACGCATGTACCCTCTTTTCGAATTCTCAACAGGTAATTCATCAACAGCTCCAATGTTCTGCGGGTTGTACAGAAGTATTCCTTTACTGCTATCACATTGGTTAAAGGAAAAGGTAATGTCTTTGTTGAATGTGCAATTCAGGAAGAGGTAACTCACTTCGGCAAAAACTTTTCCGGCGTGGATATTCCCGTTACCTATTCTTGCATCGAGTATGTAATGATGATTTTCAAAATGACCGGCGAATGTTCTGCTGAATTCTTCCAGCCATCCCGGACCATCATAATTATCATACGTGAAATAAAGCATGTCCTTATTCACAGCAATAGCATTTCCGTTCTGCATCAAATCGTTCATAGCAAGGTGTTTTTCATTTACAAGGTTGTCAGCATCTCTTTTAAAAGGCCGGGTATCATTTCAAATTCATTCGATTTATCAACGAAAGCTTCCGCGCCCAGTTTAAAAGCCATCTTACGATAATAAGGTTCAGCATTATTGGTGATCACAATTACTTTCGACATCACTTTCTTTTCTTTCAACATCTTTAAAATATCGAGCCCGTTCTTGTCGGGTAAGCTCAGGTCAAGAAATACAATGGCTGGCTTATGTTCAAGGATAAGCGGGATGGATTCGGAATAAGAACCTGCCATTACTATCTCAGCACTCACTTGTGCTTCTTCGATCATGCTCTTCAACCTGGTTCTTATATTCGGCGAATCGTCTACGATCAGCAAAGACGGTTTTACCTTACTCATAATAGGACTGTCAATCATTACCACAAAAGAAAGGCTTTGGAAGCTCCAAAAAGATAGAATTACACACCTGATTAGGGTAATAATACGGCCAATATGGAAGTAGTATAGCTACTACACTATATTATATAAGGTGCTAATAAAGAAGGGAGAGACTATACCAACCTGTGTTCGATCGAGTAGCGGGTGATATCCGCATTGGTTTTCAGATCGAGTTTTGCGAGTATCCGTGAACGGTAAGTGCTGATGGTGGTAATGCTGAGAGAAAGATTATCGGCGATCTCTGAAAGTGCTTTGCCTGAAGCGATCTGTTTCATTACTTCAAACTCGCGGTCGGATAAATTCTCATGAAGTGTTTTGGTATCTTTTTTAGAAATGGCAGTGGCCATTTTTTCTGCTACCGAAGGTGTGATATATTTTTTACCGGAGAGAACCATTCGTACGGCGTTCACTAATTCTTCCTGCGCCATTTCTTTATTGAGATAACCGGAGGCTCCTGATTTGATGACACGAAGTGCATATTGGTCTTCCGGGTGCATGCTCAGGATAAGAACAGGAGTATCTGGTAGAAATTCCTTGATCTGCTGTAATGCATCGAGGCCACCGCGGCCGGGCATTGAAAGATCGGAAATGATAACATCCCATTTTTGCTGGGCAGATAATTTTACCAATTCGTCAGCATCGCCGGTCTCTTCGATCTCCGCGAAAGGATATTCCTCGCGAAGGATTTGCCGCAATCCTCTTCTTACAATTGCATGATCATCTGCAATAAGAATCCGGATCATGATAATTTCATTTAAAGGTTATCAATGTATCAATGGTACTGTTACTTTAATAACAGTCCCTTCTCCAGGTTTGCTTTTAATATAACATTCACCCCCCAATAATAACACCCTTTCTTTGATTCCCACAAGACCAAGTGACCTTTTTTCTTTAATATCATCAAAGTTAAATCCGATACCATCGTCCTGGATGGTCAGAAGCAACCTATTCTCGGTTTTCGTTAGTGATATGTTGGCATGCTTAGCTTTAGAGTGACGAGCGATATTCGTCAGCGATTCCTGCAATACCCGAAAGAGTTCAGTCGAAACGTTCTTATCTATGTGGTGGTTCTGGGTATCTTCTATGAAGTTAGTACTTATTCCGGTTCTTTTCTCAAATTCTTGTGTTTGCCATTCTATTGTCGCTATCAACCCGATATCATCAAGCACACTTGGCCTTAAACCGGTGGCTATGCGGCGAACGGTCCTGATAGTTGAATCAACACTGATGATCGCGTCATTGAACCTTTCAGTTACCGACTGCTCCTTATTACTGATCTTCTTATTCAACCAGGCAATATCCATTTTAAGCGCTGTGAGCTGCTGCCCCAATTCATCATGTATCTCTCTTGCGATGATGGCCCGCTCATGTTCCTGTATATTCTGAAGATAACCGGTAAGCTCTCTTAACTGCCCGGTAGTTTCCTTTAATTTATTTTCTGCCTCTAATTTTTGCGTAACATCCAGTGCCAGTACCAAACGTGAAGGACGATTCGAATACAAAAGATCATGAGAATGAACTTCTACATTAATGATCTCGCCACTCTTCTTCATATGCGTCCAGGCGCCGTTCATTTTTGTGTTCCGGTCTGCAATGTATCTAAGCAATCTTTTCTTTTCTTCTTCAGGCCTGATATCAGTGATCTTCATGGAAAGGAATTCTTCTTTCGAAAAACCATAATTCTTCACAGCAGCATCATTTACATCGAGGAAAGCAAGTGTTTCTATATCATACACCCATTTAGGCATCGGGCTCTGGTCGAAAAGCAGGCGGTATTTTTCTTCACTCAATCTCACCGCTTCTTCTGCATTTTTTCTTTCAGCAATATCGATACCGGCTCCCAGCAAACAAGGTTTGCCTTCATACTCCATCAATACACCGGTAAAATAAAACGGGATCTTTCTTTCATCCTTGGTAGTAAAATTGGCTTCTGCATCACTTCTGCCTTTGGTAAAAACTTCCATGATCCTGCCTTCTATATAAGCTTTCTCCTCTCCCCTGAAAAAATCAAGTGGGTGCATTTTGGAAATTTCTTCTGCATTGTATCCTGATATCTTTTCAAACTGGTCATTCCAGCGAAGGAACTTACCGGTATGATCAAAGAAATAAAAGATACCGGGCAAACTCGTGATGAGTTTATCTGATAATTCTTTTTCTTTCTGGATGATCTGTTCTGCTTTTTTCTTTTCGGTTACATTCCTGAAATAAACCGATACACCTGTTGGTGAAGGATAGATATGCTGTTCGAACCACATATCAAAAGCTGCGATATAACTTTCCAGGTAGGCATGTGATTGCGTTTTCAATGCTTTTCCCGCGGTTGCATAAAAACTGGCTGCATCTTCTTTCGAGAAAAGATCATCGATATGTTTTCCCACAAAATGCCCGCGTGGGAACCCGAACATTTCATCTGCTTTCTGATTAGAATAGGTAAAGCGCCAATTGAGGTCAAGCGCAACAAATGCATCAGTCACTCTTTCAAAAATACCTGTAAGCTCTGCTGTTTTTTCCTGTACCTGTTTTGCCAGTTCCTGGTTAAACGTTTTTAATTGTTCTTTTATATTCTTTTGCTCCGTAATGTCCTGGTGAACGGCAACATAACCGGTAACATCTCCTGCTTCGTTGTGCAGAACCGTGACTGATGAGAGTACGGATATACTTTCACCATTCTTATGGGTGTATTCAAACTCACCTTTATTGTATCCTTGTTTTTTCAAACCTTCAATCGCCTTTACACGTTGCGCCGGTTCAAGGGAACTTTTCAGTAATTCAAAAGAAACTTTACCTATTGCTTCTTTTTCAGAATAACCATACATCTGCGCAGCAGCTTTGTTCCATGTATTGATGACAAAATTGATATCTGTTGAGAAGATGGCATCGCTTGTTTGTTCTACCAGTGAAGAAAGATGCTTTATCTGGTCATCTCTTTTTTTATGGAAACGGGAGAATATATTTTTAAAAAATGTTTTCATTGATAACGTGTTGAAATATCTTGAATGCGAAAAACCTTCGGCACCGGGTGCCGAAGGTTGGTGTTTTTCAGAAGGTGGATCTAGCAACGGCGGAACTATTTTCAATATCGTTCCCCTTAATATTATAAAGTTGAGATTTATGAAGCTTTATTATTGTAATACTATCACGCATTATAGTAGTCGTAACCATACTACAAGGAAACCTATAAAGTTGAGAACACAAAGAGTTCGTTAAAATAAAGTAGCGAGGCCAAAACAAAAGCGACGGGTTTAAAACCCGTCGCTACAACAATTATTAAAAATATTGATATCTTATTAACCTGCAAATTCCCGGCGGATGATATTCAGCGCGCCGCCTGCCTTGAACCATTCTATCTGTTGTTCGTTGTAAGAATGATTGACAAAGATAGCTTCGCTGGTGCCGTCTGCATGGTGCAGGTTCAGCTGCAATGAAACATTCGGAGCAAAAGAGGTCAGCCCAATGATATCAATAGTATCATCTTCCAGTATCTTATCGTAATCTTCTTTATTGGCAAAGGTCAATGCCAGCATTCCCTGTTTTTTCAGGTTGGTCTCGTGGATACGTGCAAAAGATTTCACCAGCACCGCACGAACACCGAGATGACGTGGTTCCATTGCAGCATGTTCACGTGATGAACCCTCGCCATAATTCTCATCTCCTACTACGATCGTTCCGATACGGGCAGCTTTGTATGCACGTTGCGTATTTGGAACTGTTCCGTATTCACCTGTGACCAGGTTCTTTACGAGATCGGTCTTGTCATTAAAATAATTTACCGCACCGATCAAAAGATTGTTGGAGATATTATCGAGGTGACCGCGAAACTTCAACCACGGGCCTGCCATACTGATATGATCGGTGGTACATTTTCCTTTTGCCTTGATGAGTAATCTCAATCCCTTCAGGTCAACTCCTTCCCATGCCGCAAATGGATCGAGTAACTGCAAACGTTTTGATTTAGGATCAACTACCACCTGTACTTTACTTCCATCAGCTGCCGGTTTCTGGTAACCCGGATCATCAACAGCAAAACCTTGTGGTGGTAATTCATATCCTGTTGGTGGGTCTAGTTTTACCTGCTCACCTTTTTCATTCGTCAATGTATCAGTAAGTGGATTGAAATTAAGATCACCGGCTATTGCCAATGCAGTTACCAGTTCGGGTGAACCAACAAACGCCATCGTGTTTGGATTACCATCGGCACGCTTGGCGAAATTCCTGTTGAATGAATGCACGATCGTATTCTTTTCCTGTTTCTCGGCACCCAATCTCTCCCACATACCAATGCAAGGACCGCAGGCATTTGCAAAAACAGTAGCTCCTATCTTATTAAAAAGACTAAGGAATCCATCACGCTCGATGGTATAACGAACCGTTTCGCTTCCGGGTGTGATGGTAAAGTTTGCTTTTAATTTCAAACCTTTTTCATCTACCTGCTTAGCAAGACTCACTGCACGCGAGATATCTTCATAAGAAGAATTAGTGCAGCTTCCTATCAAACCAAATTCTATTTTAGTTGGCCAGCCATTCTTAGCGGCCGCTTCTTTCATTTGAGAGATCGGCGTTGCAAGATCTGGTGTGAATGGACCATTCAGATGTGGTTCCAGTTCACTCAAATTAATTTCTATTACCTGGTCGAAATAATTTTCAGGGTTTGCATATACTTCTGCGTCGGCAGTTAAATGTTGTTTGATCGAATCGGCAAGTGCAGCCACTTCTTCACGACCAGTTGCTTTTAAATAACGGCTCATGCTTTCATCATAACCAAATGTAGAAGTGGTAGCGCCGATCTCGGCACCCATATTACAAATGGTTCCTTTACCGGTACAACTCATACTTGTTGCACCTTCACCAAAATATTCAACCACGGCACCGGTACCACCTTTCACGGTAAGTATACCGGATACTTTTAATATCACATCTTTCGGAGCGGTCCATCCATTTAATTTTCCTGTAAGTTTTACACCGATCAGTTTTGGAAATTTTAATTCCCATGGAAGACCTGCCATCACATCACACGCATCTGCACCACCAACACCGATAGCGATCATTCCTAAACCACCTGCATTTACCGTATGAGAATCTGTTCCGATCATCATACCACCGGGAAATGCATAATTCTCTAGCACTACCTGGTGAATGATACCGGCACCTGGTTTCCAGAAACCGATACCATATTTATTAGAAACAGAAGAAAGGAAATCGAATACTTCGCTGCTTTCATTCATCGCACGTTGAAGATCTGCCACGCTGTTCTCTTTTGCAACGATCAGGTGATCGCAGTGAACGGTTGAAGGAACCGCTACCTTATCACGACCCGCCTGCATGAATTGCAACAACGCCATTTGAGCAGTTGCATCCTGCATGGCCACGCGATCCGGGGCAAAATCAACATAACTTTTTCCTCTTTCAAATGCGTTGGTTGCATTTCCTTGCCAGAGGTGGGCATACAATATTTTTTCTGTGAGGGTTAATGGCCTGCCAACAACTTTACGTGCGGCTTCTACTCTTGAAGCGAAACTGGCATATACCTTTTTGATCATCTCTAAGTCGAATACCATAACGAAGAATTTGAGATTTCAGATCTGAGATTTAAGATTTCAGGTTATTTGTTAAAATGTACAATCTGAAATCTGCAATCTTCAATCTGCAATTATTTGAAAGTGCTGCGAATTTACTTAAAAACTGCTTTTAGCGGGTCAATTGCTTGCAGGCTTTTGGATAAATTGTTACATTTATGGCATGAACGGCTTCAGAAATTTTGTAGAAGGCAATTTATTTGGCGTTTGTACCTGGGTGGGTGAACGCATGGGCATTGCCAGCGCAAAGATCAGGACCTGGTTCATCTATGTTTCTTTCCTCACTTTCGGATCACCGGTGATCATCTACATGGTGTTATTATTCTGGATGAATCTTAAGAAATACATCCTTTTCCGCAAAAGAAACCCGCTTCGTTACCTGTAATCATCCTTGTTTTTAACCGCTTAGTCTCTTTTTGCTGCTATTGTGCCTTTTTCAAGGACGCAAAAGACAATTGCATGACTAAATTCGCGCTCCAATCCAGGAGGCTTTTGCTTAACCTACCTGGAAGTTCAATAACTGCTTGCTGCATTATTAACATTATAGCCAGAAAATCTTCGTGAAGCATGACCGTGATTGATTATTACCAGCAGGATTACCATTCCTTCCTAAAAGACATTGCTCCAAAAGTAAACGGGGTCTTTAAAGATAAGTTCCTTTTACACTTTGACCAATCTTCTATTACTGGTTACGCAAGAGCCAATAAAGTAAGCGACGATCTTACTTATCTTATCATGGAGTTAAGAACGCACAAGGAATTTTCTTTCAACCTGATCCCTGATGAAGGCGCTTATTATATACTTCACCTGCAAACGATAGAAGACCTGCAGGAGAAAGAGCTGCAACCCGATCAAAAACTACTTTTCTCAGAAACTACGTATGAACAGGAGTTGACCTATCCTGCCAAAAGCAAAGTAAAGATGCTTTCGGTATGCATTAAGAAAGAATGGTTGCAGGAAAGACTTCCGTGCATCAGCAAAGATGATTGCGTACTGGAACAGATAGGTAATTACATCAAAGAACCGGTGAGCAGCGATTACCTGTATATATTCAATGATATTGTAAAGATGACCAATGATCACCGGCTGGCGGGTGTTCATGAGAATAACCGCGTGATGCAATTGATCGAAATGTTCTTAAAACGTTCGCTGAAAAAAAGTTCACCTGAAAAAACATCCTCTATAAAAGAATCCGAAATAAAAAGATTGCAGGAGATAGAAAAGATATTGGCTGAAACTGTAACAGGCACAGCGCCTTCGTTAAAACAATTATCACGCATCGCCGGCATGAGTGAATCCTCGCTCAAGGTAAAATTCAAAAAAGTTTACGGAACGGGCATCTCTGTGTACTATCGCCGCTGTAAAATGTTAAAGGCAAAAGAAATGCTCCAATCAGGCAAGTACTCGATCAAAGAAATTGGCATAGAATTGGGTTATATTAACCTCGGTCATTTTTCGGGAGCATTCAGAAAAGAATTCAATGTATTACCGAGTGAGATGATCGTTTTGAATTAATTCAATATCCTGTTAAGAGTATACATATACATGATAAATCTATTGCGAGTATTGAGAAACCTGAAACGGTCAATAAACATCAATAGTAAACAGTAGGTTTGTTAATGATAAAATTATTACCTGTGAAAACAACCAAACAAGATCCAATGTTCTGTATGAAAGAACCTCAGCAATCTTAGATCAGACCCCTCGAAATTGTTGAAATTTTATTTCGAATCTTACCTATGAAAAAAGCCTCCAATATTCTATGAATGGGAGGCTTTCTTTTTTAGTTCATTGTTGATAGTTCATTGTTCATTGCAAGAAAATATTTCCCATGAACTATGATCTATGAACCATCAACTACACCACCGCTTTCCTGATCTTCACTAATTGTTTCAATAGGTCTTCCAGCAAATCGAGTTTTAACATGTTTGCGCCATCGCTTTTTGCAACGGCCGGGTTCGGATGTGTTTCAATGAACAAGCCATCGGCTCCTGCTGCCAGCGCTGCCTTTGCAATGGTAGCGATCAGTTGCGGGTTACCACCCGTTATACCACTTGTTTGATTAGGTTGTTGCAAACTATGCGTAACATCCATTACCACCGGTGTACCATGTTCCTGCATCCATGGAATATTCCTGTAATCAACCACCAGGTCCTGGTAACCGAATGTGGTTCCTCTTTCAGTAAGAATAACTTTATTATTTCCTGCATTACGGATCTTATCAGCAGCAAATTTCATTGACGGCCCGCTAAGAAATTGCCCCTTCTTCACATTCACCACTTTTCCTGTTTCTGCAGCGGCGATCAATAAGTCTGTTTGCCTGCAAAGAAAGGCAGGTATCTGTAACATGTCCACATATTTCGCTGCCATCGCTGCTTCTTCATGTGCATGGATATCAGAAACGGTTGGCACTTTATATTTCTCTCCCACTTTCTTTACCAATGCAAGTGCTGATTCATCTCCTATTCCTGTAAAAGAAGTTGAACTCGTTCTGTTTGCTTTCCGGTAAGATGCTTTGAATACATAAGGAATGCCGAGGTTCTTACAGATAGCAGAAACTTTATCGCCCACTTCCATTACCATTTCTTCTGTTTCTACCACGCAGGGGCCCGCAATGAGAAAGAAATTCTTCTCATCGTATGATTGTCCAGTAAACAGGTCTTTCAGAAATTTTTCCATGCGGCAAAGATAAAGGAAGAAGAAGACAAGCAATCAAGGAACAAGAATGCAAGACATCGGTTTCAGAGTAAGATTAAAATCTGAAATTCTTAAGCCTTGCACCTTGATTTCTTGTGCCTTGAATCTTGTATCTTGTTACTTATTATTTTTGATAAAATTTGCTTGCTATGCTCAAAGAAAAAATACTTGTTATTGGCGCCAGCGGACAAATAGGTGTTGAATTAACGATGGCGCTCCGCAAAATGTATGGTAACAATAACGTGATCGCTTCCGACCTGCGTGAAGAGAATGACCTGCTCAAAGGAACGGGACCGTATGTTTCGATGGATGTAATGAGTAAAGAAATGCTGCACGTGCAGGTGATCAGGCAGGGTATCACGCAGATATATTTATTAGCGGCTATCTTATCTGCTACCGGAGAAAAAAATCCTAACCTCGCCTGGCATTTGAATATGCAAGGCCTGTTGAATGTTCTGGATATAGCAAGAGAAGAAAAATTAAAAAAGATATATTGGCCGAGTTCGATCGCAGTGTTCGGACCAACGTCTCCTAAAAAGAATTGCCCGCAACAAACTATCATAGAACCTATCACGGTGTATGGCATCAGTAAATATGCCGGCGAGTTCTGGTGTAATTATTATTACCAGCGTTATGGTGTGGATGTAAGAAGTATCCGTTATCCCGGTTTGATCTCCTACAAATCTGCGCCGGGTGGCGGCACTACCGATTATGCAATTGAGATCTTTCATGAAGCCCTTGAACAAAAAAAATATGAATGTTTCCTGAAAGAAGATACTTACCTGCCGATGATGTATATGCCCGATGCTATCCGCGCCACCATCGAACTGATGGAAGCACCGGCAGAAAAAATATCTGTTCGCACTTCCTATAATGTTTCTTCCATGAGTTTCTCACCAAAAGAAATCTCAGCCGAGATCAAAAAACATATCCCGGGTTTTGATATCTCCTATAAACCCGATTACCGCCAAAATATTGCCAACAGCTGGCCGCAAAGCATCGATGACAGTGTTGCCAGGAAAGATTGGGGATGGATGGAAGAGTATGATCTTAGTAAGATGACAAAAGACATGTTGGATAACCTGGAGAAATAAATCGAAAGTCAAAAAGCGAAAAATAGATGCTTAAAACTATTCGCATAATTGTTTCAGGAAAAGTGCAAGGCGTCTTTTACCGGCAAAGCACAAAAGAAAAGGCGCTTTCATTGAATATTACAGGAACCGTAAAGAATCTTCCAGATGGAAATGTAGAGATCATTGCAACTGCTGAGGAGGATCAATTGAATGAATTACTCGCATGGAGTAAACACGGACCCAAGCATGCTGAAGTCACTAACGTCAAAACAGAATATATTGAATTGCAAAAATTCACCGATTTCAAAATTGCCAGGTAATGCCTTAGCTCTTCACTCCTAACTCTTCACTATTACTTATAATCGTTCTCCGGCTTCGAAGATTTCTTTTTATCATTTTTCATTTTGAGAGAGTCTGCTTTTGTTGCTTCACGATAGATCTTTCTTTCTTCATCGAAGATGAGTTTCTTGCCCGGTGGAAGTTTAGGATCATCCGCAGGAAGTTTCTGGCTTTCTGCCGGTATGTTCTCTTCTTTTTTTATTTCTTTCCTGAAATCGCCATAGGCAGAAGAATCATTACCACCTTCTCCTTCTCCCGGTAACGGAATATCATCACCGGAAAGTTTCTGGTAATCGAGCATGATCTCTTTGCCAACACTTTCGGGTTTGAAGAATGTTGCATTTATATCCAGTCCTACCGATTTATCATCCTGGCATTTGCCAACGAATCTTCCCCATACCGGCATCGCAGCATAACCACCATAACCCAATGCAGAACTTTTAGGGAAGTGAAGGAAGTTATCATCACATCCTACCCATACACCTGCTAACAGTTGGGGAGTATATCCCATGAACCATGCATCGGTATTGTCATTGGTGGTACCTGTCTTGCCGGCGATCTCTCCTTTCGGTCCATAACTTCTCAACGCTTTGGCCGTACCGATATCAACAACACCTTTCATCATTTGTATCATCTGGTATGTACCTGCTTCACTCATCACCGGTTTTCTTTCAGGAATGAATGATTGCAACACGTTACCATTCTTATCTTCTATACGGGTGATGAAAACAGGTTGCGTACTGAAACCATTATTCGCAAACATGGTATATGCCCACAACATTTCATACACGCTCAGTTCGCAGGAGCCCAATGCAAGCGATGGGACTACCGGAACTTTATTCTGGATATTACATTTCTTAAGGAAGTTGGAAAAACTTTCTGGACCTATCTGCTTCATGATATAAGCACTCGCACAGTTACGCGAGAATGCCAATGCGTTTGCCATCGCTACTGTTCTTCCCGTACAACTTGCTCCTGTTGCCGGCACCAAAATTCCTTTACCAAAACTCTGCTGTATATCTTCCACCGGCGTTTCGGCGTTCATATTTGCTTCTTCCACCGCTTCGGAATACAACAATGGTTTGATGGTTGATCCAACCTGCCTTACTGTTCCAAGATTACAATGATCATATTTGAAACTTTTGAAATCAATTCCACCCACCCATGCTTTTACTTCACCGGTAACCGGGTCCATCGCTATCATACCACATTGCAACATCTGTCGCATGTATTTGATACTGTCAACCGGTGTCATCACCGTATCTTTCTCACGCTTCGGGTTCCAGGCAAATACCTTCATCGGCACTTTCTTGTAGAAGGTCTTTTCGATATCGGCATCCTTCATGTCATCTTCTTTGAGATTCTTCCAGCGATCGCTGTTCTTCATCTCTTTTTCGATGATATCTTTTTTATCCTTCCAGATACTTCCATCTTTGATATAACTAACGCTGTTGAATAATTTCTGCATCGATGCCATATGCGTGGCAACAGATTCTTCTGCATATTGCTGCATCACGGGGTTGATGGTGGTATATATCTTCAAACCATCTTTATAAATATCATAGTTATCGCCGCCCGGTTTCTTATGTGTCTTGCACCACTTCTTCATATACTCTCTCAACTCTTCACGGAAATAAGGTGCGATACCATTGTTCTCATTCATCTTTTGATACTTCGTGATGATGGGTTTCTTCTTCAGCACAGCTGCATCTGCTTCTTTGAGCATATCATTCTCTACCATTTTCTCATACACGAAATTTCTTCTTATCTGTGAAGCCTTGGGATTTCTTACAGGATTATACGCCGTGTTTGCATTGAGCATTCCTACCAGGACAGCTGATTCTTCTATCGTGAGCCTATCTGGTTCTTTGGAGAAAAAAGTTCGCGCTGCACCGCGGATACCATAGATATTCTCACCAAAAGGAACTGTGTTAAGATAGAGTGCAAGAATTTCTTCTTTGGTAAAATTGCGCTCGAGTTTTACAGCGATGATATATTCTTTTAATTTTTGAAAGCCTCTTACAAAAGGATTGCGTGCACGTTCAGCAAAAAGATTCAATGCAAGCTGCTGGGTGATGGTGGATGATCCGCGCTTCTTTCCCATCATCATATAAAAAGGGATCGCCATGGTTCCTTTTGCATCGATACCACTGTGATCGTAAAAGCGTTTGTCTTCTGTAGCTACCAGCGCATCGATCACATGTTTTGAAATGTCTTTGTAATCAACATTCGAACGATCCTGGATATAGAATTTACCCATCAGTGTACCATCAGAAGCAAATACTTCACTGCTCAACGAAGCAGATGGATTCTGCAGGTCGTAGATAGAAGGCATTTTGCCGAATACACCAAAATTGGCGAGAACAAAGATGAGGATGAGGGAAAGCCATCCGAAAATGAAAACCCTCCAGACAATGCGAACGCCTTTAGACATAAAAACTATTTGAAGCAAATCTAATCAAAAGCCATTGCCATAAAATAGACATCCAGTTAAAATTTACCAGGCACAGATTCCTTTATGAATTTGCGGTAACCGGGTAAATCCTTAGTCTGGTATAAGGCATTTATAGTAGCCCTGCTGAAAAGAAGGAAAGAATATTTATTTTCTGCCAGCCACGGAACGATCAGGGTCCTGGCGTTTGCCCTGGCATTATCCACGTAAGCGATCGCTTCGGGTGCATTGGCAAAAGGTCCTACCAGGATGATGCGGTCAGTGGTAGAAAAGTTAAAGGAACTGGTTTGATAAGGTTTGCCTTTGTATTGTGCATTGGTAAAACTCTTGAACCCGTTCTCTGCATCTTTTGCATAAGTGGGATCTACTTTATTCAATATGATCGCCACGTATTGTGTATCACCCGTGCTCCAGGTATATTTTCCTTTTGTAAATACCTGCGGTTTGAATTTTTTAACTGAATCAACAGCAGCAACATTCTTTGCTGGTTCTTTTATCGGCGGCTCTTTGATCTCCGGCCTTTTTACAGTTGTACTATCCTGTATCAATATATTTCTTGGCGGCAACTGATCTGCTACAGTGATCACAGAATCTTCCTTGATCCTTTCTACCGTAAGATTGGTGAGATAAGATTCGATCTCCGTTCTTCTTTTCAACACATCAATGATCGCCTGTACTTTTTTTGTAACGGGTGAATCAGGAAATGCCTGTTGCAATATCTCAAAGCGACTGATCGCAATACTATCTTGTCTTTGTCTTACATAATACATTGCCTCGATGTACAGCAATTGCGGCGTCCAATGATGAAGACCATATAAACTATCGGCAACTCTTTTTGTAGCGAGGGCTTCATCAAAACGACCTTCGATGAAAGCATTATAAACTTCTTCATATTTTCTTGTGGCCACTTTCTCTTCGAGCAAAGTAGAATCAACATAATTTCCCTGGCTGATCTTTGCCTGCCTGCTGGAAGGATATTTTTGTATGAGCAGGTTCTTATAGTAAGCTGCTTTTTCTGTATTGCCAAGTTTATAATAACAATAATACAAACTGAAGTAAGTGTCTTCCGGGAATAATAATGTATCAAATCTCTTTACGAGGTCTTCGAGGATATTCACGGCGCTTTCATGATCTTCGAGTTTGTTCATATATGCTTTGCCAACCTGCAACATGGCTACCTGCAAAGTATCATTGCTTGTCTTCAGCTTACCCGGCGTTAACGGCAAAGAAGATTCAAGAATATCGATCGTAAGATCTTCGATCTTAACATTGGCGAGATTATTATATTCTTTTACCTGTACGCTATCTACAATTTCTTTTTCATTCTTAGCAACACCTGAACCATTACCCACTACTTCTATCCTGCGCCAGTTATCCTGGTTAGGACGATTACCCCATTTTTGCCTGAACGCCGTAAATCCTCTTGATTTAAGATCCTGGTTCCCGAAATACCATCCGCTGTAGGCATTATTGGTTGGAGAGTAAGGGCTTTGGTATTGAGTTTTATTAAAAAGATCGTTTGGCCTCGATGTTTGATCCACGTTGAGATATTTATCAAGCGCCGCTGCATCTTCTTTTAATCCCTGTTCTTTCCGAAGCTGTCTTAGTATCTTCTTAAGCTTGGCGATCCTTTCTATTTCCGGTAAGCCCGCGATCCTTTGGAGGCTATCTTCAAAACTAACCCGCTTTAAATTATACACGAGATCGGCCAGCATTGCTTTTCTTTTAATAGCTCTTTCGTAATTAGGAAGTGCTGAACCTCCTCCTCCAAGACTATCGTATGCGTTGTACGCTACCTGGTACATTTTTTTATCGAAGGCAAGGTCACCAAAATATAAATAGGCCCTGTCTTTTAGCAACGGATCATCTTTGCTATACTTAATAGCGAGTTGAAGAAATTTATTGGCGCCATCAAAATTATTACGCTGCATTTCCATCTTCGCAGCAGTATAATAAATGATACCGCGATAAGCTTCATACTTATCCCGCCTGGCCATCTTCACCAACTCATCAATATTTTTCTGAATTGCATTGTTGTCAGTTGATTTGGCTAATGCTATCTGGTTAAGACGAGCATATACATCCATAACAGGATCATACGTATGACCGATCGACTTATTATAATATCCTTGTGCAGCCGCGTTGTTACCTGAGAGTGTAAGCATTTGCCCGATGAGGAATTCCCACCTGGCTTTTTCATTCTTATTAGCTGCATTCGGCAATGCATTTATCAAATGTTTCGCCGAGCTGTCGTACTGTTCTATCTTATAATAATAATATGCCTGGAGTTCTTCATAATCGATCTTCAATCGCTTAGGGAAATTGGGATCGTTCCTCAATGCTTCTATTAATGAAGCAGCGCTTCCATATTGTTTCATTTCAATATAGCAACGTGCCTGCCATAATAATGCATCATTATAACTTGGCGGACGGGTAAATACTTTCTTAACGATATTCCTTTTTTCTTTGGTAGCGATCGTGAACGGGCTCTCTCCTTCATTACGGTTACTACCGATCAACCTGGTATACTCATCTTTTGTTCCCGGTTTATAATACACGTTCATGTACTGGAAGGTCATCAACGCACTATCATAATCTGTTTTGTAATAAAAAGCCTCTCCCATCAGCAAAAACATATTATCGATCCATGCATTCCTGAGATCATGAATTAAAATACCGGCTGAAGTTTTATCAAGCACAGAATCCAGGTCGTTCTTCTGCGCCTTGGTGGCATCATGAGTATAATTATAGAAAGGGAGCAACTCGGTATAATCTTCCTTGAACTGCTTCTTGGCATTATAGATAACGGTCTTTACTTTTTCATTGGCATTGAAGAAGTAATTATAGTGTGTGTAAGTGCTTTGTAAAAAGGTACGCGGGAACTTGAATTTTTTATCCGCCATACGCTCAGAACCCAGTGGTTTTTCCTTGTACGCTTCGGGTTTTTTCAGTTCAAATGAAAGTGATGGTGGCTGTGTATAGGCAGCATAAGAAATAAGCGTAGCTACGCATAAGGTAAACAGCCGAAACATTGATTTAAATGGAAACATGCACAAATAGTCTAGCGTAGAATAGAAATCATCAAATTTTTTTTAAAAATACGGGTATTTTTGGTTTTGAGGCGTTTACGTTTATATAAAACGTAACCTTTCCAGCACAGTGGGATCCGAAGCTTGGAATTCACGTGACTTGAAGTCGC
>JADMIO010854434.1_pt1 | contig 44083 bp, 39 predicted proteins | sample 8958161 | NCBI WGS metagenome assembly JADMIO01 (sample SAMN16585339, study PRJNA669376) | soil metagenome | isolation source: Crop rotation soil | place: USA: Cullars Rotation, Alabama | collected 2011
CGGCTCGGCAGCGCGCGGCGGCTCGGAGCGGCGCGGTTCCGGCGCGGCCACGGGCTCGGGCCGACGCGGCTCTGCGCGCGGCGGCTCGGCGACCGCGTGCTCGGCGGCAACCGGAGCGGTCGGCGCAGTCGCGGCGGGGCGCACGACCTCGGGCTCGACGGTGCGCGGCGACTCCACCTTGCGCTCGGGCGCCGGTGCGGGCGCCTGAACGAGCTCGGGCTGTGGCGGCGCCTGAACCGTCACGGACGGCGTCACGTCGGCCGGTGCGGAAGGCGCGACCGGCGCCGTCGTCGTTGCCGACGCGGCGATCGGTTCGACATCGGTGTCGATGGCCGTGACGGCCTCGGATGCGCGACGGCGCCGCACGGCGGGCACGGCAGCAGCGGCGGCCACCGGCTCCGGCTCGGGCGCCGCGGTCGACCGGCGACGACGGGCGGCGGGCGCCGCCGGCGCGTTCTGCTTTGCGACGCGAGCGCGCTTCTCCCGCTCCCAGCGCGCGCGAATGCGCGAGACCTGGTCGTCGGAGAGTTCGGTGAGGTGGCTGCGCACCGGGACCTCCATCGACCGGAGGAGCGCGATCATCTCCTCGGCCGAAATCCCGAACTCGCCTGCCATGTCGTGAACACGAAGCTTGCTCAATCCATCCTCCTTATCGCGCGTCGTCGGCGCTCTTGCCCTGCGCCAAGTCGGCGCCCGCTGCTTCCAGCAGCTCGCGCATCCCGCGTGCGAGCTGGCCATTCAGAATTCCCACCGCGGCCGTAGTCTCACGGCCGACGGCGCGTCCGAGCTCGACTGCGCTCGGGCCCTGCACGAACCGGATCCGCTTCGCCGTCAGCAGCGGAACCAGCTTGTCGAGACTGTGCCTCGAGACGTCCGGCGCGACGATCGCGAGCTTGAGACGCCCGCGCATCGCCGCATCCCGCACCATCTGCACGCCGGCTACCGCATTACGAGCCCGGTACCCCAGGCCCACGAGCCCGAGCAGCTTGCGCGTCACCTCCGGCGTCAGACGAACGTCGGTCACCGGCCGCGCTCGTCCTCCCCGGCCGAGCTACCTTCCGCCGCTTCGTCAGCGTCGGTCGTGAGCTCGTCCAGGATACCCATGATGCGGTCGGCTTCCGCCGGCGCGATGCCGGGCAGCTTGAGGAAGTCTTCGCGCTCCAGGTCCATGATGTCGTTCAGGCTGCGATAGCCACCCGCCTCGAGCACCGCGACCGTCGCCTCGGAGAGTCCGAGCTCGGCGAGCGGCACGTCCGGCGCCTCTTCCTCGCCCGGGAGCGGCGCGAAGAGCGGCGAGTCGCCGGCCTTCTCCAGCCACTCGCGGCTCGAGTAGAGGTCGATCTTCCAGCCCGTGAGCTCGGACGCGAGGCGTACGTTCTGGCCATTGCGCCCGATCGCGAGCGAGAGCTGGTCCTCGTCCACGATCGCCTGGATCGTGCGCGAGTTGGGGTCGCTGAACACGCGCGCCACCTTGGCCGGCGCCAGCGCGAGCTTCGCGAAGCGCTCCGGATCCGGCGACCAGGGCACGATGTCGATACGTTCGCCACCGAGCTCGTTGACGACCGCCTGCACCCGCGCGCCCTTGAGGCCGACGCAGGCGCCCACCGGATCGATGGCGTCGTCGCGCGAGGCGACGGCGATCTTGGTGCGGCTGCCGACTTCACGCGCGCCCGTCTTGATCTCGACGATGCCCTGCTGGATCTCCGGCACCTCGAGCTTGAAGAGCGCGCGCACGAAGAGCGCGTCGGCGCGGCTGAGGATGAGGCGCGGGCCCTTGGGCGTCTCCTCGACGCGCTTGAGCACCGCGCGAATCGGCTCGCCCTGGTGGTAGTGCTCGCGGTGGTTCTGCTCACGGTACGGGATGATGGCCTCGGCCTCCCGGTACTTGTTGAGCATCACCACGATCTTCCCGCGCTCGATCTGCTGGATCTCACCGGAGAGCAGCTCCCCGACGCGCGTCGAGAACTCGTCGCGGATCTTGGTGCGCTCGCCCTCGCGGACGCGCTGGATGATGCGCTGCTTCGCCGCCTGGACGGCGGCGCGCCCGAACTCCGCGAACTCGACCTGGCGCTCGAGCACGTCGCCGAGCTGGAACTCGGGATCCTCGAAGCGCGCCTCGTCGATCGAGACCTCGGTGACCGCGTCCTGGACCTCGGCAACGACGGTGCGCAGGATGACGATGCGGATGTCACCCTGGTCCTCGTCGATTTCGACCTCAGCCCGGACCGTCGGTCCGTACTTCTTCGCGAGCGCGGCGATGATCCCGTCCTGGAGCAGCTCATAGAGCTCCGTCCGGTCGATCCCCTTGCTGTTCGCCAGCTCGCGGAATGCCGCGAGAATGTCAGCCGACCCGGCCATGCCTTGCCCTCTCGTTCCCGCCGCGGTGATGCCGCGGTGTCATTTCCACTTGATCGCGAGCCGAGCTTCCTTCACCTCGGCGAGCGGTATCCGATAGTCTCGGCCTTTCGCGTCGCGCAGGACGGCGATGTCGCCGGCTCCCGCGTCCTCCTCCACAGCCACGATGTCCACCTCGACCCGTCCGCCAAGCGCGGGCGCGAGCACCTTCGCACGGCGTCCGATGAAGCGCCGCCACTCGGCGGGCGTCCGCAACGGACGCTCCGCACCGGGTGACGAGACCTCGAGGACGTAGCGCCCCGCGATCAACGTCTCGTCGGCGTCGAGCTTGGCCTCGATCGCCCGCGAGGCCCGCACGCAGTCCTCGATGGCGATCTTGCCGCCATCGCGACGGTCGATCCGAACGTCGAGAACGGGACGGGAGCGCGTCCCCCCCCGCCGCAGCTCGACGAGATCGAATCCGAGCGTGTCAAGCTCCGCGACCACAACGTCTTGCAGCTTGTCGTTCACGTCGTGTCGAGGTACGTACAAGAAAAAAAAATGTGGGGGACGTCCCCACATTCCACGCCTAGCGCAGGACGCCGGCGACGTGGTAAATGTAGACCGCGCATGAGGGAGCGTCAAGCCAACGGCCCCGGCGCTTCGCGCACTGGCCAGCACGCTTCGACGCTCGTACGTTGGCCCCGTCTCTTCATCGCACGAGTGCCGCGATGCACCTCAGCGCCCTCCTCGAATCCGCGCGTGTCGGCACCGACGCGCTGCGCGCGAACCCACTGCGCACGCTGCTCTCGACGACGGGCGTCGTCATCGGCGTGGCCGCGCTCGTGGCCGCGTTCGCCATCACCGACGGTGTCTCCGTGTGGTCGCGCGAGCTGATCATGCGCGAGTCGAGCGTGCAGGACGTGACCGTCTCCGCGATCACGTCCGTGACGGTGAACGGCCGACAGCTCCCCGTGCGAGGCTTTCCGGTGCTCGGGACCGACGACGCCGAAGCGGCGCGGCGCGAGGTGCCGGGAGTGATCCGCAGCGCGGTCACGCTCACCGGCACGGCGCGCGCCGAGTATCTCGGTCGCCGCGCGTCCGTCCTGCTGACCGCGAGCTCCGCGGGGCTCGGCGAATTCGCGGCGCTGGTCCCGGAGGCCGGCCGTTTCTTCACGGACGCCGAGGTCGCGCATGGCGCAGCCGTGGTCGTCCTCGGCCATCACCTCGCGCGCGAGCTGGCTGGCGCCCGAGACGCGCAGTGGCTCGTGGGCCGCCGGATCACGATGGGCGGGCAGCGACGAGAGGTGATCGGCGTACTCACCGCCCCGCCAGAGGGGGACACCAGCGACTTCGTGGCCTTCGCGCCGCTCCGGAGCGGAATGGGAATGCTGGAGCCAGGGAGCGCGCCGCGCGTGCCCACGCTACGCCTCAAGGCGCGAAGCATCGAGGCGGTCGACACGCTCCGGACGTCGACGCTCGACTGGCTCGCGACGCGCTACGGGGCGCGCGTCGAGAAGCTGCGCGTCGCCGTCGCGAACCAGCAGCTGGCCAACACCCGGCAGGCGATGCGACTGACGAAGGTGCTGCTCGGCATGCTCGTCGGGCTGATCCTCGCCGTCGGCGGCATCGGGATCATGAACGTGCTGCTGGCCGCGGTGGCGGAACGAACGCGCGAGATCGGGATCCGGAAGGCGGTCGGTGCGCGCGCGCGCGACATCCAGACGCAGTTCCTCGTCGAGTCGCTGACGGTGACCGGCGCGGGCGCGGCGGTCGGGTTCGTCGCCGGGCTCGCGCTCGCTTTCGGGGGGACGGCGATCTTCCGCCACTTCCTCGGCTCGAACATTCACCCCGTCGTGCGCCTGGAGACGGCGCTGCTCGCCGTCACGTCGGCGATGATCGTCGGGCTGGCGTTCGGGACGTATCCAGCACGAAGGGCGGCGCGGTTGTCTCCCGTGGATGCGATCGCGCGCGAGTGACCTGACGGAGATCACCGCTCGGCAGGAGCGATTGAACGCAAAGGTCGCAACGGTCGCAAAGGACTGCCCTGAAGGCTCTACTTTGCGACCGTTGCGACCTTTGCGTTCAATCGCGCTTTATAGGAAGACGTTGGCGTCGAGGCTCACTCGCGCACAAGCAGCACGCCAAGCTGCCTCCCGGCATCTCCCGCGCGGTGCGAGAAGAACCGGTCGTTGTGATGCCGGGTGCACCACGGGCACTCGACGATGTTGCGGACGCCGGCGGCGCGGGCCTGATCGGCGATGAGGGCGCGCAGGTCGACCGTCGTCGGTGCGTCGACCTGGCGGCCGGTGAGTCGCCCGTAGACGTCCGGGCTCACCTCGTAGCAGTCGCCGCAGATCGCCGGGCCCACGGCGATCGTGAGCTCCGACGCCTCGAAGCCGGCGGCGGCGAGGCGGGCGATCGCGCGTGGCGTGATGCCCGCTTCGGTGCCGCGCCACCCCGAGTGCAGCAGGGCGCTGGCACCACGCGGATGCACGATGAACACGGGGACGCAGTCGGCGATCGTGACGGCCATCGTCGTGCCGGGTCGCACGCTCAGGTGCCCGTCGGCACCGGAGCCGCGGAGCCAGCCCTCCCAGCCTGCCTCGTGCTCGACGATCTCGGCGCCGTGCACCTGGCGCGCGGTGGCGAACCGGCGCGCGCCCAGCGCTTCCTGCAGCCGCTGCCAGCGGCCCATGACGTCGCCGACCGGGTCGGTGCCCTGCGTCCCGAACGTGCCGAACGCACGCGTCGTCGTGAACGCGATGACGTTAGGCAGCTCCAGCCCGGCGACCGCCTGGACCGTCTCCTCGGGAAGGTTGACGTCGGGCAGGATGCGCGTCGGGGCGGTCACCGCGGCGCCGAGCGGCGGCCGGGCGTCGGCTCGTCGCGCCGGTCGTCGATGCGCTCGATGTTGGCGCCAAGGGCGTTGAGCCGCTCGTCGATGCGCTCGTAGCCGCGCTCGATCTGCCCGACGTTGTTGATGGTGCTGCGCCCTTCGGCGCACATCGCGGCGAGGAGCATCGCCATGCCGGCGCGGATGTCCGGAGACTCCACGGTCGAGCCGCGAAGCCGCGTCGGCCCGCTGACGATCGCGCGGTGCGGGTCACAGAGCACGATGCGCGCGCCCATGCCGATCAGCTTGTCGACGAAGAACATGCGCGACTCGAACATCTTCTCGTGCACCAGCACCATGCCTTCGCACTGGGTGGCGGTCACGATGACGATGGACATCGTATCCGCCGGGAACGCCGGCCATGGCTGGTCGGAGATGGTCGGCACGTGGCCGCCGAGGTCCGACTGGATGCGCCGCTCCTGGTCGGCCGGGATGATCAGGTCGTTCCCGTCAATGATCCCGCGAATGCCGAGGCGCTCGAAGCCCATGAGCGTCGACCGCAGGTGCTCGACGCCAGCGTCGGCGATGCGCAGCTCGGAGCGCGTGACCGCGGCCAGGCCGATGAACGAACCGACCTCGATGTGATCGGGCCCGATGCGATGCGTGGCGCTCCCGAGCCTGCTGCCGCCATGGATCACGAGCTGGTTGGTGCCGATGCCCTCGATGCGCGCGCCGAGGCCGACCAGGAAGTGGGCAAGGTCCTGCACGTGCGGCTCGCAGGCGGCGTTGCGAAGGACCGTGGTGCCCTTCGCCGCCACCGCGGCGATCATCGCGTTCTCGGTGCCGGTGACGCTCGGCTCATCGAGGAAGATGTCGGCGCCGACGAGGCCCTTCGTCTTGAGCGTGAAGACGTCCGTGAGCTCGAAGTCGACGCCGAGCGCCTCGAGCGCGAGGAAGTGCGTGTCGAGGCGCCGGCGGCCGATGACGTCGCCGCCGGGCGGCGGCAGCACGCAGCGGCCGCTGCGCCCGAGCAGCGATCCCGCGAGCAGGATCGAGCCGCGGATCTTCTTCGACTTCTGCTGGTCCAGCTTCTCGGGATGCACTTCGCGCGCATGGACGTGGAGCGTGTTCCGCTCCCGCCACTCCGCCTCGGCGCCGACCGACTGCAGGAGCTCCACGAGCGCCTCGACGTCGCGGATGCGCGGGACGTTCTCGAGCGTGATCGGGTGCTCGGACAACAGCGTCGCCGCGACGATCGGCAAGGCGCCGTTCTTGTTGCCCGACGGACGGATGGTGCCCGAGAGGCGATTTCCGCCTTCGACGATGAACTGGACTGCGCTCATGGAGATGTCTTCTGGGAAGTGAGGGCGGAAAACTACTCGGCCGGCGCAGGGGGTGGAATCGCCGCGAGGCCGCGCACGCGCCCACGTGACGCAGCGCACGCGCACGCTGCTCGAGGCGTCCGGGTGGCATGTCGTCGCTGCCTTGCCGCCGGGGCCGTCGGCGGCGTACGCTATCCGGGCACGACGGTCGGACGCACGCGGGCCGGGGCTGGCCCTGCCCTTGCACCCGGCGACCCCGGCCGCGCGCGCGGCCCGAACCGACTCCGAGACCCCATGAACCTGGCGCCCGGCGCGGGCGCGTGGCTGCTGCAGCAGGCGGCCACGCTCCCGGACACCATCGTCACCAAGCAGATCGCCGCGGACCGCGGCTGGTTCGAAGTCCTCACCGGGGCGGCGAGTGTCGCGATGACCATCGCGCTGCTCGCCCTCGCGGTGGGGCTCATTCCGGCCGCGTGGAACTTCCGCAAGAGCTACAAGAAGGCGAACGAGCTGCTCGACAAGGTCTACGCCGACGTGACGCCGCTGGTGCGGCATGCGCACGCGGTGGCCGACAATCTGGATTACATCACGACGGCCGTGCGCACGGACATCCAGCGCGTGAGCCGTACGCTGCACACGGCGAACGAGCGGCTGCTCGGGGCGGTGCGCGAGAGTGAGGCGCGCATGGCCGAGTTCAGTGCCCTCCTGCGCGTGATGCAGGAAGAGGCCGAGGACGTGTTCGTCTCGACGGCGTCCGCGGTGCGCGGCGTCCGTGAGGGCGCGAGCACGCTCGGGGAGTCGCTGGCCGCGGGCGAAGTCCCCGGCCAGCGCGCGCGACTGGCGCAACGGCTGGCGCGGCTCGAAGCGCTGGCCGCGGAGGCGACGATTCCGTCGCCTGCGCTCGACGACGTTGACGACGAGGATCCTGACGATGGCGACTGGGACGGATACGACTTCGACGGGCTCGACGCCCGGAGCGAGCACGCCGGCCACCCGGCGGGGGACCCGGCGGAGCGGCCGCGCATCCGGCCGCGGACGCGACGCGATGTCTGAGGGTACGGCCCGCGGCGCGACCGCGCGCGGTGCGTCGGCACGGGGCGGCGCCGGTGTGGCGCGGCCGAAGCGTCGTGGGGCGGCGGCACGCGAAGGGCGCCAGTCGCCTCGCGGCGCCGAAGATCGCTACGACCTCCTCACCGCCGCGCTCATCGGCGCCGCGTTCGGCGCGACGGCGATGCTGCTCATGCGGCGCTCCGGCACGCGCAAGGTCGTGCGTCCGCTCTCGGAGCTCGGTCTCGCGGGCGCTGGTCGCATGGCGCTCAAGGCGGGCGCGGGAGCGCTCGGCTCGCGCGCGGTGCGCGAGGCCGGTCGGGCCGCGATGCCGATGATGCGTGAAGCGGCGGAGAATCTCGGCGATTACGTGCGCTCGGCGCGGTCGGCGATCGACGAGTACGTGGCCGACGAGGTGCGCGACCTCAAGAAGGCCATCCGCCGCGGCCGGCGGCGCGCGGGGCTCTAGCGCTGCGCGCGCTGCAACGGCGACGCGGGCTCACCCGCGTCGCCCTGCTCGTCGTCGGCGCCTGCGTGCTGGTCGCGCTGGTGCCGACGACGGCATGGGCATGGACTCCCGGGACGCACGTCTTCCTGGGCGAGGCGATCCTGCGTTCGCTCGAGGGGCTTCCGGAGGCGATCGCGGGGCTGCTGCGTGCCTTCCCGTACGACTTCCTCTACGGGTCGATCGCCGCCGATACGAGCGTCGCGAAGAAGTACGTGCCGACGGGGCGACATTGTCACGCCTGGCACGTCGGCGAGGAGATCCTCGAGCGGGCCGGCAACGACGACCCGCTGCGCGCCTTCGCGATGGGCTACCTGGCGCACCTCGCGGCCGACACGATCGCGCACAACTACTTCGTCCCGCACCAGCTGGCCATCACGAGCAGCACGTCGGGCTTCGGCCACTCCTACTGGGAGAGCCGCATCGACACGCACATCGGCGAGCGATGGCCGCGACGCGCGCGCGAAGTGGTGCTGCTGGATCACACACGGAACGACGAGCACCTCGACCGCATCCTGAGCCCGACGATCTTCAGCACGTCGACCAATCGCCGCATCTTTCGCGGGATGGTCTACGTGACGGACACGGAAAGCTGGCAGCGGATCTACCGGCTCGTGTCCGAGAACAGTCGCTGGGACCTTCCCGATGCGGCGGTCGGTCGCCAGATGGAGCGCGCGTACGACTACGTGCGCGACTACCTGCTGCGCGCCGACACCAGTGAGCCGTATCGCCTGGACCCGAGCGGAGACGAGCCGCTGCGACTCGCGAAGCGGCTGCGACGCGAGGCGCTGCGCGCGGGCGGCGAGGAGCAGGTGCGCGAGGAGGCGGAGCAGCACTTCGGCCTCCCCGCCTCCTCCCTGCGCTATTCGACCGAGCTCGCCGAGCCGCTTTATCCGCCCGTGACGCGCGCCGCGAGCAGCTGATTCAGCTTTTTCGGGTCGGCCTTGCCCTTCGACTTCTTCATCACGAGGCCGACCAGCACGCCCTGCAGCTTGCGCTCGCCATTGACGTAGCGCAGCGATTCCTCCGGACGTTCGGCGAACACCTCGTCGATCCACGTGATGAGCTGCGCATCGTCGCCCACCTGCGTGAGCCCCTCGCGCTCCGCGATCGACTCCGGGCGCTCGCCCGTCTCGACCATGCGCGCGAAGATCGTCTTGCCGGCCGAGTGCGAGACGACGCCGCCCGAGATCATCTTGATGAGCATCGCGAGGTCGGCGGGGCGCACCGGGAAGTGGGAGACGTCGATGCCCCGCGCGTTGAGCGTCGCCATCACCTCGCCCATGACCCAGTTCGCCGCCGCCTTGGGATCGTCGCTCGCACGCGCGACGCCTTCGTAGTACTCGCCGAGCAGCGGATCCGCCGTGAGGACGTCGACGTCGTACTCCTTGAGGCCGTACTCGCCGGCGAAACGCTCGCGGCGCTTCGCCGGGAGCTCCGGCAGTCCCTCGCGCTGCTCGTCGATCCAGGCCGCGTCGAGGATCAGCGGCGGCAGGTCGGGCTCGGGGAAGTAGCGATAGTCGTGTGAGCCCTCCTTGCTGCGCGCGGGTCGCACTTCACCTCTCGCGCCATCCCACAGCATCGTCTGCTGCTCGACCGCGCCGCCCGACTCGAGCACGCGAACCTGGCGGATGAACTCCGAGGTGATGGCGCGCTCGACGCCGGAGATCGAGTTCATGTTCTTAACCTCCGTCTTGGTGCCGAGCTCCGTCGCACCACGCTTGCGCGCCGACACGTTGGCATCGACGCGCAGGCTGCCCTCCTCCATGCTCACGTCGGAGACGCGAACGTAGGCGAGCAGCTGGCGCAGCGTGCGCAGGTACGCGCCGGCTTCCTCGGGGAGCCGCATGTCGGGCTCACTGACGATCTCGACGAGCGGAACGCCGGCACGATTGAGGTCGATGGCGCTCATCGCCGCGTAGCGGTCGTGAATCGACTTGCCCGCGTCCTCCTCCATGTGCACGCGCGTGATGCCGATGACGACGGGGCCACCCTCGGCCGTGCGCCCGATCTCGAGCCGCCCCTTGGTGGCGAGCGGCTGGTCGTACTGCGAGATCTGGTAGCCCTTCGGCAGGTCCGGGTAGAAGTAGTTCTTCCGCGCGAACACCGAGATCGGGTGCACCGTGCACTCGAGCGCGAGCGCGGCGCGCGTCGCCAGCTCGACGGCGTGGCGATTGAGGACGGGCAGCGCACCCGGCAACGCGAGGCACACCGGGCACGTGTTCGCGTTCGGCGCGTCGCCGAAGGAGGTCGAGCAGCAACAGAACGCCTTCGTCTGCGTCTTGAGCTGCACGTGCACCTCGAGCCCGATCACGAGCTCCCACTTGTCGAGCAGCGCCCCGAGCGGCGACGACACCGTGGCCGGGGCGGTCATCGATGCGCCTCCGCACCCAGCGCGCGCTCGAGCGCGTACGCGACGCCGAACATCGCGGCCTCGCCGAAGTGCGGCGCGAGGACCTGGCCGCCGACGGGCAGCCCGTCGATGCGTCCGATGGGCTGCGACATCGCGGGAATGCCCGCGAGGTTCGCGGTCGCCGTGAAGATGTCGCTCATGTACATCTCGTAGGGATCGGAGATCGCGCCGATCGCGAACGCGGTCGATGGCGCGGTGGGCGAGAACAACGCGTGCACACCCGCGTTGAACACGTTGGTGAAGTCCTCCGCGATGAGCGAGCGCACCTGCTGCGCCTTGCGATAGTACGCGTCGTAGTAGCCGGCGGAGAGCACGTACGTGCCGAGGAGGATGCGTCGCGTGACCTCGGGGCCGAAGCCGCGCGAGCGCGTCGTCTCGTACATGCCGCGCAGCCCGTCGCTCGTCAGGCGCAGTCCGTATCGCACGCCGTCGAAGCGCGCGAGGTTGGACGACGCCTCGGCGGGCGCGACGATGTAGTAGACCGGAATCGCCAGGTCGGTGTGCGGCAGCGAGACGTCCTTGATCGTCGCGCCGAGGGACTCCAGCGCGACGATCGCCCGGTCGCAGAGGGCGCGCACGCGCGGGTCGAGCGACTCGGGGAAGTATTCCTTCGGGCGACCGATCACCACGCCCTCGAGCGAGCCGCGGTGCCGCTTGTCCCGGTAGCCCGAGACCGGCACGTCGGCGCTCGTCGCGTCCTTCCTGTCGCGGCCCGCGATCACCTCCAGCCCGAGCGCGGCGTCGTCCACGGTGCGCCCGAACACGCCGACCTGGTCGAGCGAGGAGCCGAAGGCCACGAGCCCATGCCGGCTCACCCGGCCGTAGGTCGGCTTGACGCCGACGATGCCGCAGAAGCTCGCGGGCTGGCGCACGGAGCCACCGGTCTCCGAGCCGAGCGCGATGCGCACGGCGCCCGCCGCGACCATGGCGGCGCTTCCGCCGGAGGATCCGCCAGGCACGCGCGCCTCGTCGATCGGGTTGCGCGTGGGTCCGTACGCCGAATGCTCGGTCGACGATCCCATCGCGAACTCGTCCATGTTGGTCTTCGCGATCACGACGGCGCCGGCGTTGCGGAGCCGATGCACCGCCGTCGACTCGTACGGGCTCACGTAGCCTTCGAGGATGCGCGAGCCGCAGGTCGTGGGCAGCTCGAGCGTCGCGAGATTGTCCTTGACCGCCACCGGAACGCCCGCGAGCGGCAGGTTCGCGCGATCCGGATCGGTGCCGTTGGTGTCGAGGTAGCGGTCGACCTGCGCGACGTCGCGACGCGCCACGCCCGCGTCCGACCAGATGACGGCGTTGAGCCCGTCCCGACCGAGTCGGCGCTCGTCGATGGCCTTGAGCGCGGTGGCGACGCCGGCGTCGGGCGCGACCTCGTTGGCGAGGATGCGCGCGGCGAGCGCGTCGGCGCTGAGCTCCAGCAGCGCGGGATCGCTCACTCGGTGTCCTCCTCGTCGCTGGTGGTTTCCACGATCACGTTTTCGCCTTCGTCGTCGCCGACGGGGTCCTCACCCGTGCCCTCGTGCGTCGCGAGGCGCGGCACGAGCAGGAAGCCGTCGCGCACGGACGGCGCGAAGGAGGAGATGTCGCGGGCGAGCGCGATCGGCGGACCGGTATCGTCGCGCAGCGGCATTCCGCCGTCGCCGACACCGATCGCCTCCTGGGCACCGTCGGTCGGCACCTTCGAGAGCGCTTCCATGTGCGAGAGGATGGTATTGAGCTCGGCGACGAGCGCGGGCACGCGCTCCGTTTCCAGGCCCAGTCGGGCGAGCGCGGCGATGTGCCGCACGTCGGTCTCGGTGACCGCCATCAGTCCCACTCGGGTTCGAGGTTCGCCTGCGCCACCACCAGCGTCTTGCGGCCGATCGACTCGTCGTCGAAGTCGATGCGGACCTTCATGTCACGTCCGGCGCCGGTGAGCTCCGCGATGCGTCCGGCACCGAACTTCTTGTGCTTCACGCGCGAGCCCACGGCGAGCACGGGCTGATCCTGCGAGACGTCGGCCTCGTCGGGCGCCGAACGCGGACGAGCGCCACCCGCCACCGGGCGCGCGACGGGCGCACCGGGGCGACGCGCAGATGGAGAAATCGGCTGGTCGTCGTCCCAGGTACGATCCCGCTTCACGCCCCCGAAGCCGCCCGCGCCGCTCCCCGCCCCGCGGCCGCGATCCCACGACGACTTGCCCCAGCCGCCGCCGCCGCCACTGCCATAGCCTCCAAACTCGCCCATCGACGCGCGACCGGAGCTGCGGACCTTGATGGTCTTGCGCACATCGAGCATGGACGGCGGGACGTCATCGAGGAAGGCCGAGCGACGCGAGGGGAGCAGCTCACCGTTGCGCCGCCGTTGCTCCGCATGCGTCAGGAACAGCTTCTGCTCCGCGCGCGTGATGCCGACGTAGAAGAGCCGGCGCTCTTCCTCCAGCATCGCCGGATCGTCGTACGCCTTGGCGAGCGGGAAGAGGCCATCCTCGAGCCCCGTCACGAACACCACCGGGAACTCGAGCCCCTTCGCGTTGTGCATGGTCATCAGCACGACCGCGTCGGCGTTCGGGTCCATGGCGTCGATGCCGGCGACGAGCGACGCCTTCTGGAGGAAGTGATCGAGCGGCGTCAGCCCGACTTCCCCACCGTCATCGGCCACCGTCTCTGCCGCACCATCGATGAGCGCGCGCACGTTCTCGAGGCGCTCGGCGCTCTCCGGCCCTTCGGCCTTGAGGTAATCCCCGTACTTGATGGCGTCGATGAGCTCGCGCAGGAGCTCGTCGACCGAGGCGTCGCGTGCACGCTCGCGCAGGCGACCGATGAGCGCCGCGAAGTCGGCGAACGCGGCGCGCTTGGCCGGCGGCAGCGACTGCACGAGCGCCGGCCGCCCCGCCGCCTCGAGCATCGGCACGCCTTCGCGCGTGGCCGCATCGGCGAGGGTCTCGACCGTCGTCTCGCCGAGGCCGCGCTTCGGCACGGCGATCGCGCGCCGGAACGCCTCGTTGTCGGCCGGATTTGCGATGAGCTTGAGGTATCCCATGATTTCGCGGATCTCGCGACGATCATAGAAGCGCACGGCGCCGACGAGGCGATACGGGAAGCCGCGGCGACGCATGCCCTCTTCCATCGCGCGGCTCTGCGCATTGGTGCGATAGAGGATGGCGAAGTCGCGCAGCATGAGCGACGAGGAGCCGGAGCGCCGCGTCGCGATCTCGTCGACGACGAAGTCGGCCTCGTCGCGCTCGTCGAGCGTGTTCACGAGCGTGACCTTCTCGCCGCCGGGACGGGTGGCGCGGAGGGTCTTGCCCAGCCTCTGCGTGTTGGCAGCGATGACGTGGTTCGCAAGCTCCAAGATCTGCGGAGCGGAGCGGTAGTTCTCTTCGAGCCTAACGACGCGCGCGTTAGGGAAGTGCTGCTGAAAGTCCAGAATGTTGCGAATGTCCGCTGCTCTCCACCCGTACACCGATTGATCTTCGTCGCCGACTACCATGATGTTGCCATGCTCGCCACCGACGTATCTAACAAACTCGTACTGCGCACGGTTCGTATCCTGATACTCGTCGATCAGCACGTAACGGAACCGCTGCCGCAGCTCGGCGAGCCGCTGCGGATGCTGGCGCATGATCTCGACGGGCAGCACAAGCAGGTCGTCGAAGGTCACCGCGTTCGACTCGCGCAGCGCCCCTTCCTGCCGCTTGTACACCTTCGCGACGGCCTTCGAGAACGGATCGAGCGCGAGCCGCTCGTACTCGCCTGGCGAGACGAGGCGGTTCTTCGCATCGCTGATGGCGTTGCTCACCGACTTGGGCGACCACTCCTTCGGCGACACGCCTTCCCGCTCCATCACGCGCTTGAGGAGGCCGAGCGAGTCGTCCTCGTCGTAGATCGTGAAGCTGGGCGTCCGGCCGACGAGGTGCGCGGCCTGGCGCAGCAGGCGCGCGCCGATCGCGTGGAACGTGCCGGCCCACATGCCCTGCGGCTCGTGGCCCAGCTGCCGCGCGATGCGCTCGCGCATCTCGCCCGCGGCCTTGTTGGTGAAGGTGACGGCGAGGATCGCGCGCGGGTCGACGCCGTGCTCGCGCACGAGTCGCACGATGCGCGAGGTGAGGACACGGGTCTTGCCCGAGCCGGCGCCCGCGAGCACCAGCATCGGTCCATCGAAGTGGAGCACGGCTTCCCGCTGCGCCGGATTGAGCCCCGCGAGCAGGTCGTCGGATTTCGGCTGAGTCATGCCTCCAAGATAATGTCGAACGTCGCGCCGCGTTCGACCGGGACCAGATGCAGGCGGCCCCCATGCCATTCCTCGACGATGCGTCGCGTCAGCGCGAGGCCGATGCCCCAGCCGCTGGTCTTCGTGGTGAACCCGGCCTCGAAGACGCGCGCCCGGAGCTCCCGCGGGACGCCCGGGCCATCGTCGGCGACGCGGATGCGCACGCGGCCGTCCCCCGTGCGGCTCGCCGTGACGAGGATACGTCCCCCGCGGCCGGCGAGCGCATCCACGGCGTTGCGGACGAGCGATTCGAGCGCCCATTCGAGCAGCACGGGATCGCCGTGCACCACCAGCGGCTCCGCGGGCCGAGCGTGCGCGATCTGCACGGCGTTCGTGCGGGTCGGCACCCGCGCGCTGAAGTACGTCGCGATGCGCTCGACGACCTCGCCGACGTCGACCGCATCGCGTCGCGGCGGCCGGCCCAGGCGCTCGAACCGGTGCGCCACGCGCTCGAGGCGATCGTAGTCCGCCTGCATGTGATCGAGCGCGTACGTGAGGTTGCCCTCGTCGTCGCGCTCGCGCAGCAGCTCCATCCATCCCGCGAGCGACGACAGCGGCGTGCCGAGCTGGTGAGCGGACTCGCGCGCCATGCCCGCCCACACGCGCTCGCGCTCCGCGCCCGCACGTTGCCGAAACGCATAGCCGCCGGCGCCTATCACCAGGAGCACGACCACCACCTCGGCGACCGGCATCCAGCGCAGCCGGCTGACGATCGGCGTGTGGCCGAAGTGCACGGTGCCCACGCCGGGCTCGACCACCGGAAGGTTCTGTCGATCGAGGACCGCGACGTACCGTCGCACGCGCGGATCGTCCACCGATGCGTCGAACGGCAGGTTGGCGTGCGCGGTGGGGCGCCCCGCCGTGTCAGTGACGATGACCGGCACGCGCATCTCGCGGATGTGCCGGGAGAGATCGAGCAGCGCGCTGTTGGCCACGTCCTCGCGTGGATCGGCGAGCGCGGAGTAGACGCGCGCGAACATCACGCTCGTGAGTCGTGCCTCGCGGCGCAACTGGCGAACCACGTACTGCGTGTAGACGAGGTAGGCGGCAACGAGGACGATGAGAACGAGGCCCACCAGCATCGGGGCGCGCTGCCTGAGGAGGCGATCGCGCCCGGTGCCGCCGCTCGTGGCGGGCGTGCCGCCGCTCGCGCGTTCAGGCATGGCGACGCACGATGCCGAAGGCGAGGGTCTGCGGTGGCAGCGTGCGCCCGGAGCGATCGCGCGCGAGCACGCGCACGCGATACAGCCCGCCACCGACGACGCGTCCGGCGTCGGTCCGGAGGTCCCAGGTCACCAGCCCGCGACCGGTGTCGGTGATCGAGCGCAGCACGGTGCCGTCGGGACGAAGGACCTGCACGACGCCACGCAGCGGGACACGAAGGAACGTCACGCCGTTGCCATCCACGTCGCGGCTCGGGCCGATGGTGAGCGCTCGCGGGCCCCGATCGCGCGCCGGTGCGCTTGGCAGCGGCGACTCCATCCCCTGCACGTCGCCCACGACGTCGCCTCGCGTGCGCATCACGACGAGATAGCTCAGCGCCTCACCGAGCGACGGGTCGAGGTGCACGGCTTCACGGAACGCACTGGTGCCGGCGTCGGCGTTCGCGCCAGCGGCCAGCGCGGTGCCGAGGTTGAACCATGCGACCGCAAGATCGGGCTGTTCGGCGACCGCGGCGCGATACTCGGTGATCGCGCGCGCGGTCTCGCCTTCGGCCTGCAGCAGGTCCGCATGCTCGCTGCGTATCCAGGCGAGTGCCGGTTGTGCCGCCAGCGCGCGCACGTAGAGCGAATCGGCGACGGCGGGCCGGCCAGCCTGCAGCTGCGCCTGCGCCAATGCGCGCAGCGCCTCGGGGCGGCGCGGGTCGACGCGAAGCGCGCGCTGCAACGCATCGATCGCGAACGCGGTATCACCGAGCTGCTGGTAGGCGACGCCCAGCAGGAAGAGCGCATCGCCGCGCGTCGTGTCGGCGCCCAGCGCCTGACGAAGCAGCTCCGCGCCTTCCTGCAGCGCCTGGCGGTCGTTGGTCAGCGTCGCCTGCACGACCGTGCCCATCCCGCGATACACGTCCGCCTCCGGGCCATGACGGTCGCGCGCATAGTAGGCCTCGATCAGGCCCTGATTCTCGGGGCGTGCCTCGTCGCGCTTCGTCTCCCTGCCCGGTATCCGGATCCAGTGCTCCGTGAACGTGCCATGCGGAACGGTGCGCTCGCGAATCGTCGGCATGTGACACGACACGCAGTCCGCACCCGGCGCATGGTCGGCGCGCGCCGGTGAGTCGTCGAGCTTCGTCTGGAGGGCCGTCGTCGTGTGACAGCCGAGGCAGGGCTGGTTACGCGCCGGTCCGGCCGACGCCGGCTGGTGCGGGTCGTGGCAGGTCGCGCACTCCAGCGGTCGTGAGCTGCGCCGCGTCGCGAGGAAGCAGGCGCTCTGTCGCAGTCGATCGGCGTGCGACACGACGTCGATGCTGCCGGTCTTCTTGTAGAAAGCGTAGTAGTCGCTCAGGCGCTGCGACGGCAGGAAGCTGAACACGCCCTTCCCTTCCCGTGGCAGCTCGACGTCCGCGTGGACGTGGCACTGCTCGCACACGTCGAGGCGACGCTCGATGGGCAGGCGCGCCGGATTGACGATGCTCGCGTCGTATGCCGAGTCGGGCGTCACGCCGCGTCGTCGCTCGGCGACGTGCAGTGCGCCGGGACCGTGGCACCGCTCGCACCCGATGCCGGGACGCAGCTCCGGATACTTGCCCTCGAGGTACGGCTTCCCCTGCGGGTAGCTGGAATGGCAGGCGACGCACCGATCGGGGAGCACGCGATCGAAGCGCAGGTTCGTGAGCTCGTATCCGGGGCTGAAGTCCCAGCCGTGCGACTTGTACCAGGTGAGCGGGAGCTGCGTGAGCCGGCCGTTCTCCTCCGTGAAGTACGTGCGTGCGACTCGCCCGCTGCCGACGACCCAGTCCATCGGACGGCGCAGCTCGTGGATCCGCTTCCCGTCCCCGTTCTCCAGGAACTCGACCTGATAGAGCTTGCCGCCGTCCTCGACGACCGAGTAGCGGAAGCCGCTGCGCGGGTGCACGATGGGAGCGACCAGCGTCGACTCGACCCGCGCGGCTGGCGTCCAGCGATGGAGCGAGTGCGCCATGCTGCGCCCAGCATACGCGTGCGCTTCCGTGGCGTGACATCCTGCGCAGGTCGAGTCGCCGACCCAGGCGACGGTTCCGGAGACGTTGCGAAATGGCGGCGACGGCGCGTCGGCGAGCGAATCCGCCACCGGATCCGCCGTACGCGCTGTCGTCGACCTGTCGGGCTCTCGATCGCAACCGCCTGCGAGTAGCGCGACGGCGAGGAGCAACGGGAAAGCGTATCGCGTCGGCGAGGCGCTGGGCGGCATGGAGGGCGGTGAATCGTCAGGCGAACGACTGCGACCGACGCGCGTGCGCTGCAATGCAGGGCGCACATGCCGCGCGCACGTGCGGCGCGCCACGACCGCGCCGCGACCCTGCCCGGACCTACGCGATCACGTCGACACCACAGTACGGGCGGAGCGCCTCCGGCACCACCACCGATCCGTCGGGCTGCTGATAGTGCTCGAGGATCGCGGCGATCGTCCGCGGGAAGGCGAGACCGCTGCCGTTGAGCGTGTGGATGAAGCGCGGCTTCTCGCCGGGCGCCGGACGGTAGCGGATGTTCGCGCGACGCGCCTGGAAGTCGAGGAAGTTGGAGCAGCTCGAGACCTCGAGCCACTTCCCCACGCCGGGTGCCCAGACCTCGAGATCGTAGGTCTTGGCGCTGGCGAACCCGGTGTCGCCGGCCGCCAGCAGCAGCACGCGATATGGCAGCCCGAGGCGCTGGAGCACCGCCTCGGCGTGCGCCGTCAGGCGCTCGTGCTCCGCGGCCGATGCGTCAGCCGTCGTGTAGCGCACCAGCTCCACCTTGTCGAACTGATGGAGGCGCAGCAGCCCGCGTGTGTCCTTGCCCGCCGCGCCGGCCTCCTTCCGGAAGCATGGCGTGTACGCGGTGAGGCCCATCGGCAGCTCCGCGGCCTCGATGATCTCGTCGCGGTACAGGTTCGTGACCGGCACTTCCGCGGTCGGGATGAGGAACAGGTCCTCGTCGCGGATCGCGTACATGTCGTCCTCGAACTTCGGCAGCTGCGCCGTCCCCGTCATGGTCTGCCGCGTCACCGCGAACGGCACCCACACTTCCTGGTAGCCATGCTCGCGCGTGTGCAGGTCGAGCATGAACTGCATGAGCCCACGCACCAGTCGCGCGCCCGTGCCGCGAAACACCGGGAAGCCCGAGCCCGAGACCTTCGCGCCGCGGGGCAGGTCGAGCAGCCCGAAGCGCTCGCCGATCTCCCAGTGCGGACGCACGTCGCCGGCAGCGCGCGGCGTGCCCCACGTGCGCACGACGGTGTTCGCATCTTCGCCGCCGGCGGGCACGTCGTCGAGCGTGAGGTTCGGCAGCTCGTAGAGGACACCTTCGAGCGCCGACTCGGCCTCGCCGCGCTCGCGCTCGAGCCGTGCGATCTCCTCGCCGAGCGTCCGACCGTCGGCGATGACCGACGCGGCGTCCTCACCAGCCTTCTTGCGCCGCGCCACCTCCGCGGTCATCGCGTTGCGCGTCGCCTTGCGCTCCTCGACGGCCTGGATGAGGGCCCGCCGTTCGCGCTCGATCTCCTCGCCGCGACGGATCACGGGGTCGAGCGCCTCGAGCTTGCCGCGACGGCGCATGCCGTCGCGCAGCAGGTCCGCCTGCTCGCGGATCAACCGATGGTCGTGCATGGAACGGGCGAGGGGATCGACGCCGGCGTCACGCGATCAACGCGTGGGAACGCCGCTGAGGAACGAGCGGAAGCCGCAGTTGGGATCGAGTCGCACGCGCAGGGTGGCCGTCTTCGCGACCGGATCGACATCCAGGACGCCGATCTTCGCGTACAGCTCGTTGTTGATCTCGCTCGTGCACACCGGATGCTGCGAGACCACGAACACCGTCTGTCCCTTGCGCGCGCCGACGCTCACCGTATCGAAGAAATAGCCGCTGCCCGGCGCGGTGCGCGCACTGTCGAAGACGATGTCGCTCTGGAACACGCCGACGCGGCGCACGGTGGCGAGCTGCGTGACGACGTTGCGGGGCGGCACGAAGACGACCGAGTCGCCGCGCACGTCGACGGCGAGGTCGAAGCCGGCGCCCCCGCTCGCCCAGTAGAACTCGGAGCCGAGGCGACGGCCTACCGGCCGGCGCGTGGAGGCGTCGAAGGCGAGCGGCTGGTCCGAGATGTCGAGGACCACGGGCGCGCTCGCCGGCGCGGCGGCATCGCTGATGGAATGCAGGACCAGCGTGTCCTCGACGACATCGAGCGTCGCACGGACGCGATACGGATCATCGCAGGCGACGACGGTCGCGCCGACGAGGAGGGCGACAGCAAGGGTGGACCACCGCGAGCGCGGAAGGAGCGACATGACGGAACCGATGGGGCGAACGAAGGCGATGAAGCGTGGCGACAGCGAAGAACGGATGTCGCGACGCGCGGGAGCACGATGGACGCGACCGATGGCAGACAACGGGTCGCGCGCGTGCATACCCCGCAGGACCCGCAATGATCGCGGGCGGGTCACCGCGAGGCGAAGTGTACCATGCAACCCGAGCGACTTCAAGCGATTGCGCGCTTTCGCGCGCTGCGTGATCGCTTGACTTGGCGCCGCTGCCGCTTACGATACGACAACTTCCCACCGACCCGGAGCGATCATGCCGACCATCCGCGACCTCGTGGCCGCGATCCGCCAGCGTGAGGGCGTCGAGGCCGCGGTGGTCCTCGGCCGCGACGGCCTCCTCATCGACAGCCAGGCGATTCCCGGCGTCGACGCCGAACACGTCGCGGCGCACGTGCCGTCGATCATCGGAGCCGCCGACGAGTTCGGCCAGGTGTCGGGGCGCGGGGCGCTCACCACCGCGATCCTCGAGCACCCGAACGGGATGGCCCTCGTGTCCGTCCTCTCGCCCGAGGCCGTGCTTCTCGTCCTCGTCCAGCCTTCCGCCAACGTCGGCCAGCTCGTGCTCGAGCTGCGCCGCAATCGCCAGCACATCGCGGCGCTGGTCTGAGGACTCCGCAGTGCCCCACACGCAGCAACGACACGTGCTCGTCGCCGACGACGAGCCGCATATCGGGCGTATCATCAAGATGAAGCTCGAGCAGGGTCCCTTTCGCGTCACGCTGGCCTACGACGGGCGCGAGGCGCTGCAGATCCTGGAGCGCGAGCACGACATCGAGCTCGTGCTGCTCGACCTCATGATGCCCGAGAAGAGCGGCCTCGATGTGCTGGCCGCGATCCGTGCCGATGCGCGCATGAAGGACCTGCCCTGCATCATCCTCACCGCGGCCGGCCAGGAGCAGCAGCATCGGCGCGCGATGGAGCTCGGCGCGAGCGAATTCCTCACGAAGCCGTTCAGCCCGAAGAAGCTCTACGCCCGCACCGCGGAGCTGGCCGGCGTGACCGAGGACGACGCCGGGGCGACTGCATGAGCACCAGCACGACGATGAAGACGAGCGCGACGACCCGCGACTCGGATCGCTGGACGGTGGTGCTCGCGGGTGGTGTCGGATCGCGCTTCTGGCCTCTCAGCACGCCGCAGCGTCCCAAGCAGCTGCTCCCGCTCGTCAAGGAAGGCGAGCCATTGCTCGCGTCCTCGGTGCGACGCCTCGCGCCGATCGCGGGACCGGAGCGCACGCTCATCCTCACGAATGCGGGGCTGGTGACGCCCATCGGCGCACTCCTCCCCGAGGTGCCACGCGAGAACCTGATCGCGGAGCCCAAGCCCGCGGGCACCGCAGCCGCGCTCGCGTGGGCCGCGAAGGAGATCGCGCGCCGCGCAGGGCCCGACGCGGTGATGGTGTGCGTCCACGCCGACTGGTCCATCGGCAACGAGCCGGAGTTCGTGCGCGTGCTGCAGCGCGCCGCCGACCTCGCGGCGCGCGAGCGCGCGCTCGTCACGGTCGGCATCGTGCCCTCCCGCCCCGATCCGGGCTTCGGATACATCCAGCCCGGCGAGCCGCTCGGCTCGGAGCGCGAGAAGGCGTATCGCGTCGCGCGCTTCGTCGAGAAGCCCACGCGCGAGCGCGCCGCCGAGATGGTGCGCAATGGCTACCTCTGGAACTCCGGGATCTTCGTGTGGCGCGTCGGCGACTTCCTCGACGAGATCGCGGCGCGCACGCCCGAGGTCGCGCCGGCCCTCGCCGACGCCGGCGACGACATCCAGCGCTTCTTCGGCTGCGTGCAGTCCATCTCGGTGGACGTCGGCGTGATGGAACGCAGCGAGCGCGTGCTCGTGATCCCCGGCGAGTTCGGCTGGGACGACGTCGGCACGTGGGCGGCGCTGCATCGTGTGCGTCCGCACGACGACCAGGGCAACGCGATGAGCGGGCGCACGCACGCGCTCCAGAGCGAGCGTAACGTCGTGCACGCCGAGGGGAACGCGGTCGTGCTGTACGGGGTACGCGACCTCGTCGTGGTGACCATGGACGGCCTCACCGTCGTCACGACCGTCGACAAGGCGGCGGACCTCAAGTCGCTGATCGAGTCGCTCCCTCCGTCGCTTCGCGACCGGTGACCCAGCTTTTTCTCTACGATGATGCCACGGCGCGCGGCTTCGAGCCGTTCGCCCTCACGCGTCCGTGCGGCGAGCTCCGCGCGGGCGCGGTCGTCATCCGGTCGCGCTGGGAACGCGCGCTCGGCGCCAACGCCGCGGGATTCATCGCGGGTGAGCACCTGGCCGACTTCGACGAGGCGGGGGCGCCGCCGTTCGCGAGCGAGATGATTCCGGCGGGCGCGATCGTCGCCAACAGTCGCTGCATCGCCGCGCTCGCGGGTCTCGACCGGAGTGCGAACGCATGGCACTGCGGCGGACGCCGCGCCGCGGTGCGCCTTGCCGCGAGCGTACCGCGCGCCTCGCTGACGGACGGATCGATGCGGCTGGAGAGCCTGCCGGTGGCCGACGGTCCGCATGCCGAGCTGCGCGGTCGCTGGCTGGACGAGGTGTGGGACCTGATCCGCGACCTCACCCCGCAGCTCATCGAGGACATCGGCACGATCGCGGCCGAGCTGGACGTCGCGGCGCCGCCGAGCCATGCCGTGGTCATGGGTCCCAATGCCGTGCACGTCGAGGCGGGGGCGACGATCGAGCCGTTCACGGTGTTCGATACGTCGGCTGGCGCGGTACTCGTCAGGCGCGGCTCGACCGTCGCGGCCTTCACGCGCGTCGTCGGCCCATGCTACATCGGCGAGGACTCGACCGTCGCCGGCGACAAGATCGCGAACTGCAGCATCGGTGAGGTGTCGCGAATCCACGGCGAGATCTCGACGACGATCGTGCTCGGCCACTCGAACAAGGCGCATGACGGCTTCGTCGGCCACTCGCTGATCGGTCGCTGGGTGAACCTCGGGGCGGGCACGACGACCTCGAACCTCAAGAACACGTACGGTACCGTGCAGCTGTGGACGCCGCGCGGCATCCGCGACACGGGGCTGCAGTTCTTCGGCACCGCGTTCGGGGATCACGTGAAGACCGGCATCGGCCTCCGCCTCTCCACCGGCACGGTGCTCGGTGCGGGCGCCAACGTGTACGACGCGATGCCGCCGAAGGCCGTCGCGCCATTCGCGTGGGGCGGCGGATCGCCTTATGATACGTACGACGCGGCGAAGTTCGTCGCGGTGGCGGCGAAGGCGATGTCGCGTCGTCACGTCACGCTGAGCGAGAAGGGACGGCGGCAGCTGATGCGTGCGCACGCGGTGCGCTGGTCGGCGTAGCGCCAGGACGGGAGAGAAGGCAGGCGATGCGACTCTGGACGTTGGGTAGCGGCAGCAAGGGCAACGCGGTGCTCGTCGAGTGCGGCGAGACGCGTGTGCTCGTCGATGCCGGCTTCTCCGCGCGACGCATCGCCGAGCGGCTGTCCGCGATCGGCGTCGACCCGCGCTCCATCTCGGCGCTCCTGCTCACGCACGAGCACCGCGATCACGTGTGCGGGCTCGAGAGCGTCGTCAAGCGCTGGAACTGGCCCGTGCACCTGACCGCGGGCACCGCCGTCGCCTGCGCCGACCTGCTCGCCAGCGCGAGCAAGCGCACCATCGCACCCGGCGAGACGTTCACCATCGGTACCATCTCGCTGTCGCCGGTGCGCACGTCGCACGATGCGACGGAGCCGGTCGGCTTCGTCGCGACGTCCGAGCGCTCCGGGATGCGCATGGCGATCATGACTGACCTGGGCGTCGTGACCAACAGCGTGCGTGAGGCGGTTCGCCATGCCGACGTGCTGATGGTGGAGTCGAATCACGACGAGGTGATGCTGCAGACGGGGCCGTACCCGTACCACATCAAGCGTCGGGTCGCGGGCAACCAGGGACACCTGAGCAACCGCGCCGCGGGTGAGCTGGTCGCCGAGGCCATGCACCGCGGGCTGCAACAGGTGGTGCTGGCGCACCTGAGCGAGACCAACAACACGCCCACGGTGGCGCTCGACGCGATGCGCGGCGTGGCGAAGCGCGTGCGGTACAAGGGCATGCTGTCGGCGGCGCCGCAGCACGACGTCGCAGGTCCATTCGGCGACGCGGCGGGGCTGGGCGGGCAGCTGACGCTGTTCTAACGCGAGGTTCGCCTGCGGTCGACGCTCCCCGTTGTGCAAGGGCGAGCCGCGCGCGCGTCGTACCGTCGGGCAGCACGCTCGCCCGAACGCCGAACCTCCCCTGCCACCATGCCACCGCGAGCTCCCACCCGGCGTTTCGCGCCCCCGATCGTCGCCGTCGCCTCCGCCGCGCTGGTGTCGAGCTGCACGGAGAACGTGACGGAGCCGCCGGTTCCAGGCGGCCGGATCGTCTTCGAGCGGAGGCGCGGTACGACCGTGGGATTGACCATCGCCGGCAGCGATGGCGCTGATGTCGTGGAACTCGCAGCCGGTGGCGAGGAGCGGCCCGCGTGGGGGCCGGAGGGCGCGTTCATCGCGTACCAACGCGCCAACCTCGGCACCTACACCGACATCTTTTTCGTGCGCGTGCGCGGGCTGGAAGAGACTCGCGTCACGAGCTCCATCGCGCTGAGCGAACGCGACCCATCGTGGTCGCCCGATGGCACCCGTCTCGTGTACTCGGGCGAGTTCTTCACCGACGGACTCCCGAAAGCCGACAGCATCGTCATCGCGAACGTCGTCGGCGGCGGCTCGAGCGCCATCACGACCGGGCGCGATCCTTCATGGGGCCCCGGCGGCAGGATCGCCTTCGTCGACCGCACGTCCGACGAGAGCGACCTGCCAGCAGTCTGGATCCTGGATTCGGACTTCCGCCGCAGGCGCGCGACGTCAGCTTCGTCCGAGCCGGCGTCGGAGCTCGAGCCGTCGTTCGCGAGCAACGGGCAGCTCGCATGGACGCGAATGCGACAGGTCAATCGCGCACAGGGTACCGTCGGCGCCGAATGGTCGATCATGGTGCAGTCGACGGCGGGAGCGGAACCCGTGGCGATCATCACCGACTCGGTGGAGGTGCGCGCACCGTCGTGGTCGCCCGACGGTACGTACCTCGTCGTCACCGCGTCGTGGCGCGGACGACCGGAGATCTGGGCCATCCGTGCCGATGGTGATCCGGGCACGCGCCGGCGAATCTCGTCCGCGGCGGGATGCAGCACGGCGCCGTGCGCGGACGCGAACGCGGTGTGGACGTCCTTCGTCGGCACGAGCGCGCGGTGATCGCGGCTCGGCCTCACAGGTGACGGAAGCGGCCGGGGGCGGGTGTACCGGAATGAGGTCTGGCTGCTGGTCCCTCGTCCCTGGAGGCGGCAATGCGTCAGCGCGCAATTCTTTTCGTGGCCGTGGCCACAGTCCTCCTCGGCTGTCATGAAGATTCCGTCGCGCCCGCGACCGAGATGCTTCGCGCGCACGCGACCGCGAACGGCGTGGAGCTGACGAACCTCACCGATCGTCCCGTCTACTTCGTCGCGGCCGAGCAGAGTCAGTGGGGACTGATCGACTTGTATCCCTGTGACACTCCCGTTGCCTGCGGCCAGCAGAACGTGCCGCCGGCGACGACCGTGCTCGTTCCTGCCGATCGCATCGAGGGATTCAAGCGGCTGGCGACGATCGTCATCGAACATTGGCAGCTGACACCCGTCGAAGGCACGGCGCGATACACGTTCGCACCGCTGCGCAACGTGCGCGTACGCGTGCCGTACTGAGGCAGCGACACGGAGGTGCGACGCAACGCGCCGAACGCACGACGGGCCCCGGAGCGATGCTCCGGGGCCCGTCGTTTCGTAGCTGGTCGATCCTAGTACATCCCGCCCATGCCGCCCGGGGCGCCGCCCGGAGCAGCCGGCTTGTCTTCCTTCTTCTCGACGATCAGCGCTTCGGTCGTGAGGAGGAGGCCCGAGATCGACGCGGCGTTCTGGAGCGCCGTACGCGTGACCTTGGTCGGATCGATGACGCCGGCCTGCACGAGGTCCTCGTACGTGTCCGTGAGCGCGTTGTAGCCGAACTTCGCGTCCTTCGCCGCGCGCACCTTCTCGAGCACGATCGAGCCTTCGCCACCCGCGTTCTGCACGATCATGCGGAGCGGCTCCTCGATGGCGCGACGGATGATCGCGACGCCGATCTGCTCATCGTGGTCATCGAGCTTGACCGCGTCCAGCGCGCGCTGGGCGCGCACGAGAGCGACGCCGCCGCCCGGGACGATGCCCTCCTCGACGGCCGCGCGCGTGGCGTGCAGCGCGTCCTCCACGCGAGCCTTCTTCTCCTTCATCTCGGCCTCGGTGGCCGCACCGACGTTGATCACGGCGACGCCGCCAGCGAGCTTCGCGAGACGCTCCTGGAGCTTCTCCTTGTCGTAGTCGGAGGTGCTCTTGTCGATCGCGGCGCGGATCTCCTTCACGCGGCCCTGGATGTTGTCATCGGTGCCGGCGCCATCGATGATCGTCGTGTTGTCCTTGTCGACCACGATGCGCTTCGCGCGACCGAGGTCCGTCAGCACGGCGTTCTCGAGCTTGAAGCCGACTTCCTCGCTGATGACCTGGCCACCGGTGAGGATCGAGATGTCCTGCAGCATCGCCTTGCGGCGGTCACCGAAGCCCGGCGCCTTGACGGCGGCGATGCGGAGGGTGCCACGCAGCTTGTTGACGACGAGCGTGGCGAGCGCCTCGCCCTCGATGTCCTCGGCGATGATGAGGAGCGGGCGGCCCATCTGGGCGACCTTCTCGAGGACCGGGAGGAGGTCCTTCATCGCGCTGATCTTCTTGTCATGGATCAGGATGAGCGCGTCCTCGAGGACGGCTTCCATCTTCTCCGGATCCGTGACGAAGTACGGCGACACGTAGCCGCGGTCGAACTGCATGCCGTCGACCGTCTCGAGCGTCGTTTCGAGGCCCTTGGCCTCCTCGACCGTGATGACGCCGTCCTTGCCGACCTTCTCCATCGCCTCGGCGATGAGATCGCCGATCTCCTTGTCGTTGTTCGCCGAGATCGAGCCGACCTGCGCGATCTCCTTCTTGCCGGCCGTCGGGACCGAGATCTTCTTCAGCTCCTCGACGATGGCGGCGACGGCCTTCGTGACGCCGCGCTGGATCGCCATCGGGTTGGCGCCGGCGGTGACGTTCTTGAGGCCTTCGCGGAAGATCGCCTGGGCGAGAACCGTCGCGGTGGTGGTGCCGTCACCGGCGTTGTCGGAGGTCTTGGTCGCGACCTCCTTCACCATCTGCGCGCCCATGTTCTCGATGGGATCGGCGAGCTCGATCTCCTTGGCGACGGTGACGCCGTCCTTGGTGACGGTCGGCGCGCCGAACTTCTTGTCGATGACGACGTTGCGGCCCTTGGGCCCGAGCGTGACCTTCACGGCCTCGGCGAGCTGGTCGACGCCGCGCTTGAGCGCCGCGCGCGCGTCAACGTTGAAATGCAGTTCCTTGGCAGCCATGGGTGTCTATTGGTGCGAAAGGTGGGATGCAGCAGGATGCGACAGAAAGCGTGCGTCGAGCGTGGCGAGCCGCGGTCGGCTCAGCCCTGCCCTGCTCAGCCGATCACGGCGAGCACGTCGGACTCGCGCAGGATGAGGAGCTGCGCGCCGTCGACGGTGACTTCGGTGCCGCTGTACTTCCCGTAGAGGACCTTGTCGCCGACCTTCACTTCCATCGGCACGCGCTTGCCCTCGTCGAAGCGGCCGGGCCCGACGGCGATGATCTCGCCCTGCTGCGGCTTCTCCTTCGCGGTGTCGGGGATGTAGAGACCGCCGCGCATCGTCTCGCTCTCCTCGAGCGCCTTGATCACGACGCGATCTGCCAGCGGGGTGACCTTCGCGGCCGTCTCGGTCTTGGTTGCCATGGAGTTCAACCCTCCGGGATATGTGGGATAGCTTGGAACCTGAACATTAGCACTCAGCACAGAGGAGTGCTAACAGTGCGGTAGAATATTTTGGGCGCCGACGTGGGTCAAGGGGCTCGCCACGCCGGCGCCCGAAGCGACATATACTGTTGACCTGCAAGAAGTTCCCGACTTTTTGCGACCTCAGCCGCGGCCGTCGAGCAGCTCCCAGCAGAGCCGTAATCCGATCAGGGTGAGAAAGGGTTCCACGCGCTCCAGCTCGCTGGAAAGCGGCGCCAGCGTCTCCGCCAGACCGCCGGTCGCGACGACGTACGGCACCCGCCCCGACGGCCATTCGGCCTTGATCCGCCGCACGATCCCGTCGATCGCCTCGGCCGCCCCGAACATCACGCCCGCCCGGATGCACTCCTCGGTGCGGCGCCCGATCACGCGTGACGGCACCACCAGCTCCGTCGCCGCCAGCTTCGCGGTGCGTCGGAAGAGCGTCTCCGCCGAGGTGCGCACCCCGGGCTGGATGACGCCACCTAGGAACACGCCATCCGCGGTGATGCAATCGTAGGTCGTCGCGGTCCCGAGGTCGACGACGATCGTGTCGCGCCCGAACAGGCGGCTCGCCGCGAGCGTGTTGATGATGCGATCCGCGCCGACCGTCAGCGGCTCGTCGACGTCGAGCGTGATCGGGAGCGCGTGGCTGGCCGTGCGCGCGTCGACCACGCGCACCCCGCGACGCGCGAACAATCGCTCGCAGGCTTCGGCCAGCGGCTGCGTGACGGCCGGAACGACGGAGCCGATGATGGAGCCCTCGACGCGCTCGGGGCCCACCTGCTCGCCGTTCAGCAGCGCGCGCACCAGCAGCGCCATCTCGTCAGGCGTGCGCGAGGCGTCGGTCGTCAGGCGCCAGTGCGCGAAGAGCTGCTCACCGTCGAACAGCCCGACGGTCGTCTCGGTGTTGCCGACATCGAAGACGAGGATCACGTGGTCTCCCGGGTTGGATCTTGTTCATCCACGAACAGCAGCGATCCGCCACGCACCTTCTGCACCTCATCGCTCGCGTCGCGCACGAGCAGCGCGCCATCCGCCGCGATGCCCGCGACCGTGCCCGCGACCGGCGCGCTGCACGCACGACCGAGCGCGAAGTCCCGCATCCCCCACGTCGAGAGCTCGTCCGGCGTGAGCGCGCCACGCGCTGCGCACGCGCGCCGCAGCGCCGGCACCAGGAGCGCCAGCGCCTGCAGGCGCGTGGTGCCGCGACGCAAGCCGGTGGCGGTGGCGACGTCGGACGGTGCCTCGACGTTGAGCCCGACGCCGATCGCGACCCAGTCGGGGCGCGCCTCGCGCCAGCGCGCCTCGACGAGAATGCCGGCGAGCTTTCGCCCAGCGGCGTAGAGATCATTCGGCCACTTCACGAGGACGCGCGCGGGTGCAACAGCATCGAGCGCCACCGCCGCGGCCAGCCCGACGCGCAGCGACAGCACCTCGACCGCCGCGCGATCGCTCGGCCGCTCGACGAGGGTGAGCCACAGCCCCGTTCCGGCCGGCGACGACCAGCGCTTTCCGGCGCGCCCCCGCCCCGCCGTCTGCTGCTCCGCGAGCACGAGCGTTCCAGCGGGCGCCCCCTCGGCGGCAGCCGCATGCGCGAGGTCCATCGTCGACGTGACCTCGTCGAACGCGAGCACCTGCGCGAGGCCGAGCCGCGCGGCGAGCGCGTCGGGCGACTGTCCGTCGAACGCGTAGTTGCCGCCCGTGCTCATCGATTCATGAAGAGCACGAGCAGCACGACGACGCCGAGCGCGATGCGATAGATGCCGAACGCGGCGAAGCTGCGACGCTTGACGACGGCGAGAAATCCCTTGATCGCGATGATCGCGGTGAGGAAGCTCACCACGAAGCCGATGGCGAGCGCAGGGACATCGGTCGCGATCGCGTCGTGGCTCTTGAGCAGGTCGTACAGGCTCGCCGCCAGCATCGTGGGCACGGCCAGCATGAACGAGAACTCGACGATGGTGCGCCGGGAGATGCCGATCAGCGAGCCGCCGATGATCGTCGCGGCGGAGCGCGACGTCCCTGGGATCATTGCGAGCGACTGGAAGAGGCCGACCAGCAACGCGCGCTTGTAGGTGATCTCGGAGAAGTCGATCTGGTCCCCCACCTCGACACGGCGGCGGTCGAACCAGACGAGGATCACGCCGCCGATGGTGAGCGCCGCGACCATCACGGGCACGTTGCCGAGCAGGTATCCCTTCACCGCCTTGTAGACGGTGAGCCCGATGATGCCGGTGGGAATGAACGCGACCACGAGCTTCGCGAGCACGTCGACGTTCCAGAACTTCTTCCAGTACAGGACCACCACCGAAAGGATGGCGCCGAGCTGGATGATGATGTCGAAGCTCTTCACGAACTCCGTCTCGACGATCCCGAGCGCGTGGTTGGCGAGGCTCAGGTGCGCGGTCGACGAGATCGGGAGGAACTCGGTGATCCCCTCGATGATGCCGAGGATCAGGGCGTGGAGGAAGGACATGACGTGGTGTCTGGCGCGGTTGGTTCAGCGCAGGAACGGGAGCGCGGCCATGGCGAACAGCATGGCGAGCTTGAGCACCAGCGGGGCGCGGTGGATGTCGGCACGCAGCGTGGCCCAGGCGGCGATTACCGCGGACGGCATGAGCGCGACCCACCGGCGTCCGGCCGGCGCGAAGAAGAAGCTAGCGAGGGCTGCGTACGCCAGCACGGATGCGAGGGCGAGGCCGCGCGCGGCGCGCGGCCCCGACACGAGCGCGACGGTGCGACGGCGCCCCCGGTCGCCGCACGTGTCGGCAAGGTCCTTCATCACCTCTCGCGCGAAGTGCAGCGGAACGGCGACCGCGAAGAGCGCCAGCCCCTGCCCGGCGGCTCCGGCCGCCGCGGCGCCCACCACGAATGGCAGCGAGGCGACGACCGCAACAAGCGCGTTGCCGAACAGCAGCCGCCGATTGAAGTCGAAGGCGTATGCCCACGCCGCGAGCAGCCCTCCGGTCAGCAGTATCCCGACCGCGGCGTTCGCTGCGCACCCCAGCGCGAAGGCGAGAACGCTCGCAGCGATACCCACGCGCAGCGCGATCGACGGCGACAGCTCGTCGCGCGGCAGTGGCCGTTCCGGATGTGCAACGCGGTCGATGTCCACGTCGACGGCGTCGTTGATCGCGTTGACACCGAAGGTCGCGAAGAGCACGCCGACGGTCGCGAGGATCACCGGTCGGAACGCGAGCGGCTCGGCCGACGTTCGCGTCGACCACACCCACCAGGCGCCGAGCAGCACGCCGACACCGGCGATGATGGCATTCGGCCAGCGCACGAGCGCGAGCATCGCGGCCGGCACCGATCGCTCGCGCGGAGCGCGACCGGTCGGCGCGGCGGCGCGCGTCTTCACGCCCGCTGCTCCGGGGGCAGCGCGAGCGCGCGCGCGTAGAGCGCCTCGTACCGCGCCACCACGTCGTCGCGAGAGAATCGCTCCCGCGCATCCGCGGCGGCGAGGGTGCTCATCCGCTGCCACCGGTCGGCGTCGCCGAGGATCCAGCGGGCCGCGCCGGCCATGCCGTCGACGTCGCCGACCGGGCAGAGGGCGCCCGTCTCGCCGTCGCGCACCACCTCGGGAATGCCGCCGGCGCACGAGGCCACCACGGGCACGCCGCTGGCCAGCGCCTCGAGCGCGCTCAACCCGAACGACTCCGACTGGCTCGGGAGGAGGAACAGGTCGGCGCTGGCGAGCAGCGGCGCGACCTGGTCGATACGCCCGAGGAAGAAGACGGCGCCCTGGAGCCCGCGACGCTTCACCTCCTCCTCGGCCGCCACGCGATCGGGGCCGTCGCCCACCATCACGAGCACGCTCGGGATCTCGCGCTGCACCTGGTCGAAGATCGCTACCACGTCGAGCACGCGCTTGACCGGGCGGAAGTTGGAGACGTGCATCAGCACGCGCTTCCCCTCGGGCAGCGAGGCGCGCAGCGCCGGCGTGTAGCGCCCGCGATCGTAGACCTCGGGATCGATGAAGTTGTGGATCACGTCCACCGCGCACGCCGTGCACCCGAACGCGCTGAACGTCTCGGCGCGCAGGTAGTCGGAGACGGCGGTGAGCTTGTCCGACTTCTCGATCGAGAACTTGGTGATCGCGTGGAAGCTCGGATCCTGCCCGACGATCGTGATGTCGGTGCCGTGCAGCGTGGTCACCAGCCGCACGTCCTCGCCCTTCTGCTGCAGCATCTCGCGCGCGATCCACGCGCTCGTCGCGTGCGGGATCGCGTAGTGGCAGTGCAGCACTTCGAGCTTCGCCGACCGAACCACCTCGTGCATGCGTACCGCGAGCGCGAGGTCGTAGGGAGGATACTCGAAGAGCGGGTACCGGCCGACGTCGACCTCGTGGAAGAAGATGCGCGGATGAAACGCCGGCAGGCGGAATGGCGCGGCGTAGGTGATGAAGTGCACCTCGTGCCCGCGATGCGCGAGCGCGATCCCGAGCTCGGTCGCCATGGCGCCCGAGCCACCATACGTCGGATAGCAGGTGATGCCGATCCTCACGTCCGCTCCTCCTCGTTCCACCACTGCTCCACCAGCGCATCCGCGCCGGCGGCGGTGGGATCGACCATCGTAACCGGCTCGCCGCGCAGCTGGTTCCTGAACCACGTCCGCTGGCGCTTGGCGTACTGTCGCGTCTCGATCGTGATCGCCGCCGTCGCCTCGCCCATCGTCACCTCGCCGGCGACGAGGCGCCTGACGACCGCATAGCCGGTCGTGTTCCATGCCGGCGCGTCGTCGGGGAGCGTGCGCAGGAGGCGTTCGACCTCCTCGGGCCAGCCGCTCGCGAGCATGCGTGCGGATCGCTCGGCGATCCAGCGCTGCAACTGCTCGACGGACGGGTCGACCAGAAGATAGCGCGCCCTCCAGCGCGGCGCCCGGGCGCGCGACACCTGCAGCGCGCTCAGTCGCTCCCCCGTCAGCAGCGCCGTCTCCACCGCACGGAGCAGCTGCGTGCGACCGAGCGTCGCCTTCGCCGGGTCGAGCGCCGCGCACCACCGACGAAGCTCCGGCACGCTCATCCGACCGATCACCGCGTCGAGCTGCGCACGTCGGTCGGCGTCCAGCACGGGCGCGTCGAACAACGGGGCGACGAGCGAGCGAATGTAGAGGCCCGTGCCACCGACGACGACCGGCGTTCGGCCACGCTCGATGCTCGCGGCGATCCACTCGTCCGCCGATTCCGCCCACTGCGACGCGGAGTAGCGCACGGTCGGCTCGGCGACGTCGATCCCCTCGTGGGGAACCACACGTCGCTCGTCAGGCGTCGGCTTCGCGGTGCCTACCTCGAGCTGGCGGTAGACCTGCCGCGAGTCCGCGCTCACGATGGTGATGGCGTGGCGCGCTGCCAGCCGCATGGTGATCGCACTCTTGCCGGCGGCCGTCGGCCCGCAGATCACGCGCAGCGTCGGTCGCGCGGCGATCGCATCGGGCGCCTCGCTCACGCGCGCGACCTCACGCCCGGCCGAAGCGTCGCTCGAGCTCCGCCCACGAGAGATGCACGATCGTCGAGCGCCCATGCACATCGTGCGCGGGGAGCGTCGTCTCGCCGAGCGCGATGAAGAGCGCGCGCATCTCCTCGCTGGTGAGGGCGTCACCCGCCTTGATCGCCGCCTTGCACGCGACCGTCATCGCAAGCCGCTCGTGACGACCCGCGACGCTCGCATGACGGTCGCCCGTCAGCGCATCGAGCGTCTCGCGGAGGCAGCGCTCGGCGTCGAAGCGCGGATGCGGAACCGGCACCGCCTGCACCATCAGCGTGTGTCCCCCGAAGCCGTCGATTTCGAACCCCAGCCGCGTGAAGAGGTCGCGGTTGGCCTCGAAGGCGTCGCCCTCGGCCGGCCCGAGGTGCAGCGTCAACGGGAACAGCAGCTTCTGCGACGGGGCCTCGCCACGTTCGAGCATGCGCATGAATCGCTCGTACAGCACGCGCTCGTGCGCCGAGTGCTGGTCGATGAGCACGACGCCGTCGTCCGTCTCGAACAGCATCCAGGTGCGACGCAGCTGGAGGAGCGGCGGCACCACGGCGGGGGGCGGCGCCGCCGCGGCCGTCGCCGCGGTGGTCGCGTGCGTCACGCCCGCACCGGTATCGCCGCTCGGGGAGGCCGAGTGGAACAGCGAATCGCGCGACGACGGTGCGCCGGTCCAGTCGCGACGCAGCAGCTCAACGTCGACGCTGCCGTTGCCCGGCGCCGAGAGGCCGCCGCCTGGCGACCAGACACGCACGCCCAGGCTCGCCGCCGCCTCGGGAGCACCGAGGGCGCGGCGCACCGCGTTCTCCACCGCGCGCTCGACCAACCAGCGGTCGCGGAAGCGAACCTCCGCCTTCGCGGGATGCACGTTCACGTCGACGGCGTCCGCCGGCACCGTGAGCTCGAGCAGGAGCGAAGGACGCAGTCCGGCCGGCAGCGTCGAGCGATACGCCGCCTCGGCTGCGCGCACGACGCCATTGTCGCGGACCGTGCGGCCGTTCACCGTGATCCACACGCGACGCGTCCCCGTGCCGACGTCGGCCGGTCGCTCGACAAGGCCACAGACGTGCGTCGGCCCGCTCACGTCGTCCACCTCGAGCAGCCGCTCCGCCCACTGCGCGCCCCAGACGCCGGCCACGCGCGCGCGCAGCGTGGGCGCGGGCGGCAGCGCCAGCATCGACTTGCCGTCGTGCGCTAGCGAGAAGCGCACGTCACGCCGCGACAGCGCGACGGTCACCATCGTGTCCGAGATCGCGCGCCACTCGGAGCGCGCGCTGCGCAGGAATTTCTGCCGCGCCGGCGTGTTGAAGAAGAGCCGCGCCACGGTGATCGTCGTGCCGCGACGCCGCGCGGCCTGGGCGACGTCGACGATCCGTCCGCCCGATGCATCGATGCGCGTCCCCGCGCCATCGTCGGGCGACGTCTCGACGAGGAGTTGGGAGACGGAGCAGATGGCAGGCAGCGCCTCGCCGCGAAAGCCGAAGCTCCTCACGCCGACGAGATCTTCCGCGTCGCGGATCTTGGAGGTGGCGTGGCGCGCGAGCGCGAGCACCGCATCGTCGCGGTCCATCCCCGACCCGTCGTCGCTCACGCGAATGCTCGCGCGGCCGCCATCGTCGATCGCGACGTCGATCGTCGACGCGCCGGCGTCCAGCGCGTTCTCGACGAGCTCCTTGACGACGGATGCGGGCCGCTCGACCACCTCGCCAGCGGCGATCTGGTCGGCGACGGTGCTGGGGAGAACGGCGATGCGCGGCACGTGGATAAGCTAGCGGGCGCCCGGCACGAGCGGGACGGTCTGGCTCACACGCTGGCGATCACCGCGCGAGCGAGCGCGCGTCGTCGTCGGCGATCCACCCATCGCGACCGTCGCCGAGCACGACGTGCACCCACGCGCCACGCTGCCGCGTGCGCCGGGCGACGGTGCCGGCGGCGATGTCGCCGGGCACTTCCTCGGCGCCGAGCGCGGGCGCGTTGCGAAGCGCGGCGCCGTCCAGCACGACGATGCGGCGCGCGTGCGCGGCTTCGCTCGCCATCACGCCGGTGAGCCCCGCGATCGCCGCGACCGCGAGCGCCGGGAGCGTCCATTCACGTCCCCACGTCGCCCTGCGCCAGCGCGAGAACGCACCGCCAGCCCACGCGACGCACCAGGCCACGAGCGCGACGAGCGCCGCGGTGTCGCTGGTCACGGGCGGCACGAGCGCCTCGAATGGCGCGTTCGGACCGCCGACCAGCGACATCCGCTCGCGCATGTCGAGTGCGCTCGGCTCGAGTCGCAGCGCGCGCTGCCATCCGACGACGGCCGCCGTCGTGTCGCCCGCCGCCCACGCCGCGGTACCGAGATTTGCCCACGCGTCCGCCGCTTCGGGGACGCGATCGACGACCGCCTTGAACAGTCGCTGCGCTTCGGGCGCGCGATGATCGGAGTACAGCGCGGTGCCGCGTGCGAAGAGCGAGCGTGCGACATCGTCGGCCGTGGCCAGCGCCATCGCGGTGCCCGCCCCACCGAGCATCAGCAGTGCGAAGACGAGCGCTCGCCCGCTGGCAGGCGTGGCGCGCGCCAGGGGTACGCGCGGGTCCACGCGCGCCTCGGCGTCCACCTTCGCGTAGAGGGCGAGCGCCCGCGCGGCCGCGTCGGCCGCGGCGCGTTCGCGTCCGGCCCATGCCGCGTCATTGAGCTCGGCGAGAAACTCCGATGCCTCGCGCGCGGTCTCCGGCGTCACCCCCGCGCGACGCATGGCGTGCGCGAGCTCGGCGCGCTCGGTGAGCAATGCCGCCGAGAGCCCGAGGCGATCGGCGACCGCGCGCGCGTACGTCTTGCGCAGCAGCGCGGGCGCGGGACGCTCGCGACCGCGTGCGAACGCGCGCAGCCGATCGGGCGGGCGGATGAAGCGCGTACGCCGCGGGCGGCGCACGAGGGCGACCAGTGCGGCCGGGAATGGCGCGATGGCGGCGACGGCCCAGAACCACGGTTGATCGTGCGCCGGTGGGCCTGCTGGCTCGCGCAGCGTCGGTCGCAGCGGCAGCAGCGGCGTGCTGTCACGAAGCCCCGGCTCCGCCGCGGCGAGGCTGCCTTCCGCGACGACGAGCGACTCGGGCGCCGTCACGAGGATCTCGTACTGCTCGGTGTACGGATTGAACACCGGATAGCGAACACCTGGCAGCTCGCGGTCACCTGCTTCGCGTGGCGTCACGATGTAGTCGAACTCCTTGGCGCCCTGCACGAGCGACGGCATCGTGTCCACGCGCACGCGCTCGTCGGCGGGGACCACGGTCGCCCACGGAATCGAGACGCGCGGGCGCGGCAGCAGCTTCACGTTGCCGCGCCCCGCGACGCTGACGGTCAGCAGCATCGGGTCGCCGACCCGCGCTGCCGTCGCATCGACGCGAGCGCGCACCGCGAGGGCGCCGACCGCGCCCGACCAGTCGTCAGGGCGCCCCTCTTCCGGCGCCTCGCGCGCGACGATCACGCGCGCCTCGCTCCGCACCGTGCGTGACTCCTCGCGACTGAAGAAGCTGGACGAGAGCGGAACCGAATAGACCAGGCGCGCCGGCGGAATCTCGTACCGGCCCGGCGAGAGCGGAAACAGCGCGCGCTCGAAGACGTGCACCTCGTATCGCTTGCTGCCCACGCGTCGCACCGCCGGCGTCTGCGAGACCGGTGGCAGGTCATAGGCGAGCATCGCGCGCAGCTCGGGCGGGACGAACTCCGGGTTGCGACGCAGCCGCAGGCGAATCGCGTCCTCGAGGAAGACGCCCACCTGATAGGTCGCCTGCTGGCCCACCCAGACCGTGTCGGGAACCGTGAGCGCATGGAACGCGACGCCCTGCGTCGTGTCGATCGGCGCGCGCGCGACGATCGCCGGATCCGTCGGGCGCGGACGCGCTTCGGCGACCACGATCTGCCGCGGGAGCGAGCGCGCGACGGCGCGCCCGGCGCGTACCTCGAATGGCGGTAGCGTGTACGCGCCGATCGGCGGAGGCATGAGCGTGAAGCGCCACTCCGTGTTGCGCCATCTCACCCAGCCGCTCGCGCTGTCATCGACGACGCGCCGGCGCACGTCGCGCACGACGAACGGCTCCACCCGCGGCGGCACGAGCTCGGGCCGCTCGACGGCGGGAGTCGAGACGGTGACGATCACCGTGAACGGCGTGCGCGACTGCACCGTATCGGGCGCAGACGCGACCACCGAAACCTGGAGGGCCAGCGCCAGCGCCAGCATCGCTACCAGTCCTTGCCGCCCGGCGGCGGCTCGGCGCGATTCTGCTTCTGCTTCTTGCCCTGCACCTCACGCTCGTCGCGCGCTGCGCTGTTGAGCAGCTGCTCCGCCTGCTGCTCGCCGAGGCCACCCGCGGGCTTGGGCTGCGGCTGCGGATTGTTGCGGGAATCGGGCTGCCGCTGCTCGTTCGGCTTGTTGTCCTGGCCACCGCCGCCGCCACCACCGCCACCCGACTGCTTCTTGCGCAGCGCGAGCTCGTAGTTCCACTTCGCGTCCTTGTCCGTAGGGCGAAGGATGAGCGCGCGCTTGTAGGCGACGAGCGCGACGTTCAGCGCGGCTTCGGCCTGCTCGCCCTGCGCGGCCAGCCCGCGACGCAGCGACGCGAGGCCGAGGTTGAAGAGCGCGCGGAAACGGAGCTCGCCCTGCGGATCGTCGGTGAGCCGCGCCGTCGCCACGCGCTGCAGCAGCTCCGATGCGGCGGAGAGCGAGTCCGCGGCGAGGAGCGCCGTGCCGAGGTTGTAGATCTCCTTCGGCGTTCCCTTTCCCTTCTCGAGCGCGCGCCGATAGAGACGGGCCGCGTCGGCGTAGCGCTTCGCCTGGTATGCGCGCGCGGCGTCGGCCGCGTCGTCGGCGCGCAGGACGCCGGGTGAGAGCGCGATCATCGCGCCGAGGACTACCGCGGCGGCGCGCGGTGCCTGCACCACCGCGACGGGCGCGAAGCCGCGACGCGTGCGGCGCCGTTCGGCGAGCCAAGTGTCGAGCAGCACGAGCAGCACGGCGGGAATCAGGAAGAGCTGGAAGCGCGGCGTCTGCTCCCGGCCGGCCTCGGTGACGCGCGCCTGGCGACGAAGCGTGGAGAGCGCCGACCGGACGCGCGCGGCCTTGTCTGATGCTTCAGCGGGGATGAAGGTGCCGTTCGCCGCCTGCGCCGCCGCGCGCAGCAGGTCCGGTACGTAATGCGTCACGACCACCTGCCCGGCGTCGTCGCGCTTCTCGGTGGCCACCCCGCGATCGTCCTTCACCGGGATCGTCGAGCCCTGCGCCGTTCCGAAGCCGACCGTCACGAGCGACACGCCCGCCTCGGACGCGGCACGCGCGGCCTCCTCCACTTCCTGCTGCGCCTCGAACGCCTCGCCGTCGCTCATGACGACGAGCGCGCGGTCGCTGCCACTCTTCGTCGCGAGGAGCAGCTCCGTGCCCTGGCGAATCGTGCGCGCGATGGAGCTGCCGGCCTGTCCGACGACCGTCGGGTCGAGGTTGTCCAGGAACAGGTCGAGCGCACCATCGTCGACCGTCAGCGGCGTGAGGATGTAGCTCCGTCCGGCGAAGGCGATGAGCGCGATGCGGTCGGCGCCGGAGAGCGCACGCAGCCGCCGCACTTCCTGCTTGAGTCGCTCGAGACGGCTCGGCCGCTCGTCGGTGGCGAGCATGGACGTGGACGCGTCGAGCGCGAGCACGAGGTCGATGCCTTCGCCGCGCACGACCGTTCGCTCGCTGCCCCACCGCGGCCCGGCGAGCGCCACCGCGGCGAAGAGCAGCGCGAGCCCGAGCCGCACCGCGCGCCAGCCGGCACGCGGTGCCGGCGCATCAGCGGCGAGGCGCGTGAGCATCGACTCGGTGCCGAGCCGCGACAGGCGCGCGCGGCGGCGGCGGACGGCGACGACGAGCAGCGCGATCGCGATCGCCGGCAGCACGAGGCCGAGCACCAGCAGCCAGGGAAAGTCGATGAAGAAGGGAAAGCGCATCCTCGTCTCCGGCCTCAGGCGGCGCTGCGTCGCGATGACGCTTCGGCACGCGCGGCCTCGGCCGCCGCTGCGGCAGCGTACGCCTGGTGCACCTCGCGCACGATCGCGCGTGCCTCCACGCCGATGGCGCGAGCGCGTTCGGCGCTCACGGGTCGGCGTGCGAACTTCACGAGGTCCGCCTCCGCGAGGACGGGTGCCATCCTCGCGACGGGCACGCGGCCGTCGCTGCGCAGCGCGTGCAGCAGCTCCGTGCTGGTGAGCGACGCGGGTGCGCCGGCAGCGCGGCGTGCGAGATAATCGCGCATGACTTCGACCACGAGCGCGACGTAGCGTCCGCGCTCGCCCGCATCGACCAGCCCCAGCGACTCGACGCGATCGAACTCGCTCTCGGCGAATGCGTACGGGTCGACGATCACCCCCGCGGGTGACTCACGCCGCCGCCGCAGCCAGCGCCAGATGAGCCATGCGATGAGCAGCGCGGCGAGCGCGATCAGAACCCAGATCCACCAGAGCGACTGCGGAATGTCGAAGGGCGGGCGAGGCGGCTTGGGGACCCGCTGCGAGCTGTCCGCAGGAAGGACGCTCTGCACGAATACCTTGGGGTTCCCGAGCGACACCGCACGCTCGTCGCCCCCGGCGCGAACGACCACCGGGCCGAACACGAGTGGAATTTCGCCGACGTCCCACGCGGCCATGCGATAGACCGCTGTGCGTTCGGCGCTGTCGGCCGAGGCACCGAGGCGAACGGGATCGAGCAGCTCCGCCTTGGCGAGCGTGTCCGGCCCCGTCGGGAAGGTGATCGTGGCGCCAGCAGGAATGCGCACGCGCACCGTCATCGTGAACGGATCGCCGACGGTGAGCGTCTCGGGGCGGATGGCGATGCCCATCTGCACGGCGATGCCACCGCTCGTCTGCTGGGCGAGCAGTGCCGGCGAGACCGGCGTCGACGCCGCCACGATGCCGAGGAGGCCACGCGCCATCCACCTTCGAATCGCGCTCATCGCCGGGACCCGCGCGTCTCGCGCGTGCGGAAGAACTTGAGCAGCGGCTCCAGGTAGCCCGTGTCGGTGCGTACGGCGATCTCGTCGATCGCGAGCCGGCGCAGCAGCCGGCGTCGCTCGAGAAATTCGGCGGTCACGAGCTCCTCGTACGACTTGCGCACCGCGGGATCGCTCGTGTCCACGTCGAGCGTCTCGTTGGTCTCTGGATCGACAAGGCGCGCGAGCCCGAGATCGGGGAGCCGCCGCTCGCTCGGATCTTCGATCGTGATGGCGATGACGTCGTGCCGCTGCGCGAGCAGCTTGAGCGGTCGCTCGATGTCACTGCCCATGAAGTCGGAGAGCACGAAGACGATCGCCTTGTGCGAGAGCATCTTGCCGAGGTACTCGAGCGCCTCGGGGATGTCGGTGCCGTGACCGGCCGGCTCGTGCACGAGCAGGTCGCGGATGACGCGCAGCGCATGGCGGCGTCCCTTCCGCGGGGGCACCACGTGCTCGACGCGGTCGGTGAAGAGCATGATGCCGACGCGGTCGTTGTTGCGGATCGCGCTCATCGCCAGCACTGCGCCCAGCTCCGTCGCGAGCTCGCTCTTGAAGCGCGTCGTCGTGCCGAAGCGTTCCGAGCCCGAGAGGTCGACGGCCAGCATCACCGTCAGCTCGCGCTCCTCGATGTAGCGCTTCACGAACGGACGCCGCATGCGCGCAGTGACGTTCCAGTCGATCGTGCGCACCTCGTCGCCCGGGTTGTACTCACGCACCTCGGCGAACTCCATCCCCTGCCCCTTGAACGTCGACCGGTACTCGCCGGTGAACAGCGAGTTCACGAGGCCGCGCGTGCGCAGCTCGATGAGCTTGACCTGGCGCAGGATCTCCGGCGGCACGCCGACGGTGCGACGGGCGCGATCGCCGCGCGTGTCCACGATCGCCGTGTCGCGGCTCGGCTTGGCCGCCGGCGGGAGTGCCTGCACGGGGATCGCAGGCGTGCGCATGGCGGCCGGCGCGGACCCCATCTCGGGGATCGGCGCGCGCGCGTCGAGCGTCGCCCGCCGCGTCGCGCCGGTGGTGCCGGTCGCGCGGGTCGGACGTGCCTTCGCGCCCGCGGGCGCGTTGCGCAGCGTGTCGCCGCGCGCGCCGGCGTCACGCGTGACGGTCGCCGGAGCGTCGTCGCGCTTGCGCTGCCAGGGCCACCTCACGTCGTCGGCCTCACGCTGCGTGCCTCACCGCGTCGTCCTCACGGGCTGTCGATCGCTTCCAGCACGCGCTTCACGATCTGCTCGCTCGTGACCTCCTCCGCCTCGGCCTCGTACGTGATGAGCACGCGATGGCGCAGCACGTCGACGGCGATGGCCTTCACGTCGTCGGGCGTGACGAAGGTGCGACCGCGCAGGAAGGCGTGCGCGCGCGAGGCCTGCGCGAGCGCGATGGTCGCGCGCGGGCTGGCGCCGAACTCGATGAGCGGCGCGAGGTCCTTGAGGCCGGACTCCAGCGGGGTACGGGTCGCCTGCACGATGTCGACGATGTAGTCGACGATGCGCTCGTCCATGTACAGCTCTGCGATGTGGCGCCGAGCCTCCATGATCTGCTCCGGGCGCGCCACGATCTGCACAGGGATCGCCTGGCCGCCGGCCATGCGCCGCATGATCTCCTTCTCCTCGTCGCGCGTCGGATAGCCGACCCGGAGCTTCAGCATGAAGCGGTCGACCTGCGCCTCGGGGAGCGGATACGTGCCTTCCTGCTCGATCGGGTTCTGCGTCGCCAGCACGAGGAAGGGCTCCTCGAGGCGGAACGTGGTCCCGCCGATCGTGACCTGCTTCTCCTGCATGGCCTCGAGCAGCGCGGCCTGCACCTTCGCGGGGGCGCGGTTGATCTCGTCGGCGAGGATCACGTTGGCGAAGATCGGCCCCTTCTTCACCGAGAACTGGCCGCTCGCCTGGTCGTAGATCTGCGTGCCGACGACGTCGGCGGGGAGCAGGTCGGGCGTGAACTGGATGCGCTGGAACGACGTGTCGATCGTCTCGGCGAGCGTGCGCACGGTCAGCGTCTTCGCGAGGCCGGGCACGCCCTCGAGCAGGACGTGTCCGCCCGTGAGCAGGCCGATGAGGAGCCGCTCGACCATGTATTCCTGGCCAACGACGCGACGTCCGACCTGGCGGAGGACGTTCTGCACGAGCGCCGCGTCGAGCGACGGCGAGACCTGGGTTGCCACGCGTTCACCTCGGGGAGTGCGGGGCGCACGAAGCGCCGGCGTACGGTCGGCCAGCGGCCCGCGCGGAGCGCGGACTCGCAGGGGAAGATCGGGGCGCGTCACGCGGGCGCGCAACGGCCGGGGTTGTACAAGAAAGAGGCCGGAGCGCGCGAATCGGGACGCCGGTCGCGAGGCTGTCCGATCGGCGTCCAGCCCCTCGCGTCACGCCTTGCCCATCACGGCACGAATCACCGACATCTCGCGGGACGTCAGTGCGCGCGTCTGCCCCGGCGGCAGCTCGCCGAGGGTCACCGGGCCGAAGCGCGTGCGCACGAGCCGTTCGACCTCGAGCCCGAGCGCCTCGCACAGGCGGCGCACCTCGCGGTTCCGACCTTCCGCAATCGTGAGCGTCAGCGCCCACATCCGGGCGCCGATCGGCTCGACCTCGACGTCGGTCGCCTTCACGAGCCCGTCCTCGAGCTCGACGCCGATGCGTGCCTGGCGCGCCGCGGCCACCGCGTTGCCCCGTACCGTGGCGACGTAGGTACGCTCGATCTCGGCGCTCGGGTGCGTTAGGCGATGCGCAGCCTCGCCATCCGTGGTGAGAAGGAGGACACCCTCGGTCATGAAGTCGAGTCGCCCGACGTAGGTCAGGCCGGGCGCATCCTGCACCAGGTCGAAGACCGTCGGGCGACCGTCGGAATCACCCCGCGAGGTGAGGTAGCCGCCCGGCTTGTTGAGGACCATCCAGACGTCCATGGCGGCCATCTCGACCGGCGCGCCGTCGACGGCGATGCGATCGCGCGTGAGATCGACCGTCTGTCCCGTCTGTGCGACGGCGCCGTTGATCGTGACTCGTCCGGCGGCCACGAGCTCGTCGGCCTTGCGTCGCGAGAGGATTCCAGCGCGTGCGAGCGCCCGCTGGATGCGCATCGGCTCCAGCTCGCGCATGACCCGCGACGTCGCCGGTGGGGCGACCTCGCGGCGTGCGGGTCGTGCCGGGCGTGTCGGTCGCTGCTCAGCGGCGGAGCGGTCTCCGCGTGGCGACTGACCTCCGCGACGTGGGGCCTCCTCGCGCGTCGTTCGCGACGGGCGCTCCTCGCGCGTGGAGCGTTCGCCACGCACCGGCCGCTCGCCACGCACCGGCCGCTCGCCACGCACCGGCCGCTCGCTACGGACAGGACGCTCCTCGCGTACCGGCCGCTCCGCGCGCATGGGCCTCGCTTCGCGCGCGGGCCGCTCGTCGGGGGCGGGCCGAGTCCCACGCAGTGGCGGCGCGCTACGCCCGCGAAACCCGTCCCGCTGGGGGCGGCTGTCGCTGTGCGCGCGGTCTCCGCGAGCCGGTCGCTCATCGCTCCGTGGCC